>ENA-ORTS01000166-ORTS01000166.1-human-gut-metagenome-genome-assembly--contig:-NODE-166-length-58583-cov-4.228403_pt1 | contig 58583 bp, 57 predicted proteins | sample MGYA00241911_ERZ509186 | MGnify/ENA primary metagenome ERZ509186 (study PRJEB26280, sample SAMEA2338852) | human gut metagenome | biome: human gut; feature: human-associated habitat; material: faeces...
TGGCGCGTGCGCGTACTTGTTCCAAATAGTCGATTGCTTCACCCGGAATACCTTTTTCATTAGCTGATTCGGCTCCCATCAGCAGTACATCTGCGTAGCGGATCAGACGAATGTTTACCCAGAATCCTTTGTTGGTATATTCTTTACGCAATGCCGGGTCGGTATAGGCTTTCTTATTGAAATAACTACATTTCACTATTACGCTTTTTTACGAGAGAAATAAAGCCCAATCTCAAACAGCAGATAAGTCGGAATAGCGAGCATCGTCTGGCTGACGACGTCCGGCGGCGTCAAAAAAGCCGCAATAATCAAAATTCCAACAAAAATATACGGACGTTTATCTTTCATACTTTCATAAGAAATTATTCCCGAGCGGATAAGAGAAAAAGTCACCAACGGAAACTGAAACATAATACCAAACACCAGTGACAACCACAAAGCCAGACTGATGATGTTTGAAATCCCAAAAACAGCCTTAATATCAGCCGTCGCAAAACTGATTCCAAAGTTGATGACTAACGGCAGAATGAAAAACAAACAGAATAAAACGCCGGTAATAAACAACAAACTGGAACTCAAGACGATTGACTTAACAAAACGGCGCTCATTTTCCAACAATCCGGGCAACAAAAATTCCCAGACTTTCTTGGCCATATAAGGAAAACAAAGCAACAAATCCAAAACCACCGCCATTTTTATTTGCAGGATAAAAACTTCCATCGGTGAAAAATAATTAAGCGCAATATTATTGTCTGTTATCATAACCTTAATAAGCAGATTCATACAATATGGCGCCGCCAAAAACATCGGCACAATCCCGATACCCAACGCAACGAAACATTTTATTAATGTGCTGCGCAAAGCTTCAAGATGAGAAACCAGACTTTCTTCTTTGTCTTCCATAGTTACTTCTCGGATTTGTTTTCTTCTTCCTTCGCAGCCTTCTCAATGGAATCTTTCAGTTCCTGAGCTTCGTTTTGCAGCATTTCTTTGGCTTTTCTGTACTCATACTGCGCTTTGCCCAGGGCCTTGGCCAGTTCCGGAATACGCTTGCCGCCGAACAATACCAACACCACAACCAGTATCAGGGCTATTTCGGTTAATCCTAATGACATTATACTTCTCCTTTACAAAATTTTTTGTTTTTCGACTGCGACAATATCTATCGCCTTTACCGGGCAAGCGCTTTTACAAGCGCCGCAACCGATGCACGCATCCGCGGAAACATGCGGAAAATCCTCATTTTGCTTGCTTATGGCCTCTTTCGGACATTTCATCACGCATAAGCCGCATTTTATACATATTCCCTCATCAATTTGCGCCAGACCGATTTGCGTTTTCTGCTTTTCGGACAACGTCAGACCTTTAAGTGCACCGGATGGACAAACTTCTGAACATTTATGACAATCATAGTCGCAAAAACCATCCGTATAGTCAAGATAGACAGTCCCATAATCCCCATTCGCTTTCTTAATAATTTTCATCGGACAGTTTTGAACGCAGAGATTACAGTTCAGGCAACGGTTGTAGAACGCCTCGGCACTCCCGGCTCCGGCCGGCAAAACGGCTTTTTTGACTTTGCCTGCAACAGCTTTGCCCCAATCAATTCCGCCTTTAACCGCCAAAGCGAATGCCGCTAACGCAGCACCGCCAATCAGCAAACGCCTGCGGGCAGGATTAAACGGTACCGTCGGTTTCACTCTTCTACCGTAACGAATGCCGCTTCTACGACAACCGTTCATACATTTAAAACATTTAACGCAGGTTTCGTTATCAACTGTTTTATTTTTAAAATCGATGCTGCCGGTCGGACATTTTGCTGCACACAAACCGCAGGAAATGCATTTGTCGCTTTCAATATAAACCCGATTGACTGCATACTTGGAAACAAGCCCCAAAACCGCACCGACCGGACAGACATTGCTGCAAAACCATCGTCCCCTAAACCAAACTAAAACCGCCAAAACGGCTAAAACAGACAACCCAAGGCAAGCTCCGCTGACAGCTGAACCAAATAAAGTATAGGGATCAACCAGCCGCACCAGACAAGCCGTGCCGGCGATGAGGGTACCAAAGACAATTGCCGCCACAAAATATTTATACGGTTTATTATCCTGAACCGGAATTTTGCGACGAAATAACAGCATTAAAAACTCCTGAAACAGTCCTAACGGACAAAGAGTTGAGCAGTAAACACGCCCGAAAAGAAACGTAACAACAGACAAGCCGGTCAGTAAAATACCGGCAAATAAAGAAAAATCGACCAATACCCGCTGCAACAAAGCCGTCAGTTGAACATCGAAAATCTGCACCGGATAAAACACCCCCATAAATGCCAAAGCGGATAAAACACCGACCACCGCGGCAATTGTACCTCTTATATAAAGATATTTTTTATTCATAATCTTCTCTCTTCAAAACGAAGATTAAGCTCTCATTAAAGAGAGCTTAATCACTTACAGTCCGCAGATAATCGCCAGACCGCAGGCCATTATGGCACCACCGGCAATTTCATGCGCATAAGCCTCCAGACGGTTGAACCGCAGAGCATTAATTCCAAGTATTCCGAGTGTCACTGCCAACATCATGGTCGCTATGGTGGCAACCGAAAAAATCATTGTGCTAGAAACAACCGCGGAAACGCCCAAGACGCTCGACGCCGTTAATATCGGCAGCAGCGCCTCACAGGGGCCCAAAACAAAAATAATAAATAGAACCCAAACGGTAATGCTTTTCTTTCCGTCCGGCTCAGGTAAATGACGGTGTATGCCCCTCTCATGCCTGTGCAGCCAGCGGTGCCGCAGTGCCCACAACAGATATGCCGCTCCCAGACCGATAAGCGCATATGCTGCAATATCACCGCGATTTTCTTCGACCCAAGCGAAGTTTTCCGCACTCAGCCAATGCGAAAAATAAATAAACAGTATCGCAATAACCAGTGCACTGGCAATATGGCCGATACCGCAGACAAAAGTCCACAACAGCGTTTTTTTCAGACTGTAACCGCGGCTTTTCGCAATCGCGACAAAAGGCAGGTAATGATCTGGTCCCATAATCGTATGGATGACCGCCGTTAAAAACGCTGCCAGCCAAATAGCAGATAACGTGGAACCTGCCGCCAGTTCAATCTGTCCGTGGTTTCCGTGGGCTGCTGCCGACATCGTCATCCCCGTCAATAACATGAAAATCAAAATTGTCTTTTTCATAATTTACCTTTTTTTATTGTTAAACATGATAATGTACATAATAAGTTTTTTAATCCTGCTTTATTCTCCGGTCAAAACTGCCGGAACGGAACCCTTCCAAATCAAGCGTCACATAATCAAAACCGAGCTTTTGAAGTCCGGCGGCAATTTCTGCCGCTTTATTCGCCGCCAGAGCTATCTTGTCCCGTGGAAGTTCCAACCGTGCAAGCGTTCCGTGAACGCGCAAACGGACATTTCCAATCCCCGGAAACATCTCCCTAATCAATGTTTCTCCGGCTGCCACACGACACACTGCTTCGTCACTTAACAAGGTGTCATACTCAAAACGGGTAGCCAGACACGGAGCCGCCGGTTTGAAAGCAGTCGGCAGCCCAAGCTTCTCCGACATCTTTCTGATTTCCGCCTTGCCAATACCCAGCTCTGCCAACGGCGAAACCACGCCAAGCTCCGACAAAGCTTTCCGTCCCGGCCGGTAAACATTCAAATCGTCGGCATTGGTACCGTCCAGAAGATATTTCAGACCAATATCCTGAACATAAGCGGCAAACTGAGTAAAAATGGCCTTTTTGCAATGATAACAACGATCAATCCGGTTATGCCTGACAGCTTCTGAAGAAAACGGATTAAAACTGAATATTTTTTGCTCAATGCCATATTTCTCTGCCAAGCTTTTAGCCTCAGTTATTTCCTGAGAGTTTTGCAAAACCGTATGCATGGTCAAAGCTGTAACGGCAAAAGGCTTTTCCTGCTTCAAACTAGCCAGCACAGCCAGCAACAGTGTACTGTCAACTCCCCCCGAATAAGCCAGGGCAACACCACCGCCGGCCAACTTCCTCAAATATACTTTCAACCGTTCAATCATTACCCGTACCCCGGGCAGCCCGGCGGGCTTCGTCAAAAACATCGCGGAAAGGACGCCCTTCAGCCGCGGCCAAAGCCTTAACGCTTTCATATTCAGGATTATAACGGACAATATCTCCGAGCCGGCATTGTTTAACCTCTACCTCTCCGCCGTTTAACCTAACCCTGATGATTTTACGTTCCATGCAACGACGCTCAACCGGATATTTACGCAGACCGATAGTCGTCGTATTGCGGAAAATAATATCTTCCATCTGAGGCAGAAGCTCTGCGGACGTAATTACGCGCAGCATATATGCAGGCCGGTTCTTTTTCATAAAACACGGTTCAAAATGCACGTCCGCCGCACCGTCTGCCAACAACTTTTCCATTGTCAGTCCTAATTCTTCCGCTGTTGAATCGTCAATGTTGGTTTCAATCACATACATCTGATCCGAACTTGCGACATCTTCAATAATCATGACCCGCAAAAAATTGGCACGACCGAAATCCCTTTTGCCCAAGCCGATACCGGTTTTGAGAATTTTATAAGCGGCAGGAAGCCTTTCCGTAGTTTTCAGTGCCGCAGCAATGGCAATGCCTGTCGGCGTAACCATCTCACCGTTATTGTCCGTCGGACGCAAAACAATACCGTATTTCTCTGCAATGTTAAGCACCGCCGGCACCGGAACAGGCAGTGCACCGTGCTGACAGGTCACAAAGCCCTGCCCCTCGTTCAAACCTCGGACAATCACATTCTCAATGCCCAAATCATCAATCAAAACCGCTGCGGAAACAATATCGACAATTGAATCAACGGCGCCGACTTCATGAAAGTGCACTTCTTCCGCCGAACAGCCGTGCGCCTTTCCTTCAGCCTCGGCCACGATTCGAAATATTTTTTTAGCCAGGCTGCGGGCTTTCTCACTCATACTGCCGCGATCAATTATTTCATACACATCGGACAAATGCCGATGCTCATGGTGATGATGTTCATGATAATGTTCTTCGTGGTGATGTTCGGAATGGTGTAAATGCACATCAAAATCACAGCCGCAGATACTGTAAGATAATTTCTGCTCAATTTGGTAGTCAAAACCGTCCAGACGCAGGCTCTGCAAAACGGCATCCAGTTTCTCGCGGCTGCCGCCCAAATCAAGCAGCGCTGCCACGGTCATGTCTCCGCTGATGCCGTTCGCCCCCTCCAGATACAAATATTCAGTCATATTTTTGCAATCTCCTCAAGATTCTGCAAGCCAACACCGCCGCACCGAAACCATTGTCGATATTCACCACGGCAACACCCTCGGCACAGGAATTCAACATTGTCAACAGCGGCGCCAGTCCGTTAAAAGAAGCACCGTAACCGACAGAGGTCGGCACCGCAATAACCGGCGTCTCAACCAACCCGGCAATAACACCGGCTAAAGCACCTTCCATACCGGCTGCCGCAATAACAACGTCTGCCTTGCGGATAGCATCCAGTTTGGCAAACAAACGATGAATTCCCGCTACACCTACATCAAAATGACGCTCAACCATGGCACCGAAAAACGACGCCGTCCGTGCGGCTTCTTCCGCAACCGGAATATCCGCCGTTCCGCCGCAGCAAACAGCTATACGCCCGTTTAGCCGCACCTTTTTTCCGACACTGTACGTAACAATTTTCGATACCGTATCATATTCAACATTAAGTCCGGCCGTCTTGACAAATTCAGCTTGTTCCGAAGAACAGCGCGTACCGAGAACTGAACATTTTTGATTCTGAAAGGCTTTAAAAATCTCCGCCAGTTGTTCCTTGTTTTTTCCGGCGCAATAAACCGTTTCCGGCATTCCCGTACGCTCCGGCCGGCTCATGTCCAGTTTGGCAAACCCCAAATCTTCAAACGTATCGGCCATTTACTTCTTAAATCCCATATCTTCCAACCAGCCGGAAATTCCCAGTGTCCGGCTGCCATACCCGACCCAGCCGTCTTTGGATACATTGCAGCCCTTGCACTGTGCAGCCATATCCGTTACGGTGTTCTGTACCCCACCACCGCCATGGGTAATAAACGGAACGACCGTTTTTCCGGACAAGTCATAATTTTCAAGAAAGCTGCTGACCTGCGGTGTAATCGTTCCCCACCAGTTGGGCGAACCGACAAAGACAATATCGTATTGGGAAATGTCTGCTACGCTGGTTGTCAGCTTTGGACGATAACCGTCCTGAATTTCCTTTTTGGCCTGTTGGGTCATCGGACGATACTCGTCGGGATAAGAGCCCTCAGTCTTGATTTCAAACAAATCGCCGCCGGTTCTTTCATGAATAGCCTCGGCAACTTCCTTGGTATTGCCACTGTACGAATAATAGGCTATTAAAATTTTCGGATTTTCCGTATTCACGTTATTGTTCTCCTCTCTCAACTGTGCCCAGGCTTTGTAGCCGGAAAAAGCCAGTACCGACAAAATAACCGTTCCGAATATAATTAGCTTGTTCATATCACTCTCCTATGCTTCAAATGTTTTAGCCACTTCTTTCATCCACTTGCTGATTTCAATATGCTGCGGACAGTGTTTTTCGCACAACCGGCAGCCGATACAGGAAGACGCCTTGCCATGAGACTTAATAAGATTCGCATAATAAACCTGCTGGGCATTAAAGGGTTTGTCGTCTCGTTCTTGTTTTTCAGCGTTATACAAAGCAAAATAATCAGGTATCGCAATTTTCATCGGGCAAAATTCCACGCAGTATTTACAAGCCGTACAAGGAATTGAGACCGAAACATGCAACGTTTTAACCGCTTGCTCGATAACTTTCATTTCCTTCTCACCAAGCGGTTTAAAGTTTTGCATATAAGAAGTATTGTCTTCCAGCTGTTCCATATTGCTCATACCGCTTAAAACCATCATCACGCCTTCCAGACTGGCTGCGTAACGAACAGCCCAAGAAGCAACCGACATATCCGGTTCGGCATCTTTGAATATTTTTTCAACCACCGGCGGTACAACGGCCAGACTGCCGCCTTTGACCGGTTCCATGACAATGACCGGCTTGTTGTATTTTTGAGCGATTTCATAACACCGACGCGACTGAATACTGGCATTGTCCCAATCAATATAGTTAATTTGCAGCTGAACAAACTCAACTTCCGGATGTTCTTTCAGCACTTTTTCCAATAACTCCGGCGTATCATGGAAAGAAAAACCGATATGCTTGATTTTTCCTTCCTTCTTTTTATCGGCAATAAACTTGAAACTGTCATATTTTCGGACATTGCCGATAGTATTTGCATTCACGTTGTGAACCAGATAATAGTCAAAATAATCAAGTCCGGTCTTTTCCAGTTGCTTATTGAAAATTTCTGCCTGATTCTCCTTACTTTTCAAATAACCGACCGGCAGCTTGCTGGCAACGGTGAACTTATTCCGCGGATGACGCTTGACCAGTGATTCCCGCAAAGCAATCTCGCTCTCATAGCCCATATACATCCATGCCGTGTCAAAATAGCTGAAACCGCGTTCCAGAAACTTATCAACCATCTTATTTAAAGTATCATAGTCAATCGACGTCTGATTATTCGGATCTTTCAGCGGCAGTCGCATAAAACCGAAACCCAGCTTATTCTTCGGGTTAATTTGGCTTTTAACGGCATCAGAAACCGGAATTGCTTCGGCAAAGGTCAGTTTGGGCAAGGCTGAAAGAGCAAAAGCAGCCAGCGTAGTCATTAAAAATTCGCGTCTGTTCATCGGAAAATCTCCTCTTAAAAATTGGGTTTATAGCAGCCTAACATTTAGACCCAACTCTAAGTCAAGTATTTTTTTACAAAAAATGTTAATACAATACAAAACATTTTTTATCAGATGTTTTTTCCCAATTCATAAGCTTGTTTGGGATATTTGGTACTGTTAACGGCACCCGCTGGCCAAACGCCGGGGACGATAATCTGCCCGGCATCTTCCCATCCCAGATAATTCAGCAATACCTCGTAATGGCTTCTAATAGGCTCGGCTGCGGCGGCGGAAGTTTCGGCATACGTCATCAGCAAAACGGCTTTTTTCGGACGGTGGATTTGTCCGTTGATGGCATAGAAGCGGTCTATAACGGTTTTCAGCTGCGCAGAAAAACCGAAATAGTACATCGGAGTGGCAAAAACAACCATATCCGCGCCCACAATATGTTTTCGGACGAATTCAAAATCGTCTTTGAACACACAAGGACCGTTCATACCGCAGGCATTGCAGGCAATGCACGGATGTATGTCTTTCTGTGCCGTGTCAAAACGCACGATTTCATGTCCGGCTTCTGTTGCTCCTTTGATAAAATTGTCCGCAAGGGTATTGGAGTTTCCGTTTTTACGCGGGCTTCCTGTTAATACCAAAATCTTCATCTTTTTCTGCTCCTTTGCTTTTGCTGCTGAAACCTTGAACCCAACGCCCAAAATTGCGCCGCCGGCAACAATTACCGTCGTCTTAAGAAATTTCCGTCTGTCCATCTGCCGTCTCCTTTATTGTTACATACGAACAATAACGTCTCTGTCTTCCATAGTTACTTCTCGGATTTGTTTTCTTCTTCCTTAGCAGCCTTCTCAACGGAATCTTTCAGTTCCTGAGCTTCGTTTTGCAGCATTTCTTTGGCTTTTTTGTATTCATACTGCGCTTTGCCCAGGGCTTTGGCCAGTTCCGGAATACGCTTGCCGCCAAACAATACCAACACCACAACCAGTATCAGGGCTATTTCGGTTAATCCTAAAGACATTGCTTTTCTCCTTTTTATTCATAAATCGGTTTGTAGTTTTCAATTTTGGTTTCTTTAATCAGATTGATGGTTGTCAGCGCATCGGGCAGTCCGATATAGGGAATGGTCTGTACCATGGCCGCCAGCAGTCTGTTCTTATCATTTCCGGCTTTCAGATTGCCGACAATATGCGCCGGTATTTGTTTTTCGGCGCCGAGCGTCGTCAAAATTACCAGCGACAACAGTTCTTTCTGCTGTAATGTAAGCCCTTCCCTGGTGTAAAAATCTGAAAAACAGAATTCTGTCAACATATCGGGAACTTCCGTTTGATACGGTTTCGGCAAAGCCTGCATAGCCTGTTTGACTTCGTCGCCGTATAGTTTCCGCTGAAGCTCAAGCCCTTTTTCAAAACGGTTTTCTTCGCTGATTGTCGCCGAACTTGCAAGCGGCAGGCTGATACCGCGTTCTTTCATAACTTCGTTGAAAACACCGACTGCGTTGAGAGTGCGCGGAAATCCAATAAACGGTGCCGCCAAATAAATGCTCTCGCGAACCTGTAACGGTGTGTTGCCGACATTTAAGGCCGCATTGATATGAGCTTTGAGTTGCGGCAGAGTCTGCATTGTTGTCAAGGACACAACCGTAATCAGTTCCCGGTCCTGATGATTTAACTCGCCGATATCAAAGACTTCGCCGAAAATAAACCTCTGCAGGATTTCCATAAATTCCGGATCGGTTGGGCTGCCGCTGCGCTTGGCAGCAAACAGTTCTTCATAAACTTTGTCTGCGCGTTGTTCTCTGGTCATCTTATCCTCCTTTTCCTGAGCCCGAACAAAAGTCGAAAACAATATCAGGTACAAAGCCAAAATATATTTAAAAAATTTCATTCTCAATTCTCCTTATTTGTCAATCTGACTTTCGGTAAATTCGTCGGCGCGGTGTCCGGCCAAACGAATTCCTGCATAATCTTTTTCAAAGTCCGCCAACTCGTCCGCCGTCATTCTGACCGCGGCCGCCCCGAGAAAATCGTCCAGATGCCGGGGATTGGTTGTTCCCGGAATCGGTACTGTCCACGCTTTCTGCGACAACAGCCAGACCAGAGCAAACTGAGCCGGCGTCACATTTTTACGCTTTGCCCACTTTTCAACCAAACGAACAATCTGCATATTCTGTTTTAACGCTTCGGGCGCAAACATCGGCAGAGTTGCCCGGCGTTCGTTCTGAAAACGGCTGTTTTCGTTAATCGTTCCGGTCAATAGTCCTCTGCCGAGCGGACAATAAGGAACAAGACCGATGCCGAGTTCTTGCAGAGTCGGAAAAATCTTTGTTTCCGGCTCCCGCCAGATAAGCGAATATTCGCTCTGCACGGCACTTACCGAACAAACGGCATGCGCTTTGCGGATAGATTTGGCGCTTGCTTCCGACAACCCCCAGTGCAAAACCTTCCCCTCTTGCATTAAATCCTTAACCGTACCGGCTACGTCTTCCATCGGTACTTCAGGGTCAACACGATGCTGATACAACAAATCAATATAATCTGTCCGCAGCCTTTTCAATGAACCTTCAACCGCGCGCCGAATATGATCCGGACGGCTGTTTAAGATAGTCGGCCGTTTTTCCTCGACGCCGAAACCAAACTTTGTGGCAATTTTTACTTGTCCGCGCACCGGTTGTAAGGCCTCACCAACCCATTCCTCGCTGGTGTAAGGGCCGTAAACTTCCGCAGTATCAAAAAACGTCACACCGTTTTCATAGGCACGGCGGATAAGTGCAATCATATCTCTCTTATCATATTTTCCGCCGTAATACCCGACCATCGGCAAACACCCCAGCCCGATGGCGGAAACGCTCAAACCGCCCAGATTGCGGTGTTCCATTGTTTTCTTTTGTTTAATTTCAGCTGATGCAGCGGCCGAAACGCGTATTGAACCGCCCAATATTCCCGACATTAGAAGAGCCGAACCGGATGCCATTTTCAAAAATTCCCTGCGATTCATAACACCTTACCTATTCTTCTAAAATTTCAATTTCAGCCGAAAATCCGCCTTTGTGTCCGGCCAGATGTTCCAAGCCGCTCTCAACTTCTCCCAAAGGTATCAGACTGGTATCTACGGTACTGCCGTGGTTTTTGTAAAAGAAGCCCATATTTCCCCACGGGGCATAGATAAACATCTTACCGGCCGACGCAATCATACCGCGCGGCGCATTATTCAATGACAACGGCCGCGGAAAATCCGTTATTTTTTCTTCTCCTGCAAAATCAATAAATTCAAAATTCGCAGGCAAAAGCGCCAGAACCTGTGCCGCTGCCGCATTGTCTTCCATGCGGACAATGACTTCTTTGTCGTCAAAACTGAGTTTTATTTTCATATTATTCCTCCCGGTTTCCGTGCCGCAGACTGCACCGGAAACAATCATATTAAAACAAAGGGCAAGCATAAGCAGAATTTTTTTCATAGACTTTTCCTTATTTATATTCTGCATCCGATACCGGTTCCAGCCACACCGGCTTGTTGTTGTCCGGATTCGGCGTCAGGGCAATATGACTGAACCAGGAGTCCGGCGCCGCACCGTGCCAATGCTCGACATTTGGCTCAACTTTGACAACGTCGCCGGGTTTCAGGATTTCTATTTCCTTGCCGCGGATTTGGTGCCGCCCTTCGCCGTTGGTTACCAACAGAACCTGTCCGCCGGTATGATAATGCCAGTTGGTACGCGTGCAGGGTTCAAATGTTACGTTGGCCGCCGGCATTTTCAGCGTCTTGTCATAATCACTCAGGTTTGCCAGATAAGATTTTCCGGTAAAATATTGCGCATAGGGATTCGGTTCCCCTTTGGCAAAAACCGGCTTATAATCCCTAGACTGGTGGACACAGGCGCCAAGCATCAAAATTCCCGCAAATAAAATCAAGTTCTGTTTCATAATCCGCTCCTTCAAATAAAAACTTTGAATATACATTAATAATGATTGACGGATGTTTCAAAGTCCAATATCGTTTTTTTATTAATCTATAAATTTTACTTATAGAGAGGCTTTATGGAACTGACCCAGCTGTTACATTTCAAAACGATTGCCGAATGCAAGACGATGACCGAAGCGGCGGAACGCCTGCACATCTCGCAGCCGGCGTTAAGCAGTTCCCTGAAAAAACTGGAGGAAGAACTTGGCGTTGCCCTGTTTGAACGAAAGAAAAACAATCTCGTTTTAAACAAATCCGGCACAACGGCACTTGACTACGCCGGCAAAATTCTTGCTCAGGCTGAAGAGATGAAAAATACGTTTAAGCAATATGCCAAAGAGGGAACTTTGCTTTCCTTGGGCTTTTGCGACCCCGGGCCGATGCGCCTTTCGGTTCCACTGTTTCAAAAAGCTTATCCTCATCTCAGCGTTTCGTCTGAAATTGCCGCCGACGACAAAAACCTCTTAAACGACCTGCTGTTCAAAAAATATGACGCAGTCGTTTCTCTGGAAAAACTAGAACATCAGGATGTTGTCAGCATTCCTTATGCCAAGGAGGAATTAATGCTTTCGGTTGCAGTTGACGACGTTTTGGCAAAAGAAAAAAGCGTTTGCCTGCATCGGCATACCGACCGCGAAATTGCCGCTTATCGTTGTTTCGGCGCCTTTGAAAGGCATATCCATACTTTTCTGGACTGGCTCAATACCGTGCCGACAGTCACCGTTTATACAGACTATTTTGTTTTCCGGCAGATGCTGGAGCATAAAAAAATACTTACTTTTAACACCCGCTTGGTCCAGTTGTACCGCAACGACGGGGAGCGGGTCGTCATTCCTCTTGAAGACGAAGGCATTTCCGCGACTTATTGGCTGTCTTATCTGGCGGAAAACAAGCGGCGCGTCAATCCGCTTCTCGAGTGGCGGAAAGACAATTCCGCCATGCTGCTGGGCAGTGCGTTATAAATGAAATTTATAGATTAATAAAAAAACGATATTAGACTTTGCTTTTCCCTTTTCTTACCATATTTCTACCTGATTCATCATTGAGGAGAAAAAATATGACAAATACGATAGAAATGGGAAGACGCGGCTTTTTAAAAACCGTTGCCGCGATGACGGCGATTGCCATGCTGCCGCCGGTTGCCCAAAAGGCGCATGCGGCAATAATCACAAAAGAAGGCGCAGATTATCCGATGTTGATAGAAAAAAGAACCTTAGGAAAAGGCTCCGCGGCAATGGAAGTTTCCGCGCTGGGCTTTGGCTGCATGGGCTTAAACTATCATCGCAGCCAACATCCTGACAAAAAACAGGCAATTTACCTGCTGCATCAAGCAGTCGACCATGGCATTACCTTGTTTGACACCGCCGAAACCTATGGCCCGTTTATTAACGAAGAACTGGTCGGCGAAGGCCTGAAAGGCTATGGCGACAAGATTAAAGTCACCACCAAATTCGGCTTTAACTATAACGGCAACAAAGTGACCGGGCTTAATTCTTCGCCCAAACGCATCCGCGAAATGGTTGAGCTGTCCCTGAAGCGTCTGCAACGGGATTATATTGACATGTTGTATCAGCATCGTTTTGATCCGAACACGCCGATTGAAGAAGTGGCCGAAACGGTCAAAGACTTAATTAAAGAGGGAAAAGTCAAACACTGGGGAATGTGCGAAGTTTCTGCCGCCACAATCCGCAAAGCACATAAAGCCTTGCCGCTCACGGCTTTGCAGAGCGAGTATCACCTGATGTGGCGCAAACCGGAGAAAGACATTCTGCCGACTTTGAAGGAATTAGGCATCGGCTTTGTTCCCTACAGCCCGTTGAACCGCGGTTTTCTGACCGGAATGCTCAATGAATACACCAAATTTGACGCCCCGAACGACAACCGCGCCGATTTTCCGCGTTTCACACCGGAAGCCATGCGTCATAATATGGCTATTATTGAAGTGTTAAACCAATTCGGCCGCACCCGCGGCATTACCCCAGCGCAAATCGCTCTGGCCTGGTTGATGAACAAGGCCGATTGGATTGTTCCTATTCCCGGCACTACCAAGCTGGCACATCTGGAAGAAAATATCCGTGCCGCAGACATTAAAATTTCTGAAAAAGACTGGAAAGAACTGGAAACCGAACTGGCCAAAATAGAAATCTTGGGCAGCCGTTATCCGGCCGACCAACAAGCACAAGTAGGAAAATAACGGTTACAGGAAAGTAAGGACATTCAGCATTTTAATCAGTTATTTTAAATCTGTTTTTCAGATATATTTTAGTTTGCCCGAGTAAAAATAAAGGAAACTAAACAAATTTTAACGAGGCTATAATGAAAAAATATCTGATATTATTACCGCTTCTGACTTTACTTTCCTTTTATGCAATAAACCGTGAAAACCAAAAAACTTTTCCGCAGGAAGCATCTGTTCCGGTACATGCCATTTCGGCATTTTATATGAGAGCTTTGTTCTGCCGCTGGTCATTATCTCTACCTTGCCTTCAGGCATCATCGGGGTAATTTTGTTTTTGATGTTATGGCGTATGGATTTTTCCGTCATTGCGCTGATTGGCTGCATTATGCTGATAGGAATTGTCATGAAAAACGGAATCTTAATGGTTGATACGGCTGTCAAACTGCAAAAGGAACAAAAGCTTCCTGCAAACCAAGCCATATATCAGGCTGCTGTTACCCGTTTTCGCCCGATTATTATGACCTCCGTTGCGGCAGCAATGGCTGGTATTCCGCTGATTGTCGGCCAAGGCACCGGTGCTGAGCTGCGCCAGCCGTTGGGTGTTGCCATTGTCGGAGGTTTGTGTGTCAGTCAGCTTCTGACTATCTTTACCACTCCGGTAATTTACCTCTATGCCTGCAAGTTCAATCTGTCAGAAACCAATTCCTAAAAAAGGATAAGAACACTGATTCCAACCATATCCAAAACTTCTGACATAGTCCCATGCATCAATGAGTTAAATAAAAAACAGCCCCAAATAAAAAATACCCGAGGCTGTTTTGACCGCTTAATGCTTAAAGCTTAAACCGGACAAAAGTTCAGCTCTGCCTTTAACTTCCGCTGTTACACCGTTCCAAAAAATTCTATTTCGAAGCAGTCAAAGACTTCACCTGTATTTTCATTGATATTTGGTGTTTTTCTCCCGGATTCAGATGAACAAAGGAAACCCCTTGGTTTGACGGCTCTACGCAAACAAACTTTTTATACTGCCCCTCGCTCATTTCTTTAAGATCCCTAGCCGGATTCCACACAACCGTCGTATTGGAACCGCTTTTTTCCACCGATATCACACGATTAAACACAGGGTCTGCTATCTCTACGCCTCCGGTATGATTCACGAAGGCAGAATCAAATTCGCCTTTTATTTTCAAGTCTCCGTCCAACTTATAAAGTTCTCCGTCAAGCGAATTTTTATAACAATGCCCCGCAAGCCCTTTTATCACAACATTATCAACGGAGCTTACGTTAAAATATGCATGCAAAGCTTCGCTAAAATCAAAAGCCTTGCTGCCGTTGTTTACCGTTTCGAGACGATATTCCAGTTTGTCCGTAACTTTAATAAAAAGAGTGGCAGTCGCCTCGACGCCATATTTTGCATCCGGAAGCAGAGAAAGCGCCGCTTCCATCTTTGTTTCATCAACCGCAGCGTTCTTCAAATTCCAATTTGAAAGTCTGGCAAAACCGTGCCGGGGAAGATTGCCGTTTAACGTCTCTTCGGCAAACCGCGGCCAACAAACCGGAACACCGCCGCGAATGGCCTGAACATTGTCAAACTTGTTAAGCTCTCCGAGCCAAAAGACGTCATGTTCCTCGCCTTTCGGACGATATGACACCACATTGCCGCCCCAAAGGGCAATTTTACATTCCGCCAGCTTATTGCTTAATCTGATAAATCCGTTGTCGCTAATATCCATTATACACCTCTCGTATTGCGGTTAATTTAAAAAAAAATATCACGTCAACCGCAAAACATCAATATTGAAAATGTCGTAATGAAACGCGAAATCCCGGTATTTTAAAGAAGGTCTTTCCATAAAAAATTATGCATATGCCTGGCTCTATACAGCCACAGCCTAAAAACGATACTGGATTCCCAGGTTAACCTCCCAAGGAAGCTTTATTCTGCTGCCCAGTTGGGTAGACGCTTCAAAATACGCCGTTCCGTCATCGCTCCATGACGTGCTCACCCCCGCTCCCAGTTCATACCGAAGCGAAGATAGGTCTTCGTTGAAAGTATAGTCGGCAATCTGAACCTTGCTCTTGCCGTCAATGTCATGAATCAGCGCAAAGCGTCCGTAAGTGTCCAAAAAGTTGTTTTTTCCCCAGTTGAAGCTCTTGCCGACGACCAGATCCGCATGGGCGCTGAAATAACCGCTGTCGGATGCCTCGACCAATGTATTGAAGTTAGTTCTGTAGCGAATTGAGTCAAGATGCATATAGTTGACGCCGACCAACGGCTCGATAAACCATTTTCCTTCAAAATTTATTCTTTTTCCCGCATTGGCCGAAACCTGCCAGCTGTTGGTATGATACTTGCCCGTGACGCCGCTGCCCGAAGGCGTATAGCTTGTCAGCTTCTGCTTATGCCAGAAATAAGTTCCGACCAAATCCAAAAACCAGTTGCTTTCCGTATTAAAAAGGGAATATATGCCGAGAGACTGCGTATCGGCATCCCCGTGCCCGCTGCGATCGAATTTTTGGCGGGAAGACGTATATCCGCCATACACGCCGAAACTTATATAATGTCCGGCGTTTCGCCAAACTTCCCGGTCATACCCGATTTCGGTTCCGTAAATGTCTATTTTGCTGTGTGTACCGTCCTTATATCCGAATTTAAGTTCCTGTCCCAATCCCTTAACCCATAAGCCGTTATCGTGCCCGGAGGCATTTCTGCGGCTGCGGATATGGTTGTAAACGGGCGTCAAGTGCGTATAAAACAAAGAAGCCAAAGACGAATAAGTATTCTTGGCAATGATGGCGCTATCGCTCACATCCTGTGAACGAACCAGAACCCAGTCGTCGCCTTCCTGCCTGAGCCCATAGCGAAAAGCTCCGACGTCAACCGCATCCCCGACCAGATAAAAACTGTCGGCGGCACCGCTGTCTTCATCAATGATTTTAAACTTTGCGGGAATATTACCGTCCGGACTGTAATCGTGGATAATCAGGCCAAAATTACCGGTTCCCGAATGAACCAGAATTTTATCCGACAACCCTTCTGACAAACTGCTGTTAATCCCAAACAAACCGTTTCCGTTCAAACTGTCAAACTGCAACGTTGAAAAATCATGGCTGAAAGGAATGTTCACCGCGGCATTCTGAAGCTGCATATCCGAAATGTTATTGCTTCCCACAACCGTAACCACGCCTTCCGTCACTTTAGTCGTCCCTGCCAGCGATCCGCCGGAAAAAAGAAACAGCCACCCGCCTTTGTCTATTGTGGTATTTTCAGCTTTGCCGCCGGAGAAAACGCTTTGCACCCCGCCGCTCCGAACCTGGGAATTCAGCGCGATACCGCCACTTTCCACCTGCTGAACGCCGCCGCTGATAATGCTGTCCGTATCCGTTCCGAACACGCTCAAAGTGCCTGAACTCATCTGGGTGTTATATGAAAACGCATCGGGATTGACAACCAGTTCTCCGCCGCTGACTGCTGTTTCCCTTACCGAGCCGCCTTCCATAACGTCGACAATTCCGCCTTTTTGAACAGAGGTCTGCTCTGCTGTTCCCCACACCTTTTGCCGGCCTCGTCCGGAAACGACAGCCCCTATGCTTGAACCGCCGGCTTCAACCTGTTGCAAACCGCCGCTGACAGATGCATATTTGGACACCCCGCCGTTCAAAATTTGTTGTAGCCCGCTTTTGACGCTTGCGGCTTCATCCGTTCCCGAAACATTTTCCCGTCCGCCGTTCAAAACCGTTCCTTTAACCTCGGCTCCCGAAGAAACCACGAGCATTCCGCCGTTCACTACGGTGTCCTGCGCATAACCTCCGGCATTGACGTCCACTATCCCCTGGCTCGCCACGGTTGAAGAATAAGCCTCCCCGTTAACGTTTTGAACCGCGTAATATTGCACATTCGTATTATGGGAAACGCCGCCTTTTTCAACATTTTGCTGCCCGTAAGGAAAAATATTGCTGTTATATGCCTCTCCGCCGGACATCACCTGCTGGTTTCCCGAAACCGTAAAATTTTTCGTCGTGCCGTAAACCCGCTGGGTAACGACGGTATGCACGTCGCCGCCATCCAGAACCTCCCCGGCATTGACAATCTGGGTAATCGCAGCTGCCTGCTGAGGGAAAAACATTCCCAAAAAGAAAAAGATAAATTTTCTCATCCGTCGCTTCCTCACCTTTTAATTTCGTCCTGTTTATATATATTTGAAAACCGAAAATAAAAGTGCCGCCGAAGCACAAGACCGCAGCTCCGTCCTCAACGCCCCAACAATCAGATTGACAAAGGCCGCCTTTGTCGTTAATATGTGCGTGTTTACAATAATTTGAGGTAATATTTAAAAATATTATGAGTCCCATATACATGTATGTTTTCAATCTGGTGTTGGTTTTTCTTCTGGTATTCGCCAATGCCTTTTTCGTTGTTTCTGAATTTTCCATTGTCAAAATCCGCCGTACCAAATTGGAAGAGCTTGCCCATAACGGCAGCAAGCGCGCCAAAATCGGATTAAAAATCAATGACCATCTCAACACCTACCTAAGCGCCATTCAGCTGGGAATCACATTGGCTTCTCTGGGGCTCGGATGGATCGGCGAACCGGCCGTCTCCAAATTGCTTGAAGCCTGCTTTGACAATTGGTTTGCCGACAACCCGGTCTTGCTCCATTCTTTGAGCTTCGGTATCGCTTTCGGTTTCATTACCTTGCTGCACGTTGTCCTCGGCGAATTGGTCCCCAAATCTCTTGCCATCCAGGAAACCGAACGCTGCGCCCTGATTATTGCGCCGGCTCTGTACACTTTTAACCGCATTTTTGCACCCTTCATCTGGGTTTTTGACCATGTAACCATCGGCATTTTAAAACTGATGGGCATCAAACCCGGTGACGAAAACGACGACGCCCATTCGGAAGAAGAAATCAAACTGATTATCGATGCTTCGCAAAAAGGCGGTATCATTGACGATACCGAAGGCGAAATCATCCAAAACGCAATTTGCTTTTCCGAAACCAGCGCTCATGAGATTATGATACCGCGTCAGGACATCAAATGTATTTACAAAAATTACAGCTATAACGAAACGATGGACTTTATTCGCCAGCATAACCACACGCGCTTTCCGCTTTGCGACAAAGATAAAGACCATATCATCGGTATGGTTCACATCCGCGACATTTTGGAACACCCCGAAGACAAAGACGCCAAAGATTTCCTCAGCAGAGTCTCCCGCGAAATCCTTTTTGTTCCGGAAAACAAATCCATTTCCGACATCTTGCATCAGATGATGCACAAGCATATCCACCTTGCCATCGTTGTCGACGAATACGGCGGAACTGCAGGTATGATTTCTATGGAAGACATCCTGGAAGAACTTGTCGGAGACATTCTCGACGAACACGACGACATCTCTGACGAACCGATAAAGAAAATTGACGACACCAGTTGTGAATTTGACGGTCTTTACCTGGTAGAAGACGCTTTCGACTGCATGGGACTTCCTGAATTTGAAACAGAGGAAAGCACCATCGGCGGTTATGTATTCGGCCTTATCGGACGCGAACCCAAAATCGGCGATCAGGCAGAAGATGATTATTGTCGTTATGAGGTTATGGCTGTGGATAATATGCGCATCACCCGCGTCAAAATTCACATCAAAGAAAAGAACCAAGCCGAAGATTAATACGTTTTTTCATCCATTCCGGCCAAAAGCATTAAACAAATATTAAAACTGTTGATTTTTTGTCAAAATTTTATATAATATGATAAGACAAGTAATGTGGAGGCCGGTATGGAAAACAATCAGGAAAGAATAAACAGGCTCAGAAAGAGAATGAAGCAGATAGCCGACATTGCCGTTGACTATATTCCCGAAATTTCAGGTGCTGCTGCAGGTGCCGCATTTGGCAATCCGGTTGTCGGTGCCGTTATCGGAACCGCAGCCAAAAGAATGTTAAAACGTTTTATGATAGCTCGAACCAAGAAGTTGAACTTTGAGGAGGCCATTCAAAACAACATAGAACGTTTCGGAAATGCCACCGTTGCCGCTTCCGGCAGCACAAAAAAGAAAAACGTCTCAAACGAGGCCGGCAATAACCGCCCCGTCTTATATCCTCAAAATGCGACAATATCCAGCGTGGCCACTTACGCTTTTAAAACAAATATAACACGCTGAGAACAAACCGGCGGCGCTCAACTCAATCGACCGGTACGGTTTCTATCGAAACCGCCGCCGAACGTCCCATTTCATCCACCGCCTTAATCTTAGCCTTCCCAACCGGCGTTGTAATTTCCAAAACCTGCCCGGCTTTCGACTGTCCGACCAAATGGTCGTTAACATACCAATAAACCAATTCCGCATCGGCATCCAATGCAGCCTTCAAAGCAAGCTTTTCTTCTGGCAGTTTGTGTGAGCGAACTAAAAAACGGCTGTTGTCGGCAGGAAGAACAATTTGCGGTGCCCTCCCCTGGTTAAACATCTCTATTTGAGAACAGCTTTCCTTAAAGGCCGGAGGACGCCGGATATTTATTCCGGCCTCGGCATAAGCCTGCAAAACGTCAGAAGGCCAAAAATTATAATTTCGCATTTCCGTCTGCGGCGGCTTATGACGGCAAGCACGCAAACCGGTTTTGACGTCAATGGGAATCAAACGCGAAACATTTGACATCCGAATTCCCGAAACGCCCGGAATAAAATACGACAAAACGCTCCGCGGACAATAGGCATTGGCGAGATCGCCCGTATCTTTGCAAATTTTTACTTTCGCCAAATTCAGCTGCGGCGACGGCTCCAGTTTTGTCGCAATTTCCTGCTGCCCGGCAATCTTTCTGACCAGCCGAAAAAATAAAGGCGCTGCCATATCCCGTCCCACAAAAGCATTATTCGGCGTACCGTCAAAATTTCCGATCCAAACCACAACCACATAGGGACCGACGACGCCTGCGCTCCAGGCATCCTTAAATCCGTATGAAGTTCCGGTTTTCCAAGAAACCGGATAAGCTGTCTTTCGCTTGGAAAATCTGGTCGCAGTATCATCCGCTGCGGCGTTTTGGGACAACATATTCAATGTCAAAAACGCCGCCTCCGGTGACAACAACTGTTTAAGCGGCCTCTCTTCACCCTGCAAAACCCGCAGCGGGCCGAAACGCCCCTCATTATAAAGCATCGCATACATTGCCGCCAGGTTGTGCATCGACACCTCAGTTCCGCCCAGAGCCATTGCCAAACCGTAAAAACCAACCGGACGCAGCTTTTGTACGCCGCATGCCTTCAGCAAATTATAAAAATTTTCTTCTCCGACCTGCAACAGCAAATCAACCGCAGGAATATTCCGGCTGTAGACCAAAGCTTGCGTCGCGTTAAGCAGCCCGTAAAATGAACGGTCAAAATTTTCCGGAGTATAAACACCGTAATTTTTCGGAACGTCTTTCAACATCGTCATCGGATGAATTATTCCCCGCTCAAGAGCCTGGGCATAAATAAAGGGTTTCAGCACCGACCCCGGAGAACGCAAAGCCCGCGTTCCGTCCACCTGCCCTTCTATCGAATTGTCAAAAAAATCCTGAGAGCCGACATATGCCAGAATATCCGTCGTCCTGGCGTCAACGACCATGGCTGCCGCATTATAAACGCCCTGATGCCGATGCTCGCGCACATAATCGTGCAAAATATTCTCCGCCGCCTCCTGATAGTTCAAATCCAAAACCGTCTTCACCTCACCGGAAGCCTTTTCCAAAGCCAGCCGGACAAAATGGGGAGCCCGATTCGGCAAAAAAACGCCGGCATCCAAAGGCAACTCAAGATATGAATTCTCCTTATGCCGATATACCTCAAGCCAGGCCTGTTTCAGCCTTTTGGATGCTTCCTCTGCATTATGGCGGCCGCGAGCCGACATCAGCGTTCTTTTTGCCGGGTTTTGGGGAATAACCGTCAGAGCCATAATTTGCGGCAGACTCAGCTGTTCCGCATTTTTGTTAAAATAAATCAGAGACGCCGCACCGATACCTTCAACATTTCCACCGTATGGCGCAAGATTAAAATAAGCCTCGAGTATTTCCCTCTTGTCATAAAACATCTCAATCTGCAACGCCCTGAGAATTTGAAGCGCTTTGCCGCCTATTTTGGAGGAATCGATGTTATAAACGATACGGGCCAGCTGCATCGTAATTGTTGAGGCTCCTCTTTTGCGTCCGCCTCCCGCCATATCCCACAATGCCCGTCCGATACTCAGGGGATTCACTCCCGGATGATAGTAAAAACCGCGGTCTTCATAAAGCAACAGCGCTTGCTTTGCCGTTTCCGGAATCTTTTCAAAGGGAACAAACAGCCGATATTTGTCATCCATACTCAGCGAAAGTTTTAGAAGCTTTCCGTTACGGTCATACACCGCCGACGAAAAACTGTATTTCTGATAAAGATCCGGCCTCGGCACTGTCGCAAAAAACAGGACACAGAGCACAACTATCCCCGCAGCATACGCAATCAACCGCCGCGGCCGCAAAAACCTCACTATGTAACCCGGGCTACTCACTGACTTTTATCATACCGGAGGCAGAGTTTGCGCGAACCAGAGGCAAATACAGCGCCGAACCATAAACCGGAGGAACGATGAAATCACCCTCGGCAATAACCCTGACCTTATAAGTAAATTCGTGAGCCTCGCGGTCGGCCGTCACATAAGCGACGACCCTGTCTTCCCGAATTTCAGATGCGGCAACATTCCAATCTGTCTGCTGCGAATTGCTCACTGCCTCAAAACACCCCGGCAGCATATCGACAATCGCCACGTCGCCGAACGGCTCCTTGCGCAAACCGCGGTAAATTACTTTTACCGTTAGTTCATCGCCCAACTTAGCCGTAGAAACCTGTTTTCCGTCCCGGTCGTAAAAAGCCTTGGAAACCTCCAGCCCTTCTGCCGCAGCAGTCTTTTTGTCTCCAACCGCAAACCCTTGTTGCGCCGCAACGTAATAAAACGGCCGCTTGGAACTTACCGTCAAATTCTTGGTTCGCGGAACAAAGTCAACTGTCGGAAAAGGCGTATAGACAGGCTTCATTCCGGAAAAGCTGATATCCTTATCGCTTTCTTCGCTGCTCAAAGCATTCAAAGCCAACGTGGCAAAAGCGGCAGAATCAGTTGTAAAATCTCCGCTGCTCAACGGCTTCAACAAAACCTCGACCGTCTTTTTGCCGAGATTTTCCGACATATCCGGAAAATACGTCGCCATAAGATAAACATTTGCCGCATCTGCCGCCAGATTACCACTCGGCTGATACTGCCCGGCCAATCCCCGCGCCTTGTTTTCATCCTGAAGCAGCTTATAGCTTGCCGCCATAAAACTTGCTCCCAGACTTTTCCTCCAGCTTTTTTCATAATTAGCCTTATAATATTCCTCAAGATTCAACAAATAATTGGTCGTCACCTTGCCGCCGAGCGTCAAAACATATGCTGCATAGGCAGGAACCATATCCTCCGGCCCCTCGGGAGAACGCCCCGCCTGTTCCTCACAATATGACAAGGCTTTTTTCAGCATATTCTCGGGAACGTTAAAGTCATGTTCGCGGGCTTTAACCAAAAAATGCGCCGCATATACGGAATCATAAGCGTCCGGCTTTGCCCCCGGAACACTCCAAGTCGTAAATCCGCCGTCCAGCGTCTGCCGCTCACGCAATTTGACCATCACGTCGTCAAACAAAGCGTAAACGTCCATATTGACCGCCAAAGCCGGAGACTTGAACAAAACCTCCATCGCGGGAAAAACCTTGCTGACCAGCTGCTCGGTACAACCATGCGGAAACTTGTCCAGATATTTCAGCAAACCTGACGCCAGAACCAAGGGAGAACCCGACGCGGACAGCTGCTGAACCCGAAATTCCGGATACAAGTCTTCCACCCCTTGCAGCCTGTATTGCGAAGTCTCGTACCCCATGGCAAATTTACTGCCGTAAGGAGTAGACGGCCGCAAACTCATCGTATACGGCATCCGTGCTTTTCGAGAGGAATCTCTGACGCTTTCCGCCGTAAACATCAGCTCCTGTGCTCCCAATTTTGGCAAAGCCTTCAGTCGGAACTTTACCATAGCCTCGCCTTTTTCCGGCAATTTCACGCTTTGTACCCGCTCGCCGATAACCTCAAATCCGCTTCCCGCATTCAGACCGACCCGAACCTCATAATCATCGCCCGAATTGTCAACCAAATTTCCCACGCTGAGTCCGACGACAAATTCGTCTCCCGGAGACACATTAAGGGGACCGGAAGGTATCAGGGCAAAATCGCCGCGCGACAACACGGATGCCGCAGCATGTCCGAAACGGCTTTCCGAAACGGCAACCGCCATAACCTTAATCTCGCCGTTAAAGGTTTCCGGCACCTGATACGTATAGGTTCCGCCGGCTTCGCTGCTGTCCGCGATACCGCTCCAGAAAGCAACCGGTTTGTCGGTTCTGCGCGCAAACGGATTAAGGTTCTTGTCAAGCGCCGCTTCGGCATAACTGCCGTCACCGCCGCTTGCTGTCAGCATTCTCAGTATTTTGATATCCGGCATAATCAAATCCATAATCTGGGAAGTCACCACCCGCAACGCTTTCTTCTTCAGAAATTCGTTCAACGGATCCGGCGTCTTATAACCGGCAACCTGCAATATGCCCTCATTAACGCCATAGACGATTATCTTAGAAGCGGCAGACGTTTTATAGCCCACCTTCAACTCATCGCCGGGCTTCACCGTCTCCGGAACCTCCAGCCGAACATCCAGCCTGCGTTTCTGCTTGTTGATTGAAAACGGAGCCACAGCATAACTCAATGCCGGCATATAAATTTCTTTTGACATCTCATCGCGGAAAAAGGCAACATTGACGTACGCATTGCCTTCCACGGTATTCGGAAGCTCAATTTCCTCGACCACCGAATTGGTACCGGCCTTAAACCACTTGAAGGCATAAACGCTGTCCCGTTCAATCGTAATCAGCCCATACCCCTCATAAGGCGCCGTAATCTGCATTTCTATTTTTTCACCCTGATTATACTCGCTCCGGTTCAATTTTAATCCCAAACTGGCGTCCCGGTCTATGGCATGACTCAGATTGGCCGCACCGGCAACACTGTACTCGGCTTTGGCCAAAAGACGCCCGTCTTCGCCTTCAACCGTCAATATATATTCACCGGGCTCGTCCGTTTTCAAAAGCTCGCTGGCACCGTTGTCCGAAACCGTCCACGCCCGTTTGGAAATCACCTGCTCTTTGGGAACCATCTGGTAACGGTAAGTCCCGTTGGGCATCTCAACCAAACTGGAAATGTATCTGCGCCGGGCCAACGTAAGATATAACCCGTCTTTTGCAATCTGCTGAAGCTTGTTGTCAACGGCAATGAACTGAATATGACGAACCGCGTTCTTGTCAATGTAGGCCAAATTGCCGTCCGCTTTCCAACCGATTAAATATTTATTGGGAGAAACCAAAGCTCCCAGCGATATGCTGACACCGCGGCCGCTTCCCTGCTCCAATCCGTCAATCGACAAACGCAGGTTATACGTCCCTTGTTCAAATTCAGACAGTTTCAAAACAAACGCCCCGGCGCCTGCATTGTCCGTTCTCTGTTCCGGCAACTCATCACTGTATGAGCGCAACGCCTTGTCTTCATTGCGCAAAGGATCACGGAACAAATACCCCTTGTATTTCTTAAACACAAAGTCTGCCGGCGTTATCTTGTAAGAAGCTTTAAGCTCATGCCCCGAAGCGGGATTTCCGTAAAGATTATACAACGAAACCTCTGCTTTCATCATCGGTTCCGTAGACCACCCTTCACCGTCGTACCCCTCCCAGTCAGCCTTAATCCGCAAATTGTCAGGTTGAAATTCCTCAACTTTAAAGTCGCTTCCGGCAACGTAACGACGAATATCACGGTTATCCAGCACATACAGGGAAATATTGTAACGCCCGGTAGGCGCTGCCAGGTCCGGCGTAAACGAATAGGCCATAAAACCTACGCTGTCCGCCCAAAGATTCTGGGAAGAAACAACGTCGCCGCGGGAATTTCGTATCTCTGCCACAAACGGCATTTTTTTAGGTACGTTCAAATCCTTTTGTCTGACGATAAAACCAAAATGCGCCTCTTCTCCCGGTCTGTAAATGCCTCGATCGCTAAAAACGTATCCTTTTAAGGCATAAACGTCTTCCTCCTCATAAACATATTCTCCGCCCACGTCAAAACGCGACATATTCAAACGACGGTCGTTTCTGTTAATCGGCAGAAAAGAAACGTCGCTTCCGTCTGTAACTTTATAGACAACCGCCGTCCGGTCTTTTTTAAAACCGGAAAAATCGGGAACAACGGCTTCTCCCTCCCGATTGGTCTTGACCGTCAATACCGGCAGGCCGTTTTTGCCCAACACCTCGACAACCGCACCGGAAACCGGCCTTCCTTCTGAAATGTTTGAAACGAAAACATTGTGGGTCTTGTCCAGATTGTCTTTCACCACAATACCGAGGTCGGTAATCATAACCAGTCGGCTGTCCTCCCGGCTGTATCTGTTTTCTCCGTCATAACCGCGAACTTTTACCAGAAATACGCCTTTCTTGTCCCTGAAATATTCGTTCAGATCCAAAGCGGAATAATTCGGCTTTCCGGGATGTTCCATATTGATTTTCAACGATTTTTCAAAAATCTCCGAAATATTGTCTTCGTTAAAATTATAATTGATAAAATACGGATGGGAAAAATCGCCGGAAGTCTGCGTCGTCAAATGATTCAAGTCAGAAGCGTCTATTCTGGCAACCGAGGCTCTGAGTTCGCTGACACCCCGTGACAGAAAAGCCACTTCCCGGCTTCCCCGCAAAGACAAAATTGAACCGTCGAAAGCGATTTTAACCTCCTGAGGATAAGGAGAAATCGAAACCGGCTCGACCACGTCTTCGCCCAGATTAAAACCTTCCGCGGAATTTAACGCCTTGTCGATTCTCACCAGCAGACACCCGTCCGCCTTTCTCAGGTCGTACTTGAGCATATGCTTTTTCAAATTCTCTTCGCCAACCGAAACCTCAACCGTTTCAAGCTTCTTCAAACCTTTTGCCGCCGTCTCTTTATATCCTTTTTCGGCCAGCTTGTTTTTAATCTGATAACATCCTTCTTCTGAGTAATACAAAGCAAAATGCTTTTTCAAATCAGACGGCTTTACCGCAGTGGTAAAATCAACCGACAAAATTTGTTCGGGATTGTCGTCATCCTGCTCATTGCGGACGATTGAAGATTTTACGGATTTAACCTTGAAAAAGCTCGAACTGCTGGGAATTTTGACCGTTGCGGTCAATTCCTTTTTCAGCGGCTTTTTGTTATAGGCGTTCTCCGCTCCGGCAACGCTAATTTTAACGAAATCCTCTGCCGAACTTATCTTCACGGGCGACGAAACGACATGCAGTATCTTGTCAAAATCGCTCACCTTGTACGTAAAATCGTATTTCTCGCCGCTGACAGCTTTGACCGAAATCTTATCTTTAAGGTTTTGCACATTCAACGGATAGTTAAAGCTGAAACTTGCCGTTGCCGCTTTGTCCTTAATGTTTTTCGGATTTTCATAAAAAGCTTCGCTTGTCACCTTTCCTTCAAATGCCGGAGACGAGAAGCTAAACTCCCGGTCCCGCACCTTAATCTGGGGATTAAATATTTCATTGCCAAGCTTAACTTCATAAGTCGTCCCCGGAATCCAATCCTCCTCCGGCATAAAACACAACACTCTGTCGCTGTTCCAACTCCAGCTGCCGCGCACCGCCGGATGCATAGTGATGCCGCTTTCCAATTTCACGTAAAGCTTGTCAAGCCGCGCTGCCGGCTGACTGAAAGAAACGCAGGCCGGGCTTAGCACAAGCTTATCCCCTGCCGTGTAGGAATTTGCCGGCTCTTCGATTCGTTCCGGTCGGGAAGCCAGCGTTTCGCTGCCGCTCAGCTGAAAACCGCTAAAGAAAAAATACCAGACTAAGCCTGCACACGCCAAAAGGGCTCCCCCGGCCAAACCTGCAATTACAGCGGTTTTCTTCGAAAAAAATTTTACGGACATCATCCCCTCCACCTCAGATTTTGATAAAAAAAATAATAACAGTCAGAAGTTAAATGGCAAGACAATTACGGTTTATGCAACGCTGGCAGTCAACATATATTATATTGTAAATCAAAGTACTGATTGAAATACCCGGCACCGTGATTATTTTTTTTGCGTTAGGCTCATTAAGGAGAATGTTTATGAACACAATATTAAAATACGTATTCTACGCCGTTATCATCGTCATCATCTACCTGGTCGGCAGAGGAATTTACGAAAGTAACGTCAGCAAACAAAATTCTGACGCCCAAACCATCGACAGAATAAACCCCAATGTTCAAAGCCGTGCTTCTGACAATCAGAAAACAGGGCAAAATGACCAACAGGGAGAATTAAAAATGTCACAAAATGATTTAAACAATGACGTTTGGGAAAAGACCAAAGAAACGTCAAACGATGCTTGGGAGGCCACTAAAGAGGGATCTGCCAAAGCCTGGGACAAAACCAAAGAAGTCAGCAGCGATGCCTGGGAAGCTACCAAAGAAGGAGCCGCTAAAGTCGGCGATGCTGTTTCCGATACCGCAGACAAAGCCGCTGCACCGACAGACGCCCCGGCCTACAATCCCCAAACCGGAAACCGTCCCGCCCAACCGGAAAACCGCACATACTAAACGCGGCGGCGGATTTTCACTCACGCTCAAAATTAAAAAGGCTGTTGAAGAATCTCAACAGCCTTTTAATAGTATTAGTTTAAGAAACGAAACTAAACAATGATATGCGGAACAAAATTGCTGGCATCAACCGTAATTCGCCCCGATTGTTCGCGAATACCCAGACCACAGGCTTCTCCGCCGATAACCCAGCCGCCCAAAATCGGGTACTTTCCGCCATAATCTTGCAAATCCGCCAGTTCCTGATAAACATACCCTTCTTCGCCGTATTCGCCGGATGTACGTTCCAGACAAAAACCGTTTCGGATAAGTTCCACATTGCATCCTTCCCGAGAAAAAATCGGCTTTTTGCAATAGGATTTCAGCTTGTCAGCCTCAAAATAAGCCGGCAAAACATAAGGACTGTCAGGATACATCTCATACAAAAACGGCAACAGTGCCTTGTTGGACATCAGGCATTTCCACAACGGCTCAATCCAACACATATCGGTAACGCAGCCGCCCATGTTTTCCTTAAACATCGTTTCCCATGGATAAAGCTTGAACAGACAGTTAATCGGTTCACCGTCGGGTGTCATCAGACATTCTCCGATGGCAATGTCTCTCAAATCCAGCTCGGCTGTCCTAAGCCCGGCATCATAAGCCGTCGACATAATATATGCCATCGTGCTGTAGTCCTCCGGACAATCCGTCAGAGATGCAAAGTGATAAATGTCGCACTTGTAAACGTCATGAATGTCTTTCCATGACTGTATCAGCGCCTCGTGAAGGGAGTTAAACTGATCTGCTTCGGGAAAAACCGCTTCTTTCCACTGCCATTGCACCAACGCAGACTCAATAAGCGTTGTCGGCGTATCAGCGTTAAATTCCAACAACTTGGGCACACCGTCAACATAAGCGAAGTCAAACCGTCCGTATAAGGACAAATCATCATCTTCCCAGCTTTGTCTGATAAAAGGGCGCATTTCTTTGGGAATACACAGCTTATCCAGCTTTTCTTCATCATAAAGGCAGGCCTCAGCCACGTTGCAATACATTTGATAACAGTTGTTTATGGCCTGTTCGAGCTCTTCAACTTCTTTGGCGGAAAATCGATAATATGCGTTTTCCAACCAATATTCTTTGTGAAACACAAATCCGATTTTCTCAAGTTCTCCCATATATCCGGGACGCGGAGCTATTTTAATTCTTTCCATATTCTGTTGATTTTATGCACCAAATGACGAACCTTTTGAACTGCTGCCAAACGACTTTCCGGTAGAAGCCGGTTTGCTGGAACTCTTATAGCCGCTTCCGGTACTTGGCTTAACTGATGACGACCGCTGATATACGTTCGGACTGGCCGTTGCAGGAGGATTTACCCTGATACCCGAAGAGTTTGTCCAGTTTCCCGTCCCCGGATAATAATAATGAGACTGACCGCCGCCCGAGGGCATAAACAGCCAGCGCATCAACATCGCGTCATAAATCCACGAATTTCCGTGAGAGTCTTTATGCTCCTGTTTATCCTTCGGATTTTCCGGCAGCTGATCTTTATGAACGCAGGATACAAACAACGACAACGATAATCCCGCCGCCATTGCCAAAAAACTTTTTCTTTTCATACGACATAAAATTTTAATAGTTAATAAATTAATTGACAAAATAAGTCTTATTATCGGGCAACATACTATGGTGTCAGTGCTAAAAGTCAAGCACAAAAAAACGCCCGGCACCATTCGGTACAGGGCGTTTAAGACTGTAAAACCGTCATTTTGAGCCGAACAGGCGCTTCCTCTCCGCGGCAAAGACCGCATTGTCGGACACCGCGTCCAGCTTTCCCTTCCGCACGGCTTCCGTATAGAGGGAAATCTTGTAGTCAATTTTTTCCATATGCTGCTTGAGCTGAGCCATTTGTTCTTCCAAACGAACCTTTTGCCGCTTAAACATTTCCAAACGCTTTTCTAAAGTAGCATCACCTTCAATATACCAATCAATGTATTGTTTTATGCCTTTCAGCGGCATTCCGGTTCCCTTCAGACATTCAATCATCTGCAGCCAGCCGATGTCTTCATCTGAAAAAATTCTCAGTCCCGAACCGGTCTTCTTCACAAAAGGAAGCAGCCCTTCCTTTTCATAATAACGCAGAGTGTGAGCGGTTAACCCCATCTTTTCTGCAACTTGTCCGATTGAATATCCCATTATTGTTTCCTCCTTGTCTTCAGGTAATGAAATTTTACAACAAAAGTCAACACAATACTTGACTTAGAGTAACCTCCAAGCCCTTTTTTTGCCACAAAATTAAGCTGTTTTGAGGCTTAATTAAAAAAAATACATCTTTAGAATAAAAACTATTGACTTAGAGTTAACTCTAAAATGTATGCTTAACCTATATCGATTCGCAAATATTTTTAAGAGGAGACCTTGTATGATATCCTGTGCTGTGACAACGTCGTTCTTAGGCTGTCTGGTAACTATGTTTCTGTTTATCCGCTACATCTGGTTTTTGGGACTGAGTCCTTTGGCCAACGCCGCAGCGCTTGTTGCCCTTCTGTTGATAGGCTGTTTCCCGCTGCTTGTCAGCTACCGGTTTGAAAACGCTCTGGGCAGCCTTTATCCCTGCTACAGATACGGACTATATTATGTCTTTATCAGTGCCATTATCTTGTTGACGCTCACTTTGGTTACTGATGCCGTCTGGTTCGCCGGATACAAATTCGGCTGGTTCGACTGCCTGCCCTACTCTCGTGAATTTTGCATAAAATATAACCTGTGGCTTGTCGGCGCGGCAGCTTTGTTCGGAGCATATGCCCTCTATGCCGGCACTAAAATTCCCGATTTCAAGGAAATCACGCTTTCTTCTCCGCAAATAAACCGCAAAAGAACCATCGTCGTTCTCAGCGATCTCCACATTCACCGGGTCATCAATCCTGAAAAAATAAAAGGCATCGTCGCTAAGACCAATGCTCAAAATCCGGATATAATTCTGCTGGCCGGAGACGTCATTGACGACAACGTCAAGTCCGTATCCTCAACGATTTCTCTGTTGAAAGGGCTAAAAGCCAAAGAAGGCATTTACTTCGTAACGGGAAACCACGAATTTTATGCCGGTTACAAACCGACTGTCGAAACGCTGAAAAAGCTTGGCTTTACCTTTTTGGAAAACGGCGGCGTATCTCTTGAAGACATCTATATTGCCGGCATTCCCGATACTTTCAGCGGTCATTTCTACGGCAAAAATGCCGATTTGGAAAAAACCTTTGCCGAAAGCGGTGACAACCGGTATCGGATACTGCTTTCGCACACGCCGACCGACTTTGGCAGACAAAACAACTTTAACCTGGAAATCTCCGGCCATACTCACGGCGGACAGATATTCCCGTTCCATATTCTCACTTTGCTGCACAACAAATATCTGGCCGGCCTGTACAAAATGGAAAACAACGCCCATATTTACGTAACCCGCGGCGCCGGACAATGGGGACCGCAAATGCGGTTTCTCGCCCCGTCCGAAATCACCGTTATCAAACTCACCCCGTCGAAAGGAAACAACTGATGAAAACACCTTTGCTGCTTGCCTGCGCAAGTGCTGCCGTCTTAACTTTCTCAACTTTATGTAAGGCTCAGGAAATGAAAAAAGCACCTATAGATACCATTTTTGAACAAGGAGAAATCAATCCCTACGGAAAATTCTTCACCGGTCAGACCTACCTCACCATGCTCAACACTAACGATGAGCTCTTCAACGCCCCGATAGGCAACGTTACGTTTGAACCCGGAGCCCGAACCAACTGGCATAAGCACAGCGGCGGACAGATTTTGCTGGTTCTTGCCGGAGAAGGACGATATCAGGAACGCGGCCAAAACATTCGCACCCTGAAAAAAGGCGATGTCGTCCGTATAGCCCCTGATATTGAGCATTGGCACGGCGCGGCCCCCGACAGCTGGTTCACCCACATATCCCTGGAAACCAACCTGCCTGACAACAAGGCAACCTGGCTTGAACCGGTGACCGACGAGGAATACAAATAATGAAAAAAATGCTGTTGCCGGCAAAAAAATCATTCCGTTTATGACCCATGGCGGCAGCGGTTTCGGACACAGTCTTGCCGACATCAGAACGTTGGCTCCCCAGGCTGAAATAATCGAAGGCGAAGCTTTTTACGGAAGCCGCGCTTCAAATTCCCAAAACGATGTAAACAAATGGATTAAAGGACTCCAAAATGACTAAAAAAGTACTTATTCTCTCTTCCAGCTACCGCAAAGGCGGCAATTCCGACACGCTCTGCGACCAGTTTGCCAAAGGAGCCGCCGAAGCGGGAAACGAAGTTGAAAAAATATTCGTTAATGATAAAAACATAGCCTATTGCAAAGGCTGCGGCGTTTGCAACACCACCCACAAATGCGTCATCAAAGACGACATGGCCGAAATTCTCGACAAGATGGTAAGTGCCGACGTCATTGTCATGGCAACGCCTGTTTATTTTTACAGTATGAACGGACAAATGAAAACCCTGATTGACCGCACGGTACCCCGTTACGAAGAAATCAGCGGCAAAGACTTTTATTTCATTGTTGCCGCCGCCGACACCAGCCACGCCAATATGGAAAAAACGCTGGACGGTTTTCGCGGATTCACGGAGGACTGTCTCCCCGATGCCAGGGAAAAAGGCGTCATCTACGGTACCGGTGCCTGGCAGATTGGCGACATCAAACGCTCTCCTGCCATACAACAAGCTTATGAAATGGGCAAAAACGTCTGAACAAAGAAGCCTGCGAAAAGCAGGCTTCTTATTTTCTCTCATTGCAATATTCGCCAAAAGCTGCGCTTGCGGCAAATTCTGACCTTATTCAATGACAAAATCTTCTTCATATTCAACAAAATGGCGAATGCCCCGATAATGGTTCAAGCCCATAATCCTGGAGGTATAGTCAATCTTTTCCAATTGTGAAACATACATATTTATTGCCTGACGCTTGGCCTCGACCACTTCGGAAATGTCCAGATAATGCGTCGGTTCCGGCAACGGCGCCCAAACTTCATAATAAACGGCTTTGGCTCTGATGTTCTTTTTCTCTTTTCTCAGCCGCCTGAAAAACGCCTGCGGAACCACATGGTCCTTATGGGCATCATGCCCGTGCGGCATCACCACATAATCATAATCGCTGAAATCGATTTTTTCAAACGACTTGTAAGCGTCAATCAACATACCGTCCTGTGCCCGCATAAATTCATAATGCCGTACATTAAAAAATTTCATCACCGCGGCAAATTCCGCTTCGCGGATTTTAACTGTTTCTTCCGGAGTGTTTCCGTTGCCGTTCAACCGCCCGTCCGTCAGCAAAATCACGTCGCATTGGGAACCATACTTGGCAAGCAGGCCGCCGCACCCGATAGATTCGTCATCGGCATGCGGTGCCAGAATGCATATCTTGTCGCTCGGCATAATTGACCACGGTTTCGATTTTTTCAACTGCGGCAAATCATAACCGTGAATCAGACTTTTAAACCAGCGGTTGATTTTCTTCATTCCCATTTTAGGCCACCTGCTTTTTTATCAGCATAAACTGCGACTGCTTTGACGTTCTGAAAGAAAAAACAATTTTCTCTCCGTCTTTCAACGGCATCGGCTCGTCGGCGCCGTGTTTAACCTTAAATTTATACTTGCGAAAAGAAAACAGGCTGTTTCCCAAGCGGAATGAAAACTTTTCACGAACGCGCCAAGCCGGACGCCAGCATCCGGAGTAATGATGAATAGCATACGCGTCTTTATTGCTGGTGCAAAAATACGTGTAGGGATAGATGAAAGCATTTTCACAAATCTGAACCCGTCCTTTTTTGACATAGGTATTTTTTATGCCGTATTTCTCCAGCAGCACCTTGCGAAAATATTTCGGGTTCGGCGTCATGTTATAACTGCCGTCCGGATTGACAAATTCGGTATAATCATAAACTTCCAGCATATTTTTGATGATTTCACTGTGCGGCACCGCGCCGATTAATGCCGGAGAAATCTCCTTGGCCGTTCCGCACCGTTGGGAACCGATAAAAAAGTCGTGTTCCATAAACTCGTCCAGCCGGCGGACGACTTCTTCATCCGTGTCAAAGTAAAGACCGCCTTCTTCCAACAGAGCATACAAGCGTACATAATCGGAAACAAAAGCCCACTTTTTAGCCTCAACCGCCTGCCGCAGATATTTGTTGTCAAATCGGTCCAAACAATCGTTTCCCCAAAATCTGAGTTCATAATCGGGAAGAATTTTTTTCCATGATTCAATGCATTTCTGCTCCAGCTCTCCGGGTTCTTTTTCGCCAAACCAGCAATAGTGAATTTTCTTGGGTATCATTTCTAATCCTGATGTTACTAAAAGTTGATATAATATTTAAGATTAATACACCCTCGCAGAAAAGCCAGCAAAAAATTGCCTATACACATAATAAAAACTTGATTTTTACAAAACCGCTTCCATATCAAAGGAAATTGATAAGGAAAAACAAATGAAAAAAATACTTTTTCTCCTCTTGGCTCTGATGCTTTCCGCTTTCTCTGCCGCGGCCCAGCCGACCGCCAACGGTACCGACCTCAAGCTCCCAGACATCAGTTACGCAGCTCTTAACAAAGAATTGGACAAAACCGTTGCCGCCTTGAACGACGGAAAAACATCCGTTGAACAAAGCGGTGCCATTCTTGACCGGTTGGAGGAGATTCAGGGACAAATCAACCAAACTCTCCCCGCTTTTCTAACGGCTCAAGACAATCTTCAGAAAAAAATAGCCGCTCTCGGAGACGTTCCCGCCGATGGCAAAGAGCCCGCAGCCATCGCCGCCCAACGCCGCAGCTTTGCCTCTCTGGCCGATACTTACAAAACCCAAATCGCTCAGGCAAACCTCGCCAAAACTAAAATTGACGATATCAACGGCCTCATCCTTAAACTGCGCAATCGCAGCCTTTTTAACAACATTTTTGCCAAGCAAAGCTCCATTTTTCATCCCCAGGAGTTTTGGGAGTCGCTGGTCAGCTTTGCAAAATTCTCTTACAACCTGCTCCGTTCTCCGCTTGACTGGTACCGCCAGCTCCCTAACAACACTCGCAAAGCCGCCGACGACAACATCACTTTTGCGGTCTTTTACCTCGTTGTCGCGTTTATCGCAGCCGTTTATGCCCGCCGTTATATCAAAACCTGGTTTGGCTATCGCGCCTCCATACCTCACCCCGATTACAGCCAGAAAGTCCGCGCCGCCTTATGGATGCTTTTGGCCCGCGGATTAATTCCCGCCGCCATTATCGGGACCTTTATGTTTTGGCTCCACAACAACGAAATCATCAACAAAACCTCTTTCGGCTCACTTCTCAACACCGCCGCCTTATACCTGCTTTACTTCTTCCTTTCGCAGGCTTTGGTTAAAATCGCTTTCACCCCGTTTAACAGCAAATGGCGCATCATTGAGGTCAACGACGCCCGGGCTCAGTCGATTAGTTCGGCGCTGATATTCTCCGCTGCCGCGGTTTGCATCGTCAGTTTTTTCCAAAGCCTTTCGGGACAAATGAACAACACCGAAACCATATACGCGTTAAAAATTTTTGCAAATGCGGTCAAGGCTTTTTGCGTCATTCTGGTGGCCAACAAATTCCTCTATGACAACGACCTCCAAAACAAAAATGCCGATGCCGCACTTGAAGAAATCCCCGCCTCTGCTCAAAATAACGCCGACGAAGATCCCGGCGAGCTTTCCGTCGGCGCCAAAATCAGCCTAGCCATTACCTTCTTCATGAGCATTGCCTTTGCCGCATCCTTGTTCGGCTACATCCGGTTGTCCGAATTTGCCATCAACCGTTTCATCGTCTCTGCGCTCATCATCGCCCTGTTTTACATACTCTACAAGTTGTTCCGGGTGTTTTTCCGCAAATTGCTGAGTTTCCGCTTCTGGGTCAAAACCTTCAGAATAAATCCGCGCACCCTGGTCAAAGCCAACTTCTGGTTCGCGCTTATCCTAAAACCGGTTCTGTCCCTGATAGCCCTGTTCTTCTTGCTGGCTGCCTGGGGCGTTTCGGTCGATATCCTGCTGAACAAAATCAAAAACTTCCTTATCGGCTTCAATATCGGCAGCGTCCACATTTCAATCACCTCTATCCTGCTCGGACTGCTCACCTTCTTCGTCTCGCTGTTTTTGTTCCGCTCGCTTAAAAACAGCTTTATCAACGGCAGTCTCAGCCAGATAGACATGGAAGACGGCGTCAAAAGTTCGCTTATCTCGGCAATCGGCTTTTTCGGGTTTATATTTTCGCTCATCTTCGGTATTGCCGTAATGGGCGGAAGCTTCAGCAGCATCGCCATTATGGCCGGAGCTTTGTCCTTTGGTGCCGGTCTCGGTCTCCAAAACATCGTCAGCAACCTGGTCGCCGGTATGACCATCCTGTTCGAACGCCCGATAAAAATCGGCGACTGGGTCATCATCAACGGGCAGGAAGGCATTGTTAAACGTATCAATATGCGCGCCACCGAGCTGGAAACCTGGAACAAGGCCAACGTTATCATTCCCAATTCCGATATCCTTTCCAAAAGCGTCGTCAACAAAACTTACGCCAATCGTATGGGCCGCGTTGAAATAAAAATCGGTGTTGACTACGACAGCGATTTAAACCTGGTAAAAAAACTGCTGCTGGAAATAGCCAACAACGATGCAGAGGTTCTCAAAGACCCTGCGCCTTCGCTGCTGTTTACCGATTTCGGAGACAACAGTCTGAACTTTCAGCTTAATTGCTATACCTCCAACGTGTATAACAGCTCCGGAATTGCCAACCGCATCCGCGAAAAAATTGTCGAACAGTTCAGGAGCAACCAAATAAACATCCCTTTTCAGCAAAGGGTCGTGCATCTGATTGAAACCTCCGTCCAATAAAAAAAGCCGCTTTCAAAAAGCGGCCTTTTCTTTTGCTGTTCCCTTCGGATTATTTTAATCTGATTTGGGTAGAAGTACACCCTTCGTTAGAAACCGTTCCCATAAAAGCATTCATATGAACCTGACATTTCTCGATTACCAGGCCGTTGTTGCCGTCAGAAGAAATATTGGTTACAAAGGGGCCGGCATTGGTGCAGGCGGTAACGGCAAACAAAGCCAAAATCAACAGTTTTTTCATTATAGTCTCCATTGCTCATAGTCCTCTTCCGTTCCCGGAATTGGCATTAGACTAATATGTAAAAGCCGCCCCTGTCAACAAAAAAGCCTTCCCGAAGGAAGGCTTTGCCGATTTTCTAACGTTTTATGCAGATAATGCGATATTTTCCGTCTTCTGCCTCTACGCCGTGAATGTCATGGGTAAAGCCGGAAAATTCGCGGTCAAAAGCCTCCAATGCCTTTAAATATCCGAGCAGAGGCCCGTCTGCCGGCCCGGCGTTTTCACCAGGCATCAACAACGGAATTCCCGGCGGATAAGGAACCACGCCGGTCGCCAATGTTCTGCCGGCCATTTCGTCAAGTGTCAGCGTCTCTACCATATCTTTGACCAAGTGTTCATAGGCCTCCACCGGACTCATATCCGGGTGCGGCAAAACCGCAAACGCTTCTGACAAGGCCTTGGTCGTCCCCAGTTTGGACATTGCCCGGAACATTTCGTCAGACAGGTCCCGCAGCCCCATCCCCTGATAACGCTGCGGATTATCGGCCAACACTTTCGGCAAAACTCTTTCCAACGGAGCATTGTTGTCGTAGTCTTCCTTAAAGGCAAACAACGCGTTCAGCAAAGTTCCCCACTTGCCTTTCGTTACGCCGATAGAAAACAAAAACAAAATTGTAAAATCCGTCGTTTTCTCCACCACAATTCCGCGGTTGTCCAGATAAGAGGTAAGAACCGCGGCCGGAATACCCCAGTTTTCAAGGCTGCCGTCATCTTTCACGCCCGGCGTTACCACCGAAACCTTAATCGGATCAAGCATGCAAAAACCGTCTTCAATATCGCCGAAACCGTGCCAGGCATCGTTCGGATGCAAAACCCAGCTTTCCGGATCGGTTGCCAGCTGCTCTTCCGACGCTGCGCAGAACGGTACTTTTTCCTTACTGTCTTTATCAATAACATAATCCGGCTGCCAAACATTAAAAAACCACTCGTTTTTACATTCAAATTCGGCGTGCAGGCGTGCGACCGTCTTACGGAAGGAAACCGCCTCGCGAATGGAATCTTCCGTAAGGGCTTTGCCTTCCGGCCCGTCCATCATCGCCGCGCTGACATCGTTGGCCGCAATGATGGGATAAAACGGCGATGTCGAAGCATGCATCATAAAAGCTTCGTTAAAACGCCGCGGATCAATCGGCTTACGGCCTTCCCGGATATGAATCATAGACGCCTGAGAAAACGCCGCCAGCAGCTTATGAGTAGACTGCGTCGCAAAAACGGTGGGATCGCTTTTGCTGTAGTCTTTGGGATTTCCATACATTGCAAACCGATTTTCATATATCGGATTAAACCGGGCATAACCATACCAGGCTTCGTCAAAATGCAGACGGTCGACGCTTTCTCCCAGCAAATCTTTCACCCGGGCCACATTATAACACAAACCGTCGTATGTGGAGTTGGTGATAATCGCATGCACCGGCTGCGCGTCAATACCGTCTTTAATCAGCGGATTTTCACTAACGGCTTTCGCGACTGCGGCCTTAGTCAGACGATCCGGATGTATCGGGCCGATAATGCCGTATTGGTTGCGCGAAGGAACCAAATATGTAGGAATGGCGCCCGACATCGTAATTGCGTGTTCTACCGACTTATGACAGTTGCGGTCGCACAAGGCAACCTGATTGCGGGTTACGCTGGCCATCAAAATCACCCTGTTGGAAGTCGAAGAACCGTTGGTAACCGTATAACTGCGGTCTGCTCCGAAAACCCGCGCAATATATTTTTCGCTTTCCCCTATCGGTCCCGAATGGTCCAGCAGCGAACCAAGTTCGCCCACCGAAATGGAAATGTCGGAACGAAAAACCTCTTCACCGAAAAAATTAAAAAACGCGCGGCCGACCGGAGACTTCAAAAAAGCCGTTCCGCCGGTATGGCCGGGTGTATGCCACGAATACTCGTGCACCGCGGCAAACTGGGCCAGAGCCTTAAACATCGGCGGCAGGATAAACTCGCGGTAACGTTTGGTTGCGGCCAAAATTCTGCCGGTGATAAAATCAGCGGTGTCTTCCAAAATCCAGATAAAATCGTTAACCTTGTCAAGAATGTCTGCCGGAACCTCCGATGCCATCGTGCGGCTAGAAAGCAAAAACACCGGCATATCCTTATTCCGCTGCCGCAGAACCTCCAAAACCTCTCCGGCATGCTGACAGCAGGTCTGGCTTTTCTCGTCCAGCTTAAGCAACAGGCACTGAATTGTCGGATCTGCGCTGATAAGTGCCTCCGCATCTGCCAGACTTTCCGAAACGACGACCTTGACGTCTTGGTTTTCCAGCTCTTCCTTGAGCGTTCTGACCGCCCGGGACGTCGCGTTGTTCCCGTTTATTCCCTCATATACCATCAACACTTTTATCTTGAAAGGATGTTCCTTATCTATCATTTTTTATCTCCCTCTACTCATTGTGAATAATATTTTCCAGGCTTTGCAGATTAAGACGCGGATGTACCGTTTTGCCGTCATAACGACCGACGGAAACCCAGAACATCGCTGCCAGAGCCGCCACCGTCATAACCAGCGTAAAATATCGAACCCAGGCCGGCACGCAGCAGCCGCCCGGTTTTATTTTTTGTTCTTTTATCTCCAGCTGGCGGTTAACCGACAATTCGTAAAAGATTATGGTCGAAATGACGAACATCAGCGCCCAGCGCGTCTGCTCGGCATTGGAACCTATCATCGCCGTCATACAGTAAATTGCTGCAATCAAACCGACAATCGTATAAAACACGTTTTGATTTTTGGTCATTTTTGTTCGGCCCAAAATTTTGATGGCAACCGAAGAATAGATGTACGGCAGCAGCGTCATAATAACGGCAATCGACGCAATTTTTCCAAACTGCTGTGCCGCCGTCGGCGACATTGTTGCCAGCACTTGCAATGTCATAATTCCCGCTACGATGGCCAAACCGGCAGACGGTACGCCGCGGCGGTTGACCCTGGCAAAAACGTTTCCGAACAATCCGTCGTCGGCAGCGGCTTTGGCTGTTTGTCCCACCAACAGCGTCCAACCGCCCAAAGACCCCAAACAACCTGCGGCAGCACACAAGGCCACAACATTGCCTGCCGTACTGCCCAGCGCAATTCTTACCGCCTCGGAAAAAGGAGCGGAAGAAGCAATAAGCTCCTGGTTCGGAATAATTCCCATAATCGCCGATGAGCTCAAAATATAACAGACCGCCGCCAGCAACACGCCGGCCACCGTCGCAATCGGCACGTTACGCGTCGGATCTTTGACCACAGCGGTCGAAACCGAAGCGCTCTCGACGCCGATAAACGCCCACAGGGTAAAATTCAATGTCATTCCCAAAGCCGTCATATTGCTTTGCCCGGAAACATTCCATCCGTCCATAAAGGTTGCCGGATGAAACCAGAACCATCCCAGCAAAGCCACACCGATAATCGGAAACAAGGCCAGCGTCGTCGTAAAGCTTTGGATTCTGGCCACAACGTTAGGCCCCAGAATATTGGCATAAGTCAACATCCAGATGATGCCTATCTGCCCCAGCGCCATTACCAGCGGATCCTTCAGCGAGGGAAAAAACGGCGTCAGATATCCGAGACCGGCCACAACCAAACCAACGTTGCCGACCACGTTTGCCAGCCAGTAAACCAAATTGGTCTGATACCCCATATAGTTTCCAAAGGCCTTTTTGGTGTAGGCATACGGACCGCCGGCGGCAGGGTCTATCTGCGTTAGTTTGGAAAAAACCAAAGCCAGCGCAATTGCCCCCACAATCGTTACCAGCCAGCCGATAACCGCAATGCTTCCGATTGCGGCCAGATTCGCCGGCAACATAAATACGCCCGACCCCATCATATTTCCGGCAACCATCAACGTCGCCGGAACCAACCCGATTTTATTGTCTTCACTGGCCATTTCCCTTCTCCCGCTGCTTAACGATACTCAGGCAGTAACCGCTGATTGGTCGAATACTCGACGATTTCAATAATCCCGTACATCAGGATATAAGCGCCCATCAAAGCCGTCAGGGTAATTGTACCGATGGCCGGATACGCCAGAATCAAAAAGGCAAACAGCACACCCAGAATTCCTGCCGTAAGCGTCCACCCCCAGGAAACGCCGCTGTTGCGCAGCTGAAAGGCCGAAACAATTTGCACCGCCCCGACGGCCAGACACCACAGGGCAAAAATAATCGGCAGCGATGCAGCCGTCACCCCGAGATTCGCCACAAAAATAACGCCGACCAGCATATCCAGAAAGCCCACCAGCAGATACCAGCCCGAACGATAGGCAAACGAAGCCATAAAATACCCGGCGCCCACGACAATAAAGACAATTCCCAAATACAAAGCCATTGCAACCAGGCTCGCCATCGGATTAAACCACACAAAAATTCCCAGCGCGGCCATAATAATGCCGGCAATCAGATGCCATACGCTCAGCTTTTGGACTTTTTCGGTTGTAACCATAATTTTTCTCCTTAATTTTCTTAATAAAAATTCGTTTGTTCTTTTATGTAATCACTGTCCGGCATATTTCAAACGCCGCTAACACATTAATTTTCTTTAATAAAATAAATTTCTAATATTTTTTTGCTCCTTAAGCGTTCCTTAAGTTCGCAATGGTGTAGTCATAATGTAACCAGCCGTTAACGGCTTAACTCAAAACCGACAATTAAAATTTAAGGAGAACTCATATGAAAAAAATTATCGCTGTATCTGCTCTGGCTTTGACCCTGGGATTTTCTGCCTCTGCTTTCGCTAACGGCGGCTTCGCCCCGCAGGGAGGCTTCAACGGTCCCGGTCTGAGCCCCGTAACCGCTGCCCAGGCTGCCAAACAAAGTGACGACACGGCGGTTGTCCTGGTCGGCAAAATAGAAAAGAACCTCGGCAACGAAAAATACCTTTTCCGCGATGCCAGCGGCACCATTATATTAGATATTGACAACGACGATTGGAGAGGTGTTAATATAACTCCTGCAGACACTGTTGAAATCCACGGTGAAGTCGACAAGGAAATGCTTAAGGACACCGAAGTCGACGTAGATTACTTAATCAAAAAATAACCATTCTTACTAAAGGTAAAATCGATGCGCATTCTCCTGATTGAAGACGACCAACTTATCGGTGACGGCCTGAATGTCGGCCTAGGCAAACTCGGTTTTACCGTCGACTGGTTCACAGACGGCCTGGACGGCCGTGAAGCCCTCTATCAGGCTCCTTATGAGGCCGTGGTTTTAGACCTCGGCCTTCCGGGAGTCGATGGCCTTTCGATTCTTAAAGAATGGCGGGCCAAAGGGCGCAAAGAACCGGTTTTGATACTCACTGCCCGCGGAGATGTCGACCAGCGTGTCATCGGGCTTGACAGCGGCGCCGACGACTATCTGGCCAAGCCTTTCGCTCTGGCTGAAGTTGCCGCCCGCATCAAAGCGCTGATTCGACGCCGCAGCGACCGTTTGGAGCCGGTTATCACGCATGGCGGCATTACGTTCAACCAACAGACCAAAGCCGTCACACTCAACGGAAGGGCAGTCACTTTAGCTCCCAAAGAACTGTTGTTGTTGGAACTCTTGTTCAACAACCCCAAACAGGTGCTTTCCAAAGAACTTATAGAAAGCAAAATTTATTCCTGGGATGAAGAAGTCAGCAGCAACGCCGTCGAAGTCCATGTACATCATCTGCGCCGCAAGCTTGGCAAAAACTTCATCCGCACCATTAATAAAATCGGCTATATATTGGGGGAAGTATGAAAAAAATGAGTTTACGCCTGCGCCTCATCATTTCTTTTCTAATCGTATCAACCTGCGTCTGGACCGCCGCGGCAGTCATATCCTGGCAAGAAAGCCGCGACCAGATGGACGAGTTTTTCGACACCTATCAGCTTCTTTTGGCTCGCCAGCTCTCCACCGCCGACTGGACAAACCTGACCGCCGATATGCAAAAAAAATCAAACCGCCTGATTGAAAATGTCGATGATGACGGTGAAGAAGAAGACGAAGCCCTGGGATTTGCCGTATTCAACCGCCGCGGCGAAATGATTTTTAATGATGACGAAAACGGCCGTGACTTTATTTATACCCCCGAAGCCTCAGGATTTGTTAACCAGAAAATCGGACGCAAAAAAGATATGTGGCGCATCTTCTGGCTGACGTCTGCCGACAAAAATTTCACCATTGCCGTCGGACAGGAGCTCGAATTCAGAGATGATGCCGCACTTGAACTGGTGGAAGAAACCCTGCTTCCCTGGCTTGTCGGCCTCTCTGTCCTGCTGCTTGCCGTCATTTGGATGGTCAGCCGCGAACTTCGCCCGCTGCGCCGGATTGCCGACGAACTCTCCGAACGGGATTCGGACAACCTGCATCCGCTCTCCTTAAGCGGACAGGCCTCGGAAATTCTGCCGCTTATCAAAGCCATAAACACGCAGTTTTCCCGCATTGAACAAATGTTGCAGCGCGAACGCGGTTTTATCTCTGATTCCGCCCACGAATTGCGCAGTCCTCTGACGGCCTTAAAAGTCCAGCTTGAAGTTGCCCAGCTGGCTGACGACGACGCTGCCGCCCGGCATCAGGCCTTGCAAAAACTAAACCAGGGCATTGACCGTTCAACCCGTCTGGTTGAACAGTTGCTGGCACTTTCCCGGCTTGATTCTGCTGCCGCAGCGGCAAATGACGAACCTTTGGACTGGCCCGCACTTGTAAACGCGGCCGTAAACGAGCAGCTGCCCGCCGCTGAAGAAAAAAAGATAAATATCAAAACTTCAACCGACGGCAGTGCACCGACAACTTGCGGACAACCTCTGCTCTGGGCTCTGCTGCTCCGTAACTTGTTGGATAATGCCGTTCGTTACAGTCCTGAAGAAGCACAAATCAGCATCGAACTCAAAGACGAAACTCTTTCTGTAACCAACAGCAATACTGTCGTTGCTGCAGAATACCTGCCCCGTCTGAAAGAACGCTTTTTCCGCCCGGCCGGACAAAAAAGCACCGGAAGCGGTCTGGGACTGTCCATTGTGGAACGCATTGCCGAACTGCACCGGTGCCGGGTCGCCTTGACTAACGATGACGGAAATTTCCGGGTAACGATTTCTCACTGCTGAAAGTTATTTACTTTTAGGCACAAAAGTTCTATTCATTAAGTATATCCAACTTTCAGCCGGAGATTACGTATGAAAAAACTTATCAATTATGTCCTGAACGGAGAAGGCCTTGGCGCTAAATATTTGTTGGTGCTGGCTCTTGTCGTCTCGATTATCGTCTCAATTATGCTCCGTATCGGCGGCAGTGAAGCTATCCCCTATGCTCAGTCAATCGCAGACCAGATGCTTCCCGTTAAGGTGCAGAACGGTCGTGTGGTCACCCCGGCTGATACCCTCAAAATCGCCTCGTTGCAAATCGACGGCGCATCCGACCCCATTGCTCTGCCGGTAGTCATTGATACGCGTACCGACACCCTGGACACCACACAATTGAAAGACGGTATCTACCTCACTCGGACAACGCTTTATACCGTTAACCGCAATCAGGTAAAACTGGTCCGACTGGAAGGCAGTTTCGAACTGCCCCGTGCAGACTACCGCGAAACATTCAAATCTCTTCTGAACTGGTTTGCCGTAATTTTTGCCGTCGCGGCCATAGCCTTCTTGTTTGTATTCTACTTTTTGCTGACGCTTTTTTACGCCCTCTTTGCCAAATTTATCGGCTCATTGGCGTCACGCCCCTTAAACTTTGACCAGCGGATGCGCCTGAGTTCGCTCGCTCTGATTGCCGCTTACATCATCTTCTATCCGCTCGGCTGGTTTAACATTCTCAATAACACTTTAATATTCTTTATCGTTGTTATCGGCTTGCAGGCTTGGGGAATAAGCAAATTCCCAATCTTGGTTCAACCTGAAAACAAAGAAGAAAATTCTGACAACATCTAACCTCAAGCCCCCTGAAAAAGGGGGCTTTTTTATTCTAATACTTACTTAAAATTGCAGTTCTGATATCTTTTGCTGCATCATTAATTGCCGTTGCAATTTGAAACATTGTATTGGTATGCCGGCGGACAGGAACAACTTTTAAAACACTTTAACCCCGACACCGGATAAACGACGTCTCCGACCTGGCGCGGCGGTTCACAATTGTCAAACAGGCCGTATGTCCCGCAACCGGTATCAATATCGCCGCCGCCCGGATCTTCAGAACCGCGGCTGATATTTCCTTTAAGATAATCCGGCAGCCAATAAACCCCGGCTACCTCATAAGATAAATTCACCGAGGCAGGTTCCGGAGACAATGACATTGGTGTGAAATGTGGGTTTGTAACGGAGGCTGCCAAGGCTGCATTGGCGCTCAATAAAACACTTGTAATAAAAGCGATTGTCGTCAAAATAGTCATCTTTGCCGCCTCCGATATGTTACTCCAGAACCTGATATGCTCATATATTTAGCATATCACCCTCAAAATAATAGTCAATATATTATTACACCTGGTAGACAAACAAAAATGCCGCCTCCACACGAGACGGCATTAACTAATCACCAAATACGAAAATCTCAGTTCTGTTTTCGGCTTTTTTCAACAATCTGCAGAGCTATCTGCCGGGACAACTTCGCAATCAGATTACTTTGCACCATAGCCAGGTCGTCATATGTTTTTCCTAACTGTTCAGAAAGCTCTGTCCGTTTCCGCACAACCGTGTTCCCTTGGGCATCGCGTATATACCACCAGGCTTCAAGCACTGCTTCGCCGCCGAATTGTCCGTCAAATTTATTTACCTCGACAGACACGGTATAATCAAACTTTTCTCTGACCGACATCTGTCCTTTTACGGCAGCACGCGGCAAAACCAGAGCCATATCCTCGGCAATCGTCCGCTGCAGCATTGTTCCCAACGGCTCGCTCCAGCGATTGAGTTCTGAAACACTCAGCTCCACAGCCGTTTTGTTTTGCGTAACCATTTGCGGTTTGTCAACATATGAGGGAACCTTAACTTCTTTAACGCCTACGCTCAACCCGTTCTTATACGGTGCGGTAATCACTCCGGCATTCTCCACCGCAAGACTGTAAAATTTCGACTGCCGGCTGGTGCCGACGCAAGCCCCGAGCACCAAAACAAGAATCAAAACCGAAACTTTTTTCATCTAATTACCTCTCTTTCCTTTCAACAGCGCTTCCGGATGCCGCTCCACATAATCGGCAAAATTGCGGAAAGCTTTGGATGCTTCTCCGAAGTTGGCTATTGCCTGATTCAGATTGTCGAACGTGTCGGCAGAAACTTCCGCATTGTCTTTCACTGCCTTGTTCAGATTTTTGAAAGTATCGCTGATTTGCGGCATAACTATCGGAATCTGCTTGTTCATCTCGTCAAAAAACCGGTTAAACTTCTCCACGCTCTCCCTAATCGGAATATTCTGGATGCCTTTGGAGATTTCTCCCATCGGAGATAATACCGTCGGAATTTCCAATACGTCTTTATTGTGTCCCCGGTAACGCAGTTCAATCGGAGTATCCGGCAGCATCTCCAACTCTATCACCAATTGCCCGGTCAGATAATTTTGCGCCGTCAACCGGGCGCGCAGTCCTTTTTTAATCAAAGCGTCCAAGATTTCCCGTTTGTCGTCTTCCGGTCTTTCCCGCGTATGAATTCCCTGATAATCTTCCATTTTGGCATAAACCGGTATGCTGAAGTCCAGATTGTTGGCGTCGGCAATCAGGTCAATCTTTGCCACTTTTCCGATTTCCACACCTTTAAATACCACTGATGAACCCACATTCAAGCCTTTAATCGATTCATCAAAATACATCACCAGCATATTGCCGCTGCCGCCAAAAAACTTCTGGCGGATAAACATCGTCATCACCACGGCAAATACCAGTATTCCCGTTACCAAAAAAATTCCGATAAGTCTGCGATTAGGCTCTCTGTGCATTTTTCCCGGCCCCTCTTGTTAAAAATTCATAAACAGTATCGTTCGGCGGATTGGTCAATAAGTCTTTAGGATTGCCCCGCCCCAAGATGCTCTTGGTGTCAGCGTCCAAAAAAATCGAATTGGTTCCGATGGTAAAAATCGAATTCAACTCGTGAGTAACGACGACAATGGTGGTTTTCAAGCTTTGGTTTATATCGATAATCAAATCGTCCAGCAGCTTAGAACTGATGGGATCAAGCCCTGCTGACGGTTCGTCGAAATATAAAATCTCCGGATCCAGCGCCAAAGCCCGCGCCAAACCCGCGCGCTTTTTCATGCCGCCGCTGATTTCCGAAGGATAAAAGCCGCCAAAACCCGCCAAACCGACCAAAGCCAGTTTCAGTTCAACCAGTTCGTCAATCAGTTTCTGGGAATATCCGCTGTATTGCTGCAACGGCAACGCCACATTTTCGGCCAGCGTCATCGAACTGAACAATGCGCCGCTTTGATACAAAATGCCGCATCGCCGCATAAACTTGTTTTTTTCGGCCGTATTCAGAGCGGTAAAATCAACGCCGTCAATCACTATCTTGCCTTTCGTCGGCGGCATCAGTCCCGTCAGCAGCCTCAGCAAACTGCTCTTGCCGCCGCCGCTGGCTCCCATAATAATGAAAATATCCTGTTTTCTGACTTCAAAACTGGCATCCTTAAGCAGAACGAAATCTCCGTATGCCATTGTCAGGTCGCTTACTTTAATCTGTACGTCATTACCGCTCATATGCCCATCACCTCAAAAATTAAAGTAAGCACGCCGGTAACGACAATCATCCATACAATTGCCGAAACCACCGCCCGCGTTGTCGCGACACCGACGCTGTCCGCGTTGCGTCCGCTGTTAATGCCGTAATAACAACCGCACCAGGCAATAACAAAGCCATAAACGAACCCGTGAAAAATACCGACCAGAAAATTCGTCATATTCAAAGCGTCGTGCGAATATTTCCAATATTCGGCCCAGGGAATGTCAAGCATCAAAACCCCGACCGCCGCACCGCCCAATATCCCCGTAAAATCAGCCAAAATCACCAAAAACGGCATAGTCAGAATCAAACTGCCGATTCGCGGCACAATCAAAAAATCCGTTACCGGAATACCCATCGTCTTCAAAGCGTCAATTTCTTCATTGACCTGCATCGTCCCTATCGTCGCGGCATAAGACGCACCGGTTCGGCCCGCCATGATAATGCCGACCATGATAGCCCCCATAATCCGCGTCATGCCGATGGCAACCAGACTGGCAACATAAATCTGCGCCCCGAAATTTTTGAGCTGAATGGCGCCGACAAACGCCAAAATCAGTCCCACCATAAAACTGACCAGAGAAACGATGGCAACGGCCTTATAACTGCTGTCCTCCACCGAAAATTCAAAATCCACCCGGCGATAAACAGCTTTGCCCCGAAACATTCGTCCCATGGCGGCAAGCGTTTGCAAAATAAAGTCCAATCCCTTGCTGAAACTCTTATACAGCCGATAAGCCCAATCTCCCATCCGCTCAAGCAATGAAAACTTTTTCTCGACGGGGCGTTCCGGCTTGCGGTCGACGGTCAGGGCCAAATCCAGCAGTCGGCGCAAGTTATCGGGCAAAAGCTTTTGTTCGGAAACAATGTTTTGCCCCTGCAAGGTCTTTAACACATCAAACAAAAAAACCGCCAGCGTTGAATCCCATTGCCCCAGCCTTGTTCCGTCAAAAACAACGGCAGATACTTTTCCCGGAATTATGTGCGCCATAATTTCCTTTTTCCGACCGGCGTCGTCATAATTGTGAAAATCGCCTTCCATAACGATAATCAGCCTGCCGCCGTCAATTTTATACCCGAGTTTCATCACATCAAGACCCTGCCGTATTAAATATCGGTTGTATTATATTTTCTAATTTAACCGTCTGCAAGCGGATTATCCCGCCGAAGATAATCAGGTATGTATATGGTGCCGCAAAAACCTCAGGCTCCGCGGTTCAAACCTGATTAGGGTATTTATGTAAACATCAAAAGCTAAAAATCACCCCTGACGAACTTGAGTATTTTTGGCTGGCTCGTCTCTGCCCACAATCTGCTTCAAAAAATCAAGAACGACTTTGATTCTGGGAATATCCTTCGTGTCTTTGTATGCCATCAGATACAGCTTCAAATCAAAGTCAAAACTGTCCGGACAAACCCTAATCAAATTAGGAATGCTGTCAGCATACCACAACGGGCTCATACCGATGCCGAAACCGCCCTGCAATGCGTCTCTCAACGAAAAAACCGAATTGGTCTTATATACGATATGGCGGGACTTGTTGATAATGGCATTCAATCGGGGAACATGAAGACTGTGAACGTTTTTCATAACCAGACGATGGTTTTTCACCAAGTCGTCCAAATCTTTGGGCATCCCGTATTTGTCAATGTAATCCTGTGCCGCAAAAAGCCCGCAGCGGATTTTCTTGGCGGCCACTACCTCGACGTCAGAATTTTCCAAAGGTTCGTAGTGAATGCAAATGTCTGCCTCCAGAGTGCTCATGTCCGGCATTGTATTGCCGATAATGGTTTCCAGATGCAAATCGGGATAGCTTTCCAAAAAGGAGCATATCTCGTGCTTTGCCGTAGAACCTAAATAATCGGCCAGCGCATCCATCATTCCGAGCCGCACAATCCCTTTGCAGGACGAAGCTTCTTCACCGAAATTGTCCAGTTCATGCAGCGAACGGACAATGTTCTCCGCAACCTTCAACACTCTTTTGCCTTCCGGCGTAATAAAGGTTCCCCGCCCGTTGCTCTTCAAAAAATAAGTCTTGGTTTCCGCCTGTAAATCAGAAATATATTTATTCACCGTATCAACCGACGCTCCGAGTTTTTCGGCAACGGCGCGCTTGCTGCCGTGTTTCGAAAAAGCATACAGATACAGCAGGCTTTCCAGTTTTGAAATGTCTTTTTTATTTATCATAATTATGAGTTCTTTCTGTTAGTTCCTAACCATAATAAAAACTTTTCCCTTTTTAATCAAGTTGCACAAGTAAAATAAATAAAACTTTTGATTTAATCGTTGTAATACCTACACTTAAGTGGACTTCTCACTCGGGATAAACAAGACTATTATGATTTTTATGAAAATACGTGATGCTCATAAATTCAGTGACCGGGTTGTTGATATTCTCCGTGAAGAAAGAATAAAACAAGGCGTTAGTCAGTACCAAATAGCGCTCCACTGCGACATTAGCAAGAGCGCATTGAGCTATATCGAAAAACACGAACGCCGTCCCACCCTCTATACTTTAGCCATCATCGCCAGCTACCTGAACATCAAACTTTCAGACCTCATCCGCCTTGCGGAAAACACCAAATGAGCAATATATAAGCTTATGCTTAAATAAAATCCCCAAATGCCCATATAGACTTTAGTTCTATATTTTCGCCTGACTGCAAAAGTTTTGATTGCCAAACCGGATGGAATGGACTAAATCTTTTTTCAGAGTAATCATGCTTCCGAAAAAGGAGAGGCCTTGAAATATTTTTTGTTTTTCGTTTTATTCCTGGCCGGCTGCCGGGGGATAACGCCGCCGCCCGAATTTACTTTCCAAACGGTGCAAACGCACACCTTTTCGCTGGCGGCATGGAGCAAACTCCAGGCTCCCGGCGAACCCGTAAAAATATACATTGAAGGCGACGGCCGTGCTTTTGACATTGACGGACAACCGACGTCAGACCCCACGCCTCGCGGAACCATGCTGCGGGAAATCGCTTTTGGCGACACCCACCCCAACGTTGTTTATTTGGGCCGCCCCTGTCAGTTTGTTACAAATTCCGCCTGTCGCCAAAAATATTGGACCACGGCGCGCTTCGCCCCCGAAGTCATTGATGCGGAAACCGAAGCCGTCAAATTCTTTGCACAAAACCGTCCGGTAACGCTGGTCGGTTTTTCGGGAGGGGCTATGGTAGCAGCCCTGATTGCGGCAACCCGCCCCGAAATAAACGTTGCAAAAGTCGTCACTGTTTCCGGCAACCTTGATCATCAGGCCTGGACGGCCTACCACAGGCTTCCTCCTTTAAGTGATTCCCTAAATCTGCCCGATTATATGGCATCTTTTTCCCTCATTCCGCAATATCATTATGTCGGCAGCGACGACGACAATATCCCTCCTGCCCTGACCCGCCAAATTATTGGCAATCCGCGTCTCGTCAGGGAGGTAAAGGGAGCGGGCCACGGCAGCGGTTATCAGAATGTCTACGGGGAAATCCGTGCCCAATAAAAAAACAGCCTTTGCAAAGGCTGTTTTTTTTAAGCGGCAAACATTCGTCAACTGTCGAAATTAAAACCGCAGTAAATCGTTTTGCCCAAATCGTTTTCTTCCAATATTCTGGTCAAGTTTCTGCGATCCAAATCCCGGTCGCGATAAACGTAAATCTCGCGAACGTTTTTGTTCTGCATCGCCTTTTGCAGTTCTTTGACGTTGGATACCTTTGCCACATGACGCATGCCTTCAAAACAGCCGCGCTCAAATTTTCCGCTGGGAAAATAAACCTGATTGCCGGCAATCTCTTTTTTCTCGCCTTCAACAACGGCTTTTTTTATCACTTTTTCCAACAAGTATCTGGGAACACACCTCATCATAAACCTCCTTTTTTCGCAAAAGAAAAAACGGTTAACACGATTGTCGCTATTCCTACAATAATCGCTCAAATATACTGATAAATCCGGAAGATAATATGCTTTTGGCAAGCATTTTTTTATTGATGCCTTACCATAACATATTCTGCCCCGAACGGCAAGTTTTTTCGAAAAAAAAACCGCTGAAAAAATACAGCGGTTTCAGGAAGCTTAATTGTGTTTTTTTGAATCCGTTAAACAGAAACGGTTGCACGAGAAAACGGAGGTTTTAGGCGGTCATGCCCGTTGCAGAACTTAAAGTACGTAAACATAAGGAATTTACCACACATGAATGGTCATATAGCATACCCGCAACAAAACCTGCCGCACACCCCCGATTTCTCATACATTGATTTGTGATAAATCTCTTACAAACTAGCTTAAGATATCTTCCGGCGCAAGTGCCGATTCATCATATGACACAAATATCATTTTCATATCATCCTGCTGCCGAAAGCCAAAGACTATAACAGTTAAATAAGTTGACGCAACCCATTGTTTTGTGCTAGCATAACTCAAATTTTTGAGAGGATAAGATGAAACTGCTTCTGGTTGAAGACGAGATAAAAACTGTGGATTATCTCAAACGCGGATTAAGCGAACAAGGTTACAACGTTGATATTGCCATGAACGGCCTGGACGGTCTGCATCTCGCCGGAACGGGGCAATATGAGGCCATCATTCTGGACATCATGCTCCCTGACCTCGACGGCATCAGCCTGCTCAAATCCATCCGCCCCACCAACCATACGCCGGTAATTATGCTGACCGCAAAAGACGCTCTCAGCAGCCGTTTGGAGGCGTTCAACGCCGGGGCCGACGACTATCTTATCAAACCTTTTTCGTTTTTGGAACTGCTGGCACGTTTGCAGGTTATCACCAGCCGGGCGCATACCAAAGAACAGACCCACATCCACATCGGCGATCTGCACATCGACCTGATGGCGCATCGGGCAACTCGCGGAAACCGCCGGCTCGACCTCACCGCCAAAGAATTTTCCCTGCTGGAGGTCTTGGCCCGCAGACAATCGCAAATCGTTTCCAAAACCGTCATCACCGAACTGGTTTGGGACATTTGTTTTGATACCAACACCAACGTGGTGGAAGCAACCATCAAACGCCTGCGTTCCAAACTCGACACCGAAGGGGAACCCAAACTGCTCCATACTATCCGCGGCATGGGCTATATGCTGGAGCTTAAAGATGAAAAAACTGACTAGTTGCTTTGACAATCTCTCCATCGCCAACCGCCTGGCTGTCATGTATGCTCTGGTTGCCACGGTTGTCCTGTCGGTTATCGTTGTCGTGCTTTACATTCTGGAAACGACCGAAATCAACCGTTACCAAACCGCCGAAATGAAAAGCCGGTTCAAAATCATCGAAGAGCATGTTGCTGAAACGACAACCGCCAAAGACTGGAAACATCTGGTAAAAAACTTGCAGGAAATAATGATTCCCGACGGCGGCCTCTATATTTTGATTCAAAGTGACGACCCCGCTTTTTCTTTTGCCGCCCCTTACCGCGTAGACCGCAGTCAGATTTCCAAAAACAACGGTTTCGGCAAAATATCCGTCAAAGGCAATATGCACCGAACCCTCTCTAAAATTCTCCCTCCGGCGGGCGAACGGCCGGAAGTCATCCTGTCCATTGCCATCGACACCTATTTCTATGAAGAAGAAAACCTTTGGCTGGATGTCGCTTTCGGAAGTTTGCTGATTATCGGCATTACAACCATCGTCTGGCTCGGCTGGCTGATAGCGCGTTTCAGTCTAGCTCCGGTTGACACGCTTTCGCGCCATGCCGAAAGCCTCAGTCCTCAAAACCTTTCTGCCCGGCTGCCCAACACCCGGCTTCCGACGGAGCTTTCCGGTTTGGTGCTCAGTTTCAACGGAGCATTGGAGCGGCTTGAACAGTCCTACCTGCGCCTTTCCACATTTAACGCCGACGTCGCCCATGAGCTGCGCACGCCGCTCGGAAACCTCATCGGCGCAACCGAGGTGGCGCTTTCCCGCCCGCGCAGCAATGAAGAACTGCAAGACGTTATGGCCTCCAACCTGGAAGAACTCGAACGTCTGCGTACCATTATCAACGATATGCTTTTTCTGGCCAGAGCCGAACAAGGAGAGCTCGCCATCAATCAGGTGCCGACGTCACTGGCCTCAGAAATCAACAAAACCGCAGAATTTCTGGACGTTATTTTTGAAGAGCATCGCAACCGCCTGGAGGTTGACGGCGACGCCTTGGTGCTTGCCGAACAGTCGCTGCTGAAACGCGCCCTCACAAACCTGCTTAACAATGCAGTTACGCACGGCCGTCCGGACAGCACCGTTAAAGTTGAAATAACCTCTGACGAAAAACGCGTAACCCTGACCGTAATCAACCGCGGGCCGGATATTCCCGCAGAAGACCTGCCCAACCTCTTCAACCGCTTTTACCGCACCAGCAAAGAACGCAAAAATTCCGATAACAACCACGGCCTCGGCCTGGCTATCGTCAAAGCAATCATCGAAATGCACAACGGAGAAGTTTTCGCCTGCAGCGACAACGGAATTATCAAAATCGGATTTCGCCTTCCGGCTTATTCTGTTGACAACCCGCAGACAATTGACTAACTTAACTCTAAAGCGGATTAACTCCGGAGGAAATCACTATGGATAACAAAGAAAACACCCAGTGCCTGCACGACCACGGACAAAATCTTGAAGCCTTTTTAAAAAGCAAACCGTCTGAGGCAGAGTTCCTGAAAGCGTCGGATATTTTTCAGCAATTGTGCGATCCTACCCGGCTGCATATTTTATGGCTGCTTTCTCACAGCGAACAATGTGTCAACAACATTTCGCTGGCCATCGGAATGAGTACCTCCGCCGTATCGCATCACCTCCGCGGACTGAGACAAACCGGTCTGCTGACCAACCGCAGAGCCGGCAAGGAAGTTTATTACAAACTGGCGGAAACCAAAACAGCAAGCCTGATTCATCGTGTTATTGACGACATTTTTGAAATAAACTGCCCGCACTAATCACTTAATCCGAAGCGTTCTGAGCGAGTTCAGAATTGCCAGAACCGAAACGCCGACATCCGCGAATACCGCCTCCCACATTGTCGCCATTCCGACAACGCCCAAAGCCAACACCCCAAACTTAATTCCCAAAGCAAAAACAATATTTTGCTTCACAATTTTTTGGGTTTGCTTGGAGATTTTGACCGCCTGCGGAATTTTCGACGGTTCGTCGGTCATAATAACAATGTCGGCAGCCTCCACCGCAGCGTCGGAACCGACGCCTCCCATGGCGATGCCGATGTCGGCCCGGGCCAAAACCGGGGCGTCGTTAATGCCGTCCCCCGTATAAATAAGTTTTTCATTCCCGGACTTTTGAGCCAGCAAACATTCAACCGCTTCTACTTTTTGTGCCGGCAGCAGCTCGGCAAACACTTCGTCAATACCGATTTTTTCTGCCGTCTCTTCCGCTGATGCTTTTCTGTCGCCGCTCAACATTACCGTCTTTTTAATTCCGAGTTGTTTCAATTCGGCTATTGCTGCGGCGGAATCCGCCTTAAGCTCGTCGGCAATCCGTATCCATCCGGCACAGCGGCCGCCGCGAGCCACAAAAACAACCGTACCGCCGCCGGAAACTTCGGGAACCGCTGTTTTTTCTTCTGCCATCAGCCGTTTGTTGCCGACCGCAACCGTAATCCCCTCGACTTTAGCCCGCACGCCGCGCCCGCTCAGCTCCTCAAAATCCGATACCTTGTCCGCCTCAAGTCGACGACTCCAGGCTCTGCGAATGGAAACCGAAACCGGATGGTTGGAAAAACTCCCGGCCGAAGCAGCCCAAAACAGCAGCTCGTCATCAGAACATTCCTGAGCACAAATTTCGGCAACCTCAAACACGCCTCTGGTCAATGTGCCGGTCTTGTCAAAAACCGCAATTCCGGCTTCGGCAAGCGCTTGCAAATAGTTGCTTCCCTTAACCAAAATACCGTTGCGCGACGCTGCCCCGATACCCCCGAAAAAGCTCAGCGGTACTGAAATGACCAACGCACACGGACACGAAATGACCAAAAATGTCAAAGCCCGATATATCCAGCCGCCGAAGCCGATTGAACTTCCCAGCAAAGGAGGAACCGCTGCAATCAAAACCGCGCTGATCACTACCGCCGGCGTGTAATAGCGTGCAAATTTGGTAATAAATTGTTCTACCGGCGCCTTTTTACTGCTGGCATTCTCCACCAAGTCCAGAATTTTCGCAACGGTAGATTGCCCGAACTCCCGACTGACCTTAATGTACAACACCCCGCTCAAATTAACGCATCCGCTGACGACATCATCACCGACCGAAACCTCGCGCGGCACCGCTTCGCCGGTAATGGCTGACGTGTCTACCAAAGAATTGCCGCGAACCACTTCGCCGTCCAGCGGGATTTTCTCTCCGGAAGTCACCATAATGACGTCGCCGGGCTTTACCTCTTCCGGTGCCACTCTTTCAACTTTTTTTCCTTTTGTCAGATTGGCGTAATCCGGACGGATATCCATCAGACCGCTAATGGATTTTCGAGATTTATTAACGGCGTAATTTTGAAAAAACTCCCCAATCTGGTAGAAAAGCATAACTGCGACGCCTTCGGAATATTCGCCCAAGGCAAAAGCCCCAACTGTCGCTATCGCCATCAAAAAATTTTCATCAAAAACCTGTCCGTAAAACAAGTTTTTGACTGCCTTTTGCAAAATCGGCCAGCCTACTAAAAAATAACTCAGCAAAAACAAAGCTGCCTGGACGATTTTTAAATCGTCGCAAAAAATCGCCACAACAAACAACAGCAAAGCGGCAATAATTTTAACCAACAACTTTTTCTGCTTAGCCATCTCGTCCGCCCCTAAAAATTAACCTCTATATCGGAATCTACTTTACGAATAAGGGCTCTGATTTCAGGAAGCGCCTTGTCAAAAGCGTCATCTGCGATTTCCAATGTCAGTTTCTGCGTCATAAAAGAAACCGAAGCGCTGATAACGTCGTCTCTGGCATTAAGGGCGTTTTCAATTTTTGCAGCACAGTTGGCACAATCAAGGCCGTCCAGATTATAAACTCTTTTCATTTCATCCCTCCGAATATTACTAAAACAATTGAACAATTGTTTGATTGTTAATTTAAAAGTAACATCACAATACGAAATTGTCAATATGCAAATAAAACGTTTCGGAAAAAACTCTGAACCGTTCAAACCAATGACGTTTTTTTAATGTGCCAGCGTCTGCAAAATACTGTGTACGGCAAAATGGCCGATATGCCCGACGGCACCCCACATCTGAGTATCCAGATAATCGCCCGGATGATTGTCCAGCATATAGATGTCGTTGACGCTCAGCCCGCGCAGCCGCAACGGCGAATTGTAATAGTTGTAGCCGGTATAAGTGCTGGTCGCATAGCTTTGTTCATAGTCGTCATAATAAGACACACAGGAACATAGCGCCAAAACCATCGTTATTGTCATCAAAATTCTCATATCGACAGTGTATCAGGTTCTGTTTAAATTTCCAACCGGCATCTGAATTTTTTTTATTTTTTATAAAAAAAATTAAAAAAACATTTGACGAAGTGAGAAGTATTTGGTAATATAGATGAGCACTGCTGAGGTGCAGATGATCTTTGAAAACTGAACAGGAAATAAAAATACAAACTAAAACGTCAATTTCGAAACAAACAATTGTAAAGAAAGATGTCAGAGACATCTAAGAGCTAAATCAAATGGAGAGTTTGATCCTGGCTCAGGATGAACGCTGGCGGCATGCCTAATACATGCAAGTCGAACGAGAGGAAGGAAAGCTTGCTTTTCTGAATCTAGTGGCGAACGGGTGAGTAACACGTAGGTAACCTGCCCATGTGCCCGGGATAACTTCTGGAAACGGATGCTAAAACCGGATAGGTAGCAGACAAGCATTTGACTGCTATTAAAGTGGCTTTGGCCATGAACATGGATGGACCTGCGGTGCATTAGCTGGTTGGTGAGGTAACGGCCCACCAAGGCGACGATGCATAGCCGGCCTGAGAGGGCGGACGGCCACATTGGGACTGAGACACGGCCCAAACTCCTACGGGAGGCAGCAGTAGGGAATTTTCGTCAATGGGGGGAACCCTGAACGAGCAATGCCGCGTGAGTGAGGAAGGTCTTCGGATCGTAAAGCTCTGTTGTAAGAGAAAAACGGCACTCATAGGGAATGATGAGTGAGTGATGGTATCTTACCAGAAAGTCACGGCTAACTACGTGCCAGCAGCCGCGGTAATACGTAGGTGGCGAGCGTTATCC
>ENA-ORTS01000184-ORTS01000184.1-human-gut-metagenome-genome-assembly--contig:-NODE-184-length-55392-cov-7.998916_pt1 | contig 55392 bp, 38 predicted proteins | sample MGYA00241911_ERZ509186 | MGnify/ENA primary metagenome ERZ509186 (study PRJEB26280, sample SAMEA2338852) | human gut metagenome | biome: human gut; feature: human-associated habitat; material: faeces...
AGAGCAACTGACTCTTAATCAGTGGGTCCAGGGTTCGAATCCCTGAGGGTGTACTACGAATTAGTGCAAAAAGTAGAAAAGTTCTGAAAATCAATTGATTTTCAGAACTTTTTTGTTTTTTAATATGCAGAATAAGGTGGTTTTCGGAAAGAAAGAATGGACTTATCCGTGGGACTTTTTTTAGGGGCTAAAAAAGTCCCACGGATATGATTCTATTTCATTATTTATCAGTGTTTTGCATGAATTCATCTTGTGGTAAATAAATTAAATTTGTAGAAACAAAAGAAATTGGTTTATGGCAAGAGAAGAAAGAGAAACAATGAGCATTTTGTTCTTTATTAAGAAGACAAAACTTCTAAAAAATGGTGAAGCACCAATTTGTTTGCGTTTGACATTAAATAAGCAAATAGCGGAAATTCGAATTAAACGCAGTGTTCCAGTTAATCGGTGGAGTCAAGCTAAAGGATGTGCTCTTGGGAAAGATAGAGTTGCAAGAGAACTGAATAGTTATCTTGAAGCTATCCGTTTAAAAATGCACCAGATACATCGGGAATTAGTTTTGGACATGTCTGCTCCAGTTACAGCAAATGCCATAATAAATCGATATTGTGGTAATGATGTAAAAATGTTGTTGGAGGTTTTCGAAGATCACAATGATAAATGTCGTGCACTTATTGGTAAAGAATATGTAGAAGGGACGGTCAGAAAATTTGATACGACTTTGTTATATTTAAAGCAATTTCTTAAACAGAGGTATCGTAAAGATGACATTCCCCTTCCCGAGATAAATCAGGAATTTGTTAGAGATTTCGAATTTTTCTTAAAAACAGAGAAGTCGTGTCAGAATAATTCAGCTCTTAAGCATATAAAAAATTTTCGGAAAGTAATACGTATAGCTATAGGTAATGATTGGATTAAAAGAGATCCTTTTTTTGGACTTCGTTTTAAAGCTGAAGAAGTGAATGTAGATTTTTTATCTAACGATGAGTTGAAACGTATCAGACAAAAGAAAATAACGATACCAAGATTGGAGCGTATTCGTGATATTTTTGTGTTTTGTTGTTTCACGGGTTTGGCTTTTGTGGATGTTTCTCAATTAACTGCTGAGGATTTAATTAAAGATGCCCAGGGAAATATGTGGATTCGAAAAATGAGACAGAAAACGAAGGAAATGTGTAATATTCCTTTGCTTAGTGTTGCAAAAGAAATTCTGGAAAAGTATAAGGATTTTGCATCAACAAATGCTAAGGGGGTGTTATTGCCGGTCTCCAGTAATCAAAAAACCAATGCATATTTGAAAGAAATAGCTGATATTTGTGGTATAAAGAAGAAATTAACAACACATGTCGCACGACATACAGCTGCTACAGTAGTCTTTTTGGCAAATAGAGTTTCGATGGAGAATGTTGCGAAAATCCTTGGACACGCCAATCTTAATATGACAAGACATTATGCGAAAGTTCTGGATCAGTCCATATTGAATGATATGGAAAATGTTGAACGGAGCTTTAGACAATGAAAAAAGGGGCACAAGAAGGAATGGTTTACAAGCTATTCCTTCTTGTGATTTTAAATTTATCAGCTAAAATGGGTGCCGAATATGTTTGTCCGGTTCTTAGCTAATAACTCTTCAATATCACTTTCTTTATAAAGAATTTTTTTACCAATTTGATAATAAGGTAATATTCCATTACACCTGTATTCGGATAAAGTACGTTTTGAAAGTTTTAATTTTTCCGCAAGTTCAGAGTCTGTTATATACTGTTCATTTTGGAGACTTCTCAATTGATAAGTTTTAAGTGATTTTAAAATCTCCTTTAAATCTTGGATTCGGTTAAAGAAATCGATGATTTCTTTATCATTTTTTGTCAGTATTTTTCCCATATTGCTGTTCCTTAATTAGATTCATGATTTCTTGTTTATGATAGTACGTTTTGCGGCCAATCTGAGTGAATGTAATATTCCCACGGTTCTTTAAATACTGTAATGTTCTGAGTGAAATATTTAGTATTTCGCATACTTCTTGATTATCTAACCATTCATTTAGCTGATAATTAGGATGTTGATTTCGCAATAATTTGAATTCTTTTTCTAAATCAAATAATGCATCTAGCATTTCTTGAAATGTTTTTGCTTCAATATTAACTATTTCCATATTGGGTATTTTAGGATTATTGGGATAAAGGTAATTGCAGCAATATATATTATGTTTGATTGCTTCATCAGATAGCATCAAAATTCATTAGATGTCATGGAAGTTAATCATGTTAACCGATACTTGATCTCCGTATTATATAGTTTACACTTTTGGTTTACACTAATATTTAGATGTTATTCTGTATGTTTCAGATTATCAGCAGTTAAGTAGTAATATTAAATAAATATGAACTATGTGGCATACTATTTTCACTACTATAAGTACATACTCTTTGAGTGCGCACAACGGGAGTATCGATTTATTCACTTATAACATTGTAATTATGTCATACATAGATAATGAGATACTCGAAAGACTGATAGGAACCATGGTAGAGGGATTTGCCCGTATTGAAAAGAAACTGGACCAGATGAACCGTCTGAAAGAATGTATGAACGGAGACAGACTGCTTGATAATGTAGATCTGGCAGAGCTCCTTGGTGTGTCACAAAGAACTTTGGCACGTTACAGGCAAGAGGGTAAGATTAAATATTACTCGGTGGAAAAGAACGGGAAATCATTCTATCTCGCCTCAGAGATACAGAGTTTCCTTCTTCAGCGTGGTAAGAATATAGTAAATAATAAGTAGTAAATAGAATAAGTGACCGTATTCTGATGGAAAAAAGATGATACGGTCACTTCCGTCATTACACCGGGATTGCGGTCATTTTCAATGTATCCAGATTGACATAGGCACCGCGATACAGTGTCTTTCCTTCCTTGAACATTTTCCAGAGCAGGTCACATCCGATATGTGCAAGTGTGGAGTTAATGAACAGATCCTGTTTTTCCAGGGCTTCCGCCAGTGAGCAGGTCGGCCCCGATTCCTTTTCCTTGATTTTTGCATAATCCACTTCCTCGGTGATGACATTCATTTTAGGCATGGGAATATATTCCTGTGAAGAAGGCTGGAGGACTTTCTCACGTACCGTCCCGATGATGACCTGTCCTTTTGTCTGACTGTTCCCGAAATCCATCCAGTATATGGGAGCCGAATAGTCACTGAAGTTTTCTTTGCGGACTTTCTTCAGGAACTTCCAAAGCGTAAGACGTGAACGTATATTGTCCGTACAGGTTATGATGATATTGGCTGTGCTATTGTCAGAAAAGTTCCTGGTGGGGAAGCATTGCGGTTCGGCAGTCCATGCGTATCCGAAGAAACGGTTGATACGTGTGACAAGTGATACGGCCTTGTTCAGTCCCAGTTCTGTTTCACTGAAAAGCTGGCGTCCTATATTGGCCTGGCTTACTGTGTCGGGATCGAATACGGTGACATGCAGTCCGGGATGGCCCAATGCTTGAAGTGCCATGCTCATACGTGCCAGATTGGTTATCACTTGTGAGCCTGTACCTCCGGCTCCGATGACGAATACTGTTACCGGATGACGCGGATTGAGCAGGTAGCGGTCGGTAAAATGTATTTTTTTCATGGAAGTATGTCTTTAAGTTTTTTATTCATGGGCTTGAGTTCGTTCATATCGAACGGATTGTTTCTTATGTTCTCGGTGACGATGACAAGATTTGAAACGGTAGGATTGACATTTCCTCCAAGATGGGAGAATTCAGTCAGCCAGAACCGTTTTTCCCAGTATTCCAGCAGGGAAAGGAAAGTCGGGTTCTGTGGCTTTTCCAGAGAACTGCTGCCAAGGCAGACACTTGATCCGGTCACGTTGAAGAACGGGGCACGGAACAGCGGAGTCGTCTCCACCGGACGTTTCCCCTTGAAGGCAAATACGTCCATGCTTCCGTTTCTTACATGGTAGACAATTCCCGGCAGATTGAACATGCCGTCCTGTATATTGAGATCCTTGTGAAAGAACATCTGTCTCTTTCCGGGCGGATTGTACCAGATATATTCTTCCTGTCCTTTTCTCGGATTGCAGGCCAGCATGTTTTCGGGGACTCTGCCTGCCGGTATCCCGCTCATTTCCTCCGTATAGGATTCCAGCAGGGTATTCATGAATTCGTATGTGACGGGGATACCTGCCCCCATCTGTCCGCTTTTCCCGATGGAACGCAATTCTATGAAGTACCTGGTGTCAGAATTTCTTCTGTCTTCATACTTGTAGGCTATGATAGCAGCTTTCGGCACCATCATTTTCTGTATGTTCTGGGTCAGTTCATTCATGATGTTTATAAATTATAGGTAACATGTTCTACAAATTTCTCAAACCATTTTGAGAACCGTTCCGGATAATTCTCTGGTCTGAACAGTTTTTCAGTTTCCGGTGTGATGAAGGTAAATGATACGGGAGTCTGGTTATATGTTTCCTGACAGTCAGTACTGAAACAGCTTTCCATGTCTTTGGTAACCGTATCCGTAATGGAATATGTAAGCAGAATCTGATATTCGAGCGGTGGCGGCTCGAAATCCCTTTCCTTTTCGCTTGCATAATCATAGTCATAATTCAAGATATAAGGGCTGTCCTTTGCAATCAGGGACAGCCCTTCGGTAATCAGTTCCAAAAGTCTTCTTTCCTTATCGCTGGAAGGAGTACAGTTGCGGATATGTTCTTCAAGATTCCTACAGAAAGCCCTGGAGTGCATCCGGCACAGCTTCCTGTGGATTCTCCCTTTCTCATATGACCTGAAAAGCTTTTCCTTTCTATACAGATTCTTTTTCTCTTCCTCATCAAGCTGTTCAAAGTCCACATAATCGATACAGACTTCCGACATCTCAAAATAAGGGGTATCGGTTATATCCATCATCCTGTGATATTTGATGAACCGTCTGATGAACTCCAGTGTGATCCTTTTGATTTCACCTTTCAGTCTTTCCGTAAAATCTATCGGTATCAGGAACAGGGTGTAATCAGGCCATTCATGGAAATGATAGATACAGAACTGGAGCCTGTCACCGATAAGTTCCAGATTTACATGATGAGATACTATGGAATCCAGCGCATTATATAGCAGGCATATTTTTTCTCTTATGGAAGTCCTGCCTGTAGGATGGTATGGCAGCTCCACATCCAGGAGCTGCGCATACTTCATGGCTGAACGGTACAGGAAATCAAGATTCTCTTTGGTGGTGACATTTACCGTTACATCCCTGTCATTCTCCACATACAGATCTGGAGCGATGGAAGGTATTCTCGTGTTCAGAAAACCATGAGGCTTTCTGCGGGAGGGAGTCTTCTTTTCTTCCTGCTCCTGATACCCCGGCTTATGTCCGTATTTTCGAGTTCCGATATGATAAGTCTGGCTAAATTTTCCAAACTCCGTTCCGTAAGTTGTGTACATGGTTTCTTGTCTTTACGTTGTCCTTTTTTCATGTTCTTACCCTTTCACTCCGATGGTTGTCTTGAATTCATATACCGCCCGGTCGTCTTCGATTTCCGGTCCGTGTACGGTCGCGGTGGTCAGTTCCGGATAGTTCATTGAATAGAAATCCATTACTTCAGCCGGAGACATGTTTACGTTCGGATCGTCCAGTACGATTTCCTGACTGTTCTTCTTCATCTTGAAGACTCTTTTCATTCCTTTAATTTCCAGTGCCATATTGTTTATAGTTTATTGGTTTTACAAATCATTTATTTTTATATATCAGCAGTATACCATTTCTACCTGTGCCTCGTCTTTCATTCGGTACTCAGCAGGAAAATCCGGATATTCCGCATACGGGTCCTCTCTTAGAAGTTCCCTGTCATTCTCGTCTTCCGGATCGAAACAGAATGTCTCATGTGTAGCTGGTGCAGTCTGGTATTCCCGTCCGTTTCCGTTCTGTACTTGTACCGTTCCGTTCGGTATATGTCCGTTTGTCGATTGCCGTACCTGCTGCTGCGGATATGGCTGCATTGTAGCTCCTTGTGGCATACTTGTTCCTTGCATTACGGGACGGTTGGGAGCAGGTTGGATATATGCTCCGTTCGTTCCATATACCGGTTGAGGCATTTCCTGTGGAATCTGTTGTGGAGCAGACTGCATGACAGGTTCAGGATTCATAGTATGGGTCTGTTGCTCCGGGAATATGCTTGTTTGCATACCGGGCTGTGGCTGACCGTTCATGCTGCCTTGTGGTTGGGGAATTACCGGCGCCGGTTCCTCTGTCATACCGAACAGACTTCCTTCGCTGGCCTGTTTCTGTACTTCCTGCATCTTTTCATCAATCTCCTTCTGTTTTTCTGAAGGAGCCAGCACCCGTGCCTGTTTCAGCCATGTCATTGCTTCGGAGAACCTTTTTGCGGCAGTTGCATCATCAGCCTTTTTGAGGAGCTTTTCCATCTTTTCCCGTTTTTCCCTGGCTTCCTTTGATTCGGCCGGTACTGTTGGAGTTTTGGATGATTTGGCCTGTGATGTAGCCTTTTCTGCCTGTTTCTCGAAATTTTCCGCATTGACAAGCAGTCCCTGTACCTTCTGTATCGGTTGTAGTATCGTCTGCAGGAAGCCCATATCCAGTTCTGCCGGTGTTCCGTTTACGACCAGTGGCACCATGTTCTGCCGCGTATCCTCTTTCAGGCTGTTCCGCCTTGGCATGACCGCCACGCTCAGGCTGTTGTTCACTTTACGGATATTGATATTCAAATCCGTACCTGCTGTAATCATCTGATAAATTGATTGAAAAAACATAATTGAAAAATTTTATGGTTATACATAAGTTTCTTTGAAGAATTCTTTCAGGACATCTTCCCTGTCCGGTCTGCTTGCAATATCACGCAGCGATTCCAGATAGTAGCCGATGTTTTTAGGCTCATCAACAGTATTGGGCAGACGTCTTTTGACCGGTCTGATATGTTCGCTCTGTGGCCATGCAGTCGGCATGACAGGAGCTTGTGAGGTTATAGCAACTGTTTCCATATATGTATATTTATATTGGGGGTTATGCGACAAATAATCCTACAATGAACAGAAGAATAAGAATCTTGAAAATCATGACCAGTATCCTGAACAGGAAACCGATGAACCCTCCTGCAAGCAACAGCAGCGTAATCATTCCGGTGGGGACAATCCCTTTACTTGTCAGCAGACATATTCCGGTAATCAGGAATATCGCTGTTGCATGTCTGCCGATCTTTCTGATAATCTGTAGTTTCATAATCCTTAATTTTATGAATGAATAATCCCATCGGGATGTGTTTTCCCGATTTTATAGGCCTCCGGCCTCTTGGATTGCCTTTTTGCGCAAGGCCTGGCAGGAAAAAATACCGGAGCGTAGCGAGGATGATTTTTTTCTGTCCAGCCAAGCCCTTGAGGGCAGCCTTGCGGCAAAAGGCAGGCAATCCAAGACCTTTGCCGCTTAAAAGCGGAAAAACAGATTCTTTTCTGTACGGATACAAAAAAATGCAGACCTTCCGGCCTGCATTCTTATGGTTATATTGATATGGATGTTATTCTTCTTTTGTGGAATAGGTGTTGAAAATGTCATCAGTCATTTCCTTGGCGAGAGTCCTGATCCTGTTCAGGAAGTCCTGTCCGGTTATCATTCCGCTTTCAAGTCCGTTCAGCTGTTTTTCCCAGTCTGCGGTGAGTGAAGTATCCGCAATTTTCTTTCCACGGATGGTTTCGTAGGTGAACATGCCTTTCGGGGTCGGAACGATATATTTCCCTGAATAACGGATATACTTACGGTTAACCAGTGTACGGATGATATTGGTACGTGAGGATACCGTACCCAGTCCGTTCTGTTCCATGTATTCCACCAGTTCTGCATCCGTGAACGGATTTACCGGCAGCTGTTTCTTGTGTACCATGTTGCATCCGCATACATTCAGGGTATCACCTTTCTCCATTTTTGGGAGTTCTTTGACGGAATACCCCGATGTCGGGATCATGTCGGAATGCATGAACACGTCATGCCAGCCGGCTTCAATGATTCTTGTTTGTTCGACCTTGAAATGTTGCGCCGCACAAACCGCTTCAACATTTGTCGTTTCTATGCGGCATGAAGCCATGAATGCTTCAAGCATCCTTCCGGCTACAAGTCTGTAAACCTGCATTTCCTTTTCGGACAGATTTCCGGGACGGATACCTGTAATGATGATGGCATGATGTACATTGGCTTTTTCTGCGTTTATTACGTGGCGGGACAAACTGGATATGTCAATACTTCCAGTTCCTTTAGCGGCAGGGAACAGCTCCCATGAAAGCAGACGCGCCATGATTGGTGAAAGCGAGTCAAACACATCCTCCGTCAGATAACGGCTGGAAGTCCTTGGGTAGGAAATCAGTTTCTTTTCATAAAGGGACTGTGCGATGTCATACACCTCTGATGCGGTATAACCATAGCGGATGTTCGCTTCCTTCTGAAGTTGTGTCAGGTCAAGCAGATCCGGTGGAAGTATTTCCTTAACGCTGTGACTGATACCTGTAATCTGTGCCTGATGTGACAGCTTGCAGTCCTGGAAAAACATTGTAGCGGATTCTTTGTCTGGAAGATCCTGTGTGCGGCGCATCTTGAAGAGGATGCCGTCCTTTTGCAGGCTGATGTAGATGGGCCAGCTGTCCGATGAAATATGGTTCTCCCTTTCACGGTAGCGTCTGCTGATGGCAGCCAGTACCGGTGTCTGCACCCGTCCGAGGGAATTGTTGCCAAGGCCAGTCGCCTTGCACATGGCATAGCTGGCGTTGATTCCGAGAATCCAGTCCGCCTTGTTGCGGCTGTCGGCAGAAAGGAACAGGCTGTCGTAACAGCTGTCCGGCTTCAGGTTTTCCATGCCTTTACGCACAGACTCGTCGGTAAGAGAGGAAATCCACAGACGGAAGCAAGGCTGTGTACAGTTCAGGTATTGATATACATAGCGGAATGTCATTTCCCCGTCACGGCTGGCATCGGTAGCCGCAATGATGGTGTCACATGCCTGAAACACTCTCTCGATTACTTTAAGCTGGAGCACGGCATCAATGTCCGGTATCCATCCGTTCTCGGTGCGTGTATGACGTACCATCAGCTCAAATTCGGACGGGATGAAAGGAAAGTCATTCCGTTCCAGCTTCTGGGTCCCGTAGTCCTTCGGCATGGCCAGTGACAGCATGTTCCCGAAGGTCCACGTAACCATGTAGCCGTTTCCTTCCACATATCCGTTTCTTACTCTGGTTGCACCGATGATTCTTCCGATTTCTTTTCCTACACTTGGTTTGTCTGTTAATATGGCAATCATGATAAATTCTGTTTTTATATCTTTCCATACGGTAAGTCCGTATGGAAAGAGAGATGATACATTATGGATTCTTATTTATTCACCTGAAGGGTTGATACCGTTTACGCTGATGACCGGATTTCCATTCTCGTCTTCAATCAGACTGAGTGTGGCGTCCATGGTCAGTGAAAATACAGGAGTCTTGATTTTAATGGACATGACATTGGTTTCCTCTCCCTGAAGGAGCAGGTCCATGTTTCCGTCCTTTTCAATTTGCGATCTGCTGATACCTACCGATTCCAGTTTCTCCCAGTCGATTTGTTCAGCCTTGTAGATATGATGATTGGTCTTGTTCATGTTCTTTCCTTTTTTAGTAATTGATGATTTGAATGATTTGAATCCCGTTCAGGTCAGACAGCCTGTTTTGCTCCCTTCTTCTGTTCCTGCTGCTGGGTATTGTCAGTCTGTGAAGCACGCTGTGAGGTATTGCGGCGCACATCCGGATTTTCCTGGAAATATTGCAGCTGTCCGGTGTTTGCGTTTACTTTCAGATAGGAATCGAACGGTTTGCCGTTGGGACCTTTCATACCCGTTACAAGGATAGCCTTTCCGTCCTGAAGATTTGCTCTTTCCTGTGCTGAAAGCAGGTGTCCGTAAACCTCAGCCGGGATGGTAGGTGCCTGTCGTTCGTTGAAACCGTCCGGAGTTCTGGAATACTGTGGTCTTCCGCTTGTCAGGTCCAGTTTGACGAATGACGAGAATTCCTCACCTTTACGGTTGATCATGTTCTCAAGATAGATAGGCTGTCCTTTGCGTAACGCTTCCTTGTCCTCCGGTGTGAGCTGTACCGAACAGATTTCCTTCGGTATGTAGATTTCTCCCGTTTCCGGATTGTGGCGCGTATATTGGAGACCGCCTGTTACCTTATCCATGGTAACGAAGGAAGAAAACAGTTCGCCGTTCTTTCGCTTCATATCCTCTACAAGGATGGTGTGGCCTTCGTTCAGCGCTTTAAGCTGCATGGGGGAAAGCGGCACACCACCGAGCGTCTGCTGATTGAAGGCCTGGTCTTTCGGGAAAATAAATTCGATGCCTCTTCTTTCCGCACTGTATTGCAGATTGGCATTAAACTCTTTACCCTGATTGGACTTCATTCCCTCTACGAATATCTGTTCTCCATTTTTCAGTTTCTGAATTTCGTCCGGAGTCAGGGTTACCCCTTTGATTTCATTCGGGATATAGACATGCTCCTGTCGGACGGCTACCAGTTCGTTGGTATTCTTGTCGATGGAAATCAGACACGGCTCAGTCGTGTTGCCACGCAGGTTAAGGTCAGCCACGCGTCCCATGTTCCCGCTTTCACGCAGGTTCTTCTTGTCCTCTTCCGTGAAGATATGTCCGAAATAAGGACGGTCCAGTTCAGGTTCCTTTCTGATACCGTGGATGCCCAGCATGACCTGCCCGCCGTTGGATATGAATGAAAGGCGTGCGTCCAGCTTGGCGGTCAATACTCCCGGAATATTGAGTGTCAGTGGCATGGTCTTGCTGGTCTTGTATCCTTTCAGCATACTGTCAAGCTGTCCGGATTGTTCCAGCATTTCCTTGGAAACGCCGAATTTGCCCAGTTCTTCCCAGTTGATCATGTTCTCGTTGTAGCGATACGTGGGTGTCTGCTGGCGTTGCGGTTCCTGCTGTTCACGTCCCTGTGCGGCAGCTTCCACCTGTGATACCTGTTCAGGCTGAGCCTGCGTTGTCTGTTCCTGCTTCTTTGCCATTGTTGTTTCCTCCTCTTTTGTTTGACTGTTTTTCTGATTGTTTACTTTCGGTATGATTTCATAGCGTTTCAGAAACTCCTTTACTGCGTCTGTATTCTTACCTTCGGCCAAATCCTTGAGTGCCTGTTTGTTCTGCTTGTAATCATTGAAGGTCATGCGGATAAGCCTGAAATGCGTAGGCTCCTTCAGCTGGCTCCAGAAATTCTTGATGAAGTTTTCGAGAATACTCGAATTCTTGTCGAATTTCAAGAATGAGTTTTCATTCTTCTCTTCCGGTGCAACCGTCTGATAATTACCTTTCTCGTCTGCCTTGCTGACCACCCCCAAACCTTCCTTTGGGTCATTCTTGTTATGTACCAGCAGAAGCTCGTCAATTTGTTCCACATAAGGCTTTTCCGGTTTCTTTGTCCGGCTTTGCCTTTTTTCCTTGTCAGGACTGTTTTCTTGTGCCATAATCTTTTGTTTTGAGTGACTACTTGATTTGTTTCACAGTCCAAATGTAAGATGATAAATTGAGTAAACATTTGATTTACAAACGGATGGCGTTAGATATCATCAGGTGTCATCAGATGTCATATCGGAGATAGGAAAGAACGTAGAACAGAGGAAAAAAGAAAGAAAAGAAAAAAGAATTGGATGTAGGAGTAAAAGCATAGCGAAGCCACCTGACTATGCAGATCGGAGGGAGCTGAAATCCCTGTCTTATTTCGGGATTTGATAAACAGGCTATATTTTGTTATTTGGGAAAGTGGATTTTCACAGTATTTTTGAGGCCATATATGGAATATAAGGATAGCCGCCTTTGATTTACGGCTATGCGTCACGTCGGTCGCAGTTAATCCCTGTAATCTTTTCTTTAATTCCAATCCGTTTGCCGCCGCATTTTTTTCAGGAGAATTTTCATGGCGTCAGCCTAAAGAAAATTCTCCTGAAAAAAGGAATAAATGCGGCTGGCAAATCAGGATTGGGATTTACCTTTGATGAAAGGGATAACTATTTATTTTAAAATTAAGTAATTGTTATTTTGATGAATATATTTTATCAATTTCATTAAATAGTATGACATTTCATCACATTGGCGGGCGGACGTTCTGCCAGTAGTTCCTTTTTCATGAAATCCATGTAGGGAGCTACGTGTTCAAAGAACTGATAATAGCCTTTGCAGAGATAGTTCAGTCCCGGTTCTCCGTCCTCCGTCATCAGGAACCGGTTTTTAGGACATTCTCCGTTGCAGGCAAACAGGTAGTTGCATTCCTTGCATTTGTTAGGTAAAGAATCTCTCTTTTGCTGGCCAAATTGAATCTGTTTTTCACTATACATCATTTCAATCAGCGATTTTTCGTAGATGTTTCCTAACTTGAATTCCGGAAACACAAAGTGGTCACAAGAGTATACGTCACCGTTAAATTCCATCACTCCTGCATGTCCGCAAGTGGGAGCCATGGTACACACTCCCGGTTGAGCTCCCATCCAGTTGGCCAGCGTAGAATCAAAAATCTGGATAAAGTATTCTCCCACGTCATTTTTTACCCATTCATCGAATATGGTACAGAGGAAATTTCCCCATTGTTCAGGGCTTACCGAGAAGTCGGCCAGCTTTTCATCTTTCTGCAAGGCGTGGGCTAGATGTCTTCCGTCGGCATGAGGATGGATTCTTTCTACAATTGGAGTAAACTGAATATAATGACACCCCAGTTCTTTGAAAAAGTGGTAAAACTCCAAAGGATAGTCAGCATTATAATCATTGACTACGGCCATGGCATTCCATTCCACCTGATGCTTGTTTAACAAGTGAATGCCTTGCATGACCTTCATAAATGAAGGTTTGCCTTGTTTGTTCTTCCGGTATTCATCATGAAATTCCTGTGGTCCGTCTATCGAAATGCCCACCAGCCAGTGATTATTACGGAAAAACTCACACCATTCATCGTTTAATAAGGTACCATTCGTCTGGATGCAGTTATCAATCGTTCTTCCGTTTGCATACTTCTTCTGAAGTTCCACCACCTTCTGGTAGAAACTCAGTGGACGCATCAGGGTTTCTCCACCATGCCATGTGAACAATACCTGCGGCATGGTTTGTGAATTGATATACTCCTCGATGAACTTTTCAAGCAGACTGTCGCTCATCACGAACTTGGAAGTGTTTTCTTTGTATAAGTTCGTTTTTTCCAGATAGTAACAGTATTTGCAAGCCAGATTGCATATGGCACCTACGGGTTTGGTCATGACGTAGAGAGGCTTGGAGAAGGGTGATATTGTTTTTTCCATGATAATCGGCTTAAGTTATTTAGTGGAATATTTTACTAACAATAAGGCACCATGAGGAGCAATTGTGAGTTCATCCTCCTTTTGAATCAGCTTGTGGTTCCATACATCCAGTGCAGGAAGCTGGTCTTTGAGGAAAGATGCTATTTTTTCTTGCTGGAGGCTTGTCTCACCGATGTTAAACAAAGCAATGTAGTGCTTGGAGTCATTTTCATGATCGGCCGTCCATACAATCAGTTCCTCATCAGCATAGATTTGTCGGTTGTTTTTGCTATGCTGATTCAGTTCGAGTGCTTCCTTGTTGGTAATCAGACTCAGGGTAGTAGCATCTGTTTGTGGAAGGTCGCCTCCAAACATCAGTGGAGAACGGAAGATGCACCAGAGACTCATCAGGGTGATTTGTTCGTCGTATGTGAAGTTGGTGTTTCTGGCTTCACCCACTTCTCCGCGGATACCGATTTTCCCCAAGGGAAGCATATCTGCATCCGGCCAGTGTCCGGCTACTTTTCGCTTGCTCCAGGCAGCGCATCGGGGGAACTGTCTTTTCAGCGCTTCCCAGTTGTCCCAGAAGTCGCATGAAATTCGCCACATGTGTGCATGTCTGCTCAGGTGATAGGCATTTCCGATATAGGCCGCACCGGGCGAAACGCTTAATACAATCTTGTTGCCAAATTTTTCGATAGATGCAGCCAGTGCTTCCAGTTCATCGGTGCGCAGAGGAGAGTTCAATCCGTCACCATCCCAGGTTCCCATGTCGTCTGCTTTGATGAAATCCACATTCCACGAAGTGTATAGTTCAATCAGTGAATCATAATACGCCTGAGCACCTTCTTTTGTACAGTCTATTCCGTACATGCTGCCATACCAGAGACACTGGTCATTTTCTTCTGCCACCTGGTCGCAGGTAATATCTGTTCCCTTGATGACCTGTTTGTTTTCAGCTGCAATCCATGGCATACCTCTCATGATGTGGATACCGAATTTCAGTCCGAGAGAGTGTACGTAGTCGGCCAGTGGCTTGAATCCTTTTCCACCTGCCGAAGAAGGGAATCTTTCTTCCACCGGAATCAAACGTCCGAATTTGTCCGTTATCATGGGAATGTTCTTTTTCTTGTAATTGGTAGTGGTTACTCCCGGGGCATACCATCCCAAATCTACGACGATGTATTCCCATCCAAATTCTTTTAAATGTGCCGCCATGTATCTGGCGTTTTCTTTTACCTCCGCTTCGTTCACATCCAGGCCAAAGCAGTCCCAGCTGTTCCATCCCATCGGGGGAGTCATTGCGAGTTTCGGATTACATACTTGTTTCATGGTTATTTCCGTTAAGTGAATAATGATGTGACAAAAATACGCGCGATAGAAAGAAGGAATTTGTGTGCGTGTACGCATTTGTTAGCCTATCGTACGGTTGCCTTGATTGTCCGAATATTTCTGGATGATGTGTACAGAAAATACAATATGCTGTACAAAAGAAATAAAGTATACGCTTTATAATCGCTTCTTTTGTGAAGTTGAAAATCAAACACTTTAAATATTAATTGTTATGGATAAAAAAGTATACTGCGGAGCGATGCTTTTGGCATCAATCGTTTCTACCGGTTGCGCAGAGCAGAAAAAAGTAGAGGAACAGAAGCCTAATATTATCTATTTCTTAGTGGATGATATGGGAATGGGAGATTTAAGTCTTACTGGACAAAAGAAATATGAAACTCCTAATATCGACAAACTGGCGGCAGACGGTATGCTGTTTACCAATCATTATTGTGGAACAACCGTGTCGGGTCCGTCACGTGCATGCTTAATGACAGGAAAGCATACGGGACATACTTCCGTAAGAGGTAACCAGCCTGGACCGCAGCTTTTGGGCGACAACGAGGCTACTCTGGCCAGTGTGTTGAAAGGTGCCGGATATAAAACAGCTGTAATTGGGAAATGGGGCATTGGCCATCCGATTCCGCTGGATGATCCGCAGCGCAAAGGATTCGACCTTTCTTACGGCTATCTGAACATGTGGCATGCACACAACTGCTTCCCTGAATTCTTATATAGAAACGGAGTAAAAGAGGAACTTACCGGTAATAAGTTAGCTTTGGCAGAAGACGGTACCAACCCCTGGGCCGATATGCCGGAAGGTACCGGAGTGGCAAGAATGGATGCCCGTAAACAATATGCGCCGGATTTGTTTGAAAAGGAAGCCTTGAAATTTATTTCAGACAATAAGAAGAACCCGTTCTTCATCTATTATGCACTGAATTTACCTCATGCCAACAACGAAGCGGCTCCTAACGGATGTGAGGTTCCTTCGTACAATGCGGATATTGCTGCCAAAGACTGGCCGGAAGTGGAAAAAGGCTTTGCACAAATGATGCAGATTATTGATAAGCAGGTGGGTGATCTGGTGGCATACCTGGAAAAAGAAGGTCTAGCCGACAATACAATCATCATGTTTGCTTCCGACAACGGCCCTCACCAGGAAGGCGGGCACAAGGTTGATTTCTTTGACAGCAATGCAGACCTCAGAGGAAAGAAACGTGACATGTGGGATGGTGGTATCCGCACTCCGTTTATCGTAAAATGGCCGGGTAAGGTGAAAGCTGGTTCTACCAGCAACCATTTGTCGGCTTTCTGGGATGTGCTGCCTACTTTCTGTGACATCGCCAAAGTGGAAAAACCGGCAGGGATAGATGGTTTATCACTGTTGCCTACACTGCTGGGTGATACTGCTAAACAAGAAAAACATAAATATCTGTATTTCGAATTCTATGAAGAAGGAGGAAAACAGGCTGTGGTAGCTGATAACTGGAAGTACATCAAATTGAATGTACGTCAGGGAAAGGGTGCAAAACCGGTAGAAACTTCTCTGTACCGTTTGACAGACGATGTGTCTGAACAGAAAGATGTCAAAGAAGAACATCCTGAAATGGTTGAAATTATGGAAGGCTATATAAAAGAAGGACATACGCCTTTCCCGGTAGTTTCATTGTTGCAAATGGACGGAAAAGAAACGGATATGTCACATGACTAATTCAGATACAACGATATGATGAAAGGTTTGTTTAGTTATGGATTATTAGCTATTGCTATGTGCATGGTTTCCTGCTCATCTGTGAAGATGGACAGGAAATCCTTAGCAGAAAGAGTAGATTCGCGTGATTATCCTTCCGCTTTTATGGCATGGTATAATATTGACATGCCGGAATATCCGGTTGATACGGAAGAAAATCGAATCAAAGCTTGTGCCAAGCATGACCTGATGTGGGAAGAACCGCTGAGCCAGCTGGGAGAAGGGGTAGATTTGATTTTAGGCCTTACATGGGATCATAAATATCACGGTCTTGCTACGGAGTTTACCAAGGAGAGTCTGTCACACGCATTAGAGAATCGCCGTCGGCTTCAGGAACTGAATCCGAATATGGTGTGTCTGTTCGAAGTGAGATGGCGGGATGCGCCGATGAGCTTCTTGCCGGAAGACAGTGACTGGTGGCTTCGTGATGAGAATGGAAACATCAAGAAGGGCTGGTTAGGAGGATGGGAGCCTTTCTATCTGCTTGACTATAAGAATGAAGGACTTCTTGACAATATAGCGCGTCAGGCTAAAATTGCTGTGGAATGCGGCGTTTACGATGGTATCATGCTCGACTGGAGCGGTAACCTGGAAGTCATCAAGCGGATTCGTAAGGCCATCGGAAAAGATAAGTTGATTATTGTCAATATACACGATGACATAGAAGACGGTATGAGGTATAAAGACTATATCAACGGGGCATTTATGGAGTTGAACCCGATAGATTCTCTCAGCATGCCGGTGGAAGGACTTAAACTGTATTCCAAGGAAGACGTGAACAAGCGTAATTGGAGTAAGATAGAAGAAGCCCTGCAATATTATGAAGAGAATTTCCTGGAACCTCAGGTGAACTGTCTGGAAGTGTGGGGAAACCGGAAAGACTTGCGCAGAATGCGTGCCACTACGACTTTGGGCCTTACGATGAGTGACGGATATGTGCTGTATGGCGATCCGAATCCTCTGCCTACTCCCGACCATTACCATGACTGGTATTCATTCTATGATGTGAATTTAGGCAAGCCATTGGCAAAGGGACAGCGTCAGACGGACGGAAGCTGGAAAAGAGAATTTGAGGGAGGAACCGTGGTATATAATCCTTACGGGAATTCTGATGTGACAGTTTCTTTCGATAAAGAAATGAAGCGTGTGTCAGATAACTCTGTTGCATGCTCGTTCACTGTGCCACAGCGCGATGGTGATATTTTTGTACCTGTAAAATAATGTAATATGGATCTTCAACTGCTTGATTTTGTATCCTTTTTTGGGTATTTCTTTTTCTTGAGTTTTATTGGATGGTATGTAGGACGTAGCAAGAAACAGGCTGCATCCGACTATTTTCTAGCTGGTAAGACTCTTCCGTGGTATGTGGTAGGGAGTTCCTATATTGCAGCCAATATCAGTACTGAACACTTTTTAGGAATGATTGGAGCTGCGGTATTGTATGGAATTGTAGTGGCCACGCCAGAGTGGAGTGCTGTCATTGCATTCTCCTTTCTTATCTGGCTGTTTATTCCTTTTCTGCTGGGCTCAAAGGTGTATACCACACCCGAATTTCTGGAAAAACGTTTCAATAAAGAAATACGTCTCTTGTTTGCCTTTATCACAATATTGGCAAATGTAACGGCTTTCATGGCTCCTGTAATTTATGGAGGCGGACTGATTGTAGAAGAAGCCTTAGGTTTCAATAAACTCATGGGACTGGACATTGCTTCCATTACAGCTGGGTATATTCCTAACTGGGGATTGTTCATTTCTATCTTCTTGATTGCTTTTGCTTCTGGTGTATGGGCGATATGGGGAGGACTGAAGTCGGTGGCTTGGATGGATGTGCTTACCATTGTCATTATGGTTATGGGGGGACTCATGGTTACCTTCCTGGGCTTGTCGTACATTGGCGATGGAAGTATTGTAGACGGCTTTTCCCGAATGATTAATGTGAACCAGTGTCATGACGGATGGGCTTCTGAATGGTTGAATAAAAATGTGGTGAACATGCTGGCAGGTTCTGCGGAAGGCGATAGCTACAACCGCTTGTCGGTGTTGCAGCCAGTTAATCATACCACTACGCCCTGGACTCACTGGGTGTTCTCTTTCTTCTATATCGGTTTGTGGTACACAGTTATCAATCAGCACATGATTCAGAAAGTATTTGCTGCAAAAGACATCTACCATGCCAGAATGGGAATGGTATTTGCTTCCTTCCTGAAACTGCTGTTGCCGTTTATTGTGGTGGTTCCCGGTTTAATCTGGTTTGTGATGAAACCTGATTTCCTGTTCTCCAGCAACTGGTCGGTAATGAGTGAAGAGGCAAACAAAACTTATATCATGATGATTTCCAAGCTGGTTCCACCCTTTATGACCGGTTTGCTGCTGGCTGCTTTGTTTGGTGCTATTCAGAGTACTGTCAGCTCGGTGTTGAATTCTACTTCAACTATTTTTACCCTTGATTTTTACAAGCATTACGTGAATCGTCAGGCTACGGAAGCGCAGGAGGTAAGGGTAGGGAAATGGGCTGGTGCCATTATTCTTATTGTGTCTATCGCTTTGGCGGTATTGCTGGCCATGACGAAGATAAACATCTTTGTCTACATTCAGACCCTGTATACCTTTATTGCTCCTCCGTTCTCGGCCATCTTCCTGATAGGTATGCTTTGGAAGAAAGTTAACGGACAGGACGCTCTGACTGCGGTAATCGTGTCTTTTGTGGTCGGTATTCTGTTGAAGTATCTGGAATTCGGTCCTTTGGCCGATTCGCATACGGCTTTTGCACAGTTTGTCAAGCCTTTTGCCAACCAGGGACTGATTGTCTGGGCGGTAGCAATGGTTACCTGTATGGTTTCCGCTCATTTCACTCCTAAGCCGAAAGCCGAGCAGGTTTCTTCAGGTCTGGTGCTGAATTTGAAAGACTTGACTAACCTGAAGGACGGCTTAGGTAGCAAATGGTATAATTCAGTAGGTTTCTGGTGGGGTATTTCTTTTGCATTAATGGTTGTTCTTATCTTAAGTTTCAGCCTGATTTTCTAATTAAAGTTAGGTTTCTTGGCTGCCATGGTCACTGATAAAGTGGCTTTGGCAGCTACCTTTTTTAATCTTATAAGTATATGAAACACAAAAGATTATTTGCATTTTTCCTGTTTAGTTCTTTATTGTGGGCAAGTCTGCAAGCTCGACAGATAGATTTGTCCTTAAATGACTGGAGATTGTGGCTTGATAAGGAGGCCCCTGTCGTTGCAGATGCTTCCGCTCCCTTATGCGGATGGAAACAACTTCCTTTTCAGGGCAAACAGATTCGTATTCCAGCTACAGTAGAAGCATATTGTTGGGGAATGGAATCTGGTGAAAAGTTTGGATTGTCAGGAGATTATACTGGGGTTTCCTGGTTTAGTACCGATTTCTTACTGCCTCATATTAAAAGCAGCCAACGCCTGCTGCTGAAATTTGAAAGTGTACGATTCTGTGCTGAGGTTTTTGTCAACCAGAAATTTGTAGGAAAAGATGAAGCTTTTGGCACTCCATTTTATTTTGATATTACGGATTACGTGTTGGCCGGAAAGAAAAACTCGTTGGCGGTGAGGATAATAGATCCTGATGGAAATTTTACCTGGACTGATTTTAATCCGCATTTTTGGGGAGAGCGACGAATTACTCCGAGTCATGGATTTGGAGGAATAACCGGACGGGTAGAACTGGAGTGGGTAGACCCTAATTACATCAGTGATGTGTTCGTGCAAAATACTCCGCAGATAACTACCGTTTGTGCGAAGGTAAAGGTGGATAACCTGTTAAATCAGAAGTCTCCGGATGGGGAGTTACGCTTCCGCCTTTTCCCGGCTTCTGATGATAATCAGGTTTTATATGATAAAAGTATCCGTGTCAACGGAGATAAACTGGATGAGTATTATTCATTTGTCTTACAATATCCTAAAGCACAATTGTGGAGTCCGGAAAGCCCGAACCTCTATTGGCTTCAAATAGACTGGAATGGAAAGGATGGAAGCTCCCATTCGGTCCGGAAACGTTTTGGATTCAGGTGGTTTGAGATAAAAGACAGTAAAGATGGTCGTTATTTTCAGTTGAATGGGAAACGAATCGTATTGCGTACAGCTATTTCGTGGGGATTCTGGCCAGTGAATGGAATAATACCTACTCCCGAGTTGGCCGAACGTCAAATCAGGCTTGCAAAGGAGCTCGGACTTAATATGCTGAATTTCCATCGGGGAATAGGACAGACAGTGCTTTTAGATAAGGCCGATGAATTAGGATTGCTTTATTATGAAGAGCCGGGAGGATATAAAACAGGAGGTAATACCCGAGATGTATCGCTTCAGGCCTTGAATAGAGAGAGGTTTCTCCGGATGATGAAAAGAGACAGAAGTCATCCTTCGCTGATTATATACAATATGATTAATGAGATTTCTAACCGTCAGCCTCTTCCTTTTGAGATAGAAGATTTGAAATTATTCCATTCGCAGGATGAAACCCGGCATATCACTTATACTTCCAGCAATTTCTTTAAAGTATTGCATGAAGGAAAGTGTCCGGTCACTCCTTCACCTGTCAAGTCTTTTATGCGGCCTTATGATACGACTGTGTATCAGCAAGGTTGGTGGGATCAGCATTTCCCCGATGGTCCGGGGGTATATTGTGACCGTTTTTATAAAGGTCCCGGAGAAGGTATCTTCCGAAATTCGGATAATCTGCATGAAATTGTCATGTGGGGTGAAGAAGGGGCTATCGGAACTCCGCCTCGCTTACAGCTGATAAAAGAAGAAATCGAAAAGAATGGTAATCTTACTGGCTGGGATGGCGATGCATATTTAGCACAGTATGAAGCTTTTGATACTTTTCTAAAAACGCATCCGGATTTTCAGAAAGCATTCCCCGATGTAGATGCGTTTACCCGGTCTTTTGGTAATGTAGCGATGTATTATCAAGGACGGATTATTGAAAATATCCGTATTGGAAATGTGGTAGATTGTTATGCGGTCAATGGATGGGAGGAAACCAAGATTGAAAATCATTCCGGTATTGTGGATGCTTATCGTCATCCGAAAGGGGATACTCATATTCTGGCACATTATAATCAACCTTTGTATGTGGCTGTCAAACTAAGAAGCAAGGTGATGCAGCGAGGAGATACGGCCATAGCTGATTTTTATGTGGTGAATGAGAAGAATCTGAAAGGAAAGTATCGGTTGTCTGTAACATGCAGTGATAATAAAGGAGTTTTCTTTGAAAAGACTTATGCGGTAAAACTGGAAGGAGGAAATACATATGGACAGTTGTTGGTGAAGGAGGTGAAAATTACTCCACGTGAGGAGGGATACACTGTGGTGAGGACCTTCTTGTGTGAAGAGAACGAAGTAAAAGCCGAGGGAATGGATAAATTGTATGCGGTCGGTTTGCATGAAATGGGCTCTTCGTTGGATGTTGCATTATTGGATGACAGTCTTGGACATACTTCGAATGCCCTGAAATCATCGGGCATTGTTTTCCGTTCTTCTACTGCAAAAGAGATACTGAAATCTCATCCGGATGTAATTGTGATTGGAGCGTATGACCGTCAATTGGCTATGCCTGAAATTGAAGCCCGAAGCGAGCTGTTGGAATGGGTGAAGGCAGGAGGGAGACTCCTTGTTTTAGGAGATGCAGATAAAGTTTCAGCTTTTCTTGCTGAAAAAGAGGTGTTGGATTATCGTGGTTGTGTACCGTTGCGGACCGTTTGGTTCGGTGGAAATTATGCGGTAGCTAAAAACTTGTATTTCTCCGGCTTGCCTTGTAATACGGCATTCAACTGGGAGTATCAGTCTCTGGCACAATACCATAAGCAGCGTAAGGCATTGCGTATTATGAATGGGAAATGTCTGGTAGCAGCGGTGGCGGAACATAAGCCTGAGGTCTTCTCTGCTCTTCATTCTTTAAAGATGGGAAAGGGAGAAATCATTTTGAGCACACTGGATATTGTGCGGGCTTTAAATCGGAGAGATGAAACTGCCAATGTGGTGGCCAGAAAATTGTTGATTAACTTAATGACTCTTCAGAATTAAAAATATGAGTATGAATACACGATTGTTACATCTCTTTGTAGGGCTATGCCTGGTTTTTCAGTTGCATGCCCTTACTACGTTCCGGAACCCGATTATTCCGGGATTTCATCCGGATCCTTCTATTTGCCGGGTGGGTGAGGATTATTATCTGGTTACCTCTTCTTTTGAGTGGTATCCCGGACTGCCCATTTATCATAGCAAGGATTTGATGCACTGGGAACAGATAGGACATGTGCTGACCCGTCCCTCGCAGTTGAACTTGAAAGCGGGACTGAAACATTCTGCCGGCTTGTGGGCTCCTACGATAAGGTATCACGAAGGAGTGTTTTATGTGATATGTACTGCGCAGCAGGCTGGAGGAAATTTTTATGTCACGGCGAAATCGCCTGCCGGACCGTGGTCGGAACCGGTATTCCTTAAGGATGCTCCGGGAATAGACCCTTCCTTGTTCTTTGATGACGATGGTACTTGCTGGTACACAGGCTCTATCAACGGAACCAAAAATCAGGACCGTTATCCCAATGAAGACCGTATTTACATTCAGAGGTTGGATTTGCAGCAAGGGAAACTGGTGGGGGAACGCAAGATTATTTCTACCGGACATGCCGTGAATGCTCCGTTTGCGGAAGCTCCTCATTTGTATAAAATAGGAAAGAAGTATCTTTTGCTGGTGGCAGAAGGAGGCACCTGGAATAACCATGCCGTTACGGCTTTTATGTCAGACTCGGTAATGGGACCCTATGTGCCTGGCATTGCCAATCCCGTGCTTACTCATCGTTTTTTGGGGAAGCAAGCTGATATTACGACGGTGGGACATGCCGATTTGGTTCAGACACCGGAAGGCAAATGGTGGTCGGTGATGTTGGGAGTCCGTCCGTTGGATGGATTTACGATGCTGGGCAGAGAAACCTTTCTTACTCCGGTTGAGTTTCAGAACGGATGGCCGGTGTTTAATCCGGGCATAGGACGGGTGTTATCGGTAGAGAAAGCGACGGGTATCCGCTCTCATCCTTTTCCGGAAGAGCTGGCAAAAGATGATTTTGACGCGCCGGAACTGCGTAATTGCTGGAACTTTCTTCGCACTCCTTATACTCGCTGGTTTGAGTTGGCAGACGGCAAGCTGACGCTGCAATTGCGTCCGGAGTCGGTTAAAGAGCTGGTCAACCCTTCGTTGATAGCACGACGGATACAGCATTTTAATTTTACCGCCTCTGCTATGATGCATTTCAAACCAGCGCGTGAAGGGGAGGAAGCCGGTCTGATTCTCATGCAGAACGGAGCCAATCATTATCGGCTGGTGAAACAGCGTCGGCACGGAAAGGACAGTCTGCTGTTGTATAAGGTTGATAAAGGAAGGCAGATGGTAATGGCTTCCCTTCCTTATAAGGATAAGCAAGTTTGCCTGTGGGTGGTAGCACAGGGTAAAAGCTATCGTTTCTATGTGGGCAGTCAGCCGGAAAAAATGATGGCACTAGGTGAAGCGCAGGATGCCACGATTAACAGCAGCAACCATGCAGGTGGTTTCATCGGTCCGTTTATTGGAATGTATGCCAGCAGTAACGGGCAGAAGTCAGGAAACAAGGCTTCTTTTGACTATTTTGAATACAAGGAAGGTGCTGCATTCCCTCTTCAGGTAAGAAAACATTCGCTTCATGAGATTGCGGTGCGCGACCCTTATATTTTTCCAGACGAGAAGACACAGACCTATTATTTGTATTGTGCCACCCGGCAGAAAGCAGACCGTCCGAATGGCAAGCATGGCCTGAAGATGTATAAAAGTCGGGATTTGAAGACTTGGGAAGGTCCTTATATGGTATACGAGTCGGTGGATAGTGAGTGGGCCGATGCTTCTCACGGAATCTGGGCTCCTGAAATGCATGAATATAAAGGGAAGTATTATTTGTTTGCTACGTTCACCAACGAGAAGTCGCCTCTTCCGCAACAAGTTCCCGGTCGTCCGTTTTTACACCAAAGAGCAACTGTTCTCTTGGTGGCAGATACGCCCGAAGGACCTTTTGTGCCGTTGACGGGCAAGCCTCACACGCCAGCCGACTGGATGTCGCTCGATGGTACCTTGTATGTGGAAAACGGAAAGCCATATATGGTGTTCTGCCATGAGTGGACACAAATGACAGACGGAACGATGGAATTGTTGCCGTTGTCGGAAGATTTGTACATGCCGGAAGGAACCCCGGTGACGATGTTCAGGGCGAAAGATGCTTCCTGGGTGCAATCGCTGGATATGTATAAGGGCAAGAAAGTGGAAGGCTACGTGACCGACGGCTGCTTCCTGCACCGCAATGCCAATGGAAAGCTGATTATGCTCTGGTCCAGTTTCGGGCCGGGAGGATATGCCGTGTCTACGGCCGTATCGGTTTCGGGTAGTATTTGGGGACCCTGGAAGCACAGGCCTTCTCCTCTGTATGGGGAACACGGCGGACATGCCATGTTGTTCAAGACTTTTGACGGACGTCTGGTAATGACGCTCCATTATCCCAATGGCGGGGCAGAGCCTCATGCCCGTTTTTTCGAGATGAAAGAGGCGGATGATACACTTGAGATAGTGCGGGAGTTAGTTTTCTGATACTTTTGAACAAATAAACCAAAACTGTGAACGCGGCGTACAATGATTGTATGGCCGCGTTCCTACTTTTGAGGGAGTTTAATAGACTTTTGATATGAAAAATACACTTTGGTTGACATCAGTTGCTGTTTGTACGGCAATGAACATGCATGGGAAGGAATGTACAGAGGCGGTTCGTCCGGACGCTCGTCCCAATATCTTATTTTGTCTGGCAGATGATGTGTCTTTTCCTTTCTGGGGGGCATACGGATGCAAGTGGGTGCGGACTCCGCACATAGACCAGTTGGCTTCTCAAGGCACGCTTTTCATGAATGCCTATACCTGTAATGCCAAAAGTGGACCCAGCCGTTCGTGTATATTGACAGGACGGAATTCCTGGCAGTTGGAAGCAGCCTGCAATCATTTTGCCTTTTGGCCGTCGCAGTTTAAAACATTTGCAGAGGTAATGCGCGAAAATGGCTATGTGGTAGCTAAAACAGGAAAAGGTTGGGCACCGGGCGATCCGGGACAAATAAATGGGAAAAGACGTGAACTGATAGGTCCGTCATTCGACCGTATCAAGCTGACTCCGGCCACTCCGGAAATCTCGAATATTGACTATGCAGCCAACTTTGCGGAATTCATTGATACGAGGGATAAATCACAGCCTTTCTTTTTCTGGTATGGTTCGCTGGAACCTCACCGCTTCTATGAATACGGAAGTGGGGTTAATAAGGGAAATTACCGGACTGCGGATATAGACCGGGTTCCGCCTTACTGGCCCGATTGTGAAGAAACGCGGAATGACATGCTCGATTTTGCTTTCGAACTGGAGCATTTTGATGCCCACTTGGGAAAGATGGTAGAAAAGTTGAAGGCAGAGGGGTTACTGGATAATACCATTATCGTGGTGACGGCTGATAACGGCATGCCTTTTCCGCGTATAAAAGGACAGGCGTATCATGCCTCCAATCATTTGCCGATGCTGGTGTACTGGCCAAAGGGAATTCCGCAGAAGGGAGTGAAGAATTTTGATTTTGTCAATTTCATCGACCTGGCACCTACTTTCTTGGAAGCGGCAGGAATAGACGGTGAGGCAAAAGGTATGCAGCAGATAGAAGGCAAAAGCATGCTTTCACTCATAAAATCCGGAAAAAGCAAATATGACTCATCCCGTAATCATGTGCTGATAGGAAAGGAACGTCACGATATAGGTCGTCCTGATGATGCCGGTTATCCCATCCGGGGAATCGTGACCGAACAGTATCTCTATGTCTATAATTTCGAACCGGACCGCTGGCCGGCAGGCAATCCAGAAACGGGTTATCTGAACTGTGACGGAGGAGCCATTAAGACAGAACTGATAAAAGACGGTAAAACAGAGGCGCATAAGTACTGGAGTCTGAATTTTGGAAAGCGACCGCAAGAGGAACTTTATGACATTGTAAAAGACCCTGACTGCATGCACAACCTGATTTCCTCGGGCGAAGGACGAAAAATGGCCGATAAACTCCGGAAACAGATGTTTGAGGAATTGAAATCTCAGGGGGACCACCGCATGGCGGGGGATGCGGGTTATTATGAACGCATGCCTTATTGCGACAAAAATCACCGGGATTATTATAACCGTTTGCAGAAAGGAGAAAAGTTGAAATTCCCGGGATGGATTTTTCAATCGGATGTAGATACCTCACATTTAAATAAGTAACCATTAAAAGTATGACAATGAACAAGAATTTGCTGATAGGAATTGCAGCCACGCTGATGCCGGCATGGATGCAAGCGCAGAGTGAAAAGCCGAAGAATGTGCTTTTTATAGCAGTGGATGATTTGAACGACTGGGTGGGATTTATGAAAGGACATCCCAATACCCGTACCCCCAATATGGATCGTCTGGCTGCCATGGGAATGGTGTTTGAGTCGGCCTATTGTGCGGCTCCGGTTTCCAATGCCTCACGTGCCGCACTTCTGTCCGGTTTCCGTACTTCCACTACCGGAGTTTATGGAAATGCTGAATTTATGCGTGAATCTCCGGTGTTGAAAGATGCCGTGACCTTACCGAAGTATTTTTCGAATCACGGATACTATTCCATGGCGCGCGGAAAGATATTCCATCAGCCGATGGGGCCTTGGGGTGACCCGCAGTCATGGGACAGCCAGGAAAATTTAGGTGGTTTGTCGCTGAATCCTCCCCGGCAGAAAGGAAAACAAGCCAACGGGTTGGAAAAACAGACCACTGGAGGAGCTGTTATTCTTGACTGGGCAGGAGTTGATGTGGACGAAACAAAGACCAACGACTACCTGAATGCGCAGTGGGCTGCTCAGGAGCTTATGAAAAAACATGATAAGCCTTTCTTTATGGCTTGTGGCATTTTTCGTCCGCATCTTCCGTGGTATGTACCTCAGAAATACTTCGACCGTTTCAAACTTGAAGATATTCAGTTGCCTAAGCAGGACCCGATGGAAACCATGGAAAAACTTTCTCCACGAGCTTTGTCGATGACCGGATATAACAAGCCTGAACATGAATTCAATATTCTGAAGAAGTATGGCATGGAGAAAGAGGCGGTTCGTGCCTATCTGGCTTGCATCAGCTATGCAGACGATTGCATCGGTCAGATAGTGGATGCGCTGGAAAAGAGTCCGGAAAGAGACAATACCATCGTGGTGTTCTGGGGCGACCATGGATGGCATCTGGGCGAAAAGATGCGTTATCGCAAATTCTCATTGTGGGACCGTTCTTGCCATGTACCGATGGTTATTGTGGCTCCGGGCATCACAAAACCGGGAAGCGTGTGCAAACAGCCGGTCAGCTTGCTGGATTTGTATCCCACGCTGGTTTCCCTGGCAGGACTGCCTGCTAATCCGCTGAACGAAGGAAATGACATTACTCCTTTGTTACAGAATCCGAATGCACATTGGACGAAGCCGGCCATTACTACACTGGCACAAAACGAGCACTCTATTTGTGACGGTCGTTATCGTTATATTATCTATCGGGATGGTTCGGAAGAGCTTTATGACCACAAACACGATCCTTTGGAATGGAAAAATCTGGCTGCCGACAAAAAATATGCCGACGTAAAGGCACGCTTGAGAACTTTCATCCCGAAAGTGAATGTGCCCAGCATCGGTACGTCGCATGTCTCTAAATCCATAGATGAAAAACCGACTAAGACCCGTAAGGGAAAGAGACTGACTTCATCACTGGATATAATTGAACAGGAATGTATTGAGTATAATAAATATCTTGGATTTAATGATTATGAATAAACTGGTAGTTTGGCTGGCAGTATGTTTGGGCGGAATCTCTTCCGCCCTTTATGCCGATACAAGAAAGCCTGTAGTATGGATTTACACGGATATGTCCGATAAGACCATCCCGGGTCCCAATAAAGAAGGTACAGTGAATGACCCTGACGATATTTCGGCCATGGCCGGATATTTGTTGCTGGCCGATTGTTTTGATACGCGAGGTATTGTGGTGGCCAGTACTCACCGGAAACAGCATGCTTCGTCCGGCAACCAGGCAGAGTGGGCGCAACGTGAGTTTGGCGACGCTTATGCGGCCGATGTGGTGAATCTTAAAAAGGTATATCCGGATTTCCCGGATTCCATCTCCTTTACCCAGAGCTGCATCAAAGAGAGTGCAGAGCGTTTTGACTACAAGAAGGATTATGCCAGAATCCTCGACCGTTATCCTACAGTCACTTCTCTTTTAGACTTGCTGCAGCATGAAAAAGACACGGTGAACGTGCTTTGCTGGGGTTCTTTGACCGAACCGGCCATTCTGGTAAATGCCTGTCTTCATTCCGGACGTGCTCATTTATTGAAGAAAGTCCGTTTTATTGGTCATTGGACGGATTCCTCTTTGCACCAGGGTAGTCCGGAACATCCGGAGAATGTAGCCAACTGCCGGGAAGATGCTGCAGCGTGCAGTTATCTGAAAGCGATGGCCGCACAAGGCAAGATTTTGTATTATGAGTTAGGTGCCATCGGACAGCACGGTATTGTGAGCGGCAGTCCGCGTGGAAAAGACTATTTCAATCAGTTTCATAAGAGTCACTTGGGTAAAATCTTTGCCACTGGGAAGTATGCGTTCGATACGGTGGATGATTCCGACTGCGCTACTTATTATGTGCTACTGGGCAGGTGGGGAGTTTCACTCCAGGATGTGGCTTCTGATGGTACCAATGATCCGGAAGTGGAAAAAGCCAATGAAAAGAAATTCTTTCAGGAAGCTGCTGCCATCCGGGCAGAACTGCTGAAGCGTTCGGATGTGGCTGCCGGGAAAGGATCGGAATGAATTCAATTATCTTTTAAATACCATTTAAACATCAATCAATGAAAAAACGATTTTTATTTTTGTCTCTGTGCATGGCTTTGGCAGGAACCGTGGGTGCACAGGTAAAAAAGAATGTGAACACCGACCCTTATCCATACGGGAATCCGGTGATACGTCACATGTATACTGCCGATGCGGCTCCACATGTGATGCCCGACGGACAGGTGTGGATGATAACTTCCGTAGACCACGAGAATGGCGGTGGATATTCTACCATGCATTGCTATCATGCCTTTTCTTCGTCCGACATGGTGAACTGGACTGACCATGGAGAGATTTTCCATGTAAACGATATTCGTCCGAAAGACGCGCCGGCTTCAGACAAGTGGGCGGTATGGGCTCCGGACTTTATCTATAAAGACGGCAAGTATTATCTGTATATTCCGATTCGTATCCAGCATGGAGCAGAGTCTTCACAGGAAAAGCGGAAAGTGACGGCTTATCTGGCTGTAGCGGAAAGCAATTCGCTGACCGAACGTTTCAAGGTGCTGGCTCCGCAAATAAAGGAAACAAGAGGAATTGACCCTGCAGTGTTCCGCGATACGGACGGCAAGATTTACCTGTACTGGGGCAGTCACATGGCTGCGCAGTTGAAAGACAACATGTATGAGTTTGTCGGGAAACCTGTAAAACTGGATGTGGATACTGACCGCTTCATGGAAGCCATCTGGATGAACAAGCACGACGGAAAGTACTATCTTTCTTATCATACGAAGTACGGTAACAAGATTGATCGGAAGCAACCGGACGACCCGAACCGCAAGCCTTCTGAACTGGCCTATTCCGTAGGCGATTCTCCTATGGGGCCTTTCAAATACGGAGGAGTGATGAACTACGAGTTGGGAGTAGGTGTGAAGAACGGCCCGAAATTGCCGGGATATGACTATGTACCTTGGCGTCTGACCCAGTCGAACCACGGAGGTATTGTGGAATACCACGGGCAGGAATATTTGTTTTATCACACTTCCGCTCTTTCTTCCTGGCGTCAGGACCGATTTAAAGGACCGGGCACCTGGACACAGCGTTCTGTGTGCATAGACAAATTGAATTATAGGAAAGACGGAAGCATCGTGCCGGTGAAACAGACTATTGAAGGAGTTGCCGCCGTGAAAATCAATCAGCCGGCTGTGGTGAACCTTGCTTTGAAGCAGGCTGCTCTTTCAGATGGTGAATCAGTATCCGTTTCCAAAGTCAATCTGGGTACAGGCTACTATTATTTCAGTGCGGAAGTTTCCGGGGTGAAAGCTCCTTTGAAAATTGAAGTACGTACAGGCTCGGCCGACGGCAAGTTGCTCGGTACGCTGCTTGCGAAGAAAGATGGCTATGTGGATACTTCTCTTATAGATGCTAATGGCAAACAGACTATCTACTTGAAAGCTGTAGGTGGAGATGTTCGGATTTCTGCGTGCAGATTCTTTGCGGGGAATGTGAAATAATGCATGCTACAGATAGCTGTAAATGGGGATAAGCTTTTCTGTACAAATGAAACAATTGTGCGTATGAATAAGCCAACGGATTCATTCCGTTTGGCTTTTCTTTGTCTTTCGAAAAAACGTTAATACTATGTAATAACTAAAAAAACATGTATCATGAACAAAACATTTTTTAAATCAATTCTTTTTGTGGGGTTGGCAGCTTGCATGCTCTCGTGTAAGGACGACAATTCTCCTCTTGATGGTGGCAATACTCCTCAGGGAGTCAATGTGGAATTCGATTATTCTCGGGCTAAATTAAGTAGGGATGCCGGTTCTTCTGCTACGCTGAACGGTTCATCCGATGTAGACTGGACAATTGAAGTAGAAGAAGGTGATTTCTTTTCTGTGGAACCTATGAGCGGTAAAGCCGGTGACTTTAAGCTGACGGTAACTGCGACTAAGGCAAATACATTGGCTGAAAAGCAGTATTCAAAGTTTATATTCAATGCTTCCGGCAGAAAATATCCTATTACGGTCATCCATTTGGAAGATAACATTCGTCTGGAGGTTTCTGGTCCGGCAGATAACGCATTTACTTTTGCTACAGATGGCGGAACAAGTACTTTTAACGTTACGGCAAATACCGAATGGATAGTAAAGACAATGAATGCAGAGGACTGGATTCACTTTGATGAGACGAACGTAGGTAAGATTGGAGAAAATATGGAAGTAAAAGTGAGTGTAGACCCCAATCCGTTTGCAAAAGTACGTGAGGGAAAATTCGAAGTACGTGTGCCGGAGTCAACTTCAAACGAATATACCGTGACTCAGAATCCTGCAGCCTTGCGCTATACAATAAAGGATGGAGATAAGGTATTAGATAGCAGCACTGGTTTGACAGGACTTGATGGAGCAGGTGAACCTCGTACCATTACACTGGATGCGAATGCAGACTGGAAAATTGAGGCTGATCCATGGCTGACATTTGAACCTTCGGAAGGTGTGGCTTCCTTGGAACCGATAAAGGTGACTATGAATGTTGCACCGAATCCTGATATGGAAAATGAAAGTGGCCGTTCGGGTACGTTTACTGTGACTTTTGGTGATGGAAGTACTGTGACAATTAATGTACAGCAGAATAAGGGAGAAATGCCGACAGATGCTAAAAATTTGAAAGCGTTGGAAACCACATTGGAAGGTGAGAATAATGATGTATTGAATTGGTCTTCTGTATCTGATTATACTAAGTGGACGGGAGTGAAGTTTGATGGAAACGGTAACTTAATTGGGCTTAATCTTTCTAATATAGGACTTAAAGGTTATGTCCCTGCAGGTATCTCACAATTTACTTCTTTGAAAGTGCTCGATTTGTCAAATAATGAATTGACGGCAAGCCAAGGCCTTCAGCCGGTTAAATATGGTAACGTTGATGAAGATGCATATACTCCTGCAATTCCAGTAGAAATTAAGAATTTAACAGAATTGACAACGTTTAAACTGAATGGGAATAAAATACAAGGCGTATTCCCAAGTGATTTGGTAAATCATCCGCATTATTTTGATTGGGGTGCAATGACTAATATTTACCCACAATCTGGGGAAAAATCAGATATATCTTATGTGTATGATTCTGGTGCAAAATATGATACAAGTTCTAAGGCTGATCCAAGCGAATGGAAGTTTGGATTAACCTCGACGGGTATATTAAGAGCTATTTATAATAGTATGAATGGTGAGAATTGGGCATGGAGTACTACTAGTGGTAATACTGCTTACCCTCAACCTTCAGGAGAACGTCCTGAATATATGGATAAGGAGTATAAATTAGTTAGTAAAGATTATGCAAAAAATAAAGTTCCTGGTGTACATTCAGTTAGTGGTTCTAGAGATATAACAAATAAGGGTAATGCCGTGGCTGCTTTTGGACATGTAACTAAAATGGTCGGGGAGTTTCCGTTGGAAATATTGATGAATAGTAATTTGGTGCAGTTGTTTGTGTTTGGTGGTGGTAGTCAGTTTACTAAATTGCATCCTTTGATGATTAGTAGATTAAGATATTTTAAAGTCACAGGAGTTAAGCAATTTAACATGGATATAAATGTTATATATAAAAATTTGAGACAAGATATAGTTTCTATCGATTTAAGAAATAATGGACTGACAGGAACTTTGAATACAAATAAATTGCCAGATGGTTGTAATGGAAGCAATACTGATCCAAAATCATGGACTGAAGTATTAGCAGGAAATAATGTGACTATTAATGCTAATTAAGCTGGTAAAGTATTTATAAAATTTTTGTAGAGAGTATGTCAGCGTACTCTCTACAAAACAAATAAAAACAATATCATGAGAATTCATAATTTAAATATATTAACCCTTTTGGCGGTTCCTTTCTTTTGGGGATGCAATGATTCCTTGATTGAAGATTATATCTCTACAATAGAGGGAGGCGGACAAACGGATGAGGAGGAAGCTCCGGTAGAAGTGTTAACTACATACGAATGGCCTACTGAACAAGGACAGGCCAAACTTTCTGAGCATTACAAGGTATTTGTCACGGTGGATGGAGAAGAAGAGAAGGAGATTCAGGTGTTGCAGTCTGACCCGATAGTAGAAAAAGAAATGCCTAATGGAACTATTGGAGAAGATTTGCAAGCTGCCTATACCAAGCAGCGTTCATTTTCTTTTGTACCTGTAACATACGATCCTGGTCAGGACAAAAAACTGACTTTCAGAATTGAAAGCAAGGACGGTTACTCTAGTAGTAATGTGCAGATTTCTCCTAAAAGTTATAACTTGTCTGCACAGGGTAGTGGGTCTTCTGTCTCGTTTACGGTGGATGCAGCGAATAAATATATTGCTGTAAATTTTGATGATCCTCGTAACATTGTAACAGTACCAGTGGGACAAGGTGGTGCAGGTATTCCTTTTAACTGGATTAAAGATATGCTTTGCATTTTTGTAGATCCGGTGGAAACTTTGAAACCCAACCCGGCCCGACAGAATATAGTGTATTACTCAAAAGAGGTATCCGAATCGGATTTAGCCAATGCAGAAGTAATTTATTTCAAACCGGGATACTATAATTTGAAGAAAGATGGCTCCCGTGGAGCAATGATAAATGAACAGGGTGGTTTGACTATTACAGCCAATCAGAAGATATATATAGCAGGAGGAGCTTTTGTGGAAGGCTATATATTAAGACGTAATTATGGCGACAGTAATCAGGCGGTATATGGACGAGGTATCTTGTCCGGACGTCAGTATATGTGGCAACCTGAAAATTCGAACAGACTGATGGGGCAGTTGATTCAGTTGGGTAACAATGCGGTGATTGACGGGGTGATTGCAATGGAATCCCCTCACCATGGAATTGTGCCTACGGATAATGCCACATTTACAAACGTGAAGTTCTTGGGCTGGCATTGTAACAACGATGGTCTTCGCCCAGGATTGAACTCTAAGATTTCCAATTGTTTTATTCGTGCATGCGATGACTTTTTCTACAATTATACCTTGGATGTGAAAGATTGTGTATTGTGGCCCGCATTTAACGGAAGTATCCTGACAAACGGCTGGCAGTATTTTGACATCGGAGGGTCTGTTTTTGATAATATCGACATTATCTTTCCGGAATGGTTGAGCATGGGTAATAATAAGGGACTTATTATGTCACAAAATGAGTATGCTTATAATCCTCCGGTGGGTGCACCCACTACCGTACTTCGGAATATCCGTTTTGAAGGGAAAATACCGGGATTTGTGAATTTGAAGCCTAATTCCAATTATGATAAATACGACCCTTCTACGGGCAAGAATCCTAATGAACCTGCTAAAATTCCATTGTCCTCTAAAGCTGATTTAGGTTGGATGGGTGACATCTTGCTGGAGAATGTGTCTATAGAAGAGCAGGTAGGCGATAAAAGTAATGGCATGAAAACGAATCTGATTACGGGAGCTAAAACCGTGGGGAAAACGAATGCACCGATTGTGAAGAACGATCCTACGGCAATCTGGTGGGTAAAGGATATTACCTTCCGTAATGTGACGATTGATGGTGTGAAAATTACAAATGAGAACAAAGATACTTGGTTCAACATTAACCCGGAAACTACGAAAAATATCAATTTTGAGTGATTCCCGCCCGTGTTTCGGACAAGTAGACAAAAAAAGTGTATAAAATAAATAATTCAACTCCGGCTTCTGGGGTACTTTTGTCATACACAAAGCCGGTGTTTGAATTAAAGAATGATGTTAATATTATGGAAACAAACAAAAGATTGATAGGCTTCCACTTTCCGAGAAGGTATTCGCTGATGGCGATGATGCTGCTTTCTTTAGGCGGAGGAAGTTTGAATGCCAGTGAAGCTCCATTGCTCTCTTCTATTCAGCAGGAAGGATTGGTGGTAAAGGGAGTGGTGGTCGACCAGAATGGGGAGACACTGATTGGGGTGAATGTACTGGAAGAAGGTACTACTAACGGTACGATTACAGACTTTGACGGAAACTTTACGTTGAAAGTAGCCAGTAAGGATGCGAAAATAAGGGTCTCTTATATCGGTTTTGATGACCAGATTATCAAAGTGCAGCCTGGTATCATCAAGGTGGTGATGAAGGAGAGCTCACAGGTACTCGAAGAAGTCGTAGTGGTAGGCTACGGACAACAGAAAAAGGAAAGTGTAGTAGGCTCTATTGCACAAGTAACCGGTGATAAACTGAAATCAAAAGGAGCGGTATCTAACCTGACCGATGCATTGAGTGGTGCCATGCCGGGTGTGACTGTTATGACCACAAACGGTAACCCGGGCGGTGGAGGTGAATATGGAACTGATTCACAAATCCTGATTCGTGGTATGAATACTTGGAACAATGCCCAGCCGCTTATCCTGGTGGATGGTATGGAACGTTCCATGAACGATATTGATGTGAATGAAATCGAAAGTTTTTCTGTATTGAAGGATGCATCGGCCACGGCTGTGTTTGGTGTGAAAGGTGCGAATGGTGTTATCTTGATTAATACTAAGCGAGGAGCCAAGGGAAAAACGAAAGTAACTGCCGAAGCGAATGTGTCTATCAAGTCTTTGTCAAAGGTAGAAAAACCGATGGATTCGTATACAGGACGCATGGCTCGTAACTATGCCATAGTAAATGAACTGCCTCTGTATGGCAGTCAGTATTGGAAGTATTTTACGACGGCAAATGAGCTGGAGCTTTACAGAAGCCAGATTGAACCGGAAAAATATACAAATGTAGACTGGCAGGATTATATGTTGAATAATGCGGCTTACTCTACCAAGTATAACGTCAATATTTCCGGTGGTACGGATTTTGTAAAATATTTTACCTCGTTGGGATATATTTACGATGGTGATATTTTTGATACTGGAGAAAATTCACGCGGATATAGTCCGGCTTTCCGATACGACCGTTTTAACTTCCGTACGAATTTGGATTTTAATCTGACCAAAACCACACAATTTAAGGTGAATTTAAGTGGATACTACGGTAAGCAGCAGACTCCTGCTAATGGTATTCATAACATGTGGTATTCTGTGTACAAATATTCTCCGTCAACGGCTTTGCCGGTGTATAGTGACGGTACTTACGGTATGGATGACTCAGAGTCCGACCGATTAGGTTTTAATGGTTATTTTTACATGATGGCCAATGGTACCAAGGTGACAAACCGTACGTCTATTACCACAGACTTTGAATTGCAGCAGAAATTGGATTTCATTACGAAGGGGTTGAGTTTTAAGGGCCGTTTCTCTTTTGATAACTATTTCACATCATTGGGACAGCAAATCAGTGATGATTATACGCAAAACTATATGCGTAAGATGTGGGATAAGGAGAAAGGAGAATGGAAATATGAAGTTCCGGCTGTTGGTGATGATGGTTTTGATTTCTATCCCTCTCCTTTAGGTTACACTACGGAATACCTGAATGAAACGACTGCTAATCAGACCCGAAGAAATATGTATTATGAAATGTCGCTTTCTTATAACCGACGTTTTGGCGTGCATAATGTAGGTGCCTTGGCTTTGTTCAGCCGTCAGGAGTATGCTACAGGTAGTGTATGGCCCAGCAAACGTGAAGACTGGGTAGGACGTATAACGTATGACTATGACGGAAAATACCTGGCCGAAGTGAATGCGGCATACAATGGTTCTGAGAAATTTGGTCCGGGACATAAATTTGACTTTTTCCCTTCTCTGGCATTGGGCTGGCGAGTAAGTGAGGAAAAGTTCATGAAAGAACATCTCCCGTTTATTTCCAACCTGAAATTGAAATACTCTATCGGTCTGGTAGGTAATGATAATTTGCCGGGAGTAGGTCAGTGGCCGTATGTAACTACCTGGAATGAGTTCTTGAAAACGGATAAATTGTTCCCGGGTGGATCTTTCAATACAGGACGATGGCCGAATTTCGGTTATCCTTCTCCTAAGCAAGGTACTTATCCTATCTTTATAGAAGGAACTCCTGGTAACCCGGATTTGAGATGGGAAAAAGCACGCAAGCAGAATTTTGGTATCGAATTGGGAGTGCTCGATAACCTGATTACAGCTAATATCGATATTTTTAATGAACATCGATATGATATGTTGATTGGTTCAAATGACAGAAGTATACCTGATTTCTTTGGACAGACACCTCCGGCTGCCAATTTAGGTAGTGTGGATTCTCATGGTGCAGAATTGGAATTCAAGGTGCAGAAGAATTGGAAAGACTGGGGGGTATGGGGTTCTTACAGCTGGACAGTAGCAAAAAATAAGATTACTTATAAGGAAGACCCTGAACTGAAACCTGACTATCAAAAAGCGGCAGGTTATGCCATTGGACAGATTAAGCCGCAGGTGGTTACGGGAATTATCCAGAGTTGGGACGATTTGTATACTGGTGTACTGTATGAAAATGCAAGTACGAATGCCACTTTATTACCGGGTCAATATCGTATGCTGGATTATAATGGTGATGGAATCATTAACAATAATGACGGATGTCCGTGGGGGTATTCTACTTATCCGCAAAATACTTATAGCTTCTCTGTAGGAGTGAGTTATAAAGGATGGAGTCTGAGTTGCCAGTTCTATGGAGCTTATAATGTGTCGGTCAATGCGTATGATATTGCAGAATTTGATTTTAATTCAGATTGTGTGTACGAACGTAATCTGAATGAAACATGGACTCCTGAATTCCATGGTGACGGGACTTACCGGGCATTGAGCATGACAGCCAAGAGCCCTACGGGAAGCTCAGTGTTCTATGATGGTTCTTATCTACGTTTGAAGACGGCTGAATTAAGTTATACTTTCCCTAAGGCTTGGGTGAATAAGCTGTCTATTTCTAATTTGCGCTTATATGTGAATGGAAACAATCTCTTTTTCTGGAGTGCTTTGCCGATGGATATAGAAGGTGCGAATTTTAATTTGAAGAGCTATCCTAATACGAAACAGATAAATTTTGGTGCAAATATCAGCTTTTAATACGCTTGCATTATGAAAAAAATATTTTATACATTATTGCTTTCTGCCCAAATGGTGGTAATAGGTACTTCGTGTACCGATTACCTGAGTGTTCCGGTGGAGGCAGCAAAAGATACGGAAGAAATTTTTGGAGATTACTATAATTTTCAGGGATTTGTAGATCAGTTATATATGTATGTGGCCGATCCGATTGTGAATACGGTATGTATGGATAACTGTTATGGAGGAGAGACAATCGGTACTACAAACTGGAGTACGGGATATAATTCTGTGAGAGGACTCTACAATCAGTATTTAACGAGAGGTTACCTGAGTACGGTGGATGACTATGGACCGGGTATATGGGCCGGATGGAAGGCGATTCGTATTGCCAACCTGGGACTGGAAAACTTTGACCTGATGAAAGGAACGGAAGAAGAAAAGAACAAGATAAAAGGTCAGTTGCTTTTTATGCGTGCATTCTTCCATCAGGAAATCTTAGCTGCCTGGGGCTCAATTCCTTATGTAGATAAAGTACTTACAGATGACTCAGAACAATTTAAGTTGCCTCGTTTTGGTGAGTATACCGCAAAAGATGGGAATACGTATTATGGCTATCAGGCGTGTGCTGTGCGCGTGGCCGAAGACATGCAGGAGGCCTCAGAACTTCTTCCGATAGTCTGGGATAACGATGTGGCTAACAGAGGACGTTGTACGGCATTGGCAGCGTTAGCCTATAAAGCTCGTGCTTTAGTGTTTGCAGCTTCTCCGTTGATGAGTGAATATTCTGGTACTTCTCTTTCTGACTTGAAACCTGCAGAAGTGAATACAGGACTGATGACACAGGCGGCAGAAGCAGCGTCGGCTGCTATCAAGATGGCCAAAGATAATGGGGATGCTTATGGTTTACTGCCTTGGTCAAACTATTCAGACATGTTCTATACGGTTGATGGAAGTACGGTACCCTGGAGTAAGGAAACTTTATGGGGAAGATACAATACCCTGAAAGGAAATACCTTGATTCTGAATACGCTTGGTCGTATTCATTTGCCGGATAACTCCGTTTTTGGAGGTAATGCAATTAACTGTACGCCTACCCAGAATTATGTGGACTTGTTTGAAATGGATAATGGAGAGTTGTATGATAAAAGCTTGGACGGAAAGTTTGATGAAAATGGTAAATTGTATATGTGGGAAAGACGTGATCCGCGTTTTAAGAAAGCTATTTATGTAGACCGTGATAATCCGGGCGATACGGAGAAGACAATCCTACAATTGTATATTGGAGGGAAAACCCGGAATGCAGATAACTGCCAGACTCCGTATTTTATACATAAGTATTGGCCATGGAACTGTAATAAGACGGATAATGGTACGGAATATAACAACATGCGTATGATGGTGCCTCTGATGCGTTTGGCAGAAGTGTATCTGCTATATGCCGAAGCGGTTTATCAGGCATTAGGAGATGCCAATCAGAAAATTGGAGATTGTGGAATGTCTGCGCTTGATGCAGTAAATGAGATACGTTCACGTGCCGGACAGGTAGATACTGATGCTCATGGAGGAGCACACGGTGATTTCATGAAAATGATTCTGAACGAACGTGCCGTAGAATTCTGCTTTGAAGGACAATATTGGTATGACATCCGTCGTTATAAATTAGGTGAACATTTGAGAGGAGAAGCTATCCAGACAATGGACTTCACCAAAGACTGGAAGAACTTTACGCGTCGTACATTGGTGAACCGTACTTTTGAGGCACCGAAGCATTACTGGATGCCTTTCCCGACGAACTTGACTAAAATGTATCCTGAATTCCCGCAAAATACCGGATGGGAGTAAACTTAAAATGTAATATGTTATGAAAAATAAAAAAGCTATTAGTTCTTTATTGGCTTTGTTCTCTGCAAACTTGCTCTTTGCCCAGAGTGCATTGCCTGTAGAGGATACAGATAAAGAGGCAGGTCGAGTGGTGAACTTGGCTTACCAGAAAATGGACTTGAAGCAGACCACCGGAAGTGTGTCTGTGGTGAATCCGGATGAAGTCCTGAAGTACGATTCCCGTCAGGATGTACAGTCAGCACTCCAAAATAAAATAACTGGACTTACCGGAGTGAATTTACATGGAATGGGGAATGTGATTTATGTGGTAGACGGGGTGATAAAAGACATCAAATACCTTAATCTGCTGGAAATAGATCAGATTACGGTATTGAAGGATGCAGTTTCACGCGTTCTTTACGGAGCTGATGCTGATACCGGAGTGGTGTTGATTACCACGAAAAAGGGAGATTTTGGGAAAAATAAGATGAAGTTCAATGCAGAATATGGTTTGCAGCAGGCAATTGCTTATCCGAAATACCTGGATGCAGCGTCTTATATGGAAGTGTATAACCGTGCTTATCTGAATGATGGTGGTTCGCCTGATGCCCTGCCTTACTCTCCTCAATTAATTAAAAATACGCGAAATAGGGTAGATCCTTTTCTGTATCCGGATGTGGATTATTATGGAGATGCATTTGTAAAGGATGTGGTGAATTTCAGCAATGTGTATGGCGAAGCATCTGGTGGTAATGATAAAGTACGCTATTATATGAACTTAGGCTGGAAGCGCAATGAACAATGGTTCAAAGCTGCTGATGGCAATGTGCAGAACATTATGAGCGTGCGTGGTAAGGTGGATTTCGATGTAACCAAGTGGCTGAGAATGAATGTGGATGCGACTGCGGTTTTTGATATTCTGAATACGCCGAATGTGTCTACCTATGATGATAATGGAGTGGAAAAGGAGACTTTTTGGACGAAGGCATCTTCTTTCCTGCCTCATTCATTTCCTTTGTTGATTCCTACTGACCGTATTACTAATATGGCAGAACTGACAGGAGTGAAGACCATCAATGACCGGTATGTATTAGGAGGAACTTCTGTATATCAGGACAACCTGCTGGGAGACCTTACCCAGAAGGGAAATGTAACGCAAATGGATCGTTATGTACAGTTCCGTACGGGGATGGATTTGGATTTGAACGGTATTACGAAGGGATTGACCGCCAACGGAATGTTCAGTTTTGAATTTACCAACAAATATTTCCAGTTGATTAATAATTCGTACGCCATTTATGAGATTGGTAATGTGGATATGCAGGACAATTTCTCTGTGACAAAGATTGGTTACGATAAAAATACTACTGCACAAACCATTGATTATAAGAACATGGATTTCGGTAGAAAGATGCAGGCGCATCTGACGCTGAATTACCAGAGACGTTTTGGTAAGTTTGACGTGTCAGCATTGTTGATGGGAAATATGAAGAAGTACTGGGCAAATAATGTGGCACAAGATGTTAAAAAGTTGTCTTACGGTTTCTCAGCCAACCTGATGTATGATGATAAATACATTGCAGAAATCGCTGGATTAAGTCAGGGAAGCAATAAATTGAATCCGGATGACCGTTGGGGGTATTCTTCCAGCTATGGATTAGGATGGATTTTAAGCCAGGAAGATTTTATGAAAGATGTGGAATGGCTGGACTATCTGAAATTAAGAGCTTCGTATGGTATTATGCTGAATGACAACTGGACCGAGGAGAAAACTAGTTGGCCATCGGGCTCTTACAATGGTTATTTCTTGTATGATTCCAACTATTCAAGTTCTTATGTCTGGAGTTATAACAATGGAGCAAACAAGAACGCTTCCTTGCTCATTTCTTCATTGGGAAATGTCTATTCCTGGCAGCGGAGAAAGGAATTGAATGTGGGATTTGAGGCTAACTTGTTTGATAAACGTACTTGGGTGGAAGCTGCTTATTTTAATAGCACATACGAGGATCAGCTGACCGAGATGAAGAATTCCACACCTTATACCATGGGTAATGTACCAGTGTTTGAAAATTACAATTCTACAAGATACCAGGGAGTGGAAGTGGGAATCAATCACACTGAAAAGTGGAACAAGTTTACGCTTTCTGCCGGTTTGAATTACATGTACACTACTTCTGAAATCCTGAAATACGAAGAACAGGCGTATAATACTCCTTATAATAAGCACATGACACGTGTGGGAACATACGCCAATGCATTGATTGGATATGAAGCCGATCGCTTGTATTCTGATGATGACTTTGATGAAAGCGGAAACCTAGTAGAAGGATTGCCTCAAACTACTTTCGGTAAAGTGCGTCCCGGTGACATCAAATATGTAGATTACAACGGTGACAAAAAAATAACGGAAGACGACCAGCATGTATTGGGAAGAAGCGGAAACAATCATTTTGTGGCATTGAATCTGAACTTTACATACGACCGCTGGAGCTTGTACATCCAGGCTAACGGAGGTTTTGGTGGAAAAGGTTTTATGAACAGTGAGTATTACTGGTTTAAGGGAAAAGAAGCAAAATATAGCGAATATGCTTTGCAGGCCTACAATCCGGACGCTCCGGATGCCAATGCGGCTTATCCCAGACTGACGCTGACAACCGGAAATAACAACTATCGGAACTCTACGTTCTGGATGTACGACAGAAGTCAGTTCTCATTGTCGGCCATGCAGTTGAGTTATAACTTCAAATTGAAAGACAACATTGCAATTAAAGGTTTGCAGGCTTATTTACGTGGCAGCAACCTGCTGATGATTGCAAAGGATAAAAAGATTCTTGAACTTAATGTAGGTTCAGCTCCTCAGAACAGAGTGTTTGCATTAGGACTGGTAGCTACATTCTAATCACCTTACTGATATGAAGAAATTAAATAAAATCTATGCGGTGCTGTTTTTAGCCATGGGGCTGGTTTCTTGTTCTGATTTTCTGGATGAGAACGACCAAAACGGACGTTATGATGACGAGATTGTATGGGCTGATCCTAAATTGGCAGAAGGGGTATTGATAAAAGCTTACAACATGCTGCCGAATGACTATACGGAAAAGTATGATTACGGGACAGACGATATGGTTACCAATCTGGTGACTGATAATACGGTAACGATGGCTACGGGAGGATGGACCTCCCGTAACACTCCCTTCGGAAATGAATATAAGAATGCTTTTCAGGCCATCCTACATGTGAATGACTTTCTGGAAAATATGGAACGGGTAGATTTCGCTCCGTTGAGTGATGAAGAAGTCAAGCAGAAATATCAAAAACGTCTTAGAGCAGAAGCATACGCTCTGAGAGCATGGTGGGAGGCTAAATTGCTGACCATTTATGGAGGAGAAGACAAGGACGGAAATCTATTGGGATTCCCGATTGTAACGAAAGTATTGCGGGATGTGGATGCAGCAGAATTGCCAAGAGATACGTATGCCGATTGTGTGAAGCAAATTCTGGATGATTGCGATAAAGCATTGATCGAAAATGAATTACCTCTTAAGTGGGTAGGTGATGACCGTGTGACGGGAGCTACTAATATAAACAGAATGAATGGTTTGTCTGTCATGGCACTTAAAGCCAGAGTGTTGCTGACTGCGGCCAGTCCTGCTTTTGCAAAAAGTGGTTATACCATGCAACAAGCGGCAGAGGCAGCGGCTGACGTGATGATTAATAATGAAGGACTGACAAAGTTGACGGATAAAAGAGGACTTTCATTCTATAATTTGGGAACAAAAAATACAGATAAGCAGTACTTGAATACCTGTCAAGAAGTACTTTGGTATTCTTCTATTGGTGCTTCATCTAACAGGGAGGCTCGCATGTTCCCTCCTTCTTTATTTGGAAAAGGAGAAATCAATCCTTCACAGAATTTAGTGGACTGTTTCCCAGATGAGAACGGGTATCCAATCGATGATCCGTCTACTGTGTATAAATCAGATGATCCTTACGCAAACCGTGACCCGCGTCTGGATTTGTATATCTATCATAACGGCTCTAAAGTGGCAGGTGCCAATAACGTGACATTGAACATGGAGACCGGAGATGATAAGATTGGGGCTAAAACTACTTCTACCCGTACCGGATATTATATGAAGAAATTGCTGGATGAGGCAGTTTCTCTGAAGGTGGGTAAGGTGATAACAACTCCTCATTATCATGTACGCATGCGTTATACAGAGGTTTTGCTTAACTTTGCAGAAGCGGCGAATGCTGCCGGACCGGATGTAGATATCAAAGGTTTTACAGCTCGTCAGGTAATCAATGCCCTTCGCAAAAGAGCGGGAATTACTAATGAAGCTTATGTGAATTCACTTGATCAGACTGGATTGGCTGAGTTGATTAAGAATGAAAGACGAATCGAATTGTGCTTCGAAGGATTCCGTTTCTGGGACTTGCGCCGTTGGATGGATCTTCCACGAATGAACGAGAGCGTAAAGGGATACGATGCATCTACTATGCGTGAGATTCCTTCGGTAGAAGTGAGAAAGTATGAGGATTATATGATTTATGCACCGATTCCTTATACAGAGACTCAGAAATACGGTTTGATACAGAATAAAGGATGGGAATAAATGTTGTGCTAACTTATAAATAAAATAAGTCTTATGAAGAGTTTATATATTATGTCTTTATTGGGTATTGCAGCTATGTTAGGTAGCTGCAAGAACCAGTCTCATGAATTTGAAAGCAGTCAGCAACAGGCTGTTTATTTCCCGATTCAGTATCCGGTGAGAACGCTTGTGCTTGGGGAAACACGATTGGACAATTCGGTGGATTTGCAGAATGCTTTTCATGTAGGTGTATGTGTGGGAGGTGGCTATTCCAACGAAACTTCCTGGACGGTGGATTATGAAGTCGACCCGTCTCTGATTCCATCAGAAGGTATGAAGGTTAAAAATACAGAGGGAAAAGATGTGACGTTGAAGGTGCTTCCGGATTATTATTATACGCTGGAACCTGAAAATTCTGTGGTGATTCCGAAGGGAAGTTTTAATGGGCTTATCCGCGTGAACATGTCGGATGCTTTTTTTGAGGACAAGGATGCTTGCAGTTTTGATTCGGATGTCATATATGTGTTGCCGATGAAAATTACTGATTCGTCTTGCCCGAAGGTATTGTGGGGAACACCAACAGTTGAAAATCCCAATCTTTTTGATATTTCACATTGGGTAGCTACTGATCAGCCTCGTTTCTTCACTTTGTTTGGCGTGAAGTTTATCAATATGTTCGATGGTGTTTTCTTCCACAGAGGAAAACAGTTTAAGATGGGTGTAAATGATGAGTATACGCTTGATAAAGAGTTTGCCTATGATGAATTTGAAGAGGGACAAACGGCCAATGTAACTACCTTGTTGCGTAATCGTTCGGTATACGACCGAATGGGAGAGTGGCAGGATGGTAATAAGTATCAGACTGTGCTTGATTTTTCTGAAAAGGAATATGGCGAAGGGATTATTAAGGTGTCTGCTCCGGAAGGTGCCAGCTACCGTGTGTTCGGTACGGGAAAATACTATGATTCTACCACACAGTTTGCAAAAGAACACGGCTCCTGGCTGGTAGATCCACAGACAGGAAAGGAAACGCCTCACCTGACCATGACACTTGACTACTTTGTGGAAGGCCTGAACGGAGAGAACTATGAGTTCCAGGATACATTGGTTTTCAGAAATAATAATGTAAAGTTTGAAACATTTACTCCGATTATTACTGCTGAGTAATAATACTTTCTTTTTGATTAATTGAGAAAAAGGCTGTTTCAAGGAAACTTGAAATGGTCTTTTTCTGCATAAATGGAATAGATTCCTGTACAAATGAGATAATCGGATTCAGTGTAATGCCCTAATTTCGTAGCGTTGAAATTATAAATCTTAAATTTGTATGAGAAAACTAGTCTTGTTTGCTATGAGCGTAGTCTTTGCCATAGCTTCCTTATGTGCAGAGAATGCGACCTTTAAAAACCCGATATTGTCCGGTTTTCATCCGGATCCTTCGATTTGCCGGGTAGGGGATGAGTATTACATGGTGAATTCTTCTTTTGAATGGTTCCCCGGCATTCCGATCTATAAAAGTAAGGACCTTGTTAATTGGAAACTGATAGGTTATGGCATTACCCGTCCGGAACAGATGCAGTTTGCCGATGGTCTTCAGGATTCAAGAGGAATTTATGCGGTGACGATTCGCCATCATGACGGATTGTTCTATTTGATTACTACCTGTGTGCAGTGTGGCGGCAACTTCTATATCACAGCCAAAGATCCTGCCGGACCATGGAGTGACCCGGTGTGGCTCCATTCTCAAGGAATAGACCCTTCTTTGTTCTGGGATGAAGACGGGAAGTGCTATTATGTGGGACATGGAAACATGTCGAGAAAAAGTGACTGGCCCGATAAAAATGGAGCCTGGATGCAAGAACTGGATACCAAACAAGGTAAGTTGGTGGGAAAACGTGTACAGCTTACGCACGGACATGCTTCCAATGCCCGCTGGACAGAAGGACCACACATTTACAAGATTAACGGGAAATATATGTTGCTGGTGGCAGAAGGGGGTACCGGCTATTTTCACTCGGTTACCGTGTTCCATAGTGACAGTATTTGGGGGCCTTATATTCCAGACCATGCCAATCCGGTGCTGACTCACCGTCATTTGGGTAAGAACAGTTACATTCATTCAGTAGGACATGCCGACCTGGTACAGACACAGAATGGCGAGTGGTGGGCTGTGTCATTGGCTAAACGTCATTTTGACGGATATACCTATCTGGCTCGTGAAACCTTTCTCACTCCGGTAGAGTTTCAGAAACTGGAAGGTATGAAATGGGAAACTCCAATTTTCAACCCGGGAAAAGGCGGTGTGCCCGAAATGTGCAAACGTCCGAATCTGCCTTGGTCGCCGGTAGAGAAAACTCCTGTCAGAGATAACTTCGATGCAGACAAACTGGCACTGGAATGGAATTTCCTTCGCACGCCGATGGAGAAATGGTATGAATTGAAGGACGGCCACCTGGCATTGGAACTGCGTCCGCAAGTGGCCGACAGCCTGGTAAATCCTTCTCTTGTGGCACGTCGTATAGAACATATTGCTTTTACGGCGTCGGCCAAGATGAAATTCTCTTCTCGTAAATCTAACGAGCAGGCTGGTATGATTGTGTATCGTGTAAGCAACGGCCATGTACAGTTCATCAAGTGTGGAAACGAGCTGGTACTGGTATCGACTACTCGGGCAGGCAAGAAAGAGTTGGCACGTGTTCCTTACAAGAAAGCAGAAGTGGTGCTCCGGATTGTATCCGACGGAAAGGATATGCGCTTCTACTATGGAGAATCGGAGGATGCACTTACCGATATGGGAGTAGCACAACCGCTTTCCATTATCTCTGATGAGAAAGTGAGCGGCGGATTTAACGGTCCGTATGTAGGTATGTACGCTACTTCCAATGGAAAATCTTCGAAGAGCAAGGTATGGTTTGACTGGTTTGATTATGAAGGTAAATAAAATGTCAATAGGTATGAAAACATATAGTTTGAGAGGGATGCTTCCACTGGTATCCCTCTTTACTCCCCTGTTTGCGAACGGGCAGGAAGCACATAAAACGGAGAAAACCAATATCATCTTTGTGCTGGCCGATGATATGAGTTACCGTGACTTGAGCTGTTATGGACAACAGCGATACAGAACTCCTCATCTGGACAGCCTTGCCATGCAGGGAGTACGTTTCAGTCAGGCATACGCGGCTGCGCCAGAGTCGGCTCCGTCTCGGTGCTGTATGCTTACCGGCTTGCACACCGGCCACTCTTCTGTCCGGATGAACTCCAGCGCACGCGGGCAGGATAACATCCTGGATAGTGATGTGACGGTGGCAGAAGTACTGAAAGAAGCCGGTTATCACACAGCCTTTGTCGGTAAATGGGGAATCGGTCTGCAGGGAACTGAGGGAGTGCCTTACAAACAGGGTTTCGATTATTGTTTTGGTTTTTATGATCAGACCGAAGCACATACCTATATCCCGGACTATCTGTACGAGAATGACCGGAAAGTGATGTATCCGCAAAATAAGGGATTTGAAATGGCCCGGAGATATGATTATAAAGGCAACAAGGCACAAAATACGTATGATAAAGACGGTCGTCTGTATATCAGCGAACTGAAGGACCCGTATGGCTATGCGTATTCAGAGAATGAGATGGAGAAAGCAGCCATGAACTTTCTGAAACGACAGACGGAAGCGAAAGATAAATCACCTTTCTTCCTGTATTATGCCACGCAGTTGCCGCATGGTCCGGTAATCGTGGATGAGTTGGGTGAAATGAAGGACCATCCGGAAGTAAATCAGCTTTCTCGGGAATGGGCAGCCATGGTCATGAAGCTGGATTCTTTTGTAGGGAAACTAGTGGCGTATCTAAAACAAACGGGACAATATGAAAATACCATTATCTTTTTTGCGTCCGACAACGGTTATTCCATGTGCGGTTATACCGAAAGAGGAAACGGACCTTCCTGGCCGGACGACCCTTGGCTGAAGAATAAAGGACCGTTCAGGGGAGGAAAATTTACGGCACAGGAAGGAGGCCTGCGTGTGCCCTTCTTCGTATCCTGTCCGTCGAAGTTCAAGCCGGAGGTTATCAGCACTCCGGTGTGGCTGCCCGACTTTTTCCCCACAGCTGCAGAAATTGCCGGACTTGATCCGCATGCCAGAAGAACCGATGGTATTTCCCTTCTTCCATTGCTGAAAGGAGAAAAAGAGAACTATACGGGACATAAGTATCTGTATTTTTCCAGAGGTAAAGAACAAGGTGTCAGAATGGGAGCTTTCTCGGCATACAGAGCAGACAAGAACTCTCCGGTAGAGTTGTATCTGACGGAAGAAGATACTTACTGGGAAAGAGATCTGGCTTTCAATTATCCGGAAATAGTGAAAGAAGCCATCCGGATTATGGATTCTTCCTTTACTCCCCATCCCTGGTACTGGACGCCGGATGAGACTTTTGCAGACTATCAAAAGAAGGTGAAAAGAGCAAAAGAAACCGGAAACATCTTACCGGTTTACAGACCTAATGGCATAAAGTCTTTCCCTTGGGAGAAAAAGAAATAAAAGAGTATTTAAATTCTTTTTGAATGGTAATTAAATAAGCTTCAGAAACGAAGCTGGAAATGCTTGTACATAGAGGCGGATATGTTTAAGTCTGTTTTATGTCTCTCTACTGCAGGTCGTACGTTTCCCTGGGCAGAGCCTTATGTTTCCCATACGGGAAACGTAGGTTTTTGCTTGGGGAAACATTCTTTTTGCAGGATGATTTTTAAATAATTGCCTATGTTCTTTTGATTTGTACAAATGTGACAAAAGAGCGAACATTTGAACAAACCTGGAAGTATGCGATGCGGTACATTTGCTACAGACCTTTAGGTCATACACTGATTATTAACTTAAATCAAATCAATTATGAAACAACGCATTGTTTTTGTAATGTGTTTGTGCTTCCTTCTTATGAATGGAGTGTTGGCACAGACAAAATCTTTGAAAGGCACGGTGAAAGACAAACTAGGAGAGTCTATTATTGGAGCTTCTGTGTTAATTGAGGGAACCAGCCAGGGTACGATTACCGATCTTGATGGTAATTATGTGATTGAAAACATTCCTGCAGGTAAGAATGTGCTGGTCGTTTCTTATGTAGGGTATCAGACCCAGAAACTGGAAATTAATGGCCGTAGTGTAATTGATATCGTTCTTCAGGAAGACACTGAGGTGTTGGATGAAGTGGTTGTCGTAGGTTACGGTGTACAGCGAAAAACAGATGTAACCAGTGCGGTGGCTAAAATTAAAAAGGAAGATTTCTCTTCTGTGATAACGACTTCCTCTCCATTACAGATGGTACAAGGTAAAATCCCGGGATTGGCAATGTCTCGTTCAGGTGGTAGTGACCCTAATGCAGAAATGTCACTCCAGATTCGTGGTATGAGTACGCTTAATGCGGGTTCTTCTCCTCTTATTATTATTGATGGAATTCCTGGAGGAAACTTGAACTCAATTTCTCCTAATGACATTGAATCTATTGATGTGTTGCGTGATGGTTCGGCAGCAGCTATTTATGGTTCAAGAGGAACTTCAGGGGTTATCATCGTTACCACAAAGAAAGGGAAATATGATTCCAAAATAAAAATGGAATATGAAGGAACTGTTTCTTTCGATCAGATGTATAATTCTTGGGAATTATTGTCGGCTGATGATTATCGCAGTATAAAGGATAAATTTGCAAATAGTGGGAATAAAGCACAGGAAGCCATTGCTCAACGTATGCATGATTATGGAGGTAATGTGAATGCCATTGATGCGGTAACTCAGAATACAGCCAATCACCAGCATTATTTTTCTTTGACAGGTGGCTCCAAGAATGCCAATGTATCTGCTTCATTAAATTACCGTAACAATGAAGGTATTATTCAGAATACCGGCCAGAAAGTGCTAAGTGGAAGAATTGCTTCGGAATTTAAAAATTTTGATGATAAGCTTAAGATGAATCTGAATCTGTCTTATTCCGAGAAAGAAGCGAAATCTCTTTTTAGAAGATATGGAAATGAACAGATAGTATTAGGACAGGCATTTATTTGGAATCCTACGAATCCTTTATTCCAAGAAGACGGCTCTTATACTCCTTCTCCTGATATTCGTAATTTTTTGAATCCGATGACATTAACCAATGAAACGGATAATATTACTAAATATACAAATATTCTTGCAAGCGCAAAAGTTTCGTATCGTTTGCTGCCGGAATTGAATTTGTCTGCTATGTTTAGTATTGACAAACCAATGAAAAACTCTGGACTTTATATGACATCAGATAATGATTTAAGTAAAGTTGAGTCTTATAACGGTTATGCGGAAAGAGGGGAAAATGAGGATAAGAATGAAACGCTGGAACTTACAGCCACTTATAATAAAGAATGGATAGATTTACTTAATCTGGAAGTTCTGGGTGGGTATAGTTATCAGAAGTTTATGAATGAAAGTTTTAGCATGTCTAACAGAAATTTTACTTTCGATTCTAATTCGTTCAATAGTATTGGATCTGGTGCGGGATTAAAAGAAGGTACTGGAACAATGGCCAGTTATAAAGGAGAATCAAAATTGATTTCATTTTTTGGTAGAGCAGTACTGAATTTTAAGAATCGTTATTTGTTTAATGCAACCGTACGTCACGAAGGTTCTTCTCGTTTTGGAAAACAGCATCAATGGGGTACATTCCCTTCTGCTTCTCTTGCTTGGCGTATTATAGAGGAACCTTTTATGAAACAGCAGAAAATATTCAATGACTTGAAACTTCGTTTAGGATATGGTGTTACTGGTAATATGATTGATGTGAATTATGTAAACTATGTGTTATATAAAGTCCAGAATACTTATGCTTATATGAACGGAAAGTGGCAAACTACTTATGCTCCTAAAAGTAATGCTAATCCTGATCTGAAATGGGAAACAAAAAGAGAATGGAATATAGGATTAGATATGAGTTTCTTGAATAATCGTTTATCGGCCAATGTGGATTTATATTGGAGAAAATCGGTTGATTTATTATATGAATATCAGGTGCCGGTACCTCCCTATTTGTCTGATATGATGTGGGGAAATATTGGTACTATATCTAATAAAGGAATTGAAGTAAATATTAGTGCTACTCCTATAAAAACAAAGAATTTTGTATGGAATATAAATGTAAATGGAAGCTATAATAAAAATAATGTAGATAAGCTGACGGTAGGTGCAGATGTGCAAAGAAGATATGAGTATGATTTTATGGGAGATCTTTTTGGCACATTGGCCTTTATGACTGAAGAAGGCAGACCTTTAGGTAATTTCTATGGATGGAAATTTGCAGGAGTAAATGAAGCAGGAGAGACGTTGGTGTATCAGTTGGATGAGAATAAGAATATCGCAAAGGATGAGAACGGAAATTTGTTAACAATTCCTTATAGCAAGACAAAAGGGAGTGATGATAATAGAACTGTAATTGGTAATGGTATGCCTAAATATTATATCAATATGGGAAATTCGCTAAAGTATAAGGATTTTGACCTATCATTCTTATTTAGAGGTGTATTTGGATTTGATATACTTAATGAGGCAGATGTGAAGTATGGAACTTTATCTTTCAAATCTAATGATAATGCGTTGAAGTCTGCTATTGATAATCCTTGTTTAGACGGACCTTCTTATACAGACAGAAATGTGTATAAAGGAAACTTTGTGAAACTTGATAATGTGACATTAGGTTATAATGTTCCTTTAAAGAAGAATAAATATGTGGAGGCTTTAAGAATATATACTTCAATACAGAATGTATGTACCTTTACCAAATATCCAGGTTGCAATCCTGAGTTGGAAATTAATGGTACTATGCAGGGAATAGAGAAGTATTATAGTTATCCGGTAGCTCGTACTTATTCATTTGGTGTTAATGTTACTTTTTAAATTAGTGAATTATGAAAAATAAAATATTGTCTTTATTTGTATCTGCTTTAATCGGATGTACATATACTTCGTGTACAGATTTGTCGGATACTGTATATAGTGAAATTACGGAAGAGGATTTTATGTCTGAACCCAAATCTCTTGATATTCTCATGGGACAGGTTTATGCAAAGCTTGGAGCAACAGTTGCAAATTGTGCGGCATGGTGGAATGAATCTACTGCCGATTGTATGTTGATTCCATATAGAAATGTTTCAAACGAATGGGGAGGTGTTATCCATGTTGAAAAATACACTCATACGTGGAATGCTAAGAATGGAAGTTTATTTGATGTATGGAATACCAATTTTTCAATTATTACTACAATAAATTCAATTCTGCCTCAGATTACAACTTCTTCTCTTGACGAAAAGACGAAACAGCAATATGATGCTGAATTAAGAATGGTAAGAGCTTATGTCTATTATAATATTCTTGATTATTGGGGTGATGCGCCTTTGATTGTATCAAATGAGGTAGATATGAGTGAGGTTACTAAAAGTTCATCTGCTGAGATTTATAATTTTATGATGAGTGAGTTTAAAGATTGTCTGCCTCATTTGTCGAAAGATGTGAAGAATATGTATGGAAGAATGCATTATTATGCTGCTTTGGCTATTAAAGCTCGTTACTTGATTAATGCTAATGTATTTCTTGATACAGAACGGAATGATAAAGTTTATCCATACGAGAGTGAAGGGCTTGATGATTGCATTGCTGTCTGCAATGAAATTATAAAAGATGGAGGGTATGATTTGGAACCTGATTATTTTACCAATTTTAAGGCTGATAATGAAAGTTCGATTGAAAATATATTTGTACTTCCTTTCCATCAAACATATAGTATGGGAGTTTTTGGAAATGCTACAGCAGGATTTAATTTAGGACAATATTGTTTGCATAATAGCCAACAAGTTTTTTACGGTAAAAACATTGGAAATCTTTGGAATGGTTATTGCGCTTTACCTTCAATGTATAAAAGTTTTGATGAAAAAGATTTACGACGTAATGGTTGGAATGTGGGATTACAAACTTATAATGGTGAACCTTTATATTGCCAGAAGGCGGGAAGCAATGGAGCTGAATTGAATTTTACGATAGACTGGGATATTGAAAACTGTCATGAATATGATGGCGCAAGGTTGGTGAAGTATGAATTTCCTAATAATCTTATAGGGGTAAGTGCGGATAATGATTTCCCGGTTATTCGCTATGCTGACATCTTGTTGATGAAAGCGGAGGCAATTATGAGAAAAAATAATTGGGTTGCTACTTCTGAAGCAGTAAGTTTGGTTAATGAAGTGAGGAACAGATCTTTTGAGGATGCTGATTTGAAAGACTATTATGATACTTCAAATTTGACAAAGGACAAATTATTACAGGAACGTAGAAAAGAATTTTATGGGGAGCTTATTAGAAGAACTGATTTAATTCGTTTTCATGAATTTATAGGAGGTAAATGGGAACGTTTAGGAAGACCATTATCTGCCGATACTGAATATTTTAGAACTGTATTCCCTATTCCGCAAGAATATTTATATGTAGCTCCTAAAGTGGAACAAAATTATGGTTATTGAATGATTATAATGAAATGAGATGAGTGATGAAGCAGAGGGAGATTAAGAATACCTCTGCTTCATTTGTTTTAAATTTATGTAGTATTAATTTTGATAATATTATGAAACACGTTTTTGTTTTTTTGGTCATTCTACTGGACTCTTTCTGGGTATATGCCCAAAAAGAGACTGAATATAGTTTAAATAAAAAGTTAGATTTATTGAAACAACATAATCATGCTTTTATTACAATGGGGGATACGATTCGTGACCCTTTTATAACCTGTGGTCCAGATGGGAATTATTATTTGACTGGAACAACAGCTGATTCCAATTGGGGGGATACTATTGGTGTAAAGGTTTGGAAGTCTACAAATTTATGTGATTGGAAAAGTCTTGGTTTTGTTTGGCAACTTTATAAAGATGGAAAAGATGGATGGTTTTTTAATCGTCCTTCGCACAAAATTGGTGCAAAGAATCCATATGCTGTGTGGGCTCCAGAACTCCATTTTATGAATGATACATGGTGGATTACGGTATCACGGAATGGGGGCGGAAATGGATTGTTGAAAAGTATCACAGGAACAATAAATGGTCCATATGAAGAAACAAATATTCATTATAATGAAGGAATAGATTCTCATTTATTTTGTGATGGAGATAATCATTATTATGCTTTTGGTTCTAATAAAATTGGTTTAATGGATAACAAAATGGATGGTATTTGTAAAAATCAGTTTGTGGACTTAAAAGTTCCAGGAAAGCATCCTATGGGTTATGAAGGAATTTTTTTAATGAAATACGCTGATAAATTTTTATGGATTGCTTCAGGTCGTTATGGTTATGAGCCAACCAATACTTATGATCTTTATTATTCTGTATCAGATAGCCTTATGCAGGGATATGCTCCTCGTAGGATGATGATAAAAAATGCAGGACATGGAAGTATTGTTTGTGATAAGAATGGGAATTGGTGGTGTACGGCTTTTGATCACGAATATACAGAACATTGGTGTTGTTGGCTGGTTCCTATTAATATAAAAGAGGTGTCAGGGGATATAATCATTGAGGTTCTGGATGAAAGATTCCGCCCTACAGATTTGGATCAGGAGGTTGTTCGAAGATTATCAAAAACAGGTATCCCTAAGGAATGGAAAGGAAAGAAGTTTTGGTGGAGACCTCAATAGTATACCTTAATTCCGCAACACTTTGATTTAAATTAATTTATAAGTTCCTGAGCAACAAA
>ENA-ORTS01000207-ORTS01000207.1-human-gut-metagenome-genome-assembly--contig:-NODE-207-length-52211-cov-9.942480_pt1 | contig 52211 bp, 28 predicted proteins | sample MGYA00241911_ERZ509186 | MGnify/ENA primary metagenome ERZ509186 (study PRJEB26280, sample SAMEA2338852) | human gut metagenome | biome: human gut; feature: human-associated habitat; material: faeces...
GTACCGATGGTTATCCAGATGATATAGCGTTTTACCAACTTTTCACGAGCTTTATCTACAAACTGCTTGCGCTGGAAGTGCATCACCCGTACCCCAATGTAAGTGGCCAGACTGATAAAAACGGAGTTAATGAAATACAAATAGAAGGCACCTAAAAAATACAGCAGATTCCCCGTGGCAATACCGAAACCAGCCGTACACAACGGAGGCATCAAGGCTGTAGCAATGGCTACACCCGGTATTACATTTCCCTTTTCCTTCGTGGCCAATGCCACAATACCAGCCAGACCACCCACTAAGGCTATGAATACATCGTAAATGGTAGGCGAGGTACGGGCCAACAATTCCGACTGAACTTCATCCAAGGGAGTAAAAGAAAAATAAATCGTGGCAGTCGTCACACTGAACAGCGTAGCTACCAGGTAACTTTTCAGTGAACGTTTCATCAGTTCGAAATCGTTCAGTCCGATAGAAAGTCCCACTCCCATGATAGGTCCCATCAAAGGAGAAATCAACATGGCACCGATGATTACCGCCGTAGAATTGACATTCAGTCCCAGTGAAGCAATAAAGGTAGCAAAAATCAAGACCCAAAGATTGGTCCCTTTAAACTCTACCCCACTGCGGATGGCATCTACCGTCAGCTGTTCATCTTCCTTGCTCCGGTTCAAGTCCAGATACTCATTGAAGAATTTACGAAGGAGGAATTTCCTCTTGTTCCCTAGTTCCATACTTATCCGATTTATAAATTACAATTCAGCCTATATGCCCCACCCCACATTTCTTATTTAAAGAAACGGTTGACAAATGGAAGACTCCTTAAAGGTAAATCTTTTTTGATAATAAATGCTACAAAAACCAATATTAATAAGGTGCGGTAACTTAAACGTAACCAAAGGTTAGCAATAGGTGTTTCTTGTGACAAAACATAAAGCACCAACGCCAAAATCAGATAGGCAGTCATCCGCTTCAACGGATAAGCCACAGGGTATTTTTTCTGCCCGATGAAATAAGACAACAGGGTAATCACGCCATATCCGGCTACAGATGCCCAGGCCGAAGCTACATAACCATAAGTAGGTACCAACCAGATGTTCAGACCTAAAATCACGGCACATCCGATAAGAGAGAAGTAAGCTCCCCAATAGGTTTCATCCGTCAGCTTATACCAGAAAGAAAGGTTGAAATAGATACCTTTGATTATCTCGGCCAGCATCACGATGGCTACTACGCTCAGCCCTTCCCAGTAGTCGGAAGCTACCATGTACTTCAGGATGTCCATGTAGCCCATCACGGCCAAAAATGCCAGAAGAGAAAAAATAAAGAAGTACTTCATGGCAGAAGAATACATCTTCTTGCTGTCGGCATCCTTATTTTTACCGAAGACAAAAGGCTCGTATGCATAACGGAAAGCCTGGGTAAACATGGCCATGACTAAAGCAACCTTACTGGTGGCACTGTAAATACCCAATTGTACCAGTCCTTCCGAACGGTCATCGAACAGATAGGGGTAAATCATCTTGTCGACCGTCTGATTGAGGATACCAACCAGTCCGAATATCAGAATCGGAAAAGAATAGTTGATCATGCGCTTCATCAGTACCTTGTCCATGCGGTAGGACACACCGCGCAGCTCGGGTATGAAGAAGAACATCTGCAAGGCCGACATAATCAGGTTGGACACGAAAATATATCCCACCAGATAATCGGGGTTATAGAACCAGCTGACAGTTTCGTGCGCATGAACATCGAGCCACGGACAAACCAGCAGAAAGAAAAGATTCAACAAGATGTTTCCTAGGATGTTCAGCAATTTGATGGCCGCAAACTTGACCGGCCGTTTCTTATAACGCAGGTAGGCAAAAGGTATACACTGGAAGGAATCGAGGGCCACCACACACACCATCATGGCAATATAGTCGGGATGGTCCGGATACTCCAACAAGGCTGAAAGTGGATGTAAAAAAGCCATACACAGCACCACAAACAGCAGCGAGAGCCCTCCCACAAACAACAGTGAATTGGCATATACCTTCTGCGCATCCTCGTCCGACTTATTGGCAAAACGGAAAAATCCCGTTTCCATACCAAAGGTCAGCAACACCAGAATCAGTGCTGTATAGGCATATACATTCGACACTACTCCATATCCACCAGAAGCAGCAGGAAGTACTGCCGTGTAGAGAGGAACCAACAAATAATTCAAAAAACGTCCTACGATACTGCTCAGTCCATAAATGGCAGTATCCTTTGCCAAAGATTTTATTCCGGCCATAATGTTTATCAATCAAACAGCGTTCTTTCGCTATTGTATTTACTTTTTCCTAAATGTTTATATGCCAGCTCTGTCACCTCGCGTCCTCTGGGGGTACGCTTCAGGAAGCCTTCTTTTATCAGGAAGGGTTCGTACACTTCTTCCAGCGTGCCCGGGTCTTCACCCAAAGCTGTAGCAATAGTGGTCAGTCCCACAGGACCTCCCTTGAACTTGTCTATAATCGTGCACAGAATCTTGTTGTCTATCTCATCCAGACCATACTGGTCGATGTTCAGGGCCTCCAGTGCAAAACGGGCAATCTCCAAATCAATTCTTCCCGAACCTTTCACCTGTGCAAAGTCGCGCACACGTCGCAACAAGGCATTGGCTATACGGGGGGTGCCACGGCTACGGGAAGCTATCTCTCCTGCCGCATCTGCATCACACGGCACATCCAAGATGCGTGCGGAGCGCAGGATGATGCGTGAAAGTACTGAATCATCATAATACTCCAGGTGCAGGTTGATGCCGAAGCGGGCACGAAGCGGGGCTGTAAGCAAACCACTGCGTGTAGTGGCTCCCACCAACGTAAACGGATTCAGGTCAATCTGTATGCTGCGGGCAGAAGGTCCCTTGTCAATCATAATGTCAATGCGATAGTCTTCCATGGCAGAATAGAGGTATTCTTCCACTACCGGACTCAGACGGTGAATCTCATCGATAAACAGCACATCGTTCGGCTCCAGGCTGGTCAGTACTCCGGCCAAATCACCTGGTTTGTCGAGCACCGGTCCTGAAGTCACTTTAAATCCCACCCCTAATTCATTGGCAATAATGTTGCTCAGTGTGGTCTTTCCTAATCCGGGAGGGCCATGCAACAAGACATGGTCAAGCGCTTCTGCACGAAGTCTCGCCGCTTTTACAAAGATGCGCAGGTTATCCACCACCTTGTCCTGTCCGCTGAAATCTTCGAACTGAAGCGGGCGAAGAGCGTTCTCAAAATCACGCTCTTTTCCGGTTGGTTTATAATCGCGTATGTCAAATTGTTCTTCCATAAATTCTTTAAAAGTATGACCACAAAAGTACGAATAAAAGAAGAATCCCCGATGAAGAATCCCGATTTTCGTTTATATATTGTATTTTTGTCTATTACAAAAACTATTAGAATAAGCTTATGACATCAGCAACAACCCAACTCAATGGTACCCGTCTGATATTCTTCTCACCGACACATACCTCGGCCAGGATTGCACGAGCTATCGGAGAAGGTATCGGCATGGGAAGAAGAATGGAAACAGACCTGACGCTGGATGAACAAACCTCCCCTATTGAAATGAACGGAGAACTGTGCGTCATCGCCGTTCCGGTATACGGTGGCCGTGTAGCCGCTACGGCACTCCAGCGCCTGCAACGACTCAAAGGCAACGGCTCACCCGCCATCCTTGTCGTGGTATATGGCAACCGTGATTACGAGGATGCCTTACTGGAGCTCCGTGACACTGCTGTACAACTCGGTTTTGTACCTCTCACTGCAGGTGCGTTCATCGGGGAACATAGTTTTAGTACACCGGAACTTCCCATTGCTGCCGGACGTCCGGATACAGATGATTTGCAACAGGCCCGTGAGTTTGGAAAAAGTAGTCTGGAAAAATGGGAAAAACTGCAAGCTGCCGGAACCCCTGTCACTGAATTGACGGTAAAAGGAAATTTTCCCTACAAACAACTGACACCCGGTGCCCCCGCCTGCCCGACTTGTACGGACGGTTGTTTTGCTTGTGGAGAATGTATTGAAGTCTGCCCCACACATGCCATCCATTTCAGTGAAGACCAGAGCTCCATTGAAACAGATATTCATAAGTGCATCAAATGCTGCGCCTGCGTGAAATGCTGTCCGAACGAAGTCCGCAAGTTCAGTACCCCGTTTGCTGCCATCCTTCACGAGAAGTTCAGTGCCCGCCGTCAGCCGGAATTATTCTTCTAACATAAAAACTTGTTTACATGAAAGAAAGAGAAAAACGGGTACTGGTTGGCATGAGTGGCGGGATAGACAGTTCGGCTGCCTGCATCATGCTTCAGGAACAAGGATATGAGGTAGTAGGTGTCACGATGCGTACCTGGGACGTAGCCTCTCATTTCACTCCCGGAAATGATCAGCCCAATGAAGTCATAGAAGCTCAGGAGCTGGCGGCACGTTTAGGTATCGAACACCACGTGGCCGATGTCCGTACGGAGTTCCGGCAAGTCATCGTACAGTATTTCATCGACGAATATATGCGTGGACGCACTCCCAACCCCTGTGTCATGTGCAACCCTTTATTTAAGGAACGGATTCTGTGTGAATGGGCAGACAAGTGTAACTGTGCCTGGATTGCTACAGGGCATTACTGCCAACTGAAAGACCTCAACGGTTATCGTTACATCCTGACCGGAGACGACCCGCTGAAGGACCAATCGTACTTTCTGTGGAAACTTCCACAAGAAATTCTGAAACACATGATGTTTCCCTTAGGAGGAATGACCAAAGCCAGTGTACGCGATTACCTGGCATCCAAAGGTTTTGAAGCCAAAGCACGCGGAGGAGAAAGCATGGAAATCTGCTTCATCGAAAAAGATTACAGGGAATTCCTGAAAGAGCATTGTCCCGATATTGATGAGAGAATTGGTCCGGGATGGTTTGTGGACAACAAAGGCCTGAAACTGGGGCAGCACAAGGGGTTTGCCTACTACACCATCGGCCAGCGAAAAGGCCTGGAGATTGCTTTGGGCAAACCGGCGTATGTGCTGAAAATCAATCCGGCCAAGAATACGGTCATGTTAGGGGATGCTGACCAGCTCAAAACTTACTACATGTTAGTGGAAGATTATAACGTGGCCAGCCTGGCAGAGTTACTCAACTGCAAGGAGCTTTCGGTACGTATCCGCTATCGCAGCCGCTCAATTCCCTGCCGTGTAATTCTGCTGGACAATGGGCAATTATTAGTCCGGTTTGAGCAAGAAGCTTCTGCTATCACTCCCGGCCAGTCAGCAGTGTTCTACGAGGGAAACCGTGTACTCGGAGGCGGCTTCATCGCCTCTCAACAAGCGATTAAGAAAATAGCTGCTGAGAATGAAGCTAAATTTCTATAGCATACCACAAAAAAAATGTCCGGACCGCTCACTAAAGCCATCCGGACATTTTTCATTTATAACTACCTCCTTACGAATTATTCCTTATCCCGTTCCGGTGAAAAGCGTACAGGGTCATCATACTGTTCCTGAAGTTTCAGCATTTCTGCCTTCAACTCGTCAACCACTGCCTCATACTCCTTCTGTCCATACAGATTGTGCATTTCATGCGGGTCTTCCTGTAAGTCGTACAATTCCCATGTATCAATGTCATTATAGAAATGAATCAGTTTGTAACGGTCTGTACGCACCCCATAATGGCGTTTCACCATGTGCTCTGCCGGGTATTCATAGAAATGATAGTACAAAGCCTTGCGCCAGTCTTTCGGGTGTTCACCTTTCAGCAACGGCAACAAAGATACTCCATGCATATCAGACGGAATTTCTACTCCTGCCAAATCCAGGAAAGTAGGTCCATAGTCAATGTTCTGTACCATTTCAGTAATGTCTCCCCGACGAGTGAACCCGTCCGGCAAACGCATAATCAGCGGAGTACGCATGGATTCTTCATACATGAAACGCTTGTCGAACCAACCGTGTTCTCCCATATAGAATCCCTGGTCGGAAGTATATACTACCAGCGTATTCTCCAATAATCCTTTTTCCTTCAGATAGTCCAATACGCGACCCACATTGTCATCCAACGACTTTACCGTCTTCATATAGTCACGCATGTAACGCTGGAATTTCCAGTTGGTCAGATCCTTTCCTTGAGGATTTTTCTTGTAGAAATCTTCAATGATAGGACCATAGAACTTCTCCCATGCTGCACGCTGAGCACTATCCATTCGGCCGAGGAAACTTTCATACAATGTCTTCAAACGAGAGTTCTTGTCCGGGCGAAGCATCTTCAGGTCATAAATCATATCCATGTCCTTCACGATGCTCATTTCCTGGGCGGCAGCCGCTTCACGTCCCTCATAGTCATCAAAGAAGTTATCCGGCAAAGGGAAGGTCTTGTCTTCATACAAGGCCAGATTACAAGTATCTGCCATCCAGTTGCGATGGATAGCCTTGTGGTGAATGAACAAGCAGAACGGCTTCTTGTCATCACGCTTGTGCTCCATCCAGTCGATGGCATCATCGGTAATGATGTTGGTTATGTAACCGTGCTTCTGAATAGTATCATTCTGTTGCGTAATAAAGTTCGGATTATAATAGTCCCCCTGTCCCGGCACAATTTGCCAGTAATCAAATCCTGAAGGCAGACTTTCCAGGTGCCACTTTCCGATAATTGCCGTCTGATAACCAGCCTTCTGCAACAGTTTCGGGAAGGTTTGCTGTGCACTGTCGAATACACAAGTAGTATTATCATAGAACTTATTGCCACAAGAATGCTTGCCTGTAATCATACAGGCACGGCTGGGACCACTCAACGAGTTTGCCACAAAACTGTTCGTAAAGCGCACTCCCTCATTGGCTATGCGATCCAAGTTGGGAGTTTCCATGTAGCGCGCATCATAACAGCTCATCATCTGTGCCGTATGGTCATCGGTCATAATGTACACAATGTTGTATTGCTTCTTTTCTTGCTTGTCGGCCTGCTGACAGGCTGTAGTGACGGCCGATAAAGCAACCATACCGGCAACGGGATAAAATTTATTCATAAGTCTACTTAGGTTATTCTATTCTTACAACGCAGATATACGGAGCTTATAGCTCATCGGTTTCTGCGGAATCTGGTACTTCAGCATGGTTTCCGGACCACAACTTGCATTTCCTATTCCACGCAAAGCGGCATCCAGATGAAGCACCACGTATGGACGCGGTTGCAATTCCCAAGTATGTTTGGTATTCATCAAGTCCTCATCTGTATAACGCAAAGCAGAGAAAGAGACATTACCTTGTGTCTGGATACGAATACCCTTTCCTGAAGCATCCTTCAAGTCCATGCTACGTAAACCTTCCCGGTTACCCATAGACTGAGGTTTCACATACTTGCCGGTATCATTTGCATCCAGCGTGTAACGTCCCACAGGACATGCCTCCTTGCGGTCGACATAGTTTTCCCAAGGACCATGTGCATAATAGTCTACCTGAGTCAAAGTAGAATCCAGCAGGCAAACCAATCCACAGCGACGTAAGTTCGCAGTCTGAGGAGAGAAACGTACATCCATGTCTATTACTCCATTCGGCATAAATGTGTACACAATGTTGGTTGCACACAAAGAACCGCCACGAGACGTACTTACCTGTACGATTCCTTTATCTACACTCACCTCACAAGTACCAGCTGCATCCAGTCCGTTAGCCACGTCCTTAAATAAATCATTCTCAATCCAGCGATGATTATCATACAAAAAGCCGCCATTGTGACTGATGATTTCCTTTCCAGCCATATTCAACTGTACCATCTGTCCGGTAGCTTTATCAAAAGCTGCACGGAGATGCTTGTTGTAAAGCATCAACAGTTTATCGGTTTCCTGAATGGTCCATTCATTTTTCTTTTTCTTAAACGTCAATTTCGGCAAATCAGCTCTCTTCTGCAATTCAAACTGGCAAGCAGCTACCTCATGTCCAGCTTCTGCCCATACAGCGGGTGCTAACATACGTACATGCAAATTGACCATCACTTCATCACCAGCCTTCTTGGCATCTGCCAAATTTACTCCTGACAGTTTCAGATTCAGCACCGTAGAATCCCCCGGAAGGATATTTTCCAATTTCAAGCTGTCAGCTCCCATAATCACTCCATTCTTCACGCTTTCCCATTTCAAATCGAACCCCTTCAATGACAAGAACGCATATTTGTTACGTACCTGCACATTGACCAGATTATGAGAAGCATCCGTACCTACACACTTAAAGGCTACATACTGATAAATGGCTTTCACCTCTTTCAGCTTCGGAGATTCCTCACGTGTAGCCGGTACAATACCGTTGGAACAGAAGTTACCCTGATGCGGGCCAGGGAAGTCATATCCTGTATGCAGACGATAAATACCTTTCTTTATTTCATGTGGTTCATAAATAGCCTGGTCTACCCAGTCCCAAATAGCTCCACCGATAGTAGCCGTACTGCCTTCAATACTTTCCCAATATTCTTTCAAGTTACCGATGGCATTTCCCATGGCATGCGCATATTCACATACGAAAAGCGGTTTTTCAAACGCACTTACATGTTCATCCATCCAGTCCATACTCGGATACATCTTAGAATAGAAATCACTGAAGCGGTTACCACCGTATGACTTACCATCGCGTGTACCTTCATAATGTACCGGACGGCTATCCAGCTTTTTAGCTGCGTCATAACAATCACGGAAGTTGGCTCCTCCTCCGGCTTCATTACCCAAGCTCCAGAAAATCACACTTGGATGATTGCGGTCTCTCAGCACCATGCGGTCAATACGATCCACGAACGAAGGTATCCAGGAAGGCATGTCACTGATAGACTGGTTGGCATGGTCTTCCAAGTCAGCCTCATCCATTGTGTACAAACCATAGTAGTCAAACATAGCATACATTTTGGCTGCATTCGGATAATGCGACGTACGAATCGTATTAATATTGTTCTGTTTCATAGTCAGCACATCCCACAACATAGACTCTGTTGTCACCGCACGACCATATACCGGATGCGTATCGTGACGGTTGGTTCCCTTGAAGAACACTCGTTTGCCATTCAAGTAAAGCAATGAGCCTTTCACCTCTATGTCACGGAAACCGTACTTCGTAGAGAAAGCCATTTCATCCTTTCCTCCCTGACGCTGTATCACTTGCACAGTATACAATGTAGGAGTTTCAGCAGTCCACAAAGACAAATCTGTCAAATCGAATGACACATTAGCCGTACTTACTGGAGAAGAAGGAGCGTATTTCACAGCCACTTCCGATTCGGCTACCTTACGGCCTTCCGGATCTAACAGACGCACCAGCAGATTCTTGGTACCCTTCAGCTTGTCACGGTTATCCAAAGACAACTTCACATTCATGGTTCCACTCTTATAATTCTTATCCTTATCCAATAGACAAGTAATGTAATGATCGCGCACGCTGACTTTCGGTACATTATATAAATATACATCACGGAAGATACCACTCATGCGGAACATATCCTGACATTCCAGATAAGAACCGTCACACCAGCGGAATACCTGCACAGCCAGACGATTTTCGCCCGGTTTCAGGTACTTGGTCACATCGAACTCAGCTACATTGTTTGCTCCTTGTGAATAGCCCACATATTTTCCGTTGAGATACACAAAAGCTGCACTGTAAATACCACCGAAATGAATGAAAGTACGTTTTCCATCCCAGCCTTCCGGCAAGTTAAACATACGTACATACGAACCTACCGGATTGATACCATAGTTCTTTCCACCATCGTTAAAACCTTTACGTGCCTGAATATAAGGCGGTGTGTTGGCATGCGGGAATTCTACATTGGCATAAATCGGACGGTCGTAGCCCTGCATTTCCCAGTTAGACGGCACAGGAATACGGTCCCATCCCGATACATCGAAATCTTCCTTATAAAAATCCAGCGGGCGTTGTGAGGGTTCTGACACCCAATGGAAAGCCCATGTACCGTTCAGCAGCATATAGGCAGAGTTATGTACTTCTTCCCAAGGGCGGTCATAGAAAGCCTTGTCTGCCAGCATATCTTTCTCTGAAGGATAAGGCATGTACGTGGCATGACCTGCTTCCTTATTTTCTTCAAAGCGGGTTTCATCTTCCCAGTACACTTTTTCGCGTGCAGCCATGCCCGCTCCTTCGGGCATAGGCATAGCACTCACCCGTATCTGGAACAAAGAAGCTTCCATCGTTTCAGCCTTCTTTCTGTCCATCAACTGCAGACGGCCGTCCTTCTGACATACCAACATAAGTGATGGAGTATTAGCCGGCGCCAGTCTCACCCCGTTTGCGGTTTCCTGTATGCTCCACAACTGCGCCTCATCACTTCCGTTCACCTCTGTAACGGCCAATGCCTTATGGTCTACATCAGCTCTCAGCGCCTTGTCCTCGAATACATTCACCAAACGGAAACTTCCCGATAACTCGTTAATGTTCCACTGCTGTGTCTGGTCGTCCTTACTCAATGATTTCAATATTACAGACGAACCCTTATCATAACCCAGTACCTTATTTGATACCTTTGCAGGGAACACATTATAAAGTTTGTCTTTATCGTATCTGCTTTGCGAAGATACATTCTGAGCCATCCATACCAGAAGTCCCAGGACCATCAAAAAACGATAAATTCTAATCATAGCATTTACAATATTAAAGTGGAATACATACTAAATTTCTAACTTTTCCTTTAAATCCCATTTTGGTATCCCCCAACTGTTTCAAGGGGAAAATTAAAGTTTCCTGATACCAAAAGCGATCTTTCCGCTGCCATTTCTCGTTATACACCTCTCCGACACGACCTTCCAATCTTTCCTGAAGCTGCCCGTTCACAAACAGAGAAGTACCTTTTACATCACCCTCAATTCTTACTTTACTCCATTGTCCGGCAGGCAAACGATATGCATGGAACACAAACTCATAGCCATCACGACGGAAAGCAAACTTACCGGTATTCTGCCAGTTGGAAACAAATTCTGAATGCGGACCTTTGAACAATATGGCATCAACATTAGGCATCGTATCCGGACACAATTCAAATTCCACCGCATAAGGATAGCCTATTTCATCTACTTCCGTAGTTACAACCTCTGTACCAGACAAAGTCACTTCTTTTCCTGCTTCAATCAGTGTAGTCTGCTTGTCTACCTTAGCCAACAAGTTTACACCTGGAGCCTCAGGAGTAGTAGCGCAAAGCGCCATGAACTGTTCAAAAGGCACTTTATCTGCATTTTCACCTTTCCACATCTTTTCACACACCACCTGCAAGCCTGGGAAGGTACGGTAATGTACATCCTGCTCACTGATACCATTACCCACACGGTCATTCCAAACCGCCAGCATTGCACCCAAGAAGTTAGGATGACGTACGGTCATCTTCGGATCGTCCATCCGCATCATCTCCGGCATCCAGTTTTCATACAGCCACTGATAATTCAAGAAGTCATAATAATAATGTGCTGCAGGCACCAGATACAACAGTCCATCACACAAATTCACGACCTTGGCACCCGCATCCAGACAAGTCTGCACATCCATCCAGTCATAGTTCCATGCACTCACCACTTTGCCCTTCAAATCAACAGGTGTATTTCCTTTCATCACATTCAAGCTTCCCCACAAACGCGGAGTCTTACCGTATTTCGATACAAAATCAAGATAATGATTTGTAAAGTGACGGAATTGTTCTGATTCTTTCCGGTTATACTCATCTGTACCGATATGCACCTCCGGTCCTACAAACACGGGATTCTCGCCCGACAGATATTCATCGAACAAGGTATCCACAAAATCATACACCTCTTGTTTGTATAAATCCAAATGGTCCATACCATATTCTTTATTATCAGCAGCCAGACGCGGATTATATTGTGTAAAGGCTAATGAGTGAGCAGGCACATCAATCTCCGGAATCACATTAATACCATAACGTGCAGCCATAATCTGGAAATCACGGAATTCCTCTTTTGTATAAGAACCGTCCTTAGCTGTCAGTCCTGGGAAACGTTCACTTTCCAAACGGAAAGCCGCATACGTTTTGTTCCAGTCATTTCCAAAAAATTCCACAAAGCCATTGTCGTTCAAATGTACTTGCAACTCATTCAGTTTATAGAACGAAAGAATCTTGACATAATCACGCAAATAGTCCATCGTAAAGAACTTACGAGCCACATCAATCATAAATCCTCGGCTCGGATACAAAGGAAAGTCCGTAGCCCGGCCCTTCATCAATCCTTCCGGTTGGTTATGAATCATCTGGAGCAACGTACGCGTTCCCCAGAAAACACCTTTAGAAGTAGGTGCCTCAATGGTAACCTCACCCTGAATATTCATCCGGTATCCTTCTTCACCCAAAGTTTTGTCCGGCTTACCCAAAGTCAGATAAACAGCTCCTTTTTCTTTCTTTCCTACTACGACACTATACTCCCAACCAAACATTTCCTTCAAATCCTGCACCAGGATTTCGGCCTCTCCTTTCAGTTCATTTTCTTCATCCGAAGAAACAATCACTTTTCCTGTTTCCGGAAGTACCAGTTTTCCTTTTGCCGATTTCCACTGCTGCAAGGCAGGAATCACTTGTGGCACATTCTGGCCTACAGCCATCATCAGTCCACACAACCACATCACACTACATAGAATCAGATGTCTCATTGTATCAAATTTAAAGTTTACATATTTATCTTAAGAAATAACCGTTTCTGCAGAAATCAACGACACTCATACTAAAAATTATCATCTATATTGATTAAGGAAACACTAAACCATGAACAAATAAAACCAGCGATTTTTCTCATACTATTTATTTAAGGATTTTAGTTTCGAATACAAAAATATGCATTTTTCTTCTCTTCATCACTTTTAAAGACTGATTTTTAAGTCTTAAAAATATCTATTAATAAGATTCGGAAATAAACGGAACATGCTTACGACCATGAAACATAGAACATTTCTGCCCTTTTTGAAGAATCCCTTTACATTTTCTACGTTTACCCACAGAGAAACCTACGTTTTCCGAACCAGAAACATACGGTTCCGCATTGAGAAACCTATGTTTCCCTCATGGGAAACATAAAAATCCCTCCAATAAACAGAGATTTACATAAAGACATTTCAGTCTCTTCTTAGCACACTGATAAAAACAACAATTCCTTGCCTCTCCTTACACAAGGAAAAACAAGGAATCGTTATCCAGTCACGAGTTCACTTTGTATTTACTCTGTCATAAAAGTAGCTTTTATGTCATAAGAAAAAATATTTTCATATCATTACCAAACTACTTTTCCGACATAGATTTCCCCCAATTTTTATTAGGAGCAGCCCCCATCCACAATTCTAATATTCCCCCATGTGTAAAATCTGGATGGAGCAACTGATAGAAATTATAAGCTTTCCCGTTCAACGTAGCTTTTTGTATATAACAGTTTACCTCAGAATTATGATGAGTCACAATTTTAAACTCTTTTCCAGCATAATAATCAGAATCCAGCTTTATCGTAATCTCATCAAACACCGGACTTGTGATGTCATAGCATGGATATGAGGAAGAACCTCCGTCCAGACTAAATAATCCGATTGCCATCAAAGCACTGACACCGGCCATCTGTCCCTGGTCTTCATCATTTCCAGTATATCCCTTTTCCGGAGTGATAGCTCCATACGTCTGCTTCCCAACCTGACGTACCCAATACTGAGTGAGCCAAGGATATCCTACATACGAAAACACATGTGCACTTGAACAACCCGGCTGATTGGCATAACTTACATAGCTAAACAGAAAATCATCTGCTGCCGACTTTCGAAAAGCCTCATCCAATCTGACCGCCAGACTATCTTTTCCTCCCATCATACGGGCTAAACCCTGAATATCGTGCGACAGACCAAAAGTAGCCTGCCATGCATTAGCTTGAACAAACCCCTTTTCCGACAGAGGGTCCGTATGCAGCCAATCACCATTTTCACTTCGCGGTATCATTAATTTTAACTCCGGATGAAAGGAAGCTTTCCAGCCCATAGAACGTTTCTGAAAATACTTTGCCTCTCTCTGTTTCTTCATTTTTAGAGCCATCTGCCCTAAACTCCAGTCCTCAAAAGCCCACTGTATGGTCAGACCGGCATCATTCGGGCAATATCCATGTTTTACATAAAAATCCAGCTCCCGGTCCATATCGAAAGCCAGCATTCCTCCTTTTTCATGATTCCTTTTCATCGCCTGAAAAGCTTTCTCCGGATTCCACTTACGATAAATGCCACGTTGGTATGCACTTGTAATCATCGAAGTAGCCGGACAACCTGTCATTATATACGTATATGCACCTACAGACGGACCACGAGGCAACAACCCTCCATTCCTGTCATATTCAAGAAATGAAGCAGAAAACTCATCCAATACAGAAGGATAGGCTAATCCCCATAATGTATTCAAATTCCATTGAGTCAGCCACAATGCATCCGAATTATACATGTGATGAATCACTTTTCCATCCTTTCCTTTTGGCAGCATACGTGACTTATACTCTGGAGAAAGTGTGTGGATACGGGTAGCTTTTCCTACTCTTGTCCCTCCCTTCAAATAATCCGGATAAGAGCCATCTATATCATCAATTTTATGCCTTCCCAGCAGCACATGCCATAAGTCCGTATAAAATTTCATCTTTTGCTGGTTGGTTCCACCTTTTACATCAATTTTACCCAACCACTCATTCCAGACAGATAATGCTTCAGTCCTCACTTGCTCAAAATCCCAATGAGGACATTCCTGGTCCATATTCTCTCTTGCATTTTCTATGCTTACATACGAAAAGGCCGTTTTCACCAAAAGCTGTTCACCAGGCTTCAACACCCCAAAATCAGCTTCTACTCCAGAAGTTGGTGACTGCTTAAAAGAAGACCCTGGTATGGTATACACCTCTGTAGAGCCGTTCATCTGAGTAATATCACATTGTCTTTCATTTCCAATCCAACTGTTTAATGTACGAAAAGGACGTTCAAAACGGACTACAAAATAAACCCGTGCTTTATCGACTCCTCCCCATACTCTTCCTGTGGTGTCAAAATATCCTGCGATTTCCGTTTCATTTACGCGCGAAGCGTGTGCACCCACCATCGTAGAAGTAGATATATGTCCGCCAAGTCCCAGCAAGACTTTCGCCAATGACTCTTGTGCATACGTCAGTCGATAAAATCCCACACGTTCAGTGATTGTCTGTTCTACCCATATTCCATATCTATCCAAAAATAACCGATGGTAGCCAGGCTGCACAATTTCTCCATCATGCGAAAAAGAAGAGCTCCATCCACTTTCACCTTTACGCGTATCAATCTGACCTGTTATCGGCATCAGATTCAAACCAGATATAACCCAGTCATGAATCTGAGGAAAACCTAAAACCCGAGTAGAGTTATAACTGTATCCCCCACCGCCTTGATTTATATTACGCGTCAGAGGAGCAGAGCTCATCATTCCAAAAGGAAGACTTCCGGTCACAAAAAAGAAATAACGTCCCTTGGCTGTTTCCACATAAGGATTTACCCAAGAGATATAGTCTGAATAAGATTCAGGAGAAGGCAAGACTTCTATCTCGGACAGACCAAGATTCTCCCCTTCACCATCAGTTACCTGGAAACGTATCCAACTGACTCTTTTAGAGTCAAAATCAACCACTTTAGGTGCACCATCATTAGCAATTAAATTTACATCAATCGAAGTTCCGTCACTGAATGAAAGAGTACCTGCCGCCGTATGGCTGCTTATATCCGGACAATCATATAAAATAATCCGGCTGATGTTTACTGGGTAATCCCAATCCAATTGTACCCAGGGGAAGGAACGAACCCTGCCCCTCATATCCAGGCGGCTACCTGAACGCCATTCTCCTGTATTCAGTATACGTATAAGCCCGTCTGACACACGTGTTGCATCCACCTCCTTCCCTGCAGCTGAAGAGCAAGAGACCTTTGCCAGAGAGGCAATGTTATGAGGTGTCGCAGATAACAAAAGGGGAAACAGGCACCATAGAAAAAACAAAAATGCTTTTATCCTCATAAGACTAATTCTCGTTTCAAGTTATAATTCCTACTCAAGGGTCAATGGGTTCTGTGGGCTGAATAATTAATGACTCCTGCAACGGGAAAAATTCCATCATACGCTCATTCAGCCTTTTCCCTAAACGATAAGGTATATAACCTAATTCACGAAGACAACGTGAATCCATTCCTTCCACAAAATTTAAATGAGAAAAAGAAGACGTTACCACTGCGGCCTTTTCTACAGGAAAACCGTTACGGAACATAATACGTGCTGCATTACGAAAGTTCGTGGTAGTATGTCTTGCATGAGGCTCTATAATAATGGCACTCTCCGGAATCTGCCAAACGTCCATCAAATACTTTTTCATTTCAAAAGCCTCATTGTAAGGAGTGTGATATGGATGTACCCTTCCTCCCGATACAATAATAAATGGTGCCTGATGCTGACGATACATCATGGCTGCATAGGCAGAACGAAGTTTCCCTTCCGGGCTAATAGATACATTGGGTTCCTCAGGTCCTGCGCCTAACACTAAAATGGCTGTATAAGGATAATTGTTCCATTCTGTTTGGCTAACCTGAGTATATGCCTTTCTATTTTCTGTTGAACAAAGAGGCTCATAATCAATCGACTGACGGCGGTCGTTCACATCAAGCAAAACTTTAACGGCAGCCATGGGTACAGAATAAAAAACAGGATGTGTTTTTACCTCAAATGCAATATTTTGCTGACAAGCAGGAAGAATTTCCTCTATAAACCGGCGGCTATGTATGTAAAAGCCAATAGAATCGATTTGAGGATAATGAGGTTTCCGGGCTGCTGCATACACCTCTATCGCATAGTTCATTCCTTCTGCATCTTGCTCCCAGATTTTTTTCAAGAACTCTGCCCCATCCTCTTTATACTGCTGATAGCAACCGGAAGGGATTATATGCCTTGTCAACAACCGATCAATCGGATTTCCCGGCTTATAAAGACTTGCCAATGCTTTTCCAGCTTCTGTAATCTCTTCTGCAGAGAATTTCATCGCTTCCACCCGCTCCTGCGAAGTCTTTGCTTCATGCAAGCGTTCTAATTTTTTCAGCCCCATTTTTTTCAAAACAGGGTCATGATAAATCATGGAATCTACTTCACCAAATTCACGCAACAGAGCTGTAAAATAATATGCTTTATTCTCTATCTTCTCTGCAGAAATTAAATGGTATTCTCTCTGAACCTGCGCATACGAGCATAGGGAAAACAGTAAACCCAAACAGCATATACCTATCTTTTTCATCGTCTGCCCTCCTCTTTTAAATATTGCAGTAACTGCACAGGACGGTCTGTCTGAATTAATGAAGCTCCTTTTTCTAACAACCATCCCCAGCTTTCATCTTTCTGATTCAATTCCACAGCACGGTCATCATCATGCCCACCATTCAATGAAGGCCATAATCCGTTCAGCCAAATCTTAGAACCATTATCTTTCACCTTTTGAAGTAAACGTAAAACTTCCGGAGTTACTTCTGAAAAGCAGCATTCCATTGCCACAGGTTTCATCTGTCTATACCCCTCTATAAACGCCTCTGCACCAGGACTGTTCAAGTCTACAATCGGCATATAGATAACTTTGTCAAGTACATCTCCATTTTCGGCCTTGACTTTTTCATAAGCATATCCGGACTTTATCACCACCTGGTCTATTGTCTGTGTTTTTACTAACAACTTATACACCTCTTGAAAATAATCATAGCCCTTATCTATGTTTATCAGAATTTTTCCTTTTGTCAGTTCCAATACCTCCTCCAAAGTCGGAATTGGATGAAAAGTAACTCTTCCCAATCCATTTTTCAGATGAAACTTTCGCAATTCTGCCAACGTATAATCCGAAACTTTTCCCTTTCCGTCGGTCGTACGGTCTATAGTATTGTCGTGCATAATTACCAGCTGATTGTCTTTTGTCATCTTCAAATCAATCTCAATCATGTCAACTCCCATCGCAATACAATTTTGAAAGGCCTGTAATGAATTCTCAGGTGCATTTCTCCAGTCTCCACGATGAGCCACTACCAATACTTTCTTCGTCTCATGACTCTTCAAATCTACCACAAGAGTCTTTGCACTCTCCTGAGCAGAGAGTACAAAGACTGTGCAGAGAAGAAAAATCATACAAGTAATTCTCTTCATCTTCAAATTTTATTTAATGATTAATATCCTTCGTTCTGATACATACCTTCCGGGTTCAGCAACCATTCATCATAAGGAATCGGATAATAAATATCTGTTTCCGTAAAGTTCTGCAAATTTGATTCGTTATAGTCATCCTGATTTTTTGCATGCATATACTCTACAAGTTCAGAAGGAGTAAAGAAACGCAACAAATCATACCAGCGCTGATTTTCAAATGCCAGCTCGACACGACGTTCATGAAGAATAGCTAATTTCAATGTCGGGAACTTATGACTATAAACCGGATCATTCTTTACCACTTCATAATCAGGAACACCTGCACGAGCACGCACCTTATTCAAATATGAAATAGCAACATCTGTATCATCCAGCTCTTCATAGACTTCTGCCAACATCAAGATTACGTCAGCATAACGCAGTACAATCCAGTCGTTTCCTCCATAACCTAAAGTACCAGCTGCATCACTTTTATCACGATATTTCGTTACATAATAGCAATTCTGGCTATCTGAATGCCCTACAGAATAAGCATAACGTGCGTCTGTCCAACCATAACCGTTATCACTCGTCTCAAATTCCTTTACCAAATCAGGTGTCACTTTCAGCATAGGTACCCCTTGTGTGGCATAAAGAGAGTTGGTTGTTTCTCCCCCCGGCTGAGTATTTTTGGCTATGCTTGAGTGATATTCCTTATCTCCTTGCTTATACACAATCTGAAAAAGAATTTCCGGACAAGCAGTCTTGTTATTCACATTGAATACACCATTTGAAGCCTCCGGATCAAAAGATATTTCACTCAATTCACCAAAACTTCTCATTTCGTAGCACTGTTCAAGATAAGTTTTAGCATTGTTCAAATACTCATTACGCTTACCGTCTTCCAGCACATGAGCCATAGTAAGATATACTTTTCCTAACAATCCTGCTGCAGCCGCTTTATTAGCTCGTCCTCTTTCGGCTTCGGTATAATTAGGCAGCGCATTCTTATCCAGACCAAATTTCAAGTCTTCTACAATCAAGGCATACACCTGCGATTTATCCACACGATGTGTATTGGCTGTAATTTCATCTGGAGTAGACAGGTATTGAGTAACTAAAGGAGCATCTCCCCATTTACGTACCACATCAAAATAAGCCAATGCACGTACAAACTTTGCCTCTGCCAAATACTCATTTTTCTGGGCCTCTTCATCGAATGAAATACTTTCTGCCCCTTTAATGGCGAAATTGGCATTGTTGATAGTCGTAAACATAGCATTCCAATGAGACTTCAGGTAGGTATTACTCGGCAACAAAGAGAAATCCGTGAACTGGAAAGGTTCTCCTGCAGCAGACTGATTATCCCATCGTCCTGCATTATCCGAACGTTCTTCCGTGTAAGCAGTACTTCCTTCGCCCATACAAGAACCAGACCGCAACGCCATATAGGCCCCATTTACGGCACGTTCCACGTCATTTTCTGTTGAGAAGAAGTTTTCTGCCACAATATGATTAGGGTCATTTTCTGTAAGAAAATCCGTACAAGAAGGAAGTGTCAGTACTCCCATCGCAAAAAGTGATGCTAAAAATATATTTTTTTTCATTTTTCTAATCTTTAGAATGTTAACTGAATACCCATATTATAAGCTCTCATCAGAGGGTATTTACCATAATCTACACCCGGAGTCAAGTTTGATCCGTTGTTATAGTCTACCTCTGGGTTATATCCTTTATACTTAGTAATAGTGAACGGATTATCTGTAGCTACATAGAGACGCAAATTACTGATTACTCCATCTGACCATTGCTTGATTTTCGGGAATGAGTAACCTACAGTAATGTTAGTGCAACGGAAGAAAGAACCATCCTGCAAATAGAACGTAGAAAGACGAGTACTATTGCTCTGCGTACCTCCTCGTGATGCTTTGTATACCCATCCATTTCCTGGATTTTCCGGATTACGATAACGGTCGTCTACTACAGAATACTGATTACCAGAACCTTCCATGTTAAACAGGTAATAATCTTGACCATCCAACACTTTATTTCCATATGAGCCATTGAATGAAGCACTTACGTCCAAATCACGATAGTTACCATTTACATTAAATCCGTACGTAAATTTCGGATGTGGGTTACCAATAACTCTTTTATCATCGTCATCTACAACTCCATCTCCATTTACATCCTCAAAATACAAGTCACCAGGCTGAAGAGCTACAGACTGAGATAACGAACGAGGAGGTCCCTGCAATTCATAGCCTTCCGGGAAGGAGTTGCCATTAGCCTTATAGACTGCATCATCAGCTGCCAGGCCGGCCATATCCGCTTCTGTAACCATACCTGCGACCTTAAATCCATAGAACATACCGATAGGCTGTCCTTCTTCCGTTATATGAGTCATGTAAGAGCGTTCTGCACCGTTAGTGATAATTTTGTTTCCGCCTAAGTTAAGCACCTTATTACGGTTCAATGATATGTTTCCACTTACGTTCAAGCTATAATCTTTGCCGGTAAGTACACGTGCATCCACCTGAAGATCAAAACCGGTATTACGGATTTTTGAATCTGGCAAGTTAGTCAGCATAAAATTAGCACCCGAAATAGCAGAAATAGGCTGTTCGAAAAGCAAATCTTTTGTATAACTTAAATAATAGTTTCCCGAAACTGAAAGTCGGTTATTAAATAAAGACAAATCAAACCCTACGTTATACTGAGAAGTAGTTTCCCATCCAATCGCATTATCTTTCACACCACCCGGATACATTGCTGACACAATAGTACCATTTCCAAAGACAGCACCGGACGGTGAACTCATAATGGTGGCATACTCATAGTTACCAATATTATTATTTCCGCTCATACCCCAACTTGCACGCAACTTGAATGAAGTAGACTCTCCTAAATTATCTTTCCAGAAGTCTTCGTTAGAAAGTGTCCAGGCAGCAGAAATAGAAGGGAAATATCCCCAACGGTTTTCAGGACCAAAAAGTGAAGAAGCATCACCACGGAATGAAGCAGTCAAATAATATTTGTTCGCATAATTATAATTCAAGCGTGCAAAATAAGACAACATTGTCCAGTTCGACTTATAAGTATTGTTCAACTGAATGTCACTTGGATCTGCTCCGTGTCCGGTCACTTCTGTGATATGGTCATCTTCATAGCCTGTAGCCTTCACACCCAATACATCTATCATATCTTTCTGTACAGAATAACCGGCTACTCCACTAAAGTTATGTACCTCATTCCACGTTTTATTATAGTTGGCTGTAAACTCTGCCAGGTAGTCCGATTTCAAAGTAGTATTCGCAATTGCATTGGCTGCTGCCTTAGCCTGATCAGAATAAGGAGGATTTGCTCCATCAGAAAGACTCGTAGGACGATAAAACTCATACTTTTCAGAATAAGTATACATACCCAAGTTTGCTTTCAAGAACAGATTCTTTACCGGTTCATATGTAGCAGTTACATTATATGTATTTCTTATTCCATTGCGGCGTATTTTTGTTTCCGTAGCCAACGCAACCGGATTTTCAATCTGCTGGAAACCATATTCACTTGCATATGATGTCATTTCCCCTTTTACAAGTTCACCGTTTTCATCGTAGCAAGGAAAAATCGGAGCATAAATCAATGCACCCAAAATAGGTCCTTGATTGAAACGTCCCTCCTGAACCTCGCGGTTCCAGTTAGAAGTGTTTGAAATAGTAGCTCCAATTCTGAATTTTGAGCTAATTTCTGCATCCAAATTTGCACGCAAGTTCAAACGTTTCTGACCTGTTGATAGAATAATACCCTCTTGATTCTGATAACCCATACTCACTTCATAGCGTATTTTATCGGTACCGCCATTTACCGACACATGATGACGTTGTGACAATGCATTCTGATATAATTCATCCTGCCAGTCTGTATCATACTGCGGAGTAATCACTTCACCTTTCTCAAAATCATAAAGAAACTCGGGAATCATTGCTGCACTGTTAGCAGAACCTATTTGCTGGGCACGTTCCGCATTCGTGTGATGAATATATGAATCATCCCAAGGCTTACCAGCTGTTACAAGAATATTCTTATACGCATTATTACGTCCTTCTACCACCAAATCGGCAAACTGGGCTGAATTGAGCAAATCAATTTTCTTGGCAAGCTGATTGACGCTCAACTGAAAATTATAGTTTACTTTTACTTTGCCTTCCTTACCACGTTTCGTTGTAATAAGAACTACACCACCTGCAGCACGTGAACCATAAATAGCTGCCGAAGCTGCATCCTTCAAAACTTCAATAGATTCAATATCCTCAGGATTCAGCATTAAATCATCATTCGAAGGATACCCGTCAATTACATAAAGCGGATCAGAGCTTGCATTGATAGAAGCGACACCACGTACACGAATTTTCGTACTACCATAAGGTGCACCACTTACCTGTGCAATCTGCACACCGGATACTTTACCAACCAAACTTTGTCCTACCGTAGGAGTCGTTACGTTCAGCTCTCTTGACTTAATACTTGAAACTGCTCCCACCACATCTGTTTTACGCATGGTCTGATAACCTACTACCACAACCTCATCCATTGTTTTAGAATCCTCAACCAATACAATATGCAGATTATCTCCCTTTTTCGGTTTTATACGCTGTGTGGTATAACCGATATAAGATATTTCCAGCGTATGTTCATAGCTCTGTACATCTAATCTGAACTTTCCATCCACATCCGTTACCGTTCCATTTTGAGTCCCCTTCTCAAAAATACTGGCACCGATTACGGCCTCTCCATTTTGGTCGACAACAAGACCTTGAACCCAATCATCTTCAAAAATTTTAGCCTGAGCAGAATTCGTAAAAAATCCTGTCATACAGACAATTAAACAAAACAATCTAATTACTTTTTTCATAACCTGTTAATAGAATAAAATTTCTGTGCAAAAGTATGAGGGGGGCATTGCACAATGATTGCAGGTTAATTAAAACTATGGCACAATAAGGTTACAAAAAGATTTCGACTACTCCATAAATTCTTATAAACACATTCACCAGATTCTACCTTCAGAGTTTTGAAACCAATATATCTTAAACCCATTCCGAAAAATTCGCTTCGCACGCTGCAAAAAAGAATAATTTCCAAATAAATCGTATCTTTGCACATCGTAAGGTTGCAACTTAGAATAAACTATATACGTATATGGAAAAGAACTTTAAACGGACGACCGTTACATCGGCTCTGCCATACGCCAACGGTCCGGTCCATATCGGCCACCTGGCAGGGGTTTATGTGCCGGCCGATATTTACGTGCGCTATCTGCGCCTGAAAAAAGAAGACGTGCTCTTTATCGGAGGTTCGGATGAACATGGAGTGCCCATCACTATCCGCGCTAAAAAAGAAGGTGTAACTCCACAGGATATTGTGGACCGTTATCACACTCTCATTAAGGATTCTTTTAAAGAGTTCGGTATTTCATTCGATGTGTACGGACGTACCTCTTCACCCACTCACCATCAGTTAGCATCTGACTTTTTCCGTAAATTGTATGACAAGCATGAGTTTATCGAAAAAACTTCCATGCAATATTATGACGAGGAAGCTCACACATTCTTAGCTGACCGTTACATCACGGGAGAATGCCCTCGCTGCCATGCAGAAGGTGCTTACGGTGACCAGTGTGAAAAATGTGGAAGTACACTTTCTCCTACAGAACTGATTAACCCGAAAAGTGCCATCAGCGGAAGTCAGCCTGTCATGAAGGAAACCAAACACTGGTATTTGCCACTTGACAAACACGAAGGCTGGTTGCGCAAATGGATTCTGGAAGACCACAAGGAATGGCGTCCGAATGTATACGGACAGTGCAAGAGCTGGCTGGATATGGGGCTGCAGCCTCGTGCCGTAAGCCGCGACCTTGACTGGGGTATTCCGGTTCCGGTAGAAGGTGCAGAAGGAAAAGTATTGTATGTATGGTTCGATGCACCTATCGGCTATATCTCTAATACAAAAGAACTGTTGCCCGATTCATGGGAGAAATGGTGGAAAGACCCTGAAACACGCCTGATTCATTTCATTGGAAAAGATAACATCGTGTTCCACTGTATCGTATTCCCGGCCATGTTGAAGGCAGAAGGAAGCTACATTCTTCCGGACAACGTGCCTTCTAATGAATTCCTGAACCTGGAAGGTGACAAAATTTCAACTTCACGCAACTGGGCAGTATGGTTGCACGAGTACCTGCAGGATTTCCCTGGCAAACAGGATGTATTGCGCTACGTGCTGACTGCCAACGCTCCGGAAACTAAAGACAACGACTTTACTTGGAAAGACTTCCAGGCTCGTAACAACAATGAACTGGTAGCAGTATACGGTAACTTCGTAAACCGCGCATTGGTACTGACTCACAAATATTTCGATGGGAAGGTTCCGGCTTGTGGTGAATTGAACGACTACGACCGTGAAACACTGAAGGAATTTGCCGATGTAAAAGAAGAAGTAGAAAAACTGCTGAATGTATTCAAATTCCGCGATGCACAGAAAGAAGCCATGAACCTGGCCCGCATCGGAAACAAATACCTGGCAGATACAGAACCATGGAAACTGGCTAAGACCGACATGGCACGTGTGGCTACCATCCTGAACATTTCATTGCAGTTGGTTGCCAACCTGGCTATTGCTTTTGAACCATTTCTGCCGTTCAGTTCTGAAAAACTGCGCAAGATGCTGAACATGGAAAGCTTCGACTGGGAACAGTTGGGACGTACAGACTTGCTGGCAGAAGGCCATCAGCTGAACAAGCCTGAACTATTGTTCGAAAAGATTGAAGACGACGTCATTCAGGCACAGGTAGATAAATTGCTGGCCACTAAGAAGGCCAACGAAGCAGCCAATTACAAGGCTAATCCGATTAAACCGACCATTGCTTTCGAAGAATTTGAGAAACTCGACATCCGTGTAGGTACTGTACTGGAATGCGAAAACGTACCTAAGATGAAGAAGCTGCTGAAATTCAAGATTGCCGACGGACTGGAAAACCGTACCATCGTCAGCGGTATTGCTCAGCATTACAAACCGGAAGACCTGGTAGGCAAGCAAGTGCTGTTTATCGCAAACTTAGCTCCTCGTCAGTTCAAGAACGGTCTGGTGAGCGAGGGTATGATTCTCAGCGCGGAAAACTTTGACGGTTCACTGTCCGTTACTACTACTTTGAACGAAGTAAAACCAGGAAGCGAGGTAAAATAACCTTTGCTCTCCTTCATTCTATTTTTACACACGTACGCAGATTTCCGTTGATACACAACGGAGGTCTGCGTCGTCTGTTCCATAAGAAACAAGAATGCCCGAAAACTCTTTAAAAGAAAAAACGGCCAAAGGATTGCTCTGGGGAGGAATCAACAATGGGGCCATGCAGGTGCTGAATCTGGCATTCGGCATCATTACTGCCCGTATCCTGAACGACAGTGATTACGGAATGGTAGGGATGCTGAGCATTTTCTCACTGATAGCCGGCTCTTTACAAGAAAGCGGGTTCACCGCAGCGTTGGTCAACAAAAAGGAAATCAGTCACCAGGATTACAATGCGGTGTTCTGGTTCTGTAGTGGACTGAGCCTTACACTCTACCTCATCTTGGCTGGATGTGCACCACTGATTGCGGATTTTTATCGTAACGACGAACTGATTCCACTGGCACGTTACTCATTTATCGGGTTCTTTATTGCTAGTCTGGGAATCCCTCACAGTGCTTACTTATTTCGCAACCTGATGGTGAAGCAGAAAGCTTTATCCAGTATCATTGCACTGGTGGTATCAGGATGCACGGGAGTAGCAATGGCATTGTTAGGCTACTCTTACTGGGGTATTGCCACGCAAAGCATCGTATATGTATCTGTCATTAATCTGTGTTACCTGTATTTCTCTCCCTGGCGACCGACTCTCCAGTTTGATTTCCGACCGCTGAAAAGCATGGTCAGTTTCAGTAGCAAACTTCTGCTGACCAACATTTTCAATCACATCAACAACAACCTGTTTTCCATTATTTTAGGACGCTATTACTCAGAGCGGGAGGTCGGACAGTTCAATCAGGCCAACAAATGGAATTTGATGGGTCACTCGCTGATTACAGGAATGGTAAGCAGCGTAGCCCTGCCGGTATTACGCCAGGTAGCCGACGACAGCGAACGCCAGTGCCGCATTTTCCGTAAGATGCTTCGTTTCACGGCATTCATTTCTTTTCCGGTCATGCTTGGCTTGTCACTTATTGCTCCGGAAATGATTACACTGACTATCGGAAGTAAATGGCTTCCCTGTGCCAATATCCTGCAACTGCTGGCCATAGGAGGTGCTTTCCTGCCCGTAACCAGCCTCTATACCAACTTGCTTATCAGCAAAGGAAAATCCAACTTGTTCATGTGGAATACCATCGCACAAGGAGTCAGCCAACTCGTCGTCATGTATCTGCTTTATCCTTACGGCATACAGTGCATGATTAAAGTCTACATTGCCATCAACGTAGGCTGGCTGCTGGCATGGCACTACTTTGTGTGGCGTGAAATCAGACTGAGCCTTTTCCACGCCATCAAGGACGTGTTTTCATTTGGTCTCATCGCCGCCATTATCATGGCAGGAGTCTATTTCCTGACACGTTCCCTTACCAACCTGTACCTGCTGATTACTGCAAAAATCTTATTGGCAGGAATTCTTTATCCTTTAGTTATGTGGTTGAGTGGTTCAGCCACTTTTAAAGAGGCCCTGAACTATATCTTTAAAAAGAAACTATCCTAACATAAAATGACCGAAACAATGACATCCCCTACCGTAGCCGTAGTAATGTGTACCTACAATGGAGAAAAATACCTGCGCCAGCAACTGGATTCCATTCTGGCACAGACTTATCCCATTCAAGAACTGATTGTACAAGATGACTGCTCGACCGATGCAACCCTGGCCATCTTACAAGAATATGAGGCCAAAGTTCCTTTCATACAAGTCATTGAGAATACACATAATCTGGGATTCAATCTTAACTTCAAGACCGCCTGTATGCGGGCCACAGCCGACCTGATAGCTATTTCTGACCAGGACGATGTCTGGATGCCTGAGAAAATACAGAAACAAGTGCAGGCTATTGGAGATTACAACCTCTGTTTTTCCGCCCATTTACGAGGAGAACGTATGGAAACGGCTCATATTGTCAGTTCACAATATGCGCCAGAAGCTTTATTGTTTGCAGGTATCGCAGGCCATACCATGCTTGTACGCCGTGAATTCCTTCAAAGAGAAGAAATCTGGGTAGACAAGTTTTTCTATGACTGGAGTATTGCCGTCGGTGCCTACCTCTACGACCATCGCGGCATTGTCAAAATAGACGAACCGCTTAACTGGCATCGCTCTCACGAAAACGAGGCTGCACTCAAACAAAACCTGGATCTGTTCCCCCAAAGCAAGAAAAAGCCGACTTACCAGCCTTATCTGTATGGATTCAGAAACTACCGCAGACTCCAGCAAAAACCAAACTGGAAACGGTTTTACACATTTGTGCGTGAGCATTCCGACCCCTCACTCTACCCGCTGCTACACCAGATGGCTACACTCATGCTAAAGAATGACGTGATTTCCTTGCTGAAGCTTTGCCGTCTGTGCATGAAACACCGCCAGACAATTTATCCAGTGAAGGAAAAAGCACAAGGAATACGAGGTATGATTCGTGGATTTTTTTATCCGTTCATCTTCTCCTACCGTTGCTCTACCTTCGATTTAAAACAATAAAATATATGCTGTTCGCCTAGTTTTTAACATGCAAGCTTGGCTGAAAAAACGAGATTCACTAAGTTTGCAAAAAGATAGTGAATGCTGCTTAATTAAGAGATTTCCATGAATACATGCTCCAGAAAATATACCCCGCAAGAGTTGGAACAGCTGCATAAAGCTTTATACGAGATACTCGGTGAAATCGTACGTATCTGCGAGAAGCATCAGATTCCGTTCTTCGTGATTGGGGGAACAGCCATTGGTGCGCTGTATGACAAAGCCATCCTTCCATGGGATGACGACATAGACATTGGAATGAAACGGGAAGATTATAACCGCTTCTTGAAGGTTGCTCCTCAGGAACTGGATTCCCGCTATTTCCTTTCATGGATAGAAACGGACCCGCATACTCCTTACTACTTTGCCAAGGTTAAGAAGAATCACACCCTTTTCGTGGAAGGACTTTTTAAAAATGTACCCATGCACCAGGGTATTTTTGTCGATATTTTTCCGTTCGACCGCATTCCTGATAATCGCCGGCTGATGAAAGTCCAGCATGAGCTGGTTAAGTTCCTGAACTGCTGCCTGATTGGAAAAGAAGCCTGGCTTTGGAAGCATTGCCGCCCTTGTGAAATAGAAAACCCGACCAACCGTGGATTTATGGGATGCCTGGCTAACTATCTTATCGACGTACTTCTACCCAAAAAGACCATTTTCCGACTCCTGACAGGAGCACAAACGTTTTTCAATACACGAAAGACCCGCTACTTCAATAATGTCATGACCAAAACCGACCATGTGACAGAAGCAAGTCTGAACCACTTGGAGCCGGTGAAATTCGGTCCATTAACCCTGGCTGCTCCTCAAGGACTGGAAGAGTTTCTTCGGTACAATTACCCGAAACTGCACCGCTTCAATGAAGAAGAGCAAGCACAAGTAGTTGATCACTATCCTGAAGTATTGTCATTCAATACACTTGCAGAAGCCAACGAAACGAAATCTCATTCCTAAAACCACATAGTATCATGGAAAATTACATTCCTGTACACAGTACTCCGATTCAATATACCGGCCATCCATCACAAGTTGATGTAGCCGTATTGATTCTGTTCTTCAACCGACCTGAACCTCTTTCTGCCGTATTTGAACAAGTCAGAAAAGCACGTCCTTCCAAATTGTTTCTTTATCAGGACGGAGCAAGAGGAGAAAAAGATATGCCCGGCATTTTAGCTTGCCGGAAGGTAGTAGATGAGATAGACTGGGAATGTGAAGTATATCAATGGTATCAGGAAAAGAATTTTGGTTGTGACCCTTCTGAATATCTTTCCCAGAAATGGGCTTTTTCTATTGTCGAGAAATGCATCGTACTTGAAGACGATGATGTACCTTCCGTCAGCTTTTTTGCTTTCTGTAAGGAACTACTCGACCGATATGAAAACGATAGTCGCATCTGCATGATTTCGGGAATTAACTACGACGAAATTACCCCAGACATGCCTTATGACTATTTCTTCAGCACGGCATTTTCCATTTGGGGATGGGCCAGCTGGCGTCGTGTCATCGACCAATGGGATGAGCATTATAGTTTCCTGGATGATACGTTCAATCTGCAACAATTGGAAGAATACATCAAGGAAAGAAAATACCAGAAGGAATTCATCGAGTTTTGTCGTCACCACCGGGAAAGCGAAAAAGCCTATTATGAGAGTATTTTCCATGCGGCCATGTTCTTCAACTCCGGCTTGAGTATTGTCCCCACCAAGAACATGATCAACAATTTGGGAGCCACAGCCGGTTCTACTCACTTTGGCGGAAGTAATAACCTACTGCCCAAAGGGTATCGGCGTATATTCACCATGAAGCGTTACGAACAGGAGTTCCCGTTGAAACATCCACGGTATATCATCGAAAATGTAGGTTACAAGAACCGCATGTTCCGTGTCATGGCATGGGGGCACCCATGGATAAAAATCGGACGCTCTTTTGAGGAACTCTATTTAAACCTGCGCTATGGCAACTTCCAGCATATACGAAAATCATTAATTAACCGTATCAACAAATGGTTAGGACGCAACAAATGGCGCTAATTTGGAGATAAAATGAATTCAAAGCTCAAGATTTACTTCTACCATACCCGTCTTACACGGGAAAGTTATGAAGAATGGAAAGATTTCCGGTTTCCCGGACATATTCTTTATGGTCTGCCGTTATTAGAAAAACACGGCATTCAGTCTGTCATGCATCGGTATAAACCTTATGCAAACCGATGGAAACTGATGCTTTACACCACGAAGGAAATACTTTTCTGCAAAGAGAAATACGAAGTGCTTTACGGTACATCTTTCCGTGGTCTGGAATTGATTATCTTCCTGCGGGCATTGGGGCTATACCGTAAACCGATTGTCGTATGGCATCATACGGCATTGCGTAAATCGCCCAATCGTTTGAAAGAGACTATTTCCCGTTTCTTTTACCGGGGAATTGATCACATGTTTCTCTTCAGTCGTAAACTGATTCAAGACTCCATCGCAACTCATAAAGTCCCAGAGCACAAGCTGGAACTCATTCATTGGGGACCTGATTTAGCTTTTTACGACCACTTATTGAAAGAATTGCCTGCTGAACCACGTGAAGGCTTCATCTCCACAGGAAAAGAGAACCGTGACTTGAAAACCATGTTGCAAGCTTTCTCACAAACGGATGAGAATCTGGAAGTCTTTATCGCAGAAGAATGTGGAAATCTCAACTACAAAAAGATAGCTGACAGCCTGACACTGACAGACAACATCTGCATTCACTATACCGAAGGAGTCATCCCTTATGAACTGGCCAAGAAAGTAGCACGAAAGAAAGCCATCGTCATCTGCTGTCTGGATTTTCCTTACACGGTAGGACTAACTACATTAGTAGAAGCATACGCTTTAGGAATCCCTGTCGTTTGCTCTAAAAACCCCAATTTCGAAATCGACATAGACAAGGAAGGAATTGGTATCGCCGTAGAATATGGAGATGTAGAAGGCTGGGTAAAAGCCATCCGTTACCTGTCCACCCATCCGGAGAAGGCCAGAGAAATGGGAGAAAATGCCAGAAAGCTGGGAGAAAAACGATTCAATCTGGAGATTTTCAGTAAGGAAATTGCCCAAAGACTGTTGCACATAAGTACAAAAAACTCCTAACTTTGCAGAAAAATTGAACTATACGCTATGAGAGTACTGATCATCAATACCGCAGAACGCATCGGAGGAGCTGCCATCGCAGCCAACCGACTGATGGAAGCTTTAAAGAACAACGGAATAAAAGCCAAGATGCTGGTCCGTAACAAGCAAACCGATCAGGTGACGGTGGTTGCCCTCAAGAAATCATGGCGCAGAATCTGGCAGTTCACCTGGGAACGAATTGTCATCTGGGCAGCCAACGGCTTCAAACGGCATAATCTTTTTGCGGTGGATATTGCCAACACGGGTACAGATATTACCTCCTTACCAGAATTCCGTCAAGCAGATGTGATTCACCTGCACTGGATTAACCAAGGCATGCTTTCCTTGAAAGATATCCAGCGCATTCTTGCTTCCGGGAAACCTGTAGTATGGACCATGCACGACATGTGGTCTTTCACCGGTATCTGCCATTATTCTGGAGAATGCGAAAAATATACCGCACAATGTCATGACTGTCCACTTCTACTGAAGCCTCATCATCATGACTTGTCGGAAAAGACGTTCCATAAAAAGCAAAAGCTCTACGCTACGGCTCCCATTACGTTTATAGCTTGTAGCCGATGGCTGGAATCTATGGCACGTAGAAGCAGCCTGCTGCAAGGACACACCATTACAAATATTCCTAATGCGATTAATACCAACCTGTTCAAGCCGCGTACCAAGAAATTCGCACGCGAGAAGTTGCATCTGCCTACTGACAAGAAGCTGCTTTTGTTCGGCTCCATGAAAATTACGGATAAGCGTAAAGGAATAGACTACCTGATTGAGGCATGCAAACTGCTGGCTCAACAGGAACCGGAATTGAGTCAGCAATTAGGAGTAGTGGTATTAGGAAGTCAGGCCGAACAGTGCAAATCTCTCTTCCCCTTCCCTATCTATCCCATGAATTACGTCAGCAATGAAAAAGAGCTGGTAGATATATACAATGCCGTCGACCTCTACGTCACTCCTTCCTTGCAGGATAACCTGCCGAATACCATTGTCGAGGCAATGGCTTGCGGCATTCCTTGTGTAGGATTTAATGTAGGAGGTATTCCGCAAATGATTGACCATTTGCACAATGGCTACGTGGCCCAATATAAATCGGCTGACGACTTGGCCAACGGCATTTGCTGGACCCTGACAGAGGGAGACTACGAAACATTAAGTTCCGAAGCCTATCGCAAGGCTGTGACGACCTACTCTGAAGCAACTGTAGCCAGCCAATACATTCAAATATACAACCACATCACCGGAAAAAATGCATAACATTCATCATTTACATCCGAAGTTTTCCATCATCACGGTTACCTATAATGCCGGAGCCGTACTGGAAGACACTATTCAGAGTGTCATCACCCAGACCTACAAGAATGTGGAATACATCATCGTAGACGGAGGTTCCAAAGACAGAACTTTACAAATCGTTGAACAATACAAGGAACATATACATACCGTAATCAGTGAGCCGGATAAAGGACTGTATGACGCCATGAACAAGGGAATCAAACTGGCCACCGGTGATTACCTCTGCTTCCTGAATGCAGGTGACGAACTGCATGAAGACGATACTCTCCAGCTGATGGTACACTCTATTACAGAGTCCACACTTCCGGATGTGCTGTATGGTGACACAGCCATTGTGGACGAAGAAGGACACTTCCTGCACATGCGTCGCCTGGCTCCTCCAGAAAACCTGAACTGGAAAAGTTTCAAGGAAGGCATGCTCGTATGTCACCAGGCTTTCTTCGCACGACGTGACCTTGTAGAGCCCTACAACCTTCATTATCGTTTTTCAGCAGACTTTGACTGGTGCATCCGAATCATGAAAAAAAGCCAGGTACTCCACCACACTCATCTGGTGCTTATCGACTACCTGAATGAAGGAATGACTACACGCAACCACAAAGCTTCCCTAAAAGAACGTTTCCGCATCATGTGCAAGCATTATGGTGTAGTATCTACCGTGCTGCGTCATGCCTGGTTTGTCATCCGGGCCTTGAAAACTAAAAAGCGTCCCAGTTAAGTGGCCTGAGCCTCTTCACTGGAACGCCTTTATTTTTTCAAACAAACTTCTCTGCCTGTTTACTTCTTACTTTTCTTTAGGGCTAACACAATGGCTGCCAAAATTGCCAGACCCAATATGCCCAATGCAATGAAAGCAACAGTCTCGGTCACATGGAGTGATTTCGGGTCGAAAGTAAATTCTATCACATGTTTCCCGGCAGGCACATTCATCGCACGCAGGATATAATCTGCACGACCATGCGATACTTCTTTTCCATCAATGAACGAACGCCATCCCGGATAGTAAATCTCAGCAAAGACTACCGTACCGCCCTTCGGAGAATTTACCTCATATTTCAAGGCATTAGGTTCATAGCTTGTCAATACAATCGTACTCAGGCTGTCTGCACCTGCAGAAGCTTTCACTTCGTTCTGGAACTTTTTATCTACCACTGCTACGTGGGCCGGATTTACCTGATGCAACGCTTCTATTTCTTCATTAGCATTGTTCACATACTGCACCTCGTTGACAAACCAGGCATTGCCCAATGCATGAGGGTTAAATACCGGAATAGTCTTGCCCTGCTGCAACGGAATGATGAAATAACGTGTATTCAGCATATTCAGCACCGGAGTCAACGTATCGCCTACCTGGCTTAAATCAGCTCCTACTGAGGGTAAAGTCTTATACAAGGCCGTAATTTCACCCTGAATGTGCTCATCAATCATTTCCTGATAACGGCGAAGCTTCGCGGCATGATACCCTCCAATACTTTTGTGCCAGTAGGCTGTATTGTTCTCATTAAAGGTATTGACCGACAGATTCAGCACACGATAATCCAGCGACTTGTCCTGAAGTATCTGCTTGTCTGTTTCCGAAGGTTCCAGGAAAGGCTGCATTTCTGTGCCCTTTGCCACAAACTGCTCGTCATACAGATAGCGCTTGTTTACACTCCACATATCTACCAGACAAAGCAAAGCCAGCAAACCAACCAGCAGCTGTGCTTTCAGTTTTCCGGCACAGTATCCCCATAACAACACAGCCCCTATCAATACGACAAAGAAGCTTCTCCAGGCATCCGAAGTAAAGATGGACTTACGTATCTCCTCCAAATTAATTAAAATCGGAGCCAGCTGATCGGCCGGAATCGCATTCTGCAATGCATTCATTTCGGCAGAAGACACATACGAAGGAAAGAAGAAGCCTGGATCCAATGCAAACAGCAAAGAAAGACCTCCCGTCAAAGCAAAAGTAATATAGAAAGACTTACGTGATTCATTCCACAACTGCGGACGTTCTACCACTTCTTTTAACGCCATAATGGCCAGCAACGGTATGGTAAACTCTGCAATGACCAAAATAGAAGATACCGCACGGAACTTGCTGTACATGGGCACATAGTCAATAAAGAAATCTGTCAGGCCCATAAAGTTATGTCCCCAGGAAAGTAATATGGAGAATACGGTTCCACCCACCAGTGCCCACTTCATCGGTCCTTTTACAATAAACAATCCCAAAATGAAGAGGAACATGACAAAGGCACCTACATATACCGGACCGGAAGTACCTGGCTGTTCACCCCAATACTGTCCCAGCTGACTATACAATCCCATATAGTTAGGGTCGGCCTTCTCCATGGCTTTCTCATTTTGAGCCAAAGGAACAGAAGCACCTCCTTTCACATTCGGAACCAGCAGCGAGAAAGTTTCTCCGATACCATAGCTCCACTGTGTGATGTAGCTTCGTTCCAATCCGCTATTGGTCTGGTTTGCACTATTCTCCTTTACCAGCTCACTTTTGCCGCGCATGGTCTCCTTACTGTACTCATACGTATGATACAAGTTTGACAAGTTCACACACACGCCCAACAGGCCGGCAATTACCAGTACCACACTGGCTTTGATAAATTGAGGCATCTTCTTTTCCCGCCATGCCATCACCCCATACGCAATGGCCATGAACAGCATGACAAACAAGAAATAGTAACTCATCTGCGGATGATTGGCCACAATCTGCAAGGCTACAAACAAAGCCGTTACAATCCCTCCAGCCAACAGCTTACCACGATAAGCCAGCACCATACCGGCAATTGTAGGAGGAATATAGGCCAATGCTACAAACTTCCAGATATGACCGGCCGCAATGATGATGAAGAAATAAGACGAGAATGCCCAGATAATGGCACCCAGGGCTGACATCCACACTTTAAAATCAAATGCACGCAAAAGAATGTAGAAGCCCAGCAGCATGACAAACACATACCACACGTAAGTAGGCAGGAACAGATGGTACACCTGCTGAATCCAGCCCAACGTATCGGTAGAGTCATAGCTCGGAGACATCTGGTAGGTAGGCATTCCTCCAAAAATGGAGTTTGTCCAGCGCGTACGCTCACCCGTCTTCTCCAGGTATTCACTCATTTCACGTCCAGAACCGATGCCGGCTACTGCATCGTGCTGAGCCAGAATTCGTCCTTCATTTACCGCAGGATAGAAATACGCAAACGAAATAAGGGCAAAAAGCACGATTACCACGACATCGGGTAATAGTTTCTTGAACAAGTTCATATTATTCATAATTAATGTTTTCGGCAGGCAAAGATAACACAATACTGCCTGAAAAGTCGTAAATTTGCCGCTGAAAATCTTTTTTAACGCATGAAAATAGGAATCATTACGGCCATGTCTTCCGAACAGAAGCAACTGGCTAATCAACTCGAGAACAAGACTGAACGCAAAGAAGGCCCCTTCACCTACATTGAAGGAAACATCAAGCAAAATACCATCATCCTGATGCAATGTGGCATCGGCAAAGTGAATGCCGCTGCCGGAACGGTCGAACTTATCCGCAACTTCCAGCCCGACTGCATCATCAGTACCGGAGTAGCCGGAGGAATCGACACCTGCCTGAAAGTGATGGACGTAGTAGTCAGCCAGCAGATTGTGTACCATGACGTATGGTGCGGCGAAGGCAATGCCTACGGACAGATTCAGGGTCTCCCTACTTTCTTCCAGGGAAATGAAACCCTCTTCCAGTGTGCCCTTTCACTCGATACAGAAACGGCTATCCACGGAGGTCTGATCTGTACAGGCGACAAGTTTATTACCGACCGCAGCGAACTGGACGAAATCAAGCATAACTTCCCGGAAGGACTGGCTGTAGATATGGAATCGGCTTCCATTGCCCAGGTATGCTACCTCTATCAGATCCCTTTCATCAGTTTCCGCATCATCAGTGACACTCCGGGAGCTGACAAGCACTTTGAACAATACCAGAATTTCTGGGGGGAAATGGCCGATCGTTCTTTCCACGTCACTGAAACTTTCCTGAAAGCATTACCCAACAAACTATAATCGCTTTATGAAAAAGATACCAAGCTTTACAGTAGACCATATTCGTTTGCAACGCGGTATTTTCGTGTCACGCAAAGATGAAGTTGGAGGTGAAATCGTCACTACCTTCGATATTCGTATGAAAGAGCCTAACCGTGAACCGGCCTTAGGTCCTGCCGCCATCCACACCATTGAACACCTGGCAGCTACTTTCCTGCGCAATCATCCGGTATGGGCCGACAAGATTATCTATTGGGGACCAATGGGTTGCCTGACCGGCAACTACCTGATAGTAAAAGGGGACCTGCAATCCAAAGACATTGCTCTGCTGATGACAGAAACTTTTCGCTTCATCGCCGACTATGAAGGTGAAGTGCCAGGAGCCAGTGCAAAAGACTGCGGAAACTACCTGATGATGAACCTTCCCATGGCCAAATGGGAAGCAGCCAAGTTCCTGCATGAGGTGTTGGAACAACTGACAGAAGCCAACTTAGAATATCCGAAATAACTATAAAAAAGCGGGAGCTTCTTTCCAGATGAGTGGAGGAAGCTCCCGTTTTTTATTCTCGCATTATCATTCAGCTTTTAATACCACTTCCGTTCCTTTCAAAAGAGGAGACGTCAGTTTCACACGAATCTCACCTTTCTCACCTGTAGTCTGGATATAGGCCAGCAAACGCCCGTGGAATGCACGGTGATGATTATCCATATAATCACTCATATCGCTGTTATTTGAGCCTTCCAGTCCCAACAAGCGTGCCGGACCTTCAATCTGACAAGTGATGTCGTTATCACCTAATTTTACGATAGTACCTTGTTCATCCACCACTTCGATCGTTACATGTGCAGTAGCCTTATCCGGTGACAAGACTTCCTTATCTATAGTAGCCCGCAAGGCGTATGGACGACCAGAGGTCTTGATGGCATAAGAGGAAAGCACCTTTCCAGTTGCATCACAACCTTCTGCACGCAATTCCCCATCCTGATAAGGAATATCCCAGTAAATGATACCGCTCTTATCGTCGTAAGGCTTCATCTGGCCCACTTCTTTTCCGTTCAGCAACAAACGAGCCTGCGGTGCATTGGTATAACAAACCACCCGAATCAACTGACCCGGTTCGTAATTCCACAAATCCCATGCATCCATTGATACCCAGTCGTGCTTAGGATACGTACCAACATAAGTCACAGGTTTTTCACTCCAAAGCGAAGCACGGAAGTATCCACGTGGTTTAGGGAAGCTGCCAAAGTCCAGCAAACCGGTATACAAACCTCTGGAAGGCCATCTGCCTGATTCACCCAGATAGTCCGTACCCGTCCAGAGGAACTGTCCGAAAATAAACTCCTTGTCGCGTACCGCATGCCAGGCCTCAATTCCCACACCCGTTTCACTACCGTAAATTACACGGTCAGGATAAGTAGCATGATCTTCATCATAACGGTTTTCCGTGTAATTATATCCTACTACATCTACGGCCTGAGGATACTCTGTCTGATTCGACATTACCACTCCAGCCAATGCACCGGTAACAGGACGTGAAGTATCTACCGCACGTACACAGGCAGCCAGACGTTTCGCAATCTTACCGATACGCATGGCATCCGGCGCGTCAGGCTTGTATCCTCCAAACATAGGCTGGTTAATGGTTGTACCATCCAGCACCGGATGAGAGTAAGGGTCATTCGGATAGTCTACCTCATTGCCGATACTCCACAAGAATATACAAGGGTGATTCCGGTCACGACGCACCATATCCGTCACATCGCGTTCAATCCATTCTTCAAAGAAATCAAACGAGCCGTTATAGCTTGGTTCACCGACATTCCATCCCTTCACCCACTTCCGCTTGGGAAACTCCCATTCATCCGAAGCCTCATCCATCACCAGGAAGCCCATTCGGTCACATAAATCATACAATACCGGTGCCTGCGGATTATGGCTCATACGGATAGCATTCACACCTATTTCTTTCAGGTTTCTCAGACGGCGCTCCCATACCTCAGGAGGAACTACTGCTCCCAGCACACCAGCATCATGATGCAGACATACTCCTTTCACCTTCATCCACTTTCCGTTCAGGGCAAATCCCTTGTTGGCATCGAACTTCAACGTACGGAGACCTACACTCGTCGAACTGCCATCTATCCGTTTCCCGTCACAAAGCAGCTCTGTCTTCAACGTGTACAGATAAGGTACATCCAGATTCCAGCGGCGAGGTTTCTTCACCTTCAGTGATACTGTTTCTTTCGTAATACCTTCAGCTTTATCCGCCACTTTCTTACAGCCCTGTGCTACCAGTGTACCTTCTGCATCATAAAGTGCCGCAGAAACCTCCAATGCACCAGCAGCCTTCACATGTTTCTCCACTTCCATATCGACTGCCACTACCGCCTGCTTATCGGTCAGCGAAGTAGCGTGCCAGCCTATCCCCCATTGTGCAAAATGAATGTCAGGAGCGGAAATCATCCACACATCCCGGTAAATTCCAGAACCGGTGTACCAGCGTGAATCGGCATAACGGCTATGGTCTATACGAACTGCCAGCACGTTATCTCCTTCCTTCAGATAGGGAGTCATGTCATACATAAAAGATATGTATCCGTTCGGACGTTTACCGAGCAGGTGTCCGTTCAAATAAACCTCGCTGCGGTTATATGCTCCCTCAAAATAGATGTAGTGGCGCGCAGCCTTATCGGTAACCTGAAAATGTTTCCGATACCAGCCTATACCACCCGGCAAATAACCGGTACAGCTTGCCAGTGAAGGAGAAAGCTGTCCTTCTACCGACCAGTCGTGCGGCAAATCAAGCTTTCGCCACTTACTGTCGTTATACGATGCAGAAGTGCTCAGACTATCGTCTGACAAGCTGAACAACCAATTCTCATTGAATTTTTTGGCTTCGCCAAAAGATACTTGGGCTTGCACTATAGTACATACCAACAGCCCCAAAAGAATAATAAAAAATGCCTTGTTCTTCATATAACTTTTTTATTTTAGTTCATAGACTACTGTTGTTACACTCTCTGCATCTAACACGACAGAGTCTTCAGTTTCTAAAACCTTCTCAACCAATTGTTTATTTGCAGAAGTTGTATAAGTTTTTATAGACTTAAGCTCTCCAGGCCAATTTTGACGTGTCTCTTTTAAGCGTACTCCCTTACTTGATAAGTTTGTATACACTGCTACAATACAATCCTGCTGCGGTGAAATCCAAGCAGAACCAAAGAAGCTCATAGACTCATTTAAAGTAACAGAGATTCGTTGATAATCAGGACGAATAAAACGGCTATAGTTTCCTAATACCCACAAAGTGGCAGTCGCATTAAAACTTCCTTCCTCTTCCAGATTATCCACACTTTCTTTATCTCCAGCCCATCCCTTCGGTGTCAGTGAAATCAGCAAGAAACGGTTTTTCTGTCCCCATCTTGAAACATCCATAGCCACCCAATAATTCCAGGATGTTACATTGGCAACTGTCAGGTCATTATGAATCACCTTAGACATATACAAAGCAATATCCATTTCCGAGGCCGCATCATATCCCACAAACTCAGACGAACTATAATTATCTCCCAGCATGCTCCACTCACTTTGCCAAACTTCCACGCCATACTGTGTAGCAGCTTCTGCCACTTTCTTCCGTACCTCACGCATTCCATCCCATGTCCCGTCTGTCCAGTAGCTATGCCCACAAATTAAATTTTTCACATGCGATAAATCGCCCACATAAGCAGATGATGAGGTAGAAAAGAATGCAGAAAGCACATTACTACGGTTTGCATCGTCTTTCACCTTGTAAAGATACTCCCAATCTCCAGATTCTCCTAATAAAATATTAGTAGAAAGTCCTTTTTGAGTCAGTTGCGAATCAAGTTCCCTTGTAAGCTTCGCTATTTCCTCATTTTTCCATCCACTACCTTCCTGACCATTTCCATCCCAATTATATTGAGGTTCATTAACCGGAGAAATATGGCTGACAGAGAACCCTTCATCCACATAATGTTTGGCGACCTCTGCCATATAAGCAGCAAAATCATCATAACAATCCGCTTTCAGGTTTGCACTGCCTCCATTCTGAGAAAATCCTTTACCATTCAGAGTGTACTGTACTGGAGGAGTATTACTAAAAAGCACATAATTATTGACACCAAATTCTTTTGCACGACTCATGAAATAACGCTGTCCCTCACAATGTGTCCAGTCTAATGACAAATTATCTGTCAAATAAGACTCCGCACGTCGAGATTTGTCCACAATACCACTTTCATCTCCTTGTTCCGTACTTCCTCCTCCCAAATTCACACGCCACATAGAAAGCCCGATTCCCTTAGGCTGTCCATCTACAATCTCCGAAGAAAATAAAAGCTCAGAAATACGATCACGGCCACTGGTCCAATACTTTCCAATATACGCAGGCGTCCAGCAATCAGATGCACCAAATCCAACTATTTTCTGGAAAGTTTGTCCGGCATCAACTGTCACATTTTTCTCTACACTGACAATCTCTCCTGAATCACCTCCATCTCCAGGATTTTCTGGAGTATTATTACTATCACTACATGCAGTCAGAGCTAATAAGCCCAATACGATTGAATATCCTTTCATTATCTTGATTTTTAAATAAAAATGCCATTCAGAGGAACATACACATTCCTCTGAATGGCATACATATAACCTACAATTCCATTATATTTTAATTCCAGTTCGGATTCTGTTCGATAGAACCGTTAGACATAGTTACTTCATACAAAGGAATTGGGAAAAGAAGATCACGATCTTCTCGGAATGACTTACCTTTATCGCTTGCTTCACCCTGATTATCCCACTCCATTGCATCACGAGTAGCAGGATCTGTATTCCATTTTACAAATGAGCCATTTTCACCCATCAGATTTGCAATCACCGGTTTTCCATTATCGTCCTTCCAACGACGAATATCGTACAAACGATTCTGTTCGAAAGCTAACTCCAAACGACGTTCATTACGAATGGCGTGGCGAAGTTCATTTCCTGTATAATTAACAGGAGCCAAACCAGCACGGTTACGTACTTTATTTAATGCAGCTTGTGCATGAGTGTCATCTTGAAGTTCATTACAAGCCTCTGCATACATCAATAACACATCTGCATAACGCAAAATACGATGATTAAGAGGACTTTTATCTGTATTATATATAGCCGGACGATCATTTAAAGGAAGATAGTATTTACGGATAATGCGACCAGATTTATGAATTGACGGATCAATAATCAGACAATTATTACCCCAACCATATTCTTCGACAAACTTACCGTAATTATCACCTAATGCATCTTGATTGTCAGCCACTATATTAGCAAAATTATCTGAGGTTTCTCCTTGTATTTCTGTACATCCAGATTTGATGATAGTCCAATCCCGTCGTTTATCATTATCTTCATAAGCAGCCTCTAAATTAGCCGTTGGTTGACACCATGACCATCCATCTCCCAATATTGTTCCACAACTACGAGCACCAGTTATAGTTGAAAGTGACCCGCCAACCAATAAAGACTCATGATACTCATATTGTACCTCGAACAAACTTTCTTCGCTATTATCATGATTTACATCCCAAACATCACCAAAATTATCAAGTAACTTATATTCTGAAGTTTGTGCATCTTCCCCATTATAACCTGATTCGGGAACAAGCTTTTGTAATACCTCGCGCGCCTCTGTCCATTTTTCTTGGTATAAATAAACTTTACCTAACAAACCAAGTGCAGCTCCACTTGTAGCACGGCCCATATCAGCAGCTGCATACTCACTTCTTTTAGGCAAAACTGAAGCTGCAGCTTTTAAATCCTCTTCAATAAAAGCATAAATGTCTTCTTCTGAAGCACGTGTAATGCCCTGAATTTCTTCAGGTAGCTGAAATCCAGTAATTAGAGGTACACCACCAAAGTTACGTACTAGTTCAAAATAAAAATAACCACGTAAGAAACGAGCCTCTGCAACCAAGCGGTCCTGAAGTTCCTTATCTTCCAAACCTGCTTTTTCTATACGGTCAATACCTATATTACAACGTAAAATACCATTGTAACGATATTGCCAAAAATTAGCAATAGCCTCATTGCTCGCTCCATTTCCCTGATAATGAGCAAGTGAAAGATAGTCTCCTTGATCTTGCGAGGTATTTCCCATCCAAGCATCATCACTACACATTTCTGATAGCAACCATATTTTATTTATCTGCCACCAGCCACCACAGGTAATATCCTGATAGCAACCCGTAATATAAGATGTACAGTCATCAGCTGACTGGAAATAAGTATCAAGATTTTGCTGCCCACGTACTTCTTCATCAAGAAAATCCTCACATGAAGAAAACCCAACTATTGAAGCAGCTAAAGTAAATATCGCTAAAAATTGTTTCATAGCTATTCAAGAATTAAAATTTAAAGTCTATACCAAACAAGAATGTACGCGGATTTGGATAAGCAATGTTATCAATTCCTGTTTCAATCACACTTCCATCCATCATTGGACGTTCAGGATCCATTCCCGAATAACCAGTAATGGTGAATGGATTCTGTGCTGAGAACGATACACGTAAATTAGCTCCTTTTACCCAATGTTTTGGGAAAGTATAACCAATCTGAAGTAACTTACAACGTAAATATGAACCATCTTCAACAAAGAAACTGGATACACGCGTATAGTTCAAGTTTCTATCAGCGTATGACAGGCGAGGAATTTCATAACTTGTACCCTCTCCGTGCCAAGCTTCGTTCAAAGTTCCTTCCCATACATTTGCCCCATTCTTTCCAGAATACATTGTACGAGTAGTATTAAAGATATCATTACCAAATGTTCCGTAAAAATTGGCTGCAAAATCTATATTTTTATAAGTAAATCCCAAATTAAGTCCCATCATCAAATCAGGATAAGGATTACCAATAAAGGTTTTATCATTTTCATCCAGTTTACCATCATGATTTAAATCTTTAAAACGAATATCACCAGGCTGTGCATTTTCTTGAATCAAATTTCCATGTTCATCTGTATGAGCATATACATCACTCCAATTTTGGAAAAGTCCATCTGCCACATAACCATAGAAGCGAGAAATCAATCCACCATCTTCGTTTCGAATAATTTGATCCTGATTAAAAGAGCCTGTTAATACAGCTCCATCACCAGACAAACGAATCGCTTTATTCTTTACTGCTGATAAATTAACTCCAATATTATATGAAAAATCTTTTCCAATCTGATCATGCCAATTTAATCCTAATTCCCAGCCAGTAGCTTTCATGCTACCAACATTCATCCACACCTCAGCAACATTATTTTCACTTGGATAACCTAATATATAAGGAACACGTTTTTTATAGAGCATATCCTTTGATTTCTTCTGAAAATATTCAAAAATAACACCCAGACGAGAATCAAGGAACGACATATCCAATCCAACATTCCAATCTTCCACTGTCTCCCACTTCAGCTGATCATTCCCTACTGTAGATACATAATAGCCATTAGCCAACGTGTTATTAAAAATATATTGAGACTGATCTAGCAAAGTCAATGTTGCATTGTTATCAATATTCTGATTACCTACACGGCCCCAGCCTCCTCGAAGTTTTAAGTCACTGAACAAAGACTGGTTTTGCATAAATTCTTCACCGGTAATACGCCAAGATGCTGAAACAGAGGGGAAAATTGCATACTGATTTCCTTTAGGGAAACGAGAAGAACCATCAGCACGAATAGAGGCTGAAATATAATAACGACTATCGTAATTGTACATTACACGTCCCAAGAAAGAAACCAATGAATTAAAGGTACTTTCACCTTCCGCTGTAGCTGTAGCTGGATCACCTGCATTTACTTCCTGCATCTGATCCATATTATTAGGTACATCTTTACGTAAAGCCTTAGTATTATACCACGCATAACGTTCTGCAGTAAAACCTCCCATTACATTCAAATTATGCTTTTCTGCAAAAGTATCAATATACGTAATTGTATTGGTCCAGTTCCAATCCAACCATTCCTGTGACTGACGAGAAATTTCACTCTGATCAGCCTTTTCCAATGCATCAATATTAAACAATGGCGTAAAAGCATCTGTACGACGGAAATGTGCATTGGTTCCGAATTGAGTACGCAATGTTAACTTCTGAATTGGGTTAACCTGCAAATAGGCATTTACAAGGGCTCCCATCTCCCGTGAATAAGCATTTGAACGAGCAATAGAACCTGCAGGATTCCATGTCTCATTATTATAAGAGCGTTCGTAATTGTTATATGAATTATCCACCCACTCAGACTCAGGTTTAAATACAGGAGTAGTTGGGTCCATTGACATAGCTGATGAGAACTGGCTAGGAGTATCTTCCCAAGATTCCACACGCGGAGCTATATCTACACCCATTTTTACATATTTATTAAACGTATATTCTGTGTTCAAACGAACATTTATTTTATCCCAATAACCTACATCAAACTGAGAATTGTTACGATAATAACCTAAACTAAAATTATATACTAACTTATCTGTTCCTCCAGCTACACTAAGTGCATAATTCTGAACTAAGGCAGTTTTATTTACCACAGTATCCCACCAATCAGTTCCACCAGGATTGGTTGTTGCTCCAGTATCATTCCAATTAGAAGTAGAACCATCATTAGAATAACGCGTATTATATACATCCTTATATTCACTTACACCTGCAATATCAGGCTTTGCAATTGTTTGAAAACCTACAGATGTCGTAAAATTAATATTTGCCTTTCCTGATTTTCCTTTTTTAGTCGTAATTAAAATTACACCATTGGAAGCACGAGTACCGTAAATAGCTGCCGCAGAAGCATCCTTCAAGACTTCCATTGATTCAATATCATTACTATTCAAAAAGTTGATATTATCACCTACCGGCATACCATCCACCACATAAAGCGGATTACTTCCATTTACAGTAGTAACACCTCGAATCAAAACTTTTGGAGCAGTACCCGGACCACCACCACTTGCGACCTGTACACCATTTACTTTTCCTTGTAATGCATCCATTGCATTACCTGTAACTGTTTGCGTAATATCTTTACCCTTTACTGTAGAAATAGAACTGGTCAAATCACTCTTTTTCACAGTACCATAACCGATAACGACTACTTCTTCCAATAATTCTGTAGCTTCTTTCAATTCTACATTGATTACCGTTTTTCCATTTACAGGAATCTCTTGCGTATCATACCCAATAGAAGAAAAAACAAGCACCGCATTTGAAGATACATTTGTCAATATATAGTCGCCATCCAATCCGGTAATAGAACCGTTTCCGGTACCTTTAATCTGTACTGTAGCACCGATCATAGGCTCTTTATCAGACGCTGAAGTTACCGTTCCTTTCACGGTAAGGGTCTGTGCATAGCTACATAATGAAAGTAGCAATAGACACACAATTAATAATTGTTTTTTCATATTCTATGATTATTGGTTAATTAATTTACTGGGACAATTTTACCTCTACCTAAATGAGCATCAAATTCAAATCGATAATTTCCCCCATTTGTAACAACTGGTTTCATCCAGTTATCCTGTACAGAAGAACCATCTGCCCACTTTTGATTTGTACCTTCCCAATTGGGATTCACATCATTCTTCTTACTAAAATATCCAAACTTTTCAATCTCAGTAGAGTTATCACATCTCCACTCTACATGATCCCACCATCCTTCTGGATGATAGTTTGAAATAATAAAATTCATTTCTTCCCCAGAAGAAAGTGTCCATGTTCCTTCAGAAGGGTAATAGAACAAATGAGGATTATTGGAATCCTGTGCAAAAAGATGATTTCCGGCATCCTGTGGTGATCCTCCCCAACCGATATAGAAGTTTATAAATTCTGTTCCATTTTCCCACAAATCAAAACACGGCTTTCCATATTCATAATTTATTGGATCCGTAGCTTCTACAACAGAGTAAGTAGAAGATGTATAATCGCCTGTTTTAGTATTAAATATGATTTTATAATAGACGTTAGGTTGATCTAGAATAATAGGATTTACGTTTTCTTTCTTGGTTTCATAAGTCAGCACTGTATTATCAGATAAATCAAGTCCAAAACAAATAGGAGAGAAATCATTTTTTTGCGATAAGAAATATATCTTAGTGCCAGCCGCCTTATTATAATAGCGAGCTTCATATTGAAATTCTCCAGTATGTTCAATAAGCATAGGAACACCAAAAACATCACTGTTCAGTTCTTCTACAGTCTCGACATCTGCTAAATATAACTTTTCAAAGTCTTTTAATCCAGCAATAGATAATATACTATTTGAAGTTACTTCATTCCCAACTTTATCAACGACAGTGAAACTCATTTCATAATCTTTTTCTTGATATGGGAATTCTATTTCCTTTGCAATTTTTATTTCCGTTTTTCCTTCTGCATCAACCTTTAAAGGAGAATACCCTTCAATATCCTTGATATTAATCAACACATAATCTAATGCACGATCATCTGTTGCCGTAATATTTAAGCTATATATAGTCGTCTGTCCTTCTTTTAAAAGAGCAGCTACCGTTGCTGATGGAACCACAGTAAATTTTGGAGCCTCAAAATCTCCATCCATAGTAATCAGCACATCCTGTGATGTTTCTCTTCCACCAACATCCACTACTGTCACTTTTACCGTAAATTGCTCTCCTACCTCATCTTTTGAAATACTAAACTTATAGCTTAAATCATAAGAAGTTTTTGGCTCACCATAGATTTCTATTAAATCAATGGTCTTGTTTAAATACAAATCAGCACATTCCAATTTAATAGCAGAAATTCCATCTGCATCCGTAAGAGTACCTTCAATTGTGAAGTCATGACCTGCACCACTCTGAATATGGTTCGTTTTTAACACTGCAACAGGTGATTCCCCATCAACATCCGAATATCCATTGTCATCACTACATCCTGTTACAAAGGCCCCTGCTGCAAAAAATGCGCAGAGTAAAGAAACCTTTAAGAATCTTGTCCTCATAATTATTAGTATTTATGATTAAACATTATATTTTTCGATTGTAAAATTACAGATTGTTTAAATTATCTGTATCAATACATCATTCAATGACCGACTAAAAATCGCTCATTGAATGATTTACCTATCTTTAATTCAGTAATTATTGCTATTTTTGAGACTACAAAAATGAACAATATGAAATATCTTTTTACTCTTGTATTCTGCATGCCATTTTTCATTACTCAAGCCCAACAATATACCATCAAAAAATTAGGCTTAGAGAAAAAGCTTTCTAATAGTTATATCATCGATATTGCAGAAGACAAGAATGGGTATCTCTGGTTTGCGACAGAAGATGGACTGAACAAGCTAGAAGGAGGAGTATTCAATCCTTTCTATAAAAAGGAGAAAGGAAAATCACTCAACCTGACAGGAAATGAATTAAATTGTCTATTAGATGATCCTCAAGACCCAGTGTTATGGATTGGCACCCAACGTGCTGGATTAAATGCTTTCAACTATCAAACAAATGAGCAAAGAATCTTCCAGCATGATAAAAATAACCCATATAGTATTGCTACAAATGACGTAACAGATTTAGCTATTGCAGCTGATGGGAATTTATGGATTACAACTTACTGGAGAGGAATAGAATACTTAAACAAGGCAACAGGAAAATTTACACATTACAATCAAGAAACTATTCCAGGGCTTCCAAGCAATACTATCTGGACTGTGATAGATGATCACAAAGGTAACCTATACATTGGCCATGCTCAACACGGTATGACCATTATGTCTATCAAGGATAAAAAAATTAAAAATTTTACATATAATAAAAATGACAATAAATCACTCCCAAGCAATAACGTACAATGTATTTTTAAAGATAACACTGGAAATATTTGGGTGGGAACAGAAAAAGGATTAGTGCTTTATAAACCCGAGACAAAAACATTTATCAGATTGGGAGAAAAAGAGCCCGCTCTTTCTCATCGTATTTATGATATTCAACAATTCAATGAAAATGAATTATGGATTGCCACTGAATTTGGAGGTATTGCCATTATAAATCTATCTAAAAGCTTGTTTAATACAGCAGAAGAAATACAGTTTATTCAAGCTGGAGACAATGAATATAACTTGAATAATTCAACAGTTCGTTGCTTGTTCCAAGACTCACATCAAAATATTTGGGCCGGGACTTGGGGAGGAGGTGTAAACTTTCTCAGTTCCAATACAGCCTTATTTAAATCATTCAGTTACTCCTCCAAATCATCAGACAGTAATCTTAATACCCCTATTGCCAGCGCAGTATGTCTTGACAAACAAAATTATTTATGGGTTGGAACCGATGGAGGAGGAATAAATGTTTTAAAAGATGGACAAAGAATAGCAACCTATACAGAGCAGACAAATAATCTTAGTGGAAATTCTATACAAACAGCACTATGTGATAAACAAGGAAATTTATGGTTTGGTATATTCTATGGAGGAATCATGTTTTATGACACACAAAAAAAAATATTTCAACAAGTTTTTCCAGAAGGATACACAAATCAAGATGTCCGTTCACTTTTTGAAGATAAAGAAGGTATTATTTGGGTGGGAACCAGCAATGGTATTTTTCAAATAGAAAGAGATACAAAAAAAATTATCCAGCATACACACGTTACTGATAATCTAGTACGTAGTGTTATTAAAGACAAAAAAGACCAGATATGGGTAGGCAGCTTTGGAGGTGGTGTAGCTCTTTACTCCTCAAACTGGAAATTATTAAAAGAGTTCAATACATATCAAGGCTTCCCATCCAACACCATCAACCAGATTTATGAAGACTCAAAAGGATATATATGGGCTGCGACAGGAGAAGGCCTTGTGCAATTTGAGAACAATTCACCTTGGAAATATAAGATCTACCAGCGTAATGAAGGATTGGCCAATACTTTTATCTGGGCCATTGAGGAAGATGAAAACCAGAATATCTGGTTCAGTACCAATCAGGGAATCAGCTGTTTTGTCCGAAATGAAAGAAATATTTATAATTACGACTTCAGAGATAATATTCCAATGGCAAGCTTTACTGGAAGAAGTGTATGTAAAGACAAAAACGGGACTATGTATTTTGGCTCCACTAACGGCCTCTGCTATTTCACTCCCAGCAACATTTTGGAAAAACGACAGTCTCCTAAAGCCACAATCGGAAAGATTACTATTTTTGAACCTCTTGTCTCTGAAAATAGCAATGAAACAGAAATCTCCTTAATCAATAAAGAAAGCATACGACTAAAACACCTGCAAAACAACTTCAACATTTCATTCAGCATACAAGATTACTCACTGAATGAAAGAGTAGAATATGCCTATATGTTAAAAGGTTTGGAAAACTCGTGGTACACCGTAAAGGACCCCAACAACGTTACTTTCCGCAACCTACCCCCCGGAAAATACGAATTCATGATTAAGACTCGTATCCGAAACCAGGAATGGTCAGACGAAATTTCATCCATAGAAATTATCATTGCCCCCCCCCTCTGGCTTTCCTGGTGGGCTAAATTACTCTACGTAATTAGCGGCATAGGTATCCTTTTCATCGGACTATGGGCCTATAGACGTAAACTGAATTTAGAGTATCTATATGAATCCGAAAAGAAAAGTCATGAACAAGAACAAGAACTGAATGACGAACGTCTGCGTTTCTATACGAATATCACCCATGAACTACGCACTCCATTGACACTGATTCTGGGCCCATTGGAAGATTTGGTAAAAAGCAATACGCTTTCCAGCAAAGACCATCATCGGATTTCTGTTATTCATCAGAGTGCCGTACGATTACTGAACCTGATAAACCAGATACTGGATTTCCGAAAAACAGAGACACAAAACAAAAGACTTTGCGTTACAAAAGGAAACCTGACGAACGTAGTCTATGAAGTCGGTCTGAAATATAAGGAATTAAACAGTAAACCAGACATCCAAATTCTGATAGAGATAGAAGAAGAAAACATGTTCCTGTTTTTCGACAAGGAAATTATTACCATGATTCTGGACAACCTGATTTCCAATGCACTGAAATATACTGACAAAGGATACATCCGCATCCGTACTGAATGGGTTACAGAAAATGGCATACGATATGCTCAGCTCTCTGTGGAAGACACCGGATACGGCATCGGAAAAGAAGCATTGGCCCACATATTTGAACGCTATTATCAGGAAAGCGGAGAGCACCAGGCTTCTGGAACAGGTATCGGGCTGGCCCTGGTAAAAAACTTGGTAAAATTACACGAGGGAGATATTCAAGTAAAAAGTCTGCCCGATGTCGGTACGACATTCTACCTACGGCTACTGGCTGATAATACATATCCTCAAGCACTGCACGGAGAAGATATGCACACTGAAAAGCAAGATGCTAAAGCAGAGGATTCTACTATGAAACTGGAAGCTATAGAGCCGGATAAAAATGCGCGTCCTATTATTTTAGTAGTAGAAGACAATGCCGATATACGCGACTACATTGCCGACTCGTTTACAGATTTATATGAGATAAAGACTGCTGCTAACGGAAAAGAAGGATTACAAATAACCACAGATTGTATTCCGGATATTATCGTCAGTGACATTATGATGCCGGTAATGAATGGGGTTGTCATGTGTCAAAAGCTGAAAGCAGACATTCGTACCAGTCACATTCCGGTTATTTTGTTGACAGCAAAAGACAGTATTACCGACAAGGAGGAAGGTTACCAGGCAGGAGCAGATTCTTATCTGACGAAGCCTTTCAGTGCCAGTCTGCTGCAAAGCCGTATCAGCAATTTGCTGACCCAGCGGCGACTTTTATCAGAGCGCTTTGCCATCCGTCCAGACAAACCGAAAAAACAAAGCATGGAGGAAAAGAGGGCTATTATCACGGAATCTATGAACAAGTTGGACAAGGAATTCCTGGATAAAATCACCAATACGATTACCGAAGGATTAGCTGCTGCAGAAAATATAGATATTACCGTACTTTCCAATGTGATGTGCATGAGCAGTTCCACACTCTATCGCAAGGTAAAGGCACTTACGGGTATGTCAACCAACGAATATATCCGGAAAATCAAAATGCAGCTGGCTGAAAAGTATCTGTTGGAAGGAAAATATTCTATCTCTGAAATCGCATTCAAGGTAGGAATCAACAGCAACGTATATTTCCGTCAGTGCTTTAAAGAAGAGTTCGGCATGTCTGCTTCCGATTACTTGAAGCAACTGACAGGTAAATCTATTGATGAGAAAGTCGATGAATAATCAGCTATAAAAAAGTGTCCTCACGTTTGATTTAAAACACAAGGACATTTAAAACCAAACGCTTAGATGTTTTAATCCGAACGCCTAAGCGTTTTTTCATACCCATAAAGCACATCAAAAAAGCGGCCGCTTTCACAAGGAAAACAGCCGCTTTCAAACATTATATCAGATTTCTATTTTATTCTGCTTCACCAGCCTGTTTCGGCATCTTATGTCCCATTGTCAGGTAAGCTACCGGAGCAGCTACGAACAATGAAGACAATGTACCGATTACTACACCCAGAATCATAGCGAATGCGAAGCTGCGGATGCTGTCACCACCAAGGATGAAGATACTCAGCAACACAATCAATGTACTCAAAGAAGTGTTGATGGTACGGGCCAGAGTCGTGTTCAACGAATCATTGAACAGCTGCGTACGGTCGCGTTTCGGATACAAACCGATGAACTCACGTACACGGTCGAAGATTACCACCTTATCGTTGAT
>ENA-ORTS01000211-ORTS01000211.1-human-gut-metagenome-genome-assembly--contig:-NODE-211-length-51624-cov-5.873800_pt1 | contig 51624 bp, 49 predicted proteins | sample MGYA00241911_ERZ509186 | MGnify/ENA primary metagenome ERZ509186 (study PRJEB26280, sample SAMEA2338852) | human gut metagenome | biome: human gut; feature: human-associated habitat; material: faeces...
AATTAGAGAAATATAATGAGCGATGTTCCCCATTTGAGATTCCCGGAGTTTAGTGAAGAGTGGGATTCTTTTAAATTAGTTGAATTAGGTAAATTCATAGGTGGAGGTACTCCATCTTCTTCAAACTTATCCTTTTGGACAGGTTCAATTCCATGGATTTCATCATCTGATATTAAAGAGGATAATATTAATAATATATCTATATCCCGTTATATTACAGAAGATGCTATCGAAAAATCTGCTACAAAATATTGTCCTGCGCCAGTCATTCTTATCGTATCAAGAGTAGGTGTTGGAAAAGTAGCATTATCACATACATCTTTATGCACTAGCCAAGATTTCTGTAATATTATAGACATAAAATGTCATCCAGTATTTCTTTCGTATAATTTACTTCGCACAATGAAGCGAAAATCAAGAGAAGTACAGGGAACATCTATCAAAGGTATCACATCCGATGAACTCCAAAAGATAAGAGTGTTTATACCCAAGAATAAGGATGAACAAAATAAAATTTCAAATCTTCTGACATTGCTCGATGAACGTATCGCCACCCAAAACAAAATCATTGACAAGTTGCAGTCCTTAATCAAGGGAATTAGTAGTAGAATTTTTACATCCATACAAGGAATTGAATATAGAATGGGTGATATAGTTACAATTACTAATGGAAATAATAATGTGCAAGATGCTGTTACACAATCAAAGGATGGTTTGTATCCTTTCTTTGATCGGTCTGAGGATATAAAATATTTGCCTACATTCTTGTTTGACAAAGAAGCTATTATATATCCAGGTGAAGGAACAGAATTTATGCCACGATATTTCAAAGGGAAATTCGCTTTACATCAAAGATGTTATGCCATTTTTGACTTCAACGAAATTATAAATGCTCGTTTCCTATATTTTTATCTAAAGACGAGAAATTCTTATTTCGTCAAAAATGCTGTGGGCTCAACAGTGCCTTCATTAAGACTTGACACGTTTCAAAAACTAAAAGTTATTATTCCATCGAAGAAAATACAACATAGTGTATCTTTATGTCTTTCTTCTATGGAGCAGAAGTGTAATGTTGAAAAAAAGATTTTACACAAACTATTAAAGCAAAAGCAGTATCTGCTTCGCCAAATGTTCATATAAACATCTGGCGAAGTAAATATTGCTTCTGCGAACTTAGGTTTGTTAGAATATGCTGTTCTGCCGATAATTTGTTATCTATTGCGGACAACAATCGAGCATATTGGAGTTGTTCTGTATATGATGGGCAAAATACCTTGGCTTTACCATAGTCCTTGAAGTATATGTGAGGTATAGCCATACCTGTTTTGTAAGGCTCAAAGTTTAAAACTTTCAGCAAATAGTAAAAGTATTGGAGCGAATAGCCTTCTTTTGCTTGTAAAATATTCAATGTTCCTGTTGCAGAGCATTTGCCCGTAACGTAGGAAACTGTTCCTACACCAGAACCATCTTTGATAATATAAACGGCTTCACCCTCCGTACTATAATTGTCGAGGTAACCAACAATGCCATTTGCACCATACACAGGATATGTACCTTGCTCACAAACTTCACTTTCTTGCAGGGTTGAAGATTTACATTCCAAGCATTCTGCTAAGCGAACATTGGGCTTGTTGTTGCGAACTATCTTCTGTGCAATTCCCTTGATTAAGGATTTTGAAGTTCGTAGGTCTGCGATTATAGATTATGCGATAAACTCCCTTGATACTGATTTTGCAAAGTTTGGTTCTTTGTATGAAATGGCTGGTGAGGGTGGAACTCCAACAACTTCAAATGCCAGTTTCTACGATAATGGCAAGATACCATTTATCAAAATTGACGATTTAAAGCAGAAGTATTTGACTGAGAATAAAGACTTTATTACAGAACTTGGTTTGCAAAAATCATCAGCTTGGCTTGTACCTACACATTCTATCCTATTTTCAAATGGTGCGACCATTGGAGAAATTTCAATAACAACATATCCTGTTTGTACAAAACAAGGAATATTGGGAATTGTACCAAAGCAAAACATTGATGTGGAATTCTTGTATTATTTCATGTCTTCTTCTTATTTCAAAAAAGCAGTTAGTCGTATTGTTACAGAAGGTACAATGAAAACAGCCTATTTGAAAGATATAAACAATATACTTTGCCCGATACCAACAAAAGAGGAGCAACAGGAGATTACAAAAATACCATCCGCTCTAAACTCTAAGATCGATACAGAAAAAAGTATATTGAAATTGTTCATTACACAAAAGCAACATCTATTGCACCAAATGTTCATATGAACATCTGACAAAGTAAGTATTGTTTTTCACTCAGATACATTTTACAAGTTCGTTGGTGTACCAGTAGACAACTATCCAATGTTTGGAACACCTTGGATAGTTGTTTTTGTGTTTCTATATTTGGCATTCTTATTTTAATCGAAGCCATTGTGTTATTCATCAATTTAGGGTTCGCCAAATTTGAAGAAACATATTTTTGAGTAGCTTGCTGAAGAACAAGTGAGACAAAATAACAATCAAATTTAGGCTGTATCTTTAAAGTACCACAGACATTGGTACAATTGAACTTTCCTTTTCTGTAAAAGACAGTTCCTGCATTTGCACCATCAGTTGTCCAAGTAATGTACTCGCCATCAAACATATAATTATCCAAATAGCCCATTATTCCATTATTGGAAGTTTGAGAAGAATAAACAGGATAAAGAGGATTCTTTTGTCTATCAATTTCTACAGAACTGATGACACGTCCTCTTCCTATTTCGGCTATGTCTTGAATTTTATAAGTAGTCCACTTGTCGTTGCATAATAATTTCTTGCTAATCGCAGACTTTAGTTTCTTCAAGTCCTCAATGATTTTGTTTTGGGTAGCAATGCGCTCGTCAAGTAACTTTAAAAACGAGGCAATTTTATCTTCTTCCTGTAAAGATGTAGTATAAAGAGGGAAAGAAGCATATTCCTGTGAATTTATACCGGGCTGTCCAGAACGAGCAGACATTACAGAAATCCATTTCTTATATCGATGTGTATGTAGTTGAGAAAACACAAAATATGAATTGTGCTTATAAATATTTGCACATATAAGAAATCCTGCAAAATATAGCTTACCATCACTATTGCGGTAAAGATAGCTTTTCCCTGTGCTTGCTCCTGTACGAGCAAGAAGAATATCATTCTCTTTTACGAGATAACTATCCCCCAATTCTCCATCTGGAGAAACAACATCATCATATAGATATTGAGAAGAAGCTTCATCTATGTCTGTAATGCGAATATATTTATTCTCACCATCAAAAGGCTTTGCAGCAGCATTCATACCATAGTCGAATCCGGTTGCAATATCTCCAAATTTACACTTCTTCCACTCCCCACTAAACTCCGGGAATCTCAAATGGGGAACATCGCTCATTATATTTCTCTAATTATAGACATTTATCATTAAATGAAATAATATGAGCAACAAAACAATTAGAGAAATTGCGGTAGCTTGGAAAGAGTACAAGCGACCCTATGTGAAGCAGTCCACAATGGCGGCTTATGTGTTAATCTTGGAGAACCACATCCTTCCCACTTTTGGAGAGTGTGATTCGCTCCATGAAGAGATTGTGCAGGACTATGTCCTGCGAAAAATCGAAAGTGGATTAAGTGTAAAATCTGTAAAGGACATTTTGATCGTTCTAAAAATGGTGATGAAGTTCGGGGTAAAAAACGAATGGATGGACTATTATGAATGGGACATCAAATATCCAACCATTTCGACAAACAAAGAGTTGGAGGTTCTATCAGTAGCCAATCACAAAAAGGTGCTCAACCATATTCAAAACCATTTCTCTTTTGCTGGACTTGGTATTTACATTAGTCTATGTACTGGGCTTCGCATAGGGGAGGTCTGTGCCTTGAAATGGAGCGACATCAACACAATGGACGGGACTATTACCGTAAACCGCACAATAGAGCGAATATATATCATTGATGGGACACAAAAACATACAGAGTTGGTTATCAACACTCCCAAAACACAGAACTCATGTAGAGAGATTCCTATGACAAAGGAATTGTTCGCAATGATGAAGCCTCTGAAAAAGGTAGTCAATGATGATTTTTATATTCTAACCAATGCTGAATACCCGACAGAACCGCGTACCTACCGGAATTATTATACCAAACTAATGGAAAAATTAGGTATCCCAAAACTAAAGTATCATGGACTTCGCCATAGCTTTGCCACTCGTTGCATAGAAGCCGGATGTGATTACAAGACAGTTAGTGTATTGCTTGGACATTCCAATATCTCAACGACTTTGGATCTCTATGTTCATCCAAATATGGAACAGAAAAAGCGGTGTATTGCAAAAGTATTCAAGTCACTTGGTAAATGACTAATAAAGAGTGGGAGGATATTCAAATGCAATTCTCTCACTCTCTGTTCCAAAGTGATTGGCAATTTTTGAGTTTGTAAAAGAACTATCTTAGGTTGGCAAAATCGACCTAAAGAATCTGGCAGATTCGTTTCGACTGATAGGCAAGAGTTCGGACAATAGTTCTGTGTTCATTATCGAGTATCGCATTTATGGTGGCTGACATTACTCTGGAATATCAACCTAACACCAGGAAAAGAGTTCATAAAAGAGTTCGTAAAAGCATTATTGAAATGCGCTTATCCCTGCCAGCTATCAAACTGAGGATAGCCCAACCAAAACATGATTGCGTGGAGAGTTAAGGTATTCTATAATCGCAATAAAGCCATATTCTACTTGCCTTGGATTGACAACTTCTCACGAGCGCTTTATCGCTTGGAATATTGAGTTACCCTAACTCAATGGAGGTCGTATAATGAGCAGGCCCAGGGTGCAATTAAGTGTGCAAATTTCGCTTTTTGTCGAGAAAGATGAGGAAGAGGCTGGTGAAAAGAAAAAGTGCTTAAATAACGCTATTTTTCATCCAATCAGCTTGCTGAAACATCTGGCACTCTCAAACGACCGCTTGGTCGCTTGGGGTATTAGGCTCACTTCTAGTGCGATTATATATATATCTTATTACTAATGTGTTACACGATGTATATCATTTGAAAACAACATATCAGTAACAACTAAAATAGGAAAAATAAAAAAGGTCAGATTAACATGAACAGAAAAAAACAATGAGGGGGCACCTTTAAAGACATCCCCTCATTTTACAGCCTAAAGTAAAAAGCATACTTCGACTACTTTATAAATTCATTTGATTACTTCCTCGAACCGTTTACCCAAATATCAATTGGATTAGATTGTTGTTTGTATTGTTTGACTTCTTCAAGATTCTTATTACAATATTCAGGGTCCAAATGAAATGCTTCACAACTAAGAGCATCTTTAGGATTGTTTATAGTTTGATTTTTCAAATTACAACTAAGGCATCCAAGTTCAAAATCATATCTATGTTCTGAACACATATAGCAATTACGCACATGGCAATGGCGATCGTGTGCTATTGCTAATCCCCAATTATAAAACCTCCCTAATGAAATATTAGCAGTGCCGGTATTGTCATATACAAGTCCTATAGTTGAATCGTATTTTACCGTAACTTCCAATTGTGCTTGCAACCGTCTTCGGGTATAATTTTGGCAGTTACATAACGAGCGTGCAAACACGGAATTGTTTTCGTAGAGAATGAATTTAACAAGCCCAAATTTAGGAGATACGAGTTCTTCTGTAGAAATACACTTTGGACTAAACCCATAGAATTTGATTGAGTCGCTTTCTCTAATATCGTTGTTGACAATATTATCAACGTCTTCTTCTGAATGTACTTCAAACTCAATTATGCGCAATTTTGATTCTCTTTTCTTTTGCGTACATTCATGAGTAACTTTAATTTCCACAAGAATGTTATTCTTTGGATTTACTGGATTGCTCCATAATAAATCAGCCCTAAATAAATCTGTCGGGGATTTTACACATTCTTCCATTTGGCATTGTGTAAGACATTTCTTTAAATCACACGATTTTTCTTCAAATGTATAACAATCATTATCATGATGGCCTATCCATTTGCAGCTGCTTTGAAATTTACACACATACTTCTGTTGGTAGTGAAGTATTATTTGAGGTGATTCTTCAAACCATTGTTTTAATCTTAACTTAGCATAGGCGTGAAGGTAAGATTCATAAGAGCAATTGAGAACAGCCTCATTTTGATATCTATAATCATGAGCGAAATGCCAACTTCTAATGTTTCCACATTTTTTCAGCATTCTGCACTTACAGTGTGGACAATAGAAGTCTTCATTTCTCAAATGGGCATCCGAAACATGGACCAAGTGACCATCAGAAGATACAGCATAATGCTGTTCCATTCTATTTTCATCTCTCATAGGACTAAGGCTTTACAGGTCGACCAAATCAATTTTCTTTCCTAAAACAGCAGCTATTTTTGATAGAATATCAATACCTACAGAATATTTGCCATTTTCTATTCTACTAAGATTGGCTGCATCTATTCCGGCTAATTTAGCCAAATCGCGAGCCTCTATCTTTCTTTCTTCACGAATTTCTCGAATACGGGCACCTATTCTGATACGTTCTCCTTGTCTATCACCTGTGCTGATACCAAGAAAAGCTATTCCCCGTGCAAAAGATTCGCTCCAGATATTATTAGTCATGAGTTCTTTGTCCTCCGAAAAGTTTTTATCAAAAATGGCTTCAATGAGGTGTAATTCATATTTGCGTGTTTCTTCGCTTATATATGCCCCCACTTGACATAGAACTTGAAAAACCTCACCATCCGGTGCAGTTACTTCTATCATTTTAGAATCCACAATTTTTGCTTTAGACTTGAACTCTGTGTCCATGAATCTTTTAAGTTCTTTATTCATTATCAATATGCCGTATTTTCAAGTGTTGCCGCCACCTTTAAGTTTAACATACGGCAAAGATAGGATAAATTTTATAATTGGCAAATACAACAATTGTTATTTAGTATATTTACCAATACAATATAAGCTCTTTACTCGAAAATAGGCACAAGAATTATTTTATCTTTATTTCTCACAGCAAAACACTCCTCAATAGATATTCTACTATATTAGATACTATATGATATTTTCACGTCCTTAGAGTAAAGGTATATCTATAGAAGGTGTTAAATCTCAAAATGTAGGCTTATAGGCTAATATTTATACCTTTTTTAATGGCTGTCAATTAATTTTCGTATCTTTGCAAAAGGATTGAGGCTACTCATTCCGAGGACATTTGAGATTAAAGAGGCGTTATGCTAATCTTGTAGTTTGAAAACGTAGGAAATTTTCAAAATAGTATATACAAAGATAGCATAGTGGTTCTCACGCTATAGCGTGGGCTGCTATTGTTACATCTGTATATACGGGTTTCCTACGACCTTCAAATTAAGACGTGGCATTGCAGTTCCACGCTTGAACCGGGTAATATTCTATATCTTTCTGATTATCAAATTATACATTCGATACTCATTGTAATTTAATACCACAAAGTTCCCATGAAATGTGAGAATGCTATATCAGAATATTTGCTACAAAAAGAAAAGATATTCGATTATTATTTAATGATAAGATTTAATTCATAAATGTTCCTCTGTTTCAATACCCTCTATATCCTTCGAAATTAACTTATATTTGGTTCGTATATCTTCTCGTTGATAGAAATCCAATAAATCGGCTTTACTGAGATAGCCATCCTCCAAATATTTCATTAAGTACTGCTGATTAAATTCAATTGACAAAAGACTCTTCTCTATATTTTTCAGTATCTGGAGATTATTCTTGATATTGTTTTTTACCAGCATTTCAATATTCTGTATATCACGGATGTCTTTCAGCAAACGCTGTATTAGCATATTTACAAAATCTACCTCTATATTCTTCCCATCCTTTCTTAAAGCCAGTTTACGAGCAAAATTGTAAGCAATAGCTAAATTATGATAATCTGAAGCCTCATAATCAATAATACAAATAAATCCGATATTATCAATGTATGTAACCCCATCTACAGCCCGCTGAATAGAAGCATCTGCTAGTGTCTTATCAAAAACAATAATGCTCGTATTAGCACCACGATTCACTGTAGTCTCTAGCAACTGGCTCCATGCAGTATCGTATTTATTAGATGCAATATCTAGTGAATCAACATCACCCAATTTGATACTTTTGTCAAACTTACATTCTATAGCTACTTTCTTTCCACTATTTTCGCCACCTACATAAGCCAGAATATCACCCGTCTTGTTATTCTTCAATAAACCTTTCGATGTTCTAGATAATAAAACTACATCTCCAAGATGGAAGTGATCAATGTAGGTTTCAAGAAACTCTAAGATATCATTCTCAGCAGCAACGCCCTTAATTGCAGTCTTATGGAAAACCTCTTGCTTCATATCAAATAGAAGTTTTAAATTTTCCAGTTGTACCCCCAGATCATCAGTTGTCTTAGAAAGGAAAGCTGAAAATCTATCCTCCATTGTTGCTAGTACACCTATACGAATAGCACGCAATAAAGCTGTTTCTCTTTCATTTTCCGGAAGGGAGATAAAAAAAACGATAAACAAGCTCATCCGAAATCTCAAAGCTATCAACTTGTATGCGCTGAAGTTTGTGATCTATACGCATACCTTATATTTTAGTGTAACGGTAGCCACCTTTTTTTATATAAACATCAAGGAATTTGCCATGAGAATCAGCAGCCATTAATCCATCATAAATACTTTGTGGTACATCATAATATTGATAAACTGCACCACTTAAAAACTCAATTTCTAAAACCAGATTGTCAGGGTCATAACCAATCGAAGCGATGTTCGAAGATGATACATATTGTCTTTCCATATACTTTAAAATATTATAAATTAATTTGTTGTAATCTCCATGCTTTTATAATGTTCTGAAACTCGTCATCTGTAATATCTAAGTTATTATTCCAAGCACCTTTCCCTTTTTCGTCAGAAGCCACAATAGGGTCATTACTGTCTGGCCTATTCTTTTTGTCAGGGAATGTAATAATTGCTCTCATAGGCATCCTTACCGCTTCACCAACAATAATGGATTCACCAGTCTTCAGGATTGGAAGCATATTCACCAAATTAGAAAGATTATCTGAAATAGTATTTGCTATTATACCTCTGTCATTAGAGTTTGTCAAGCGCAAAGCTATCGTTGTACCACATTGAGATAAAATAGTTGGGTCAATCTCCGAAGGACGCTGGCTTACAATCATAGCACTGATACCATATTTACGTCCTTCCTTTACCAAACGACGCACTACTTTGGATGCTCTGCTATTATTGTCACTTCCAAGATAATTATGAGCCTCTTCCATTACTATTAATAGAGGACGTTTCCTGCCTCCTTGTTTAAGATTGCGCGCCCAAAACATAGAGTCATACATGACGCGCAAAAGAATTCCTAAAATATCATGCAAAATTCCACTTGGTACTCCTGAAACATCAAAAACAGAAAGAGTTTTCTCTCCCATCCAAAGCTTCAGCAGTGAATGGATATCATTTGTTATATTTCCATCTGAACTTGGAATAAAACTTTCCGGTTTTAAGACAAAATCAAAACGAGGATCAGCCATTTTTGCCTGTAATGCAAGCAACTGCCTTCTCAAATTCATTGTAGCAGCAGATAAGAATATCTTTGATTGCTGTTGCTCCTTATATTGGGGCAGTACAAATGGCTCTATTGATCCAGTTATTTTACTTCCATCTTCTTTTGTTGCGAAAGCCTCTGTTGTCGCAACCTCATCAAAATCCTTATCAATAGCGCATATTTTCTGTCCTGTTCCCGTACAGGAATGTGTTGCAAACATCGACCTATATAAATAAAGAAATAAACGTTGCAAACTGAAAGGCACAGGTGTATCTGCTGTTATATTATCAGCATTAAGATATGAGAACAAACAAGGGTTCTTCTCTATTGTAAGCTTCTTAAGTTTTAGAATAAGTTCTGAGAGCGGAAATCGGTCATTATCTTGAATATCACCAAAAGCAAAACTTATGAATTCATCAAAGCTCATGGCCCAAAATGGCACAACAAGTTTCTTGTCCGTACGATTTTCTGGTATTGTTCTAAATATATTAGCTCTACTTTTAAAGGTTTTACCATACTCACCATGAATATCAACAAGAATAATTCTAGAAGAGGGAAAAATAGTAGAATCAATTAGAGTGTTAACAAGCCCTGCCACAGTTGTTGATTTACCGGTTCCTGTAGAACCAACAATACAACTATGTCTAGTCACCAACTTATTGATATCTATTAGAGCAGGAATATTCTCCGCTCCAGAAATAGTACCTACAGGCACAAACTCAGCGCCTTTATCACGACCATATATATTCACAAGGTCTTCTTCTGTAACAATATGTACCTCGTCATCTATCATAGGGTATTGTGATATACCTCTTTCAAATGGCTGACCTTTTGCGCCTTCTCCAACGAGTTGTACAGTCATCCACCTTGATCCCGTATTGGCATCGTCCTTCATAGACTCGGGTACTGCATCAGCCCCTACCTGTACAATGGAGCCATACAAGTTAACAAAGCCCTGTGGTATTTTCACAAAACCACCTACTTGTCCAACCTTATAACCATTTCCGTAAATATAAGAAATAGTTGAGTTGAGTGACGGGTATAACTGTACAGAAACATTTGTGCCAGAAATGCTTCTAACAGCTCCTATAATTGCGGGATTACTTTTTGTCTGCATCTGGATGATCTCCTATTAATTCTGAAAGGAAGGAAGTAAAAGAGGCGAAATCCCCGAAAGACACGCGATCATCAACCTTCTTAAAGTTAAAATTCACAAATTCATTCTTTTCATCTATAAACTTTGACCATTCACGGCGCTGAGCGCCAATCACAGCCTCTTCATCATGCCAAATACTGAGGTTAGGACGCTCCAAGGCTCTTTTTACAGCTTCTGGTGTTACCAATGTACCAGAATCATCTTTTTTCATCTTCCCATACATTAATGCCACTACATTTGCACTCTGATTTACTTTCAGAGCATTAATAATAGTGTCATTGATATGTTCATCACCAAATGAATAACCACAAACAAATAATACGGCATGAGGTTTTAATAGAAAGCTTGTCAATCTGTCAGACATAGCTAAGAATGGCATCTTTCTACTTTGATCGTATTTCAGTTTGGAAGGGTATATCAGTTCTGGAGAGCCTGCTATGCCTTTAGACACTCTATAAACTCTTCCCGACATAGTTTTCCAATTTACTGAACCGTGCAATTTCCACACTCTTGCCCAATAATTAGGTAACTCATTTTCTTCTACTGAATGAATATCAAAGAATGGGTATCTTGAACCAGAGAATCCATCAAAGAATGGCACATTTTGCTCTTCTAATGCCTGCTCTAACAACAAATCATAGTTGGTTGTAAATATTTCCACTGGAACAATACGATCGATAGAACTTACCCATCTTGCAAGTCTTCGATACGAATTATCTCCATCAGGTAAGTCCTTTGTCACCGCACTTGCTATTGTATTGCAGATTTCTGTTTCCAGGTTATTTAATTCACTTTCCGTAAACCCTCTTACTGTGCCACCGCCTGTTGAAACTTCTTTCATAGATCGAATATAAGTAAGAACGTCTTCCAAATTTGAAGTATCTCTATCAGCCTTTTTCAACTCTTCAATCAGTCTCTTATATGGTGTGGTAGGAGTATCTGTCGCATGTGTGTCGTTGATAATCTTGGTTAAACCCGCCATATCTGGTAACAGGGGGGCTCCTGTTACTCTAACAGACAAAGGACAACCTGCAGCAAGAAGGAAGCCAAGTGGAGACTTATCTTGTGATAACAGCAATCTTAAACTCCGCAAATGTCTTATTTGATCATGATTCATATATCTTCAATTTTTATTGCTTTCAATTTTCAAAATGGCATCCCGTCTATTTCCATCTGAAAGAAATCTACCGCAATGTTTTTTCTTGAAATTAATAACTGAACGCTTAGTCTCATCCAAAATACTTTTTTCGTTCATCCATTTACATTTTGTTAGGATATCCATAATCTCAGAATGTTTGGTATTTTAAACTGAAATAGACTGCAGGAGTGCTCTCCTTTGCGTCAATGTTCAATACCCTTTGCAAAAGTGCTCACGCTTCTTAGTCAGCTTTTTGGCTTCTTTCCTTCCAGCATCAATTTCGTATGCAGTACATTCTACTATAAGAGTCTTTAATTCCATTGTTGAGATGCCTATTATATTACCAATCAAATTGTTGTCTTTTTTAAGTACAAAATTACAATTAATTATTGGAAAACCAGAATGAAATTCTTTGTTCAGCATATGCACCAAACTTTTTAGTGTAATTTTAACCATAATAGTATTAAAGTAGTCAAATTCTACATATACACTAATTTGTTATACATATGTACATGATATATTTTAAATAACACTCCTTGTTACAAAAATACATATATCTAAGCATTGAAAATCCCTAAAATTAGGTATTGCCCGACAATTTTAAGCCCTGTACCTTTGCAAAAGTAAAATCAGAAACATTGTTCATTATAAATGCAAGTGCTGAAAGAAGACATACGAGGTCGCATATTGACGGTTGCCAGGCAGCAATTCGAGAAGAAAGGCTATTCCAAAAGTTCCATGCGAGAAATAGCTGAATTGGCCGGGGTTGGTGTCGGGAATATCTATAACTATTTCACGAACAAAGACGAACTGTTCTGTGAGGTGGTCCGTCCTGTCTTGTGTGCTTTGGGAGTCATGCTGCAAGAACACCACGGCATACGGGGCGAGGATATTATGATGATGCGGTCTGAAAAGTACTTGAAATCCTGCATAGACGAATATGTTTCGCTGATGGACAAACACCGTCCGTTGCTGGAAATCCTGCTGTTCCGTGCGCAAGGTTCTTCGTTGGAACGCTTCCGCGAGAATTATACCGACCGTTCTACGGAATTGGTCAAGGCGTGGTTCGTGTCCATGCAGCGGAAGCATCCCGAAATCAATACGGCGGTGTCTGACTTTATCATCCACCTGCATACAGTATGGATGTTTACGATGTTCGAGGAACTGCTGATGCATTCCGTGCCCCGGCAGGAAATGGAGGCTATCCTGCACGATTACATACTGTTTGAAATTCAAGGTTGGAGGGCAATTATCAAGATATGAGATACAGACAACGTACATACAAGCAATCAGCCGCGTCAGGACGGCTGGCAGGGAGGAAATATTCACGGAGGTTTCCTCCTTTTTTTATGAACAAATCTGAATATCGTTCGCTATTAAAATAGAATAAAGATGAAACACGAGTTTAAGAGCATCGTGGCGGAAACACTGCTTATTCCGCTATACATGAGAGCAAAAGAAAGCCGCCGGGATAATCCCATCCTGTATGACAAGGCTGCGGAACGGCTGGCGGACAGTTTGGAATACGATTATTCTCAATTCGACGGGGCAAAGCTGAGCGAAGTGGGATGCGTGGTGCGCGGATGGTATTTCGACCGTGCCGTGCGGCGGTTTATCGAAGCGCATCCCCATCCGGTCGTGGTCAATGTGGGATGCGGGCTGGACACCCGTTTCCAGCGTATCGGGGACGGGAAAGCGGTCTATTATGACCTTGACTTGCCGGAGGTCATCGCATTACGCCGGGAGTTGATACCCGAACAGCCGGGCAATGTCTATATTGCAGCATCCTTGCTGGAAACCGACTGGATGGACGACCTGCGCCACAAACATCCCGACGGGGAATTTATCTTCATCGTGGAAGGCGTGCTGATGTATTTTTACGAGAAACAGGTAAAGTCCTTCTTGCATCACGTGGCGAGCCGTTTCGGGGGAGGCGAACTGTGGTTTGACGTATGCGGCACGATGATGAGCCGACATGGAGTGAAGCCCGATTCCCTTCGCAAACACGAGGCTCAAATCCGTTCCGGGCTGAGCGATGGGCATTTAGTAGAACAATGGGAGCCAGCCTTACAACTCATCGAACAAGCCAACTACATGAAGTTTTTCCGTCCGCGCTGGGGATTCTTCTTCGGGCAGATATTGGGACGGATGACGCGGCTGTGCTATAAGTTCAGTTCGTTGCTGGGGTATAAAATCATTTCAAAATAACGTAATAACAATGGAGAAGTCAAAAAAGAAAGAAGGTTTGTCCCGACTGTTTGAGATAGCGGGACAAAGGAAAGGTCTGCTTATATTAGCAGGTCTGTTGTCCGCCGGAAGTGCGGCATGTATGCTTGTGCCTTATTGGGCTGTTTATGAAATCCTAAAAGAACTGCTGTCGCATGGCGTAAATCCTGCCGCTTCGGACGGAGCGGACATGATGCGTTGGGGATGGATAGCGTTTGGAGGGCTTGTTGGCGGATTGGTATTGCTATATGCAGCCCTGATGTCCTCGCATGTAGCGGCATTCCGTATTCTGTACGGGTTGCGCGTCCGTTTGTCCGAACATATCGGCAAGTTACCTTTGGGATATCTGAACAACACTTCCACTGGAGCCATTAAGAAAACGATGGACCAGAACATCGAGAAAATAGAGGGCTTCATCGCCCATACCATTCCGGATTTGGTCAATGTAATGGCAACGGTAGTGGTAATGCTGGTCATCTTTTTCTCGCTGGATGTGTGGCTGACAGTCGTGTGCCTGGCCGTTGTGGTGCTTAGCTTATTCCTGCAATTTTCCAATTTCATGGGGAAAAGGGCAAGGGAGTTCATGGCCATCTATTACGATGCGCAGGAAAAGATGAGCGCGTCCGCCGTGCAGTATGTACGGGGAATGCCCGTAGTCAAGATTTTCGGGCAGAGCGTCCGCTCATTCCGCCAGTTCAATACCGAAATTCAGGCATACAAGACATTCGCCTTGAAATGTTGTGACACATATCAGAACGGTATGATAGCATTTACCGTCTTGCTTAATTCGATGGTTACGTTTATTCTTTCTATGGGTATTCTGCTGTTGCAAGCCAGTCCGCAATCACTCTCATTGGCTGTGGTGTGGCTGTTTTTTATCATCATGGGACCGGGTATGGCTTCGCCCGTTTACAAACTGACTTTTTTAGGAGGGAATACGCGCGACATCAACGAAGGAGTAAACCGCATTGACCGCATACTGGAAAAGAAACCTGTGCCGGAGCCGGGACATCCGCAAGTGCCTGCTGCTTACGATGTAGAGTTCCGTCATGTATCATTCTTCTACGAAAACACGGAACAGGGAACACGAACGGAAGCCTTGCGTGATGTCAGCTTCAAAGCTCCACAAGGAAAGATAACCGCCCTTGTCGGTCCTTCAGGAAGCGGAAAATCAACGGTTGCCAACCTAATACCCCGGTTCTGGGATGTGGAGCAAGGGGAAATTTGTATAGGAGGCATTGACATTCGTCAGATAGATACGGCAAAACTGATGGACATGGTTTCATTTGTATTTCAAGATACTTTCCTTTTTTACGACACATTATATGAGAACATTGCCGTAGGTTCTCCAGATGCTACAAAAGAAAAGGTAATAGCCGCTGCGAAAGCTGCCCAATGCCACGATTTCATAGAGCGTTTGCCGCAAGGCTACGAAACAAGGATAGGCGATAAAGGTGTATTCCTGTCCGGCGGTGAAGCCCAACGGATATGTGTAGCTCGTGCCATATTGAAGAATGCTCCGATACTGGTGTTGGACGAAGCCACTGCCTTCGCTGACCCTGAAAACGAGCATAAAATGCAGATGGCTTTGCAGTCACTGATAAAGGACAAAACGGTCATTGTGATTGCCCATCGCCTTTCTTCCATCATCTCCGCACATCAGATTGTCGTCATGAAAGAAGGACACATTGTGCAATGCGGAAAGCATGAACAGCTGTCCGTGACGGAGGGTGTATATAAAAATATGTGGGATGCCTATACGAGCGCATACCATTGGACATTGAACAAAAACTAAAAGCAATATGAGAAAGAAGAATTTCTTAAACAAGGTCTTGCAAAACACAAGTTGTCCGCAAGGATTTTGGGGACGGATGATTTTGCGAGGAATGAATTGTTTTCATGCATCTTTAGCTAATCGTGGCATGAAGCAAGTGGAATGGCAGCCGAATTGGAATGTTCTTGATATAGGCTGTGGCGGTGGTGCGAATTTGAAACGTTTATTGAATTTATGTCCAAAAGGAAATATCTACGGCATAGACCTGTCAGAAGAAAGTGTTTCATTCGCCCAAAAGTACAACGAAAAAGACTTGAATAAAAGATGTTTCATACAACAAGGGAATGTTTGTTTATTACCTTATGAGGATGGATTCTTTAATGCTATCACGGCTTTTGAAACGGTCTATTTTTGGTCGCCTGTAAACATAGCGTTGTCTGAAGTGGCGCGTGTTCTCCGAGAAGGAGGTTGTTTCCTTATTAGTCTGGAAGCGAGCGACCCCGAACTTGGAAAAATGTGGACGGAACGGATAGACGGTATGGTTGTCTATACTCCGGCAGAATTGGAAGAGCGGTTGCATGAAGCCGGATTTTCATCCATCAGAACAATCCGTAAAAAGGAAGAAATACATATTATAGCATATAAATAAAATAAGATATGAATGCAATAAAGAATATTACAATAGGTCACACGGAAAGACTTTACAAGCCGGTGGGTTACACCATGCTTGCCAACTTAGTGAATATAGTACCGTTTTGTCTTTCTATAGAAGCGATACGTATCATTTTCAGTGCATTTGACGGGAGCGGACAGCCGCTTGACACGACCCGCCTGTGGTGGATATTCGGCATTATGGCTGTTTATATGCTGGTCATGGCTTTGGCAGAACGGGCATCCTACCGAGCCAATTTTAGAGGAGCATACGAAATGAGTGCTTCCGGGCGTTTGTCGCTGGCGGAGCACTTGCGGAAACTATCGTTGGGCTTTTTGTCGAAACGTGATCCGGGTGATTTGTCGTCCATGCTTGTTACGGACTTCATGATGGCAGAAACCGGAATTTCGCACCACCTGCCCCAACTTATGGGTGCCATAGTCATGCCCGTACTGGCTTTTGCTTCGCTTGTATGGATAGATTGGAGGATGGCGGTCAGTATGTTTGCCGCCTTGCCGCTTGCCTTGCTCGTCCTGTGGGCAAGCACAAAGGCACAGCGGAAGTTAAGCGGCAGGCAAATTCAAGCAAAAATAAATGCTGGAAATCGGTTGGAAGAATACTTGCAGGGTATTCGTGTAATGAAAGCGTACAATCTGATAGGTGACCGTTTTGTTAGGCTGCGCGATGCGTTTGCAGAACTTCGCCGTGCTTGCATCCGTCAGGAAGCCTTGTTAGGCCCGTTCGTCTTATTAAGCATCACTTTGGTACGTGCTGGGCTGACAATGATGGTATTATGTGGAACTTATCTTCTGTTGGGAGGAAAACTTTCAATCCTTGTATTTGTGCTGTTCCTTGTGGTCGGTTCTCGTGTGTTCGACCCGCTGACTTCCGCCCTGACAAATTTTACAGAGTTCCGCTATTTTTCCATTGCCGGTGGACGCATCCTTTCCTTGATGAATGAACCAGAAATGGAAGGAGAACGACAATCCCCAGTGGCTGGTGAAATCAGATTTGAACACGTATCATTCGCCTATCAGGACAAGGAAGTGCTGCACGATATAACCGTCACGCTCCCAAAAAACTCCTTGACGGCTCTTGTAGGCCCTTCGGGTAGTGGGAAAAGCACCGTGATGAAACTTTGTGCCCGTTTCTACGACCCACAGCAGGGACGCATCTTCTTTGGCGGTATGCCGATGGACGAAATAGCCCCCGAAAGCCTGATGAGCCATATCTCTATGGTGTTCCAAGATGTCTATCTGTTTCAAGACACCATACGCAACAACATCCGTTTCGGCAAGACTGATGCAACGGACAAGGAAATCATTGCCGCCGCCAAGAAAGCCTGTTGTCACGACTTCATCATGCGTTTGCCGCAAGGCTACGACACAATGGTTGGCGAAGGAGGCTGTACCTTGTCCGGAGGCGAGAAACAGCGCATATCCATCGCGCGCGCCATACTGAAAGACGCGCCTGTTGTTCTATTGGACGAAGCGACCGCCTCGCTCGACCCTGAAAATGAAGTAGAGGTGCAGAAAGCCATTGATACGCTTATCAAAGGCCGTACAGTCATTGCCATTGCCCACAGGCTCAAAACAATCAAGGATGCCGACCGGATAATCGTCTTGGACAACGGGCGGATAGAGGAAGAAGGCACACACGATGAGCTTGTCCGAAAAGAAGGGCTATATGCCCATTTGTGGAATATACAGGAAAGTATTTCGGGGTGGAAACTGTAGATAAAGATGTGTTAAATTGCAAACTTCGTTACCATCACTTCTGTATTGAAAGTGCGGTGGCATTGGCTTGCTGTATGAAGTCAGCATTATAATTGTCGGAAAATCTGAAAAGGAAACAATCACAATAGTATAGACATTTAATCAATTTCAAAATGAACAGATTAGAAAACTGTATTCTCTCTTTTTGGAAGAGATTTGCATCATCGGCACATCACTGCCGAACAGGATGTGAGGAATGAACTTTTTGTATTGCTCGCTTCTGCGAGAGAAACCTATCTCCGGGATGTCATTGACAGCGGCAAACTTTATCGCCGCTTCGTGGACGACTTCATCAACAGTCACCGGTATATAGACTGTGATAATGTGGTCTGCCGGAATTGCCATGAGATGATTATCCATGTTGTCCGAAGCATTCTGTATGACTACCAAGATTATGTGCGGCAAATTTTCTCTGCAGGAGCATTCTCATTGGAGGATTGCATGGAAATGAAAAGGATGTATGACACATCTGAAATAAATAGCCCGGCATTTGCGTATGATGCGGATCCAATGGCGACCGCAACTTCACTTTCATTCGAGTGTAATTTTTCAAAGGAACAGATGGCAGGTATTGTGTCTTGTGCCAATACTTACCATCTGTTCTATGTTCCTACGGTTCGTATGGAGGATATGGAAGTTCTCTTTGCCTGCAAGGAGGGCTTCCGAATCCGTGTGAATAACATCCGCCATGTGGCCGTGCTTTTCGACGCGCTACTTGAAAGGTCATACATACAGGCGCACTGGCAGTCCGTTCTTGAAAGAGGTAGGTTTCTGGTTTCCAAGGATGGCAAACGGTTCGTGACCGCTTCAAGCCTGTCAACTGCCCTGTCTGCGGCAAGAATCCGACCTACATCTGTTGTTTATGCTATCAGGACAATGATAGGCCAACTTCCATAACAATAATATTCCTATAATTTGAAAAGGTCGTCCATGGTGACCTCACTGTGGACGATACTTTTATGTTTTCCGTCCACCACGCCGTATGTAGTGACAAATGTGATTACCAATGTTTTTCTGGTCTTTGTCGCCATACGGAACAATCCCATCCGTTCGCGGAGTTTCATCTCGTAATTATCAGTGATGGCATAGCGGTCAGTGCTGAACTTCATTTCGCACAAGTGGATGATACGGTCTGCACGCTCGATAATCATATCAATCTGGAAGCCCTGCATGTTTTTGTCAGGATCAGCTTTGCTTCTCCATGAGGATATGGCCGTTCCGACACCGGCTATTCCGAGTGCCGCCTTTATCTGCCGGTGATGTGCCAGACACACAAGTTCGAAACTGAGTCCCATCCACGCGGAGACGCTGCGGGAATTCATGTTGTTGTTCCACCACCTTTCGTCCTTGGCATTGTTGGATTCTATGAACTTGTAATAAAACAACGTAAAGAAGTCCGTAAGCCTGAAAATGCTTCCCCTGGTCTTGCTCCCGAAATGTGACAGACGGGTTATGAAATCGCAGCGTTCAAGGTTCTTCAGTGTCTTGCTCAAGAAAGAGCCTTCCAGACCTGTGGCTTTTGCTATATCCTCCCTTGTCAGTCCGGACTTGTTCTCCGACAATAACTTGACTATTGATATATATGTGTCGGCATTGCTGAATAGGGCATTGTACAGTTCGTCGAATTCCCCTTTGAGATGGGCCCCATCTACAAAAAAGAGTCGGTCAATGTTCTGTGCAAGACTGTCAGAGGTATTCAGGAGGCTCAGGTAAAAGGGGACACCGCCGAATATCATATAGCATTGCAGAATCTGGTATCTGTCCCATCTGCAGTTGCGCTGCCTCAAATATTCTTCCGTCTCATGCAGGTTGAACGGGGAAAGATGCAGGTTGCAGGTCACTCTTGCGTGCAGCCCTCCTTGGTTGGCTTCTATCTTGTCCGCCATCCATGATGTCGCCGATCCTGTGGCGATGAGCATAATGTCTGTACGCCTGTTGCCCCAGCCGTTCCAGAATGTTTCCAGGGCATTGACAAAATTCGACCTCTGCGTATCCATCCAAGGCATTTCATCAATGAATATGACTTTTTTCCGGTCTGAAGGCAATGTCTCCAGATAATCTTCAAGCGCATTGAAAGCATCATACCAAGTCTCGGCTTTCGGCTGTCTTCTTTTCGAATGACGCTTGATCGCCCTCATGAAATTTTGTATCTGCACCGAAGCCGAAGTGTTGTGCTCGCCGACAAAGGTGAAATCATATTGATAGTTGAAGAACTTGTCTATGAGATATGTCTTGCCGATACGCCTCCGTCCGCTGATGATGACAAATTCGGAGCGGTCTGATTCCAGACACCGCTGCAGTTCGTCACATTCTCTGTTTCGTGAAACCAGTCTGTCTTGCATAATATTTCCGTTTCCGCAAAGGTACTCAATCCATATGTATCCGCCAAATTTCAAAGAGTGAGTTTGTACTTTATCTCATAAAATATTTGAGTAAAAGTGCAAACTCATCAATACAACATAATACCGAGTTACTACTTTATCTATGATTTTTTATGAGATAAAGTAACGGTTCAGTATATAGTGGCGTTCCATATTAGCCGGATGCTTTTCAGCTTTTTCCGGATAAGTTATGTGCCCAGCTTGCTGTTTCAAGTAGCACCCCACCTGCCGCCGAAAGGCGAGTGGGGTATTAGGCTACTGACAAACAATAACATCATGTTATGTTGTATATTATTGTATTTCAACAATATAAATATGAATTTTAGACATTGAGAAAATAAGGTTAATTCTAAAAATGTCACTATAATGTCACACTTTTAGATGAAGCAACAACCAATAGTAATTCCAAATATTACAGAAATAGTCTGGTTTATACTCTGTCAATGGGCGAATTTCAATTAAGCTATATCAGTTGTCGGGGGAATTATTGAATATTCTAGAAAGTTAATGCCTTGAGTAGATTATGAGCCAATAAGGGTACAAACTTTATCTATAAGCGAACATAAAATGTTTTGCTACAACTATAATGTCTATACGAAAAAGCGTCATATTGCCTTGAAACAGAAAAGAATTCGACAATAAAAGTTAATTTGCTTAAACCTTACGGGAAAGAATAATCTAATAATTAATTAAGTTATTCCTTTTCGTTATCTTTATGGCATCAAAGTAGATTAAATTATGGAATCGAATAGCTGGATAAAAGAAAGTGAGCGGCTTTGTGCTCCTGAAGGCTTTGCTATTACCGAAAATGTGTGTAGTCTTTATTTTGAGGAATACGACCGTGAAAATAACAGATTGTATGGAAGACATTTTTCATGAAATAGTGAAATACCCGCCATCAGGGTATAATAAAGATGGCATTTATACATCTGATGACTGGACATCTATATCTGATATCGGGAAATCTTTTAATGGAAGGATTCTCTCTGTGAAAGATTATTTGAAAGTTGAAGAACAATATGTTAACACGGTTCTGATGATTATGTCAGCACTTGATTGCGAATATCTGACCATAGAATACATAGAGATAAATCAAGATGAAATGGCAAATGATATAGAAATATACAGGGAGCAATATGGTGTTAGTATTACAGGAACACTCCCTAAATTAAAAAAGGGAACAAGGCTCTCACGAATCAATGCCCCCAATGTGCTCAGACTTTGTTTAAGAGAGCTTTGCTATATTGTTTTTTCATGTAAATCAAAGGAACTGAAATTCTATTTTTCTTATGAATATTACTTAAATATAAAATGCCCGATAGACAGAAGTACACTTAGTCAAATCGTGGAAAAGAACAATTTGTATTTAGACCCAAGGGGATAAAGGAAATGTTAGTCATATGAAATACTATCAAATTTCTTATACTTTAGATGAAAAAGCAAGAGGCAGATATGAAATGCCTCATACAATTTGCATCGAGTCTGAAAGTTTTCTAAAATATATTTCAGATAAGAATAAAACTATTTCAATGTATTTTGAAAATAGAAAGAATTTGTATGAAGATATGCCTGATAATCTTGTTGGTAAGCTATTAACACGAAAACATGCGATAGATTTCATGGATTTTATGCCTTCTTGCTTAAGTTTGGTTGCAGTCGTCAGCAATAAAATAAAAAGAATTTTTGAACAATTTGATGTTCCCCAGAAACAGTATGCATTCAAGAGAATATCTATAAAAGGGCATACAGAAGATTACTATCTTTTGTTTATCCCCATAATACCTGATACTGAATTTATTTATCCTAAATGTATATTTGTAGATATGTTTCACGATAATATCATTAAGCAATTTAATAATCGTGTGGAATATTACAACGACTCGAATGATTATTGCCTGAAAAAAGTTGTATTGGGAAGTAAGTATAAAGATTATGATTTATTATATCCGCAAGGAGGAGGCTTCTTTTTCTCGGAACGAATAGTTGATGCTATGAGGCAAGAAAATGTTATCGGATACGACATCATTAAAAGCGGATATTTTTATGAAGAAATTGATTTTGCCTGAACAGCGAAAATCCAATACTCTGATACACTCATCTTGAGATGTTTTATCACATTATAGCAAAAAAGTAGAATAGATATGAAGTTGACCGATAAACGATTTTGGATATTTGAAGTAATGATGTTGTTATGTGGTGTAGCAACAACTTGTGTAGAAGCATTGAACTATGGGATTAGTCCGTTTTGTCTCATCGGCCATCTGGTTGCCTTTCCGTTATGCTTTTGTATTAGCGGAATAGCGGTATGGAAAATAGCTAAGGGCAATGGCGTTTGGCAACTGATAGGATATAGCCTGCTTTTCTCTATAATAGCATACGGCTTGTTTAACATTATTCTGTACCCCATATATGGAGTACCTTTCGATGCTACTACTTACTTGTCAGCCGTTTGTTATTACATATTGTTTTCTATTTTTCCTATCATTCTTTGCTGTTATGCTTATAAATCAATCATAAACAGATATTTCTCCAAAAAACATACGAATAGCAGCGGAATAATGAAACAAACTGATGATATTAGCAAAGTCTTATCCACTTTTAAGACTTTAGCGGCTACTCAGGCTGCCGCAACGGAGAATGGCGATTATAAAAAGGGCAATAAAGCCTTTAAACAAATTATTAAAATTATTAAATACCTCAAGGGATTAGGACGAGTGAGTGAATTGGAGGCATTGTTGTCTGATTCCAATGTAGGGGTTAGAATGTTTGCAGCCTTTGGCTTACTGCAAACATCTCCTGATGTTGCCGTTCCCATACTCAAGGAAATCGCACAAAGGGAGGGTATACATTCTCTCACCGCGCGCACGACGCTTGAAGAGTGGGAATCCAATACGCTAATATACCCATTCTGAGATTTCTTACTATATTATGGCAAAAAGCTATGATACTGGCCTATAAGCGATGTTGGATTTATGAATTAAATTAAATGGTTACAAATTGATTCCATCTCGACCTCTCTCAATTTTCCAATCATACTTACCCTCCGCCACGTCTCCAACCTCTTTGAGTGTGTGGCGATGTTTTATTTCGTCAAACGGCTGGCGGCTCTCCGCATAGTCACAGAGCCATGCTCCGACCGCATTTTGCTGTTCGGTCGTTTCCCCGTACTCCTGCATCACGCTCTTGATGTCGGCGGCTTCTGACGGGGCAAAGAAAGATTTGTACTGCTCCGTACCGAAATGAACAATCGCATCAATGGCTCGCTTAAAGACCTCGTTTGCCTTGTAAAGAATATCGGCAAGCACGTTCAGAATATGCCTGCTCGCTTTCAGCGCACTTTGCAGCAAGCGGATGGTCTTGTCTTTCTCCGCCGTGGCTTGGCTCACCGCTTGGCGGATATGCTGCCGCTCGCCGTCCTTGTGTTCCTGAAGCTGTCGTACCGCCTTGTCCCTTTCAATGGCAAGTGAACGGCTCTGCACCAAAGCCCGGTCACGCTCGGCTTCGGCTTTCTGCTTTTCTGCGACCAATGCCTGTGTCCGTTCCGCTACTTTGTTTTTGACGGCATCGGCAAAGGCTTTCTTCATGCGCTCGTTCTCTGCTTTCAGTTTGGCATTTTCTCTTTCGACCGCTGCGGATTTTCCCACCCCCACAAGGCTGCTTACGCTATCCAATATGCTGTCCATTTTCGCCTTTCGCTCGTCTTTGAGTTGCCGCTCCTTGTCGGCAATCTCTGTGTCAAGCGATTGTCGGTATTGCTCTTTCGCCTTGTTCTCGCCCTCGATGAGCCGCCGTTCCGTTTCCGCTTCCTCCTTGGCGGCAAGGGCGGCTTGTCTTGCGGCTTTCGCCTGTTCAGCTTCCTGCTTCTGCTTGGCGATGATGAAGTCCGTGCGTTCCAAATGCTCCTTGCCCGTAACCTCCTTTGAGGTGCCCCTTTCCATTTCCAGACACTCAGCCAAAACAGTCTGCATCTCGCTCATGGCTTTCTCGTCCAGCTTGCAGGACTTGCCCGTATCGTGGTTCATCCAATCCCATACGATGTGTGCGTGTAAGTTTGGCTTCCATGTGGCATTGTCACCGGGTATTCCGTAATGCCCCTCGTCACGGTGGATGAACACCTGCAGGGCTGTGACACCCCAACGCTCGTTACACACCTTGCAGAATTTCTGCAACTGCTCCATCGTGGTATCTTCCTTGATTACCACCACACCCTCCTTGAGCGGAGTGCTGCCACGGACGATGGTCACCTTGCCCGTCTTTTTGTTCACCCGTTCACGGTCTTTGGTCTGCATCGCCCGACCTGTCTTCTCCTTGACCATTGCGGCTATCTGATTGTAACGGTCGGTGAGCGTGGCTTCGCCGAAATCAGGTGATACCCATGTTTCGTTTCCTGCCATGAGGTCGGTGCGGATGTAGAACTTCTCCTTGCGAATATTGGCGAGGTATTCCGCTGTGCGCATGTTGTGCGCTTCGCTGCTGCCGATGTTGCACGGCTTGATGTTGACGGATGTCTTCTGTGCCATAGGGTTTATTTGCATTTTGATTTTCACTTTGGGTTCTTAGGGCTGTGTCCTAAGCGGTGGGTGCAGGGAGAGGGTCACTTCCTGCTCCGGGTTCTTAGGGGTGGAAACCACTAAGCGGAGTTTCCAAAGAGGGGTCACTCTTTGGTCGGGTTGCACAGGGCTGAAAGTCCTTGCCGGGTTCTTAGGGCAGCGTCCTAAGCCCCTCGGGAGAGCCCACAACTTCGTGAGCGTAGCGGAGAAGTTATAGTGGGCTATACCAGTGCAAGCACGGTCACTCACGCCACACCAACGGGGTACCGCTGAAATCCTGCGCTGTGCGCTCGTCAGCTCCTCCTACCTATGCCGGAGCATCCACGCCGCCAATCGTGCCGTTCTGCGCCTCTTTCGGGCTTTCTACGGGACAATTGCCATGCTGCCCGTTGCCGTTGTTTCTGGCATGGGTATTGTCGGTTTCGTCTTCCGCATCCGCCCTGTCCTCCGAACTGCCGGAAACCACAGGCGAAAAAAGGGAAGAAGAAAGGGCGGCTACGCTGCTTCCTGTGCTGTCCGCTTCCTGCCCTTGATTTTGGCAACCGTCCGGCACGGCACACGGCTTGCCATCCGAAACCGTATTATAGGAAAGAGGTGTCCGTATGTCATCGGCCTGTTCTTTGACATTAGCCGACGGTCTGACATAATGGGGATTGGTCAGTAGGACACCATCCACATACCATCCCGTCAGGAAATGCAGGGTGTGTATGGAAGTGCGGTTGTTGGTTCGGGTGGTCAGCACACCGAGCCTGTTGAAACTGTCGATGAGCTTTCCGATGGTCTTGCGGTTGCAGCCCATATACTCTGCCAGTTCCACATCGGAAGCTGCAACTTCTCCCACCTCCAAGGCGATTTCTATACCCTTGATGCAGCAAACGGTCTTTGTCCGCACGGCATGGGTCATCAGCCTGTGCAGGCATCTTTGCCTCTGGACGGAAAACCTACCCTCCAAAATAAAATTCCACTGCTCATCTGAAAGGATGGTGCAGTAGTGTATCTTCTGTTTGTCTTTATCCATAATCTATGATGTTTAGGTGTTACGATGGTCGGCTACCGGCCCATGCCTTGCCGCTGTTCGGGCGTGTAATACTCCCTGTCCGCCGCTATGTGGTTCAGCACATCCTGCAAACGGTTCAGTTGGTCGTGGTCAAGCACACGGATGGCGTTGATGGTTATCTTCTGCGTGGCAATCCTGCGGTGTGCGATGTTGCTCTCGCTCATAGTTCCGTCACCGTCCGCATGAACGGAACGGAGGTAGGCATTGACCGCTTCCGTCTGTTCTTTTGATGGGTACGGTGCTGCCCACCTGTCCTGAATGTAGCCGACCATTTTGCCGACCGCATCAGCTAAAAGAGGGTCATGCCGTGCGATGATGTTAGTCAGTTGTTCGATGTTCATCTTTTATTCCCTCCCTCTATTCGTTCGATGTCCGTCAGGCGGTAGCAGTTCTTTCCGCCGACCTTGTGGCAGGTCAGGTAGCCGGACTTGTTCCACCTCCATAGTGTCGCATGGCTTTTGCCGAGCCTGTGACGGACAGCCGCCTCGTCAAGCATCGCTTCCTTGGCGGCGGTACAGCGTGCCTGTTCCTCCGCCCATTGTTGAAAGGCGGACTTCAGTGTATCGACAGAAGTGATGACTATGGTCTCGGGTTGTCGTGATTCCAGTTCATTTGAAGATTTCATCATGGTAAGGGCAGGTTTTCTTGCGACCCTCACGGCAAGACATTCGCCTCGCACCTGCCCGGGCTGCACCGCCGGAGTGAGGTCCTCGGCGGATTCGCACTGCGAAATTAGAACGCTTTGAAACGATTACGGAATATTTCGGGTTGTCATTACCTGCCGGACACCGGAAAACATTTTTGTGAACGGATTTAACAGATTAGACAGGGATAAACATATAAAAAGACCTGCTTCCGACAATCAGGAAGCAGGCCAACAATCTGTGGACAGAGGAAAAATACAGATTATTCGGCCAATGATTTCATCATCCGCCACAACTGCACGAACACACTCTTCCGGCCTGGCTTACCGGACAGGAAGACGATGCGCCCGTCATCCTCTTTGGTATAACCGATTTTAGTCCGCAGTGTTCCGATGATGTTTTTCTTTTCCTTGTCGGCAAAACGCTCATGCAGGTAATTGTTGTAGGCGGTCTTCGTCACATGACGGAACTCGGTAACGATTTTGGCATGGGCGATGTTCCTCACAAGCCCCTCATCCCTTGCGCACACCATGACAAGTGCCGCACCTCTGCCGACCTCGCCTTGCAGCAGGAAATGCAGGGTGTCGAGAATTTTCTCAGAATGTTCCGGGTAAAGGATCTCGTCCGTAAATCCGGACGGTTTCGGCTGTCCGGCTATCTGTTTCCATGCATTCAGATATGTCCGTATCATCTGTGGCGGTATCTCCGGCAGGTATTTCCGCAGGAGGGAATCCACAAAGTCATGCACTTCATCAGGATGGTTGCGTGCCCGGATAAAGAGGTATTCCATGACATGCTTGACACGCTTCTCCCTGCAGATGGTCTCCCACGGCAGTTCGGGGCGGTCTATGAGCAGTATGATGGTCTTGGCGGCCGCTTCGACCGACGGCACGGGAATCTCGTCATCCAGTTCTCCGTCCTCCTTGAGGCGGGCTTCTACAAGCGAGAGGATATAGGCGATGTTGCGCTCCATGTTCCGCTGGCCATACTGCAATTCTATATCGGCATTTATGTCTTCGATGTTCTCTTTCATATGTTCAATAGGGATATAAGGGTCAGTCATTTGTTCCAGTCTTCGATTGTTCCAGCAAGGCGGCGAGCTGTTCTGCCGACATTTGCCCCAACTGCTCCATGAGCATGGATTTCACTTCAGCCTCCTGCTTTGCCTTTGCCACTTTCTTGGCGATGCTTGTTGCCAGTTCGATACCGCTGATTTTGATGTAATCGTTGAATACGCTTTCCGTCTTATGCCCGCTTATGGACATCATTTCGTGGCTGTCGAGCAGTTTGCTCAGGTACATGAGGGTGATGCCCGTCCGCCGTGCCGTGTGCGTGGTGGCGAGCCTGTATCTTGGCACAAGTGCTTCGCCGTGTTCGTTGCGCTTGAACTGTACCTTGTTCTGTTCCTCCATCCTTTGGCTCACAAGCGTGATTTTGGTCGCCATCTCCTGCCTCAGGCTCGGTACGGATTCGGAGAGCTTTTCAAGAATGATTTTGATTATTTCATTCAAGTCATTGTTGTGGATGTATGGCAGGTTGTAATCATATTTCTCGAAGATTCGGATAAGGTTGTCGTTGAGTATGGGAATGGTGACTTCCGTCCCGGTCTTCTGCTGCGTCAGTGTGATAATGCCCACCCCGTCATGAAAACTCACATTGCGCTCCGTGATATGGGAATAGTCTGAAAAGCGCTGGCTTGTGTAGCAGCCGACGAGGAACACATCACGGGCCTTATCCTCCTTTCCGCTTAGAGGCATCTCATAGAGTGCCTGTAGTTCCTCCTCTGTCAGATAGATTTCCACTACCTTGTCTTCACGGGTCACATGGAGTTTCGGGAAATGGTCGAGTACCGATGTCTTGAAACGGTAGCCCTCCTTGAAAGCGGTGTTGAGCATGGTGGAGAATACGGCGAGGTTCTTGTTTATGGTTTTCTTCATATAGCCGTATTCCTCCATATAAAGGACAAACTCGTCTATCAGCCGCTCGTTTATGTCTTCCCACTCGAAAGGATGCAGCTTGACGAAGGTTTCAAGTATATTGGCGAAACCCGTATAAGTGTGCAGGGTCTCTTTCGTGTAGTTGTTACCCTTGCGTTTGATTGTTCCGTTCCTCATGCCTTCCAGCCTTTTGCGGACAAACTCAAGCGGTCCCGGTCTGCGCACCTCCTGTAACTGGCGGACGAGTTCGGCATTGGCTGCGGCCTGTTCCTTTTTCTTGGCGACAATAGTCGTTCGGCTGATTTCGGCAGGATTGACCGACCTTACCACCTCGTACACATCAAGGATGTCCTTGCGTGTGCGTGTTCCCTCCGGCAAGGACATGGCGATAGCCTGTAGCGAAGCGATGAACGCCTCGATGTCCGTCTTCTTTTTCAGTAGTTCGTCACGGAACGCCGCATTGAGCTTGCCGCGCATCGGTATCTTGATTTCGCCGTCGGCAAAATACTCCGGCAGGACGGCAATGTTGGACTTGAACTGCGGACGGTTGGTGCGTGTGATGTCAAGTCGCACCAGTATGGGATGCTCGCCGTGTGCATTCGCTTTTTTCGAGAGTGAGAGTGTCGCCTTTGCCATAACAGATGATTGAATGATTACGCTGCAAAGATAGAAAATCCATCCGAAAAATGTCACAAAAAAATGTCACACTAATGAGATATTATGAAATTTTGACGAAATAGCTATATTTCATTAAAATACTTATAATCAATGTGTTTATCTTTCTTTTGTTTGACTTTTCTTCCTTTGTTTGGATGTTGTTTTCACTAAAATGGGGTATTAGGCTCCCCGACTGGTTTATTAGTGGCACACGGGCAAGTCCGGAGATGAATCGGACTGGCAGGGGGCGGATGGCGGAAAGGTATCTGATGCCATATGTCATTCCGTCCTCTCTACATCCACAAGTTCGAGTCCGAAGGTGTCGATGAATGTCTGCAGTACGGGATTGCGTTCTATCATCCTCGCAAGAATCATCTGCGGCGTGTCTTCCATCAGCAGGAAGTCGGCTATGTCCAGTCCCTGACTGCGCTGTTCATTGGTCGCTATCTTTTCCAACAGGTCGGAGCATGTGGCACGCTTGCATACGGACTCCAGTATCGGCAGCCGTCGCCTCCATTCTTCCGTAGCCTTAAGGTCGGGGAAGAGAATCACATCCCGACCGTCCAATACCTGCATGGCCTCGCTGTTGAAGCACCCGTGCATCCCTCCGGTGGCAAGCCAAATGAAATCGGGAATGAAATGGGCGGCGACCAGTGCCGTCTTCTCGCTCTCGACAATGGCTACAGGCTTGGCAGACATGGCGGCGGAGGTGGCCGACAATAGATGCTCTCCGAACAAGCGCTGCTTCATCCTGAAGTCCGGCACTTTTCTCACGGAGTGTACCCAGCTGACTTGGTTAAAAGGCTCTTTAATACGGTGTCCGGTTACGGCATCGTAGCCCATTATCTTGCCCGCACGCACATTATCGTCCCGGTCTGTCTGCCAGAATACGGTCGCACCGCCCCACATTCTTGATGTCCCGACCCTGTAAATACGGAACAGCTTGTCCACATTCTCCTTGCCCATCACTTTGGTAAAGTATCGGTACAAGGGGTTTATGTCGTACCTGCGCATGGACTGCTCCACCCAATCAGAGGGAAGAAAAGAAATCTGTGGCTTCCGTTCGGGCAGTGGTTTTGCCAACGCTTTTGCAACTATCGGTGTGTCGCCAAACCTTTCCCGCTCATTCAATTTTTCTTTGACAGCCGGATTGTCCCGGAAGTACTCCTTCGGGGTATAGTGGTAGCCGCAGCTGTTGATATGGTCGCACATGCCTACGCTGTCAGGGAAGGAAATCTCTCCTGCCTCGTCAATATAACGGGTGAAGCAGGATTTCCCGCCGCACTCCGGACAGACGGTCTTGCTGCCCGGACGGTATTTCTGAAGATGGAATCTGTATTCGGTCATGATGCTCTCTTTTGTGGATTCCTGCAAATGGAAACCTCCATTTGCAGTTTGCAGTTCCTGCAGTCTTGCAGGAATTTCACTTTTCCAGCACTCCGAGACTGCAAAACTGCAAAGACTGCAGGCTGCAACAAGGGGTCATCCGTTGCAGTCCGGGTTTGACGGTTCGTCATCGCATTCATCAGATTTATCAGATTTACCAGATTTATCATATATGACTTTCTCGTAATGCCCGGCCTTGGACTTCCGCAGCAGCCTGCTCCGGCACAGTTCCTTGAGATAGTTCATCACCGTGCGCTCGCTGACATTCTGCAATTCCTTCCCAATGGCGATGGCCGTTTTCGTGTCGAAAGTGTCCGGCAACAACGACAGCAGCACCTTGGGCGGATCCTCGCACATGTCCTCCGCAACGAATGAGCGGATGCGGCGGTACGAGTCCTCGAAGTAGCCGTTCAGCCGGATGGCGGCCTTTACCGATGCCGTATCCACAGACTGCAGGTGGCTCTCACCGGCGGCATACCGCAGCACCTGCATGAGCAGGGCAAACCGTGCCACCTGCGCCGGGTGCTTCATCTCACGGCTCTCCACTTGGGCGTCGTCCTCTATCCGGTTGATGCGTTCCACTTTCCTGTTCCACCAAGAGAAGAAATATTCCCTTGCCTCCCTGTCCATGGACAGTACATTGGGCCTCCTTTCTTCCTCTCCCGTGTCATAGTCAAGGGCGAGTACCTTGGCAAGTATCTGTTCCCAGCGTGCCGCCGCCATGGAAGCCCTGTCCTCCCCGCCATCATCCCAGTCTGTCCATTTTGGCACTTCACGGGACTTGGGAAGCACGAACATGATGCGGTCGAGCAGACCGTTCTCCTCGAAACCTTTCGTCAGCAGTTCATGTACGCGCTTGGTCTGCGTGGTCCCGACGATGTTGATGCACGGCTGTTCAATATGCACAGGTATAGTGCTGCCGACCCTTGTCACGTCCAGCGCCCCGCCGCTCCATGCCGTGAGCAACTGCTCTATGAGCTGTCCGTTGGTATAGCGGTTGGCGGAGTTGAACATGCCCATGATCTCGTCCACCAGGATGACCACGCTGCGGGGATTGCTGTTGTGTGTCAGCAGGAGCGATTCCGGAGTGAAGTCGGACACGACTGTGCGCCGCAGTACGGGCTTCCTGCCGCTCTCCCCGGCGGCTTTCCATGTCTCCAGTTCCGCCTCATACGCCTTGAACAGGGCGTAGTCGTGCTTCCGTATGGGGCGGTATGCCGCCTCCAGCGGCGGTGTCTTGCCCAGTCCCGGCCTGCCCACGAGGATGATGTAGAGGGCGGCGTTGCTCTGCCACTCGCCCTTGATGCGGATACGGTAGGTGCCGCCCAATGCGGCCGATACCGCCGACAGCATGGCCGTCGCGATGAACTCGGTCTTGTAGTTCTCATACCTGTCCATGTCGAGTATGACGGACTGTACGGCCTGCGGAAAGGCATCCAGAGGGAAACCGGTATCACTGACACGCTCCGCCTCCATGCGGATCATGTTGCACAGTTCAAGTCGGGTGTTTGTCATGTCAGCCATTTTTCTTCTTGCAATAGGATGTCACACTTTCGGACTTGCCTCCCGTCTGTATGCGGCGGACATCGGATTTGGCATACATGTTCTTGTTGCCCACCTTAACAGGGACGAGGTAGCCGCGCTTCGCCCACAGGTTGAGCGTCCCCTCGCACACGTTCAGCAGCTCGCATACCTGTCTTGTGTTGAGCCATGTCTCTTCCGCGGCACGCTGCATCTCCGCATCCAGTTCTTCCTGCCGGGCTGCCATCGTGCGCTGCACGATGGACTCGGCAAACATCTTAAGGTCGGCTGGCGAAACCTCCAGTTTCACGTTTGCGCCTTGCTCGACCAGACTTTCTATGGTAATCATAAATATCAGTTTTGAATTTTGTGATGACCATCTTCAAAAGTTCCCTGATGCCTCCCTTTCGATGGCTTATAAAAGAGAAGCACCGCCGACCCTCGGGAAAAGGATTGACGGTGCAAAAGTATATGCGAATTGAAACAGATTGATATATAATGCCTTGTCTTAAATTGTCATGACCATTCAAGTCTGTGTGACCATATAAAACGGCTTATTTTGCCTTATCCGGCCGCAGTTTCCGCTTCATCATCGGCAGCGATTTCTCTGATTTCCGCTGCCAGTGTCCGGTACAGTTCCCTGTTCTCGTCACTCTCGATAAGAGGTGCCATCTGGTCTTTCCCGTTCTTGATGACATGCTTTGCCGCCTTCAGGAAACCGACCGCCTGCCGTATGGCACTTTCGCTTTTCAGCGAGGGCAGGTCGGGAAACTGCAATGCCATCCCCACGCTGTACTCTTTCGCGGCGTGCATCCCGGCCACCATTTGCATGTCTTTCAGCACATAGAACGGGAGTGCCTGATAGACGGCACTCGTGTTTATGGAAACGAAACGGCGGATACATTGTATAACTGCCTCCTTATTTCTGCATTTGAGGTAATCCGCGAGCGGTCGCTCCTGTATCTTCTTCTTTCCTGCCGTCCGCTGTGTCTGCGGTGCCGTTCCGGTGACGGAACATGTTGTCTCGGTCTGATTGTCTTCGGTATCATTACCGCTCATCCCGTCCTTTACGGACAGCAATGCCCATTCGCCGATGCCGCCTTTCTCAATCGCGACTTTCATGGCGAAGTGCCTGTCCCAGTCCTCCTGCGTGCGGAAACCGTTCTTTATGGACACCTCTATAATCTGCCTGACGACAATGGAGCAGCCCATCTTCTCGGCATTCCCTGCCTTGGGGTGTCCCGCCTGCCTGCTGACCATGTCCACCATCGCCTCGAAGCTCTTGCCGTAGTACAGCCAGCTCAGCACGAGAGGGGCGGACAGGGTCACGCAACGTTTTCTCAGGCTCTGTCTGAAAATGTATTTCATTCTGCCCCAAAAGGAGGACGGAGGAGGAGCTGCATCATCTTCCCTCTGTTTTCTGCAAAGTTGCACAATCTGTCCCGGCACCGCATTCTCCTTGAAATGCAGGCTGATGTTCCTGAAGCCGTCCGTGCTGTCGTCACACCATGACATCTGCCATTCCTTTTTGATGCCGGGCAGCTGCCTGAATATGGCACGACATACGGCGAGGTACTGCACCTCGTTCCCGTCCGCCATCATTTTCGCGAAGCGGGTGTATTCCTCCCTGTGTGCGTCCTTCCACTGGAGGATGTCCGCCTTGAACTGTTCGTATGTCAATTTCTGCTCGTCCATATTCATATTGCATTGTCTGTGGAGGGGGGGGGGGAACAGGGAAATTATCAGTCCAGAAGGTTTACCAGTTCCTTCTTCATCTCGTCGTCAATCTTCCGGTACCGGGCAAAAGCACGGCTGCCCTCCGAATGTCCCGACATGGAGGCTATCAGGTTCGGGTCCTTGACCTGCCTGTAGAGGTTGCCGATGAAGGTCTTGCGTGCCGTATGGGTCGATGCTACTTCGTACAGGGGTCTTGCCACATCCTCCCTTGTCTTGGGGTCGAGGACTATGACCTTGCGGTCGATGCCCACGTACTTGAGTATCTCCTTTATCTTCTTGTTGTAGCCGAAGTGCGAGAACCGGGGAAGTAGGGCGTTCTCCAGATCCTTGTAGCGTTCCAGTATGTCCAGCGCCTTCTGGTTGAGCGGTACACGCACTGTATTGGCATGCTCCATCTTCGTCTTCTGCGGGATGTACTCCACGAAGCCGTCCACGATGTTGGCCTTGGTCAGCCTGTTCAGGTCGCTCACGCGGCATCCTATCAGGCACTGGAACATGAAGATGTCGCGGTAGACCGGATAGGTAGGCCCCATGCCGCTCAGGTCTGCATAGTACACCTTGTCCCGCTCTTCAAGTGTCAGGTAGAACGGGTCGCCGTACATCGGCCGGGCAATCTGGTACTGGTCGAAAGGGTTGTTTCTTGTCAGTCCGCGCTTGATGCACCACTTGACAACGGTGCGGATGCGGTAGAGCGAGCCCGACATGCTGTTCTCGGAACGCTTCTGCCCGACATCACGGTGTTTCTCGTTCTTGTAGAATACGGGATACATGTCCACATATTTGTGTTCCTCCTGCATCCACAGCTTGAAGTCCCTGATGTCGTCTGCTGTTATGGTGTCGATGCAGAGGTGGAAACCCCGCTGGTGCAGTACCTCGTGGCGGAAACGCTCGTAGCGCAGCACCTTGTTGAGATTGTCGAGATGGTGCTTCCGGCTTTCGTTCGCAAGCGGTGTTTCCTCGATGTATTTCCGTATCTGGTACGAGAGCAGGTACTCGTCGGCCCTGCTGCCGCCCCTCGCGTTGATGTTGGGATGGTGGTATTCCTCTATCAGGCTTTTGAGCCAGTTGCCGTCCACTCCCCGGTGGTACTCTTTTGTGATAAGGTGGGTGATCTGCTGCACGTCCTTGTCGAAGGCCATCTTCTTCTCCTCCGACACCAGAGCCACGCGGGGCTTGTAGCCCTGCCGTTCAGGACTCCAGTGGTTGGGGCTGATGGACAGTTCACTTGCGGCCTTGATGTCCACGCCGCCGATGTCACGGACACGAAAATAGACCCGTGCCTGGTCGGTGATGTTGTTCTTGGCAGCGGTCTTCCGGATGAATGCGGTCACTTTCATATATATCCTCCTTTCCGATTTAGTCTATCATTTCCACAAGCCTGCGCTTCATCTCATCGTCTATCGTGCGGTAGCGGCTGAATGCCCGGCTGCCCTCCACATGCCCCGACATGGAGGCGATAAGGTTTGGGTCGGGCACCTGCCGGTAGAGGTTGCCCACGAAGGTCTTGCGGGCCGTGTGGCTCGTGGCCACCTCGTATAAGGGCTTCTGAATGGTGTCGTAGCCGTGCGTGTCGAGGATGGTCACCATCCTGTCTATGCCGCAACGCTTCAGCAGTTCCCGTATGCCGAGGTTGTAGGTGTGTATCTGCCTGAACGGAAACAGCTTGTCTGAATTGGCATCGTATCGTTCCAGTATCTTCAACGCCTTTTCGTGCAGCGGCACCCTGACGGTCTTCGCCTGGCACTTCTTCGTCTTCTGCGGCATGTATTCCAGAAAACCGTCCTTGATGTTGGCCCTCGTGAGCCTGTAAAGGTCACCCACTCGGCAGCCGACATAGCAGTGAAACACGAAGATGTCACGGATGACGGCCAGCTTCGGGTTGTCGTTCAGATCTGCGTCATACAGGATGTTTCTTTCTTCGGAAGTGAGGAAGAACGGGTCGCCGTAGGTAGGCTCCTTGCAGCCGTAGAGCACATAGACCTCATTGTCGGAATACTTCATCTTCTTGCACCAGTGCAGGAAGGTGCAGAACAGGTTCATGATGTTGATGACGGTCGTGCCGGAAAGCGGCCTTGGCCTGTGGTTGATGAGCAGGCGGGGAGCGTAGAAGTCGGGATATTCCTGCCGCAGCAGGTGTTCGTTCACCACATAATCCCGGAAAGCGTTCATTTGCTCCAGCGTGACGGTCTCCACAAAGAGGGTGAAGTCTGCCTCGCCCAGTATCTCCCGGCGGTAGTCGTGGTAGCGGGTCATCTTGCGCTCGAAGCGGACGATGTGTTCCTTGGTCCTCTCCGCACCATCGTACTTCTCCAGATACTCGTTGACGCGGGCAAGCAGGTCCGGGTGGTTGCGCTCGAATGCACGGGCAGGATACAGTACATCCTCGATGACCTGCCTCATCCACCTGCTGTCCGCCTTGTCCGTGAAGGTCTTCTCCGCCCGCTCGATGATGGCGGCAATCTGTTCTGGCAGCCGTTTCTGCTCGGAGGCAGGAACAGCCGTCGTGCGCCTGTAGCTAAGGGTATCGGAATCCCAATACCTGTCCTGTACCTCAAGGGGAGAGACCACTTTTATGTCCACACTCTTCTCCCTGACCCGGAAACAGATGTTCGAGGTCTCTGGGGAGCATTTCTTCAGATAGACGGAAACTTTCATCGGCGTTGCTTTTTCGGTTATGCGGCAAAGGTATAATAAATTCCCGTAAATGTTCCCATATATCCCGAAGAAACTTGCAACGGATTAAGACAAATTAAAAAGTCGTTCCCGAATCTGATACCGCATAAAATGCAGTATATCAACGGTTATATTTGCAGATGTTTAGCTCTTTTTTTTCATTTCGGGCTGTATCCGACTCCCCGAATATCATATATTGCAGTTCCACGCTTCGGTGTTTATATCTAAAGGTCTTTTGGGAACTGGGAAGACACCAGAATAATCTATGAAAAAATATTCATTTTTTCTGTTTAATGCTCTTCAAAGAAGTGCATTTTGCTTAATGCTCGTGATGTCAACTCTTGCTGTTGGCTTTACATCCTGTAGTGACGATGATGAAGAAGGTGATGGACCTGCTGGAGGTCCTTATCCCGGTGTGTGGGAAATGACACATATAAAAATCGTCGAAAATGGAGAACCCGAAGAAGGAAATGTTGCAGGAACAGGTAGTGTTATCAAACTGACTCTTTTAGAGAATGGTACTTATTCCTATTATGCTCTTGTCAAAGGAGATACCGAAGAAGAGGATGAACTTATCGAAGACGATGGAAAATGGACTTATTCAGATCAAAAGTTGATGCTGAAAAATGAAATGTCAACATCTACACTGTTGGTACGCACATGGACACCTACAAAGTTGGTGACCTATCAGGAAGAAAATGAAGATGGCTATACATACTCAGAAACACGCACTTGGCAAAAAAATAAATTAATATGAACCGATTAACATATCTAATCCTGGTCTGTTTCTTTCCATTAGGAATTATAGCTCAGAACCATACTTCCGATAGCACATACGTCAATAAGGTAGATTCCTTGACACAAGTAGTTAATGAACTTTCTACTAAAATGCAGGGAGTGGAGAAAGATAAGCGTTACGAATCAATTTGGAATAAGCGAAAGAAATATTTTTATATTGGTTATATGAACCAAACGCTTACCCATCAGGATGTTCCGGGCTTAGAATGGAAGAGTGATTACGGCTTTTCAATAGGTTCCGGTCGTACCTATTACTTGCATAAGAAACCTCTCTTTAAGATGTTGAAATTTGGATTAGATGCTACATGGTTTGATATTTCCTATGCAAAATATTCCCAACCTGAAGGCTGGGAGGAACCATCTGGTTCTCCTGAATATGAAGACGAAACAGAAGATTTAGGAATACATCAATTGGAAATCGGACTTCATGTAGGTCCGTCTATCACGCTTAACCCAGTGGATCACCTTAAAGTGAGCGGTTACTTTCATTTCATTCCTTCAGCCTCTATGATTATAATGAATGATGAAGCAAACACCAGTTATGTTTCTAATTTCGCTGTCGGTGGTGCTATTTCGTATAAAGTCATATCATTGGGAATAGAATCACGCTGGGGAAAAGCTAAATATAATTCTTTTGCAGTGGATGAAGAGACTGGTTATGAAGATATTGAAGGTGATTTAAATATGGACGATGTACTTGTTAAAGGAAAAAATAAGCTAAAAACAAAGTCACTTAGGTTTTTCTTAACATTCCGATTCTAAACTTGGGCAATAACTTAATGAAAAGGGCTGTATCATATTTGTGATACGGCTCTTTTTGTTATAAAGAATTGCGTTTACAATTGAAAGGTCTTTTCTTTCACCGCTCACATTCCATAACTTGCTTTTCCCAGCTTTGTATCGTCTTCCGCATTACAGCATTGTCATGTGCCATAAAACAGGCAGTTGCAATGGTGAGCAGCCAAATACAGAACAGGCATATCCAGATACACTGTCGGACATAGCGTGATCTGCACACCAACCGAAGGCAATACAACGGCACATCCCGGAAGATGTACACAGGCAAGGATTTAAATTGCTTGGGAGGTTTCGGAAACACAAATTTTTCCGTATGCAATGGCTGGATGCCTAATTGGGTGGTAATAGCCTTTAGCTTATTTTCAACTTTGCAAGTATGAATATACTGCTCCTTACTAACTTTTTCAATGAATTTGAAAGTCTCACATACGATTTTGAATTTGTCCAGCACGTCTGCATAATCTTCAGCCATCTTCATATAATACTCTTGGGGTGTAAGTCTGCCTTGCTTTCTGGCTTCCTCGTCCTCCTGTTCAAACTTACGCTGTCTTTCCTCCAAGAGTTCCTTGACTGCGTTCCTTGCTGCCAATGCGATTGTTTCCGGGATTGCGGACTGTGTACCGGAACGAGTTTCCAATTTTTTGTCCAGCGCATTTAATGCCGTCAACATCTCCGTAAGCTGGTTTTGCAGTTCATCAAGCGATGCAACCGGCTCATCTTTCAAAGGGATAGGTTTCTTGCCTGTCATAGTTATCTTCTCCGTTTATAAGGGTTCTTTTTCTTCTCTTTATCATCGTCATTCCAGCCACGGTCATTGCTGCTATCACCACCGCCACTTGACGGAACAACGTGAGGCTGCATGACCAGTTCGGTTATCGCTGCGCCAATTCCGGTGCCGGATGATGTGTCTCCTCCCATGGCATCTGAGCTGCCTGTATCACCGACGGATTCAACGGTTGCTGTTCCCTGTTGCACACCTGTCTTTTCCATTGTGTCGGCATGTTGCCCGCCAAAAGAGAAACTCTGATGAGTCATCTGATTGTCCGATGCGGATTGGCTTATCTTGCCGTTATCATTTGCCTGTACAACACCCATGGTCTGGCACAGTCTGGTGTAGGTCATGGAGCGGTCTATCTGATAACCGGCAAATGAAACATTGCTATTTGAGAACGTTATGCCCTTGGCATTTCCCTCGGCGTTGCGGACGATTTCCATACTGATGCCCTGTGCCGAAAGTGCTTTTCTTAATGCCTCCATGCTACGGCATTCTTTCAATGCGGCACTGACTGCATCGTATATACGATACTTGATGACATCCTTACCTTTCAGCCGATCACGGTTCACTTTCTTCTTGCCCTTACCGAATGTAAGACCATATTCCCGTGTAAGAGCCTGGGTGATGCGGGCAGACTTGCGAAAACCCTGGTCTTTGGTCAACGCATTACCGTCATTGTCCACACGGTTATATACAATGTGTACATGACCGTGCGGCTTGTCATGGTGCCGGCACATGATGAACTGCGTGTTTACAATCCCCATGCGGTGTAGATATTCACGGGCTATTTCAGACATGAGTTTGTCTGAAAGTCTGGGCGAATCCTCCGGTGCAAAGCTCAAGGAAATGTGTCCGACAAAATTCTTCAATGAGGGGCGGCTCTTGGCTTGCAAATTGAAACTTGCCACGATGGATTTGTTCGATGTAAGATCAACACCTTCGGATGCGATGATGTTGGTGTCCTTGTTTTTTATGTCGTTGGCATAATCAACCAATCCTGCGAAACCTTGTCCGCTGTGAATCTTTGCCATCATGGGCTATAACTGTTCATTGAGTTTTATAATCAGGTTGCTAATCTCTGTCATCAACCGGCGGTTTTCATCGGCAACATGCAGGGGACCGTATATGTGTCCCAGATGTGTCAGTTGGTTCAAATTGTTAGCCATCCCTGCCAGAGCACGAAGCGCATGTGCCACACCCTGAGGAACCGGTTCCTTAACATATCCGTTTACCGCCAGCTCATAGACAATCTCCGAAAGCGGTCGTCCAGTCCTTTTGCTACGGCGTACTAATTTCGCATAGTTTGCCTTGTCGAAATTGACCTTTATGGGGTAGCTACGCTTCTCGCTGTCCGGCAATTTGGGACGCCCGCCTTTGTTCCGTTCCTTGCCGTTCCCGTTGGAAGTTGTTCGGGTCATTTTGCCACCTCCTTCCTGCTGCGGTGTCCGGCAGCTCTCCGAAACCTCCGGCGGTTTTGTGGGACACAAAACCTATACTTGCTCCCCGAACACTTCATGCCATCATTTTGCATGCGATAAGATAGCGGCTTTCCGAAAAGGCTGGCTGCCAATGCACGGCTGGCTTGTCTGCCAATGTTGTAACACCTCCCGAACATCATTTGCCTCCCTTCGAGCGTCCGACAATATATGCTTGTGCCTGCTGGTCTATCTCTGTCTGAGAAGCTACACGGACATTTCTCATCCATGCTTCCAGATCAGCCTTGTCGAAGAAGCACAGTTTGCCGTTAGGCTTGTAATAAGGGATGGCACGACGCATCATCAGCTTGTGTAGGTAACTCACTTTCATACCGAGGAATTTTGCCGCTTCCGCAGTGGAAATCAGCTGCTGTTTTTCTTCCATGTTGCTTTCTTTTTTTGGAGTGAATACTCATAATACAATACGTCTTTCGTATTGGAAAGACACCGCAAAGTAAATGAGCGGAAACGACATGAAAAACGGTTCAATCCCCATGTAAAACAGAGGGAAAATAAGGTCGCAAACAGAACGGGACGATTCTGTAAAACAGTAGAAGGCAGTCGAAATCGACCAAAGGAAACAAAATTCCTTATGAAGCCATTTTTGCTAATAAATCTGCGCCAAATTTACTATTTTATTCGTGCCAAATTACTGAATTTGCAAAATAATCACTACCTTTGCCATATAAACAATCAGTAGTATGGAAGGTTATAAACATAGGATAATGGATGGTCTGCTGACTAAAAAGTTGCAGGCTAAGGGTGCGGTACTCATAGAAGGACCCAAGTGGTGCGGAAAGACAACAACGGCCGAGGAACTTGCTGCAAGCAAGGTGCTGCTGGCAAGACCTGACGCAAAGGAACATTTCAAAAGTCTCTTGGAAATAGATACGGACGCAGCCTTGTCCGGTGATACACCGATGTTGATAGACGAGTGGCAGACAGTGCCAAAGTTGTGGGATGCGGTTAGATACACCGTTGACCACCGCCGCAAGATGGGACAATTCATTCTGACCGGCTCTGCTGTTCCCGACAAGGAAGCGGAAACGGAAAGAGAGCACTCGGGCACCGGTCGGTTTGCATGGCTCACGATGCGTCCGATGACCCTGTTCGAGTCTGGCGAATCAAACGGAAGTGTAAGCCTTGGGGAACTGTTTAATGCTCCTGAAAAAATACTGGAACGAAATCATTTGAAGCTGCAGGACATCGCCTTTCTGATCTGCCGGGGAGGATGGCCGATGGCTGTCGGTCTTCCTGAAGAGGCAGCCTTGGAACAAGCGTTTGATTATTATGATGCAGTTACAAAGGAGGACATTACAAAGGTGGACGGTGTGAAGCGGGCTTCTGAAAGAGTACAGCGTCTGATGCGGGCATATGCCCGTCACCAGGGTACACAAGTGTCCATTGCTACGTTGCGTGAGGACTTGAAGAACAACGACTCCGCAACACTGGACGAGAACACTATCATATCCTATCTTGAAGCGTTGAGAAAGATTTTTGTAGTGGAAGATATGCCGGCATGGAATCCCAACCTTCGCTCCAAGACTGCCATTCGAACTGCCGATACACGGTATTTCGTTGACCCGTCGATTGCGACGGCTGCGTTAGGTATCGGTCCGGCAGACCTGATGAATGATCTGAATACAATGGGATTTTTCTTCGAGGCTATGTGTGTAAGGGATTTGCGTGTATTTGCCGAAGCCCTGAATGGAAAGGTGTACCACTACCGGGACAAAAGCGGTCTGGAATGTGATGCGGTAGTGCATCTGCGCAACGGTCAATATGGACTGATTGAGATAAAGCTGGGTGGTCAGTCTTTGATTAGTGAGGGGGCAACAACGCTTAATGCGCTTGCATCCCAGATTGATACTTCACGCATGAGGGCTCCGGCTTTCAAGATAATTCTTACCGCTACAGGTGAATATGCCTACCGCCAGCCGGAAGACGGAATATACGTCGTGCCGATTGGCTGTCTGAAACCATAGTATGGATCAGGACCGGTTCCGTGCGTTTTTCAACCAACGTCGGTAAGCGTCCGTATTGCAGATACCTTCATCGGCTTCAGCAGTCCTTTTGAGTACATCTATTATGACGTCCTCCTTTTCCATCTTGGATCCACGGCGGTCTTTGGCTCCCAACAACTGTCGCATGTTTGGCAGTTGCCAATAGTTGCCGAATGTTTTCCACTGGTAGGATATATTGCAGATGACAGCAATGCAGTCTGCTATAAAAGCCATTTGCGTGGCATTGCAGCCTTTGCAGGGACGGTATTCCTTGTCCAGGAATCCTTCCCTGTGTAGGGCATCCAACAGGGCAATCACCTTTTCTCCTTTGAGTGCATCCGGAAAATCCTGAGGCAAGCCAGCCGGCTTTGTTGCATTGTCCGGCTCTTCATCCGTTTTTCGGCTATCACCGACACAGGTTGCACGTTTTGACCTGTGCTGTGAAAAACATTCCTCGATTTTTCCTCTATACTCCATATAGACAGTCACCGGAATGGCAAACACTACAAGGGTAATTACAAGGAAGAGTACAAAAGTAATCGTGTCCGGCTCCATCCGTATAACTGCATACCGTCCGATAAGGACAGAGGCAAGCAGCCATACCGCTCCGGGCAACAGGACGTTCATTCTGAAATCTTCGGGCAATCTTTTCATTTCCGGTTATGTATTTGCAAACTCGGCATCAATCAGACCGATGGCATCGTCTTTCTTTTTGTTGATAATCTTCGCATAAATTTGCGTAGTTTTCACGTCTGTATGTCCGAGAAGTTTACAGACGGTATAAAGGTCAGCACCCAAAGTCAGCATCATCGTTGCGAATGTATGACGACTGACATGGTAGCTCACATGCTTGGTTATACCGGCTTCTTTTACCCATGATTTGATAAGGACATTGCAGCTGTCTTCACATGGCAGCGTAGAAAATACCGCATCCTCTTCATCGGCTTCATCCCGTTCCGGCATCCACTTTCTTGCCTGCATGGAAAGCGGAAGATACAAGGGCTGACGGGTCTTCTGCATCACGATGTTTATATGCCACTGTTCACTCGTGCAATCCACATTCTTCCATTTTAACGCCAACACGTCGCTTATACGCAAACCACAATAACAGGAGAAAAGGAAGGCACTCTTAACATCCTCCCGTTTACAAGAGGTGTCGATTAACGTCTTTACCTCGTCGATGGTCAGAAATTCCCGCTTGCTCTCCGGCATCTTGATTTTCTCATCCTTGCTCATCCGGTCTATCGGGTTCTCACCGATAACATCCTCCCTCACCGCTGCGTTCAACGCTCCACGGAAACAGCCAAAGTAAGAGACACAAGTGAACTGGGACAGCTTTTTTCCGTTTGCACTGACGTAGGTGTTCCGCATATAGTCAATGAAGGCAAGGCAGAAATCACGGTTTACATCTCTCATGGCAGCTTTCTCGTTGAACAGACGCAATACATTCATGGTGTTGTCAATGAGTTTACGACTGCCACGCACACCTTTTTTCTCCTGGTTCTCCTTGTAGGTCTGCATCCAATCGAGCAGCAGCATCTTTGAACGCTGGAAAGTGTTTTTCAACCCTGCTACATGGTTGGTCAGCTCAATAATGCGCTGCGACTTGATAGTGTTCACAGCGGCCAAAGTAGCCTTGTTCTGTGCTTTTGCAGTCGTGCTTGTTTCAGGGACAAGGTAGAGTTTCAGAAACTCGTACTGACGCTTGCCGTCCCTGTAAATGTCAAGATAAACGGATTGGCTTCCATCACTGAGCGTCTTATAACGGATGCGTACCGGCTCTTTGACCTTGGGTTGCTTGGGTATCTTAGCTGTTCTTGCCATAATCAGAAACGTTTATAAAAGGTTTGTCATCAATCAAATATCTTATCTGCGAGGTTTACCGTCCTGTCTTTCTGCCGGTTGATGATTTCAGCATAAATCTGGGTATGCTTAATTTGCGTATGCCCCAGCAATTTGGAAACGGTATAAAGGTCTGCCCCCAGCGTGAGCAACATCGTTGCGAATGTGTGGCGGCTGGTATAGTAGGTTATCGCCTTGGTTATTCCTGCCATTTTCGCCCATGCTCTAAGGTGGGTATTGATATGCGTAGTTCTTGGCAATCCTCCGAAAACAAGGCTGTCGGCATTTGCGTCCTTGCGCTTGGGTAACCATCGGCGTGCTTGCACGCCCAAAGGGATATGGACAGGCTTTTCGTTCTTGCTCATCACGACTGACAGCATCCATTTGTTGCCATTCTTCACCATGTCGCCCCATTTGAGCTTTCGCACATCTCCCAAACGAAGACCGCAGTTGCAGGCAAAAAGATAAGAAAGTCTGATGTCTTCCCGCTTGTAAGGTGTTGCTATCAGAGCTTTCACTTCGTCAATAGTCAGATACTCCCTTTTCCCTTTATTCACCTTCACTCGCTCATAATGAGACAAACGGCTCATTGGATTGAGTGGAATAATGCCCTGATGAACAGCAACATTCAGTGCTGTCACCAAGGTACACTGGCGGTTGAAGATAGTCTTGGATTTGAGAAGCAGACCGCTTGTTGTCCTGTATTCTGTTTTTAGATACTCGACAAATGAAATGCAGAAATCCTTGTTGACCGATTTAAGTGTAACGTCGCCCTTGCCCATGCCGATTATAACATCCCGAAGCCTGTCTATTGCATACAGGTCTCTGACACCTCGACTTCGCTGTATTTCCTTGAACTGTGCAAGCCACTCCGATAAAGTAATCTCTTTTTGGGGTATAGCATTAGGTATGAGCCGTTTATTTTTAGAGGGCTGATTCTTCAATTCAGACAGCCGAACTTTCAAAATAGCTTCGGCTTTACGTATGGAGGCAGCATTTTGACGTATTGTCTTGTCGTCGGTTTCGGGTACGAGGTATAGCTTCAGATATTCATAGCTGCGATGTCCCTCATGGTAACAATCCAAGTAAATGGACTGATACCCGTTCTTCATCGCCTTGAACCTTATCTTGATGGGTGATTTTTGCGTACCTTTGCTTCTGTTGTCTTCCATGCTGAATATTCGGATTGATTCCTTTATGCAAATGTACAAATTTTCGGTAACAAAGAAACAAAAATGAGTAACAAAAATAGGTCTGAAATGAGATTTTTTGAGAATTAAAGAGAATTGAGGTAAAAATGTAAATCATTATATATAAGATATATAGTTATATTTGATAAGCTCTTTGTTTCTTTTATTTTGCAACATCGGATATTAGGCTCCCCATACAAGATAATGTCTGTACAACGGGCAAGCCCTTGGCTTAAAAAGATAGGTTTGGGAGATAAGACGGCAACGACCAGTTTCAAGAATTATCATGAAACCAGTCGTTGTACTTAACTTTGGCTTATACAAGAATATACGCTTTGAGAATAAAGTCAAGTGGAGAGTCAATAGTGGTAATCGGGCATGAAACGATAAATGCCGCGGTTTTCCTGAACCACCATCCGTTTGTTCGTGAGAAACTTGATTGTTTCCACAATCTTGTTGTGATTCAATTTTGTTCCTGCCAGTTCGTAGGCAGTGGTCAGTTCTTCTTCCAAAGCCTTATATCCCGAAATAGTCTCTTTTCCCTCAAAAGCCAGTTCGAGAGCCTTACGGTGGGTGGATTCGTGAATGTTCTTACCTGGTGAGAATGGTTCTTGCTTGGGACGACCAGCACTTTTCTTGGTCGGCACATAGTCCGGCAGAAGTTCGGGAAGCGATTGGTCATTGATGTAGAAAGCGAATGGTAGGAAGTCCTTTGAGCGGGTATGCACACTTTCCACTTTGCTGATGTTGCTGTCGTCCTTGTCTTTCTCAATTTGGATGACCGTTTCCGCTTTGTTATTGATTTCCGTGCCAATGTGTCCACGGGCATTTTCATCACTTTTGTTTTGATGAAGAATGGTGTGAAGATGAATCTGGTATTCGTCAGTCCACTGCATAAGTTTGGATATTACACATGTGGCTTCACTCGGTGAATTGATGTCATAAACCAAGTCGCGGATTCCGTCAATCACGACAAAGCCAAGCCCTTCAATCTGACTGATAGCATCGTCTATGATAGCCAAACGCTCCTTCGGATTGAACTTGCGTAGAGCGAGAAAATAGAAACGGTTGCAATCCTGATTGGCAGGCAACTCTGCCAGTTTCATGATACGATGCATTACAATCATGCAGTGGTTTTGACTCTGTTCGGTGTCAATGTAAAGGATGCGGTTTTTCCCATCAGGAAAATCCGTTGTGTAGTTAAGGACTTTCTTTCCGGACAAAGCTGCTGCCACCATAGCCGACACGTTGAAGGTCTTTTTGCTTTTTGCCTTGCCAATGGATGCACTGAAATTTCCCAATGTTCCGATAGCCACTCCGCCTATACTCAGGACTTCCGGTTCCTGTTCGTACACCTTTTCCAAACTGAGCATAGTATCTTGCCATCTCGTAGTGATTTGAGCAAAATCCTCAATGGGTGTTGCAGTTTCCATACTCACCAGTTTTTAGGATTAGGCTTGCGACGGTGTAAGGCATACATCGCTTCGTTTTCTTCCTCATAGGTGAGAGGTACTGAAGTTTTGCGTGATGCCTCCAGCCATTTGTCGAGCTCGTCACGATAGATATAAAGGTGCTTTCCTTGTTTGATAACCGGAATGTTGTCCTTCTTTATCTTATAATAAAAGGTGGAGACTGGCATTTTCAGATAGGCACAGGCTTCCTGTACCGTCATAGGTACGTGCAAATTCTCTTTTGGTTCGCTTTGGCGGTTAAGAGTGTCCCTAAGTAAATTTTCCATTCCTGCGATTCTCCTGCAGAGTTCACCTACCACTTTGGGCAGGTCATTAAAAGTCAAATCTGTTGTGTTCATATCTTCAATAATTAGAATTAATATGCTGCAAACCAACAGAATGAAATTTTACAGAAATCTGTCAGCCGGAACAATGATTACCGTCTGCACGATTTAATTTTCAAGTATTGTTGTGAAAGTGGAAATCTCCTTTGTCCGGCACGTCAATAGGAATGTCGCATGGGACATTGACACGCAAATTGGCTTCCAGATATTCTATATCGGCGTTGCGCAATTCGTATGGGAAAGAAGATTTAATGAATATCGCTCTGTCGCGACGGGAGACTCCAAGCCGTTCACCGATATTCCAAGCTAAGTGTCTTAAAGAGGGAGAACTGATCTTTGCTTCTTTAGTTGAATGGATTGGCTGACAATCGTTAACCCGGTTTTCGGCAATACACTCTATATTCCGGAATAGTGTGCTGATATTCTCTTTTGAGAGATATTTCGAGGTCTTTTCCACTACATATTCGCGGATAGCTATCATGGTGTCCCTTTTTCGTTTCACCTCCTTCAGTTGCTCTTCCACAAGAATGCTCTCATATCTCTCCAAACTATCAGGTATCTGTTCCTCTTCGACTGGATCTTGATTAGCATTTTGATGGCTGCTTTCTTGCGAACATTCGCTTTGTACTTGCTTATTTGCAGTACTACTTGAGATTGTCGTAAAAAGCCCTGCCATTACTTTGCGGAATATGGCAAAGGTCAAAATAAGCATTACCAAAGAGATAATAAAAATGGTGGCATCAAACAGGATGTTGTGATTGAACTTTTCACCGATATTGTATGCGGTGAGTGCCGAGAGTGAAACGATGACCACTCCAGCCAAACTGCTGATATCAGCTGCTTTCTGAACTTGTATATTATTCTCCATATAGTTGTGATTGTTTACTGTTTTATGGTGTAAAGTTCAGCACTAATTTCCATATAACCATAAATACTAATGGTTATTGGACTGATATTTACAAATAATTATGGTTAGAATATGAATCATACTCGAAAATCATACTCTAACCATATAAAAGAGGCAAAAATGACCGTTAATACTTACGGATCAAGGAAATTTTGTTGCTGGCTTTTCGCTTGTTGCTATCCACCACTTTCATGTATCGTTGGGTTGTGGTGATGCTCTTGTGTGCCATGATGCTTTGGATGGTTCGGATGTCTGTTCCGGCAGCAGCCTGTAAAGTGGCAAATGTCCTTCGATATGAATGGAAGGTGATGTTTTTGGTGATACCTGCGGCTCGGATCCACTCTTTCATGGGGTATTGCGTCCAGCATCTTTTCAATCCTTTGAATACCAGCCCTGTCTTTTCGGGAGAATAACCAATCAATTGCAAGGCTTCGTCACTAATGGGGATGATGTCTTCTGTCTTTGTCTTTTGAGTGACGGTGTGGACGCATTTTCCTCCGGCAGCAAAGTCCACGATTTCTTCCCATCGCAATGTGAGAATATCGCTGATTCTCAGACTTGTCAGACAAGAGAATAACGAGGCTGTTTTCAGAACCGGTATTTTGCAAGGTGTTTCTGCCAATCTGTACAGTTCATCTACGCTCAGGTAGTCTTTCACTACATCTTCCGGCTCTATCTTCTCCAAGAAGTCATTTACATTGGAGTGAATCAACTTGTTGCGATAGAGTATTTTGAGAAATCCTCTGAATGTGGACCAGTAGCCCACAGCCGAATTGCGTGAAATGGGACGCTCTGGTCGTCTAAGTTGTTTCGCATTAAGCAGATACTCTCTGAACTTGTTGCATAAGTCCACATCGATTTCCTCGAACGAACATTTACCACCCACGAAATTGGAGAAATGCAGATATACAAACTCCCATTTCTGGTCGTGCTTGCGGAGTGTCTTTTTATAATAGGCAAGAAAATCTCCTTTCATCTTGCTCTTGTCAAAGAAATCGTACCGCTCATTTACGATGGATTCAAAACGTCGGCATCGTATAGCTTCCGCTTTTTCCGACATGACGGCATTAAAGTTCTGTTCCCGTTGGTTCTTTGGTTCGGCATAGATGTAGATGCCCAAAGATTCATGACGGATTACCTTCATACTTTCTTTGTCGCGATAACCGGGATAATAATCCAGATAGAACGACAACATGTTTTTCTTTAGAGGTCTTGTCCTCAATGTTACAGTTTTACATTCGTGCATAATGATATGTTTTTATAATTGGTGATTAATTTGTTGCAAACCAATACAATGAAACAATGCTGATGACTGCCATTGATGAAAATGATTCTTGTCTGTGCAGATTAATTCTCAGATACCGGATTTTTCAGCCATCACCTTGTCAAAATCCTTTTTCAACAGGAACATGGACTTCCCGTGATACATCTTCCGTATCTTGTTATACCTCGCATAATTGTAGACATCATCCCTACGCAGGTTATATTTTTCGATTGCTTCGGCTACGCTGTAATACATTTCCCGTTGGTCGAAACCTCCGCTTTTGATGATGTCGATATGGTCTTTTGAATATTGGACTTTGCCATAAACAACACGGGACGGGATTTTATGGCGATGTACAAATGAGCATCTGGCATCTTTGCTCATACCGTAGATTTCTTCCATCTGCTCTGCGCCAATCCATTCTTTGATATTGTCTGCAGCCTTGTATTTGGCAAAGAATCTGTCAACTGACAGTTGTTCGTAATAATTGAATCCACCATGACTGATTTTAGGAATGTCGTTTACACGGCATAGCTTGCAAATGGTTTTCCTGTTCATATGATAAGTTGCCGCAATTTGCTCGGATGAGTAATAACCTTCAGGGATTACAAAGGTCTTTTTCGGCAGGTCGCTTTTCTTTTCCCGTTTCTTGGGTGTATATGTTCCATCACGATGCTCTATATAGACTTTGTCAAACTCGGAATGTAGCACCATTGTCCGGCTTCCTTGCTTGAACCGTTTGATGTCGTATTTGTTGACATAGTAGCTGATGTTTATCTTGGAAAGCCCGTATTTTTCGGTGATTTCCGCATAGGTATAATAGTCGGGATTCAATTTGTCCTGCTTTTCTTTGATGGCGTCTATATGGGCACGGGAATAATACACCTCGTGGTGGCGGTTGATTCGGGGGATATTGTGCCGCAAAGGTGACAACGGCATTACGACTCATACCGTACTTTTCCATGACCTGCTCTGGGGTATAATAACAGTCCGGATTGATTTCTTCGGCAAGGTCGGCAAAGTATTTGTCTATAAGGATGCGGTTGTAGAATACACGATTACCTTCTTCAACCTTAGGGATGTTGTATAACTTACATCGACGATACAGTGTTTTCTTCTGAATTTGGTATTTCTCCAAAATCTCATTCGTGGTGTAATAGAGAACCGTCTGTTTTCTTCCATAACTCCGTTTCTTATAACCGGGTGCATCATCAAACATTTTTTCAATGTCCGATTTGCGGATAATGGTACGCCCGCGAAGTTGCAACGCCCGAATGATACCAGTAGCCATGTGTCGGTATATGGTGGCTCGACTGATGCCTAAAATGGTTGCGGTTTCGGCAGGGGAGAGATACAGCTTGCTTCCTACGATACCGACTTCCTGCATGGGCTGCTCATTTTGCCGTTCCTCGTATTCCTGTAACCTCTGCTTCCGCTTCTTCTCTTTGTACGCTTTTTCATTGCACGATTTGCTGCAATAGCGTGTTACCATCGTGTGTGCTATAAATGGTTTGCCGCACCACTGGCATTTTCTTTGGATTTCCATATATTAGTCGCCTTTAATTTCGCCTATTCTGTCTCAATGCGTCTCACAATTTCTCACGGCGTCTCACACTGTGTCTTCTATAGCGGTTCCGCTCATTCTCATCGCGTCTCACATCGTGTCCAAGATGTCGCTATGATGAGTGCAAAGTGTCCGCTTAATTGTTCGGCGGTAGAATTATGGTACAAAATAATGCTGGAAATCCGCAACCAGTCAGATTTGACTGAAAACCATATAAAAATAAAAGTCACTGATATACAGCGACTTTATTCTAAATGGTTATGGTTGCTTATGGCTGTTTACAAGCCATCATTTGCCGATGCAGCATATTTACATCACTGATTATCAGTGACCATTCATTTTA
>ENA-ORTS01000226-ORTS01000226.1-human-gut-metagenome-genome-assembly--contig:-NODE-226-length-49712-cov-12.529855_pt1 | contig 49712 bp, 53 predicted proteins | sample MGYA00241911_ERZ509186 | MGnify/ENA primary metagenome ERZ509186 (study PRJEB26280, sample SAMEA2338852) | human gut metagenome | biome: human gut; feature: human-associated habitat; material: faeces...
GGAAAGCCCTTTCTTTGTTTTATTTGTGCACGGAAATTATAACATTTCCACTCAAAGGGAGGCTTTCCTTTTTTATTGTTTCTGGAAAAATTCCCCTACCGAGTAAAATTTTACACTAAGGGGGAAACGTATCGGGAAGGCATGGGTAGGCCGGCGGGCAGAAGATACGGACGGGGCCTGTCATCTTCCCCGCACCCCTTTCCACACCCCGTACACATCTGCGATCGCCCAGCCGATAGGGATGGAGAGCCAGATGCCGGTGACGCCGAAGAAGGGGAGGGCGGAGAGGGCATAGGCAAGGATGACGCGGCTTCCGAGAGAGAGGATGGTCAGAATGACGCTCATACCGGGCTCTTTGATGGCGCGATAGTAGGCATACAGCATGGAGAGGATGCCGATGCCGATGTAGCAGGCCCCTTCGATACGAAGGTAGCCTGCGCCGATCGCGATGGTTTCTGTCGCTGTCCTCGGGACGAAGAAGGCCATCAGTTCGGGGGCGAAGGCATAGATGATGACGCTCGTGAGGAGAGCGAAAGAGACGACCATCTTCGCCGAGGCGATGACGCACTCTCTGATGCGCTTTTGATCTCCGGCGCCATAGTTCTGCGCGATGGCGGTCGAGAAGGCATTCCCGAAGTCCATGAGGGGGGAGTAGGCCAAGGTGTCGATCTTGACGCCGGCAGCGAAGGCAGCCATGACGATGGTACCGAAGCTGTTCACAAGTCCCTGCACGAGAAGGATGCCGAAATTCATGATGGACTGCTGGAGGCTGGTCAGAAGCGAGAGACGGGAGATGTCGCGGAAGATGGATGGGTCCCAGCGGCGGTATTTCTTTTCTACCAGAAGATCTTTTCGATAGAAAAGGCAGTAGCAAAGGATGCCGAGACCGGAAGCGTACTCAGCGATGACGGTCGCCTTGGCCGCGCCGGCGACGCCTTGCTGGAAGACCAGAATGAAGAGAAGGTCGAGCGCGATATTCAGGAGGGCGGAGACGATGAGGAAGACGAGTGGGATGAGTGAGTTCCCCACGGCGCGCAGGAGGGCGGCAAAGTAGTTGTAGAGGAAGACGGCGATGATGCCGGAGAAGATCCATAGGAGATAGTCACGGAAGCAGGGGACGACGTCTGCGGGGATCTGCATGAAGCGGATGATCTCTTCCAGAAATATATAGGAGATGGCATTCAGGAAGAGCGAGAGTGCGCCGATGGAAAGGAAGGAAATATAAATGGACTGCTTCATGCGTGCGGTGTTCTTTTGTCCGTGGCAGATGGAGAAGTAGACGCCGCTCCCCATCGTGAGGCCGATCAGGATGGAGGTGATGAAGATCATGAGCGTGTAGGCGCTCCCGACAGCGGCGAGAGGTGCTTCGCCGAGGAATCGTCCGACGATCAGTGTATCGACGACATTGTAGAGCTGCTGAAAGATATTGCCGGCCATGAGGGGCAGAGAAAAAAGCAGTATCTTTTTCGAGATGCTGCCTTGGGTAAAATCGAGATCTTTTGTCATGAAGGCTCCTTAGGATAGGGTTCAGGGTTAGCCCGGGGCGTGGCGCCCATGGATTGCGGATGAAAGCCTCTCTTGAATGAGAAATTAGAAATGAGAAATGAGAAATGGTGGTGCGGCGCAAAAAAATCAGAAGCGCCGCGGAGATTTGAAATGAGCGATTTTCTCATATCGTAAACCTAATTCCTAGTCACCAGTCACTAGCCACTAGCCACTCATCCCTGTTTTCAAACTTTTTGAAATAGATGATACATGCATTGCCCCTATTATGGAGCGTACCGCGATGAAATGCAAGAGGAAGAGGGCAGGATATCGTTGATTGTTATGCGTCGCACCTTCCCCTTTGAACCTATAGAACCCGATGAACCTTTTCCGGTCGTAATTAAGGGACGGCACGCTCCATGGGCGAACCCCGAACCTTTTCTCTATGTTATAATAAGGACGATATTATGTCATACGGTATTTAGATGTATATACGTACCACAATTACATTCTATAGAGGTATCTAGGGCATTTATTACTGATTGTCTTTCATCGTAGTATCCGATAGTAGCATACTACAAATCATTTCACTAGCTTCTTTATCTTGCTGCGGAAGGGCGTGTGTGTACCTGTTTAACGTGATGGATACAGATGCGTGACCTAGGCGAGTAGAGACGGTCTTGATGTTCACACCTGCCATGATAAGAAGGGTGGCATGGGTGTGTCTTAGATCGTGGAAGTGAAGTGGTTTGTCTATGTTACTTACTTTCTTTAACGCATTAAAGTAGTACTGTATATCACTATTAGCAATTAAAGTCTCATTCTTAGTGTGAAAGACAAAACTGTTTTCATCTTTATGGGGAAGAGCCTGTAGTATCTCAATGAGTGATGTAGACACATGTATTCTCCTTACAGAGGCACGTGTCTTAGGCGTTGTGAGAGTTGCCCCTTTCCCTGTACTGTCTTCTACACTAGCTTTTATATAGATGGTGTCTTTACCCAGTGCTTTGTACTGTAAGGCACGCAGCTCTCCTTTTCTCATCCCTGTCTCTAAGGCAGTACGTATCAGAGGGTAGAACCATATGGGAGCTTTCATCTCCTTAGCTTTTAATAGAACATTCGTACTCTCTTCTTTCGTTAAGACATGCATTTCTGTCACAGTGTGATCTACCTGTGCCTTGATACGCATGCTGTCTTCTACAGGGTTCTCTATAATGAGTTTTTCCTTTCTTGCTCCTTCAAAGACACTTTTCAATAGGGCGTGTCTTCCTCGTACAGTGGCAGGGGAGAGTGTCTGTAGCAATGTTAGGAGCAACGTGTTGACGTCTGAAACTGTTATGTCTTTCATCACTTTGTTGCCAAAATCAAGACACTGCATATTACTTTCATAGTTCCTGTATGTTTGTGGTTTTAGTGTTGTCTTTTTCATCATTAACCATCGTTCACTGTACTGTTTGAATGTAAGGGGAGCTGCCAATGGATTGATCTTCCCTGCATTTACTTTGTACTGATACTCAGTGATCTTTGCTTGAACTTCTTTCCTTGTCTTTCCTGTGAAGGTTTTTGTGAGACGTTTATTCTTCTTCGTCACTGGATCTAGTTTGTATCCAATGGTGATGATGCCTTTGAATTTTCCATCTCCGTATGGTGTGATACTTCCTTGCCCTCGTGGTGCCCTTTGTCTTTTCATGATGATGTTCCTCCTTCTAAAAACAAAAAATTGTAAAAATTGTGAAAGGGTATTCATTAAAATTGCCCTGGCTGTTTTCCCCCGTACCCTCCACGCGCTCGCCGTTATCGCAGGGGCAGGGTGGAATGTATTAGTATAATATTATTATACTTAAATGGAACAGGGCGGGCAAGCCGTGTTTGCCTATATATGTACTTGTAAGATTTAATCTCTTACTACTAACGTGCTACAAGCGAGCCATGGTTGACAATCATGATACCCTACGGGGGTATGGTATACCATGCGAACAAAATTTCTACCCAAAGAATTTCAAATTTGTGCTTGATTTTGGATACACGTCGTGATACAATATGGACAGTCAAGGATGACACGGACGGAACACCGCAAGGCACACCGCCCCGATTCTGAAAATGCTATCTGTAGAACATGTACGGATAGCGTGGTGGAAGAACTCAGAACACCGCACATTGCGAACGCGACTGGCAACGGATTCACGGCGGAATGGTAAGACGACAGAGAGAACCAGAAGAAAAAGCCTCTTGACAATGGATACACAACGTGCTACAATCAAGGTACAGTGAACGAACGAAAGGAAGTGATACCACTGAGAACGAAAGATTGACGGTGACGTGCTGGGATACCCCAAAACATCATCGGGTTCTTTGAAAACTGAATAGCTGAAAAATGCGAATGGTGAACTTACTGCATGCGTAGTATCAATTCACACCATACGAAAAAAAGAAAGTCATCGGGAAAAGCGGTGGCAACATGACAGTGAAGATACACACTGAGAAGTCATGAAAGTAGCTTGCGATATACGGCAGGGCTGAGTAGTGGACAGTCTCATAGAGTGTGGGCTTGCAACGACTAGCAGGGTATCTTGTGATGACGGGGCAAGCGCAGACGATGAAATGGAACGGTGTAGGTGAAAGGTAGTGAAATCATGCTGTATCTAGTCTCTAAACCATTGAACTAATCAGTGGTATTCCAACCATCAAGAGATGGTAACTCAAATTTTTTTTTGGTAAGCATGGATACACAATAGGATACATACTAGAAAGGAAGAAAAATCATGGAAAGAAAAGAAATCACGGCATGGGGCATGAACACATGGACAAAAGACAATGGGTTGATTATGTTTGATGAATTTGCCTATGGAAAAATCAAGGAACGAATTGAAAACTACGTGGAAATGGTAGAAGGCGATGAGTACGGTACATGGGAATGTATTGAAATTAAAACGCTGGAAAAATTCAGTTCTTATGATGCACCTGATATCGCAGGGGGAGATGTTGTCTTCTATGCAGGGCGCACACTCCGCTTACGTTGTACCTCTGCAAGAGGGTTAGTGATTATGGGATTTGAACCTACCACGCACATTGACCACTTGGACGCCGCTTATAAATTGAAACTGGTACTTGTGAAGAAAAGCAAGTAAAAGTCGAAACTAGACACACAAGAGAGGGTGTGTCTAGTCAACGTGAGATAGCTGCCCACGTTCTGATGAGACAAGCTACAGGATTAAAGAAAGGATGGGATTATTATGAAAGTATTTGATGAAATGGATTTTAATGACATTAGAAGAACAGCATGGAGTGGGGCTGTAGATACGGCAGAACGTATCGAAAAAGAAGACAAAGGAGAGGAATTTTGTGACATGATTGAAGAACTCTATCCCGATGGAATTGGAAGAACTGAATTAAACGATATCATGTGGTTCGATTCAGACTGGATTTTTGAGACGTTAGGTATTTCAGATGAAGAAAGTGAGGATGATGAAAATGCTTAAATGGTTCAACATCGAAAAAGGCAAGCACACAACAAAAAATTACATGGTATGGGTAGACACAAACAAGGACAATGTGTCTACAGAATATGAAATGTACTCTTACGATACCCTTGTAATCAAGGGCGCACTAGATAGTCTTGAAATCACGGGGCTATACAGCATGACAACACGGCGACACATTCGATGGTTCATTGATGAACACTGTAGAACAAATGAAATTATTCCATTTGCCCTTGTAAAGAGGGCGGCAAGCAACAAAAACTACAGACTGGACGTACTACATGCACAAGTGGTGAATATCACGACAGGTGAAATCATTGCATAAAGTCGAAACTAGGCACACAAGAGAGGGTGTGTCTAGTCCATGGGAGATAGCCTACCCATGCTGATGAGACAGGCTAGGATTAAAGAAAGGGTGGAATGGCTATGTATAAGTATATTCTCAATAAAATCAACAAGTATCATCAAGAAATCACGGTGGATGATAAGTTCTGGACGTATCTCAAAGCGGATGAAGTACAGGATGAACTGGATGACTTGGAAGAATATGAACAAATCATCGTAGAACAGTATCTCAAATACGTAGAAGATGACTTAGAAGAAGTATTAGAAAAACTTGCAAATCATTCAATTTGGTGGCGAGAAGAAATGAGTTGGGAAGACTTAATCAAAGAGTTAGGGGTGGAAGGCTATTGGGGGGATAGCTTTGATAAATTAGAAGATTATCTGGACTATGACAAGGTAGCAGATGCCCTTATGGATGATGGGTTCATAGAATGTGACTTTGGGTTTTTGGAAATCGCACAGTAAGTGGGATCAGTTTTGAAAGGAAGGAATAATCATGAGAGAAGTAGTACAGAAAGTTTACAAGTTCAATGAACTGGAAAAGAAAGTACAGGAAGAAGTACTGGAAAGATACAGATACACATGGGTAGATTCCCTTGATTGGGGCGAGTACACAAGTGAAGATTTCACGTACACCATGCTTTCTGACCATGGGTTCAATGTAGATAAAGACAGTGTGTCTTTTTCCATGTATGATGCGGAAGCAGGGGCAGGGTTCACTGGAGAATTTGAAACGGCACAGATGGCAATCAACGTAGCTAAAAACTTTGATACAAAAGGATGCATTAAAGCATCCGTACTTGATGAAATCAGAAAGTATGGGGAAGTTCGTGTAGCGAAGTATTCATGGGTTAGCTCTAATCCACGTTCGTGGAATACATACATTGAGTTACTGATTGACGGCATACCAATGGAAGAAGATGAGAAATACGCTTATTTCATTGATGCCCTTGAAGAATGGAGAAAAGAAGAATGTGAACGACTTTATGAAAATGTACAAGCCGATTATGAATACTATACGTGTGATAACTATATTCGCACGGAATTAGCAGAAGGAAACTATGAGTTCTTGGCAGATGGAACGGATTTTTAGACAAGGAAGGATGATAATCATGTTAGATACAGATAGCTTTGATTTTACGCTCCCATTCAGTGGGGTTAGAGTAAGAACGGACAAGGAAGGGAAATGCATGACTGTCTATCTTCCGCATGAACGTATCGGACTGGATGATGATGCTACCTACACCATCTCTATTGATGATTGGGAAGCAGACAGAATTATCACGTTAATGCATAAACTTATGCATATGACGGCAATACAGATTGAAGCAGCATTTGTTTATGATGATGTAGCAGAAGCAGGTATTTTTGATTCCATTGTCTTAGCAAAGGCAGGGCTGATCGGATGGGTGCAGAGAGGAAGGAATGAGAGCTACACATACATCAAAAATCCTACAGAATTAGCAGCCTTCCTTATCGAAAAAGGTGCATTCAAAGATGTATCGCCTATGTTCCTTGATTGTATCGACAACGAAGAATTAGGGAATAAGTTGATGGATGGAGACACACTGTACTTGCTTGAGACAGGTTTAGATGGGTTTACTGAACATATTCATAAGTATGATGGATGTTATTATGAATATGGCAGTAGAATTTTGTATGAAATAGACAAGTAATCTAATTGTGGCACATAGAGAGGGAGAGAACATTTTTCGTTCTCTCTTTTTCTTATGTGTGTTTTTTTTTTTTCAGAGAAGAGAAAGGAAAAATATCATGGACTATGAAAACATCACTCTCAAAGATGAACTTGAACTTGAAAGGCGTGCAAAGACACTGGCAGAAGAAGCAGCACGGCGTGTCTTAGAGAACAGCTGTAGCAATGGAAGAGCTACAGAGACACAAGTCGGAAAAGGTATGATGGACTATGCATATGATAAGTTTATTAAAAGTATTCGTGAGTTTGTAACATATGAATTGCAGCCAAAATGTGGCGTACAAGCAGCTTATCATAACATGTTGGAACAGTTAGCACAGATCTATGCTGATAAGACACACCTTTATGCCGTGCTTGCTCTGAGTACAATGGCGTGCACAATGGACTATGTTTTTATCAGAAAGAATGAACTTAGCACCATTGCTAAACGTATTGGGGAAAGCATTGAAGATGATGCTAATCTTGTAGCCTTTGAAAATTCTAACCCTGAAAATCTGAAAGAATTAAATACAGGATTAAAGAAACGTGTAGGGGAACATTTCAAGAAGTATTACATTCAGCACAAAGCAATGACAGAAGCAGGATTCAACTGGATTGAATGGGATACCGCCGCCAAAATAAAATTAGGGGGAAAGTTGATTGAATGCCTTGTGTCTTCCACCACCTTATTTGAAATTGTGCATATCAATCATGGCACTGGGAGAACAAGCATGGATAAACTTAATCCCACTCAGCTTTTTATTGATTTATGGAATATCAATGAAGTAGCGTTGTTGCAGAATACTTGTAGGGCAATTCCTACGATTATTCCCCCTAAAGAATGGACAAGCTACACGAATGGTGGTTACTATGGAGAATTAAGGACATCATATCCTTTGATGAGACTGCATAAGAATAAAACTATCTTCTTTACGCAGTATTTGGAAAAGCTGAAACAGACAGATTTAACTAGTGTCTTACGTGCAGTCAATGCCGTGCAGTCTACACCATGGAAAATCAATACTAGAGTGCTGAAAGTAGTAGAAGAAATCGTCAAGAATGGTGGGGATCTTGCAGGTATTCCAAAGTTTCAACCTTACGACAAGCTCCCTAGATTAGAAGGAAATTATACAGAAGAAGAACTGAAAGAACATAAGAAGCTCGCAGTTGACCTGATTCATCGTGAGAATGCCAGGAAGGGAAGGGCACTTAGATGTTTGTCTATGCTTGCAATCGCTAAAGAATACGCTCCCTACAAGAGAATATTCTTCCCTTGCAACATGGACTTTAGAGGGCGTGTCTATCCCATTCCTGCATTCTCTTTTCAAGGTGATGATTTGACAAAAGGGCTGATTTTGCTTGCAGACACCCCTGCCGCTACTGATGAAAAAGCTGAATACTGGATGCGTGTAGCAGGTTGTGAGTTTTACGGCAATGATAAGGTGTCTTTTGACGATCAGATTCAGTGGACGAAAGACAACGAAGAAGCTATCTTGTCAGTAGCAGATGACCCGTTGGGGAAAGACAAAGGATTTTGGGCTAACTCTGATTGCCCTGTAGAATTTCTTGGATGGTGCTTTGAATACAAGGACATGTTGTCTTACAAAGACAAGCACAACGGCTCTGTCATTGGGTGGACTTGTGGTGTACCTGTAGCATTTGATGGGACTTGCTCTGGATTACAGCATTTTTCAGCAGCTCTTAGGGATGAAATTGGTGGACGATCCGTAAATCTGATTCCTGGTGATAAACCTAGGGATATATACGGTGAAGTAGCTGAAAAAGTGAACGTCATGTTGCGAGAAAACGCTAAAAGTGGTACTTCTGATGCCTATATCACCAACAAATTTGGTGAGAAAACGATGAAATGGGGAACAAGAACTCTTGCACAGCAGTGGCTTGCCTATGGCGTAAATCGAAAAGTCACGAAAAGATGCGTGATGACCCTTGCATACGGTGCTAAACAGTTTGGGTTCAAAGAGCAGATTTTAGAAGATACTCTAAATGATGTGTACGGAACTGACAAGGGAAGCATGTTTACTGCAAGCAAGAACACTTTAGCACTTTACATGGCTAAACTAATTTGGCAAGCAGCTTCTCAGACTGTTGTCAAGGCATTCATTGGTATGAAGTGGTTACAAGACATTTCCGCTATTGTATGCAAGACAGGGGATGTTGTTACATGGAATACACCAATGGGACTTCCTATTCAGCAGAACTATATGGAGACACACGTCAAGAAGGTGAAAATGAGATTCTTAAATCTCACTAAAAACTTCTATGTGCCAGAAGAAACAGGGAATGTTGCAAAAAAGAAACAGACACAAGGGATTGCGCCAAACTTCATTCACTCCATGGATGCGGCGCACTTGCAGTTGTCTATCAACATGTGTCTTGACAAGGGGATTCATCATTTCAGCATGATCCATGATTCCTATGCTACGTCCCCTGCACAGGCAGACACCCTCTTTCATACTGTTCGAGAAGCATTTGTGAAGATGTATGAAGAGAATGATGTACTTCAGAATTTCTATGAAGACATGAAAACAGCAGTAGGAGCACAGGATAAACCACTGCCATGCCCCCCATCCGAAGGAAAATTAGACATCAGACAGGTGCTTGATAGTCTTTATGTTTTCCATTAGGGATACACAAAGCCCTACATCTTGACACATATGGGGCTTTGTGATATTCTGTAGACAGTCAAAGGAGGATATAAATATGACTACAGAACAGCAAGAACAGCAGCAGAACAAAGATGTATCGTTAAGAATCAGGATCAATGGAGCAGAAAAAGATGCTTTTTATACTATATGCACCAATATGGGCATGACCCCATCTAAAGTGGTGCGTAAACTCATTGAAGAGTTTTGCATAAAGAATGAAAAGACTAAGAATCTTTTGTAAGTAAAGGAAGGAGAACAGAAAAAAGAATGGAAGACGATTCATTTAAGGATGCACAATTTAGGCTCAGAATATCATTAGAAGAAAAAGAAAGATTTTATTCTACTTGTGCTAGAAAAGGTGTAAAACCATCGCAAGCAATTCGTGACTTGATTCATGCATTTTGTATCAAGAATAAAGACAAATTGAACAAAATGTAATTGTGGTATGCTATGGAGAAGATGAGGAATACTTTAAGTATTCTCTTAGATTCCTAGTGATGAAACTTAAATTGATAATTGTTAATAGTTCCCATATAAATAATACCTATAGAATATTCTATAGATATTACTTATATGGGATTTTTTTATTGTCTTTAATGATAATTATTAAAAATCATTCTTATAGGATTCCTGATTTTAATTGTGACATGCTATGGAGAAGACACCATTTCTGTTTTGTCTTTCCTAAACAAGGTTGTGTCTACCAACAAAAGGAGGGGGTGTCTATTGAGAGTTGTAATTTCAAATGAACTTGAGTGGAAGAAATACACGAATCAAGTCAGAAACAAAACATGCTTATGGAAATGCTGGGAATGTGGGAAGCTGTTTCATCCGTACAAAGGATTTGAATCAACTTCCCATTTTTGTTGTGTTGATTGTTCAAACAAATACTGGGAAAAAGAACAGAAGCAGGGGATACGACATTGCAGGTACTGCAGCAAGACATATAAACCGAGTGTGTCTACATACGGAAATGTATATAAGCTCTGTTGCCCTGACTGTACCGCTATTGTGACGAAGATCAATTACAAATTAGTGGATTGGCAAAAGGAGAAATTCAAAAATGGAAGATTTTACAAAAAGAAGGTAAGAGAAAGCAAGATATGACAGACAGACGTATTATTTTGGACTTGTGCGGAGGAACTGGATCATGGTCTAAACCGTATCAAGAAGCAGGGTATGATGTACGTATTATCACTTTGCCAGACTATGATGTAAGAACCTATATCCCACCTGACAATGTTTACGGGATCCTTGCAGCACCACCATGTACAGAATTTTCACTTCTAAATTGTAAAGCTGAACCACGAAAACGCAATGAAGCAGCAGGGATGGAAATCGTGAACGCTTGTTTGCAAATCATCAATCAGTGCAATCCGCATTTTTGGGCATTGGAAAATCCACGAGGGCATTTGAGAAAATATCTAGGTATGCCAAAGTTGAATTTTCAGCCGTGGTTTTATGGCGATCCGTGGACGAAAGCTACTGATATCTGGGGGAATTTCAATATTCCCAAAAGGAAATTTGAAAACTGGGATTATGTTCCAAAGATTGATTTATACACTAGACGGAACAGGAGTAAGCCTAATTTTGCATATTTACACAAAAGTGCATGGAACAAGATTCCGCAACTACAATTCCATAAGCCAAAAACAGATGCAGAATTTAGGGCAATGACACCACCTGGATTTGCAAAAGCATTCTTTGAAGCAAATAGATGAAAGGAGTATGAGATGAACAAAAATAATTCTGATGCTATCAACCCATCACATTATCAGGTAGAGGGTATTCCCGAAGCCATTGAGATTATGGAGCATCTCATGACAAAAGAACAACTGGAAGGCTTTTTGTGGGGCAATATCATCAAGTATGCTTACAGATATGGGCGTAAAGGAGATAATCAGGAAACAGCAGGAAAAATCGCATGGTATGCACAGAAGCTGAAAGAGGTAGAAAAATGAAAATCACAAATTTACAGGTATACGATATGCACAATGCTATTCGTGCTAGTGGTTATCCAATGAAAGAAAGATTAGATTTTGAGTTGCAGCACCGCTACATTGATGATCGTGATTGGAAGCGCGCTGTTTCATTAGCAAGCAGAGAAAGTAGTGAAGGACACGACAATTTTCTAAGTGGAATTGTCGTGTCTTTTGATTTGACCTGCACGATTAAGATGTGGACAGAGTTTGAACGTTACCACTTTGCACAGATTGTGTCTAGTCAGTCTACTATGCACAGGTTGTCTAAGATGCAGCTTGATACGGCGTTTACACCCTACACTGATCCGCAGATTATCAAGAGACTGGAAGAATTGCAGAAGCAGTTTAGAGAGGAACAGAGTGAATCTTCATTTTTGCAGTTGGTTTATTCCTGCCCTGTAGGTCTTGAATTGACTGCACGGGTTACTACTAACTATAGACAGCTTAAAACGATCCTTAAACAGAGACACAATCACAAGTTACCCGAGTGGAGAGCATTTTGTAAAGAAATCTTGTCACAGTGCCCTAACGCTAAGTCATTTTTAATTGGGGCAAGCTGTGGAGAAAGGAGCTGTTGATTATGACAGAGGCAAAAGAAAAGAAAGTCGTAACAAAGAAACCTAGAGTGCCACGTATTCCCCATCTTGAAGTAGGTAAAGAAGTCGTTGTAGAACTTGTGAATGGTGCATTCATCTTCAAAGCAACACAGACAATGACGATTGATGCAAACGCTTACGTCCATTTTGGCAGAGTGAGAGTTCCTGCTGGGTACGCTCTTATGCTGAATGGGGCAAGACTGATGGAGAAGAAGTTGCTGATTGTCTCTCCTACATCCGTGGTAGGAGCAGCACAGCTGGGTGTCTTCTGTACAAATACTTCCCCAGAGCTTCGTAGAATTTATGCAGGTGAAGCAGTCGCTATGGGAGTACTCATTAAAATTTCTGATAATGCTGTTGTAAATAAATTTGATTAAGGAGAAAAATTATGGCTAACGTAAAAAGACAGTTTGTGAATGGTGTTACACCGAAAGGCGAAGCACGTTATGCTTTTCTGCGTAAAGTAGAAACATATGAAGGACAGGAGCTTGGTTATTCTATCCAGATTACATTTGATGCAAAGACAACGAAAGAGTTCAAAGCATATCTGGAACAGGAATTTGAAAAAGCGAAAGAATCTTATGAACTGAAGCCAGGAAAGAAATGGAGTTCTGAACCGTCTCTTGGTATCCATGAACTGAATGATGGGACTATCACGTTTAAGTTCAAGGCGAAGAAGACTTACAAGACAAAAGCAGGGGAAGAAATGACTAGAACTATTCCAGTTGTCGATGCAAAGGGACATCCTATCAAAGCATCCAATCTGGGCAATGGCTCTATCATCCGTGTTGCCTTTTCGTTATCTCCGTATTGGATGAGTAACAATAATAATGGGCTTGCATGCTATCTTCGCGGAGTACAGGTTCTTAAATATATTCCATATGGTGGAACGGATGCAGCGTCTTTGGGCTTTAATACGAATGAAGAAGGATATGATTCTACAGTTGATGGTGAATATGACAAAGATACTACTACGTCTAATTCCCCAGCAGTAGAAGAGGATGATGTTCCATTTGATGAAGAGGGAGATTTCTAATTGCCCTATTTCAGCAGACATGGAGGGTGGAGCAGAAAAGTTAATGAATCCTACAGATCTGGACTGGAAGAGCGAGTGATTGATGAGTTGAACAATGCAGGAGCTGAGTATTCTTATGAAAAGCATAGGATTGACTACACTTCTGCCCCCGTTCTGCATCATTACACCCCCGATTTTGTCTTAGGGAATGGGATTATTGTAGAGACAAAGGGGTTGTTTTCTGTAGCAGATAGACAGAAGCACCTTCTAATTCAGAAACAACATCCAGATCTGGATATTAGGTTTGTTTTTTCCAATTCACGGACAAAGATTCGTAAAGGGAGCAAGACATCTTACGGAGACTGGTGTGAAAAACATGGGTTTGTATATGCAGATAAGTACATACCTTTAGACTGGTTGTCTGAGCCGAAGAAAGGGATGAGTGAAAAAGATATTTATGTAAGAGGTGAAAAACGTGAAAAAGATTAAATTTAGAAATAGGAGCATGACGGATCTCATCATTGTAGCTGATATTGATCTTCAAAACAAAGATGGAGACGCATTATACAGTGATGCACGCCGTAGAGGTGATTTTGATGTAGACTACCACTACGTGATTCATCGTGATGGGCATGTTGAACAGGGCAGAGAACAGATGGCAGTTGGTGGTCTGTATGTTGATCCTCAAGAAACGTCTATCATTGTGTTTGTGGATGTTCCTACTGGTGGAGAAGAAACGGATGTACAGAAAAAAGCCGTGAATGATTTGCTTGGATGCTTCAAAACTGATTTCCGTGATGCTGATGTTGCAAGGGTTAAAGGAGAATATATTCCAGTGAATTATGCAGAGTACGCTAGTACAAGCGCATTTACCCTGCGCTGATTGTGGTTCGCATGATGCATTGTGTCTTTATTCCGATGGACACACTTACTGCTTTTCCTGCGATACATATCACTATGAAGGAGATGCAGAAGAAATGGAAGACAAGGCAGAAAGTAGACACAGATGCAAAGGCTGTATTCCTTTGACTGATATGGTGGTAGACACTCTTAGAGCCAGAGGGATCAGAAAAGACACATGTGAAAAATATGGGTATTTCAAAACAACTATTCATGATGAGCCAGCACAAGTTGCTTGCTATTATGATGACCATGGGGAACTGATCGGACAGAAGATCCGATACAAAGACAAAAGGTTTGAGACAAAAGGTTCAAAGTTCTCTAATCGTTTCTTTGGACAGAACCTATGGGCGAATGGACACAGAAAGATGCTGGTTGTGACAGAGGGTGAAATTGATTGTTTGACTGTTTCACAGATCAATGACAACAAATACCCTTGTGTCTCCATACCTGCTGGGGCTGGCAGTGCAAAGAAAGTATTCAAGGCACAGTCTGAATGGCTTAATTCCTTTGATAAAGTGATTGTCTTTTTCGACATGGATGAAGCAGGACGAAAAGGGATCAAAGACATTGAGGGGCTGCTAAAACCGGGAAAGCTGTATATAGGCACCCTTCCCTACAAAGACCCGAATGAATGTTTGCAGAACGGTCATCCCGAAGTTGTCATTGATGCAATCTGGAACGCAAAAGAATATACCCCAGATGGCATTGTGAATGGCAAAGATTTATGGGATGCTGTTTCTGAGGATGTGAAGAATGATGGATACAATCTGCCTTGGGAGAACTTAACACTGAATAAGATGATTATGGGGCTTCGTAAGGGAGAGCTTTGTGTCTTGACGGCTGGAACAGGTGTGGGTAAGACAACATTTGTAAGACAGATCGCATATGACTTTGGCGTAGTAAAGAAGCTAAAGATTGGGATGTTGATGTTGGAAGAGAATCCTAAACGTACTGCTACAGGGTTGATGTCTCTGCATGTAGGGAAACGACTGTACCTTAATAGGCATGCAGTCTCTGATGAAGAGTACAGAAAAGCCTTTGACGAAACTTTAGGTACTGGACGTTATGTCTTGTATGAGCATTTTGGCTCTCTGGATGGAGACAATCTGATGGATAAAATCAGATATATGGCAGTGAGTGAAGAGTGTGATTTCATCGTTCTTGACCATATTTCCATCGCAATCTCTGGATTAGAGGGAGACAACGAACGCAAGATGATTGATATTCTGATGACACAGCTACGCTCTCTGGCAGAAGAAACTGGTGTTGGTCTTATTATCATCTCACATCTTAGACGTAACAATGCTGTAGGAAGCATAGCGTTTGAAGAAGGTGGGTGTGTCTCTCTTTCCCAGCTTCGTGGTTCTGGTGCTATTGGACAGCTCGCTGATACGGTGCTTGGTCTTGAAAGAAATCAACAGGCAGAAGGAAAGAAAAAGAACTTGGTAAGAGTGCGTGTCTTGAAGTGTCGATGGACTGGAGAGACAGGCATTGGTGGTTATTTATTCTATGACAAAGAGCATGATACCTTACAGGCGGTAGACAAACTCAGTGACTATATTGATGAGGAAGGAGAAGAAGAAAATGTTGACTTTTGATATTGAAAGTAACGGCTTGCTAGAAGAATCTACAAAGGTTCACTGCATAGCGATCTTTGATGGAGAAACAATGCATAGCTTCTCTCCTTCTAACATTGAAGTAGGTGTTCGTATGTTGCAGGATGCTCTTGATAAGGGGGAGACAATCTGCGGACATAACATCATTGATTTTGATATTCCTTGCCTTGAAAAACTCTATCCAGAGATCTTCCATGTGTCTAGGGAACAAAGAAAGTATGTGCGAGACACCCTTGTTATGGCACGTCTGATCTATGGAAACATTAAAGACTATGATTATGATTTGTTCAAAAAGGGAAGATTGGCTGGTAAACTTATTGGCTCACAGTCTCTGAAAGCATGGGGGTATCGTCTGGGGGAGCTGAAAGGAACGTATGCGGAAGAGACAGAGGATGCATGGGCTACTTACAGCGAAGACATGCTGATGTATAACCGGCAGGACGTAGTTGTAACCCAGAAGCTCTATGACTTTCTGACAAGACACCCATATTCTGAAAAGGCTATTCAGCTTGAACACGCAGCACAATGGCTAATGTTTAAGCAGGAGCAGAATGGGTTTCCGTTTAATACTGAAGCAGCTGAAGAGCTGGAAAAGGTGTTACGGAAAAGGCAGTGTGTCTTAGCAACAGAGTTGATGAAATTGACACCTCGTATTCCAGACAAAGTTTTCGTTCCTAAGAGGGACAACAAAAGATTAGGATATAAGGCTGGCGTTCCAATTCAACGCTACAAAGATTTTAATCCTAAGAGCAGACAGCAGATTGAATGGTTGGTGACTGAACATTATCAGTATTACCCAGACAATCCAGACCTGTATGAGGAAGACAGACTGAAAGTGGATGAAGACACATTTCACTTCATGTCTACGGATCCAGATGCTCCAGAGGAAGTAAGAACCTTGTCTCCGATTATTGAGGAATACTTGATGATTGTGAAGAGACTTGGACAGCTTTCAGATGGGGCACAGGCATGGCTTAAACTGGTGAAGAAGGACGGCTGTATGCATGGCAGAGTGAATCCTTGTGGAGCAGTTAGTGGAAGAGCGACACACGCAAATCCTAATGTCACACAAGTTCCTCACAATGCTAGTCCTTATGGGAAAGAATGTAGAAGTTTGTTTGGCGTTCCAGAAGGATGGTATCAGGCAGGGATAGATGCTTGCGGTCTTGAACTTCGTTGTCTTGCACATTTTCTTGCACCTTATGATGGGGGAGAATATGCAGATGTTGTTGTAAATGGTGATATTCATACACTGAACCAGAAGGCAGCAGGTCTTGCTACTCGTGATGAAGCGAAGCGATTTATCTATGCCTTTCTCTATGGTGCAGGGGATAAAAAGATGGGTGGTCTTATTGGTGGAGATGAAAAAGCAGGGAGAGCAGTTAAGGCTAGATTCTTGAAGAAAGTCCCTGCTATTCGTTCTTTACGTAAGGCTGTAAAAGATGCTCTTGTGGAAACAGATTTCCGTGGGGGCATTTTGAAGTGGAAAAGACACTGGCTCAAAGGCTTGGATGGAAGAAAGCTGCATGTACGTTCTATTCATTCTGCTTTGAATCTTTTGTTGCAGAGTGCAGGTGCGCTTGTCTGTAAGTACTGGATTGTACGTACAGAAGAGCGACTGCTTGCTAGAGGATTAAAGCATGGATGGGATGGAGATTTTGCATTGATGGCATGGGTGCATGATGAACAGCAGATAGCATGCAGAGATCTTGATGTTGCAAAGATTGTTGTTGAAGAAGCCCAGGCTGCAATGCGAGACACACAGGCGCATTACAACTTTAGAGTGCAGTTAGATACAGAAGGGATTATTGGCAAAAATTGGTACGATTGTCACTGATTTTTTAATTGCGGCACGCTATGGAGAAGAGAACACTTTTATTTCTCTTTGTTTATAAGAAAGGAAGTACAAATTATGTCTAAAGAATGTGTATGTCACATGATGGAAGATGGAGTTATGTTTTGTCTGGATCAGGCAGTCAGTGTCAGAAAAGCAAATGGCGCTCTTGATTTTGTACGAATTGCATCTATTGATCCATTTCTTGAAAGAGCAAGAGTTGTGTCTCCAGAGATGGATGAGGAAGTAGATATGGCAACACTGTCTCCGCTGGAAATGGCTAGAGATAATCTTACTTGGTATGCAAGACACCCAGCTTTTAAACTGAATATTGATAAAACGTACAATATTCCTGTTGACTATGATGAATTTCATAAAGCAGGGGAAGCAGCTATTAAGGGAGAGAAGGAGCTTGTCGCATATATGGATAAGCGTCAGAAAGACATTATTGCTTTCTATAATGACAAGTTGGATGAAGAAGATGAAGCGCATCGTAAAGCAGAAGACATGAGTGTTCGCCTTCTGAAATATACTGCGTTAGTGAAAGATCTCGCAAGCCAGTGTGACACGACAGATGAAAATAACTTTATTGTTGCTAGACTTCGTACAATTCTGAATGAAGTGTTTAACGCTAATGCTTCTATTATTCATGCAGCAAAAGCCAATATTGAAGTAGTGAAACATTACCTTCCAAAAGAGGAGAAGAAATAAATGGAACAGGAAAAGACATCTCTTGAAAAAATTGATAATGCAGCTGTAAGAAAGAGCATCTATGCAGCACTTGATTCTATTGAATTTTATGTTTCTGACTGCTATGGTCAGCTTGCAACTATGCAGGAAGTAAAGGATTTTAATGACGCTGTATGTGCGCTTGTATTTGCATATAGACACGTTAGAGAAGCGGAACTGGAAGTAGATGAAGTGAAAAAGAAGTATGGAATTGCTGAAGGTCTGGAGGCTAAATGTGCAAAAGCAGGATCTTGTGAAATCCCCACTGATGCTCGTGTTTGATGGAGACATGATTTGCTTTCAGGCATGTGCCGTAGTAGAGCATGAAGTCAACTGGTATGGGGATGTCTGGACATTATGGGCAGATGCTGCTGATGCTAAAGGTGAAGTGGACGCTCGTATTGCAGAAATCACTGCTGCGGTGTTAGACAAACTCAATTATGAAGGTGAGTATAAAATCATCCTTTGTTTCAGTGGAGAAGATAATTTCAGAAAGAAGATCTATCCACTTTATAAGCAAAACAGAGTAGGGAAGAGAAAACCTGTTTGTTATCATGCCATTGTTGATTGGTGCAAAAGGAATTATGAAAGTATCACAAGACCTACACTGGAAGCTGATGATCTTTGTGGTATCTTAGCGACAAGACATAAGGGACACACTGTCATCATATCTGCGGATAAAGATTTCAAGTGTATCCCGAGTGTCTTTTATAATTTTATGAAACGTGAGTTGTACGTCATATCAGAAGGAGAAGCTGATTACTTCCATCTTATGCAGACACTCATGGGAGACACAGCAGACAATTACACTGGATGTCCTGGCATTGGGGCAAAGACTGCCCAGAAACTCTTTGCAGATAAGGGTGTGTCGTGGGAAACGGTAGTTGAAGCATTTAAGAAGAAGGGGTTGTCTGAATCCTATGCATTGTCACAGGCACAGGTAGCACGGATTCTTAGAGATGAAAACTACGATAGCAAGACAGGAGAGATTATCCCATGGTTTCCTAATCTTATTCAAATACCACGCAAGAAAGAGAGGTGTAGTCCTTGATTAAAGTACAGGATGATTCTGATTCTTTACGTGCAGAGATGAAACGTCCATATATTTCAGCAGAAGTTATGGAGTATCTTCGTAAGAATTTTGATATTTCCTATTTACTGGCTAAAGATGTTGGAAGTGAATCAATGCGTCTTGGGTACATCAAGGGTGTACAGGATGTGATTGATTCTCTTTTAGCATGTCAGAGAATGAATGCAGGTAAATGATATGTGTTTATGGAATAAGATGCCTAAGATTACTATTCCTAGCATGACACCAGCACAGCTACAGCAGACAAACAACACTGCACAGAATCCAGAAAATGCTGTCTATGGTGGAACAAAGAATTGGGAAGTAGCAAGCAAAAAGAAAGGTGTGGCAGCTCTTACTGTTAAGAAAGACACACTGAATAAGGCGACTAATGATACAGGTGTAAATTACAATTTGTAAATTAAAGGAGAATGAGAAATATGGGATGGTGGCATAAAGTTACACACGCAATTACAAAACCATTTAAGGCAGTAGGACATGCAGTAAGTAAATTAGTAGGGGCAGTAGCAAAGCCTGCTATTAAGCTCGTAGGGGGGCTTCTTGGCGGTAGCTCCTCTACTACGCAGGAAGTTGCTGCTCCGCAGATTGCTGCCCCTGCTGTAGCTGCACCAGAACCTACACAGGGGCAGTCAGAAGCTGATCTGGTGTCTAATAAGCGAAAGCGAACAAATAAAGGGAAGCGAGCCTTAATGATTGATAGTGGCGGTTCAGCTGGTTCTGGGGGTACGACAGGTACTGGTCTTAATCTCTAATGATAGGAGACAAACATGGCACAGCAGAACAGCATGAATGATATTATCAAGAATCGTGAAGAAACAGCGAAGAGTGCATATGAACGTCTGTCTAATGATAGAAACATGTATATCACTCGTGCGGAAGATTGCGCTAAATACACAATTCCTTCTCTGTTCCCTCAGAATGGTTCTAATGCTTCTACTACTTTCAGTACACCATATCAGAGCTTTGGTGCAAGAGCAGTTAATAATCTGACATCTAAACTTGCCTTAGCTCTTATGCCCCCGAATAGTCCTTTCTTTACTTTGAATCCTTCACAGGACACAAAGCAGGAGTTGGAGCAGTCTGGGGACAACATGGTAACGGAAGTTCAGCAGCAGCTCATGCGAATTGAAAATATTTGCATGAAATATGTAGAGACACACCAGATCAGAGTGACCATTACAGAAGCTCTGAAAATGTTGATTGTCGCAGGAAATGCCTGTCTTTATTTACCACCTCAGGAAGGCGGTATCAAAATGTATCGTCTCAATGATTATGTCGTTGTACGTGATGCACTGGGGACATGGTACAGACTGATTACCTTAGACAAAGTGGCATGGGCGTCTCTTCCAGAAGATGTACAGAACATGATTTCTAAGACAGGAGACAACACGGAAGAGCATAAGCCGTCTGATGAGGTAGAGATTTATACAGATATTCAGTTACAGAATGGACAGTATATCTCTTATCAGGAAGTCAATGGTGAAGTGATTGATGGGACAGCACAGGCATTTCCTGCTGATAGTGCGCCATGGATTCCGCTTCGCATGGTAAAGATGGATGGTGAATCTTACGGACGTTCTTTTGTAGAGGAATATCTGGGTGATATTCGTTCTCTTGAAAATCTCAGTAAAGCCATTGTAGAGCTTAGTTCTATTTGTGCGTCTGTTTATTTCCTTGTGAATCCGAATGGCATTACAAGAGTGAATAGATTGTCTAAAGCAGAAACAGGAGCTTTTATTCCTGGCAGAGCTGAAGACATTACGGTGTTACAGTTGGATAAATATAATGATCTGAATGTAGCACAGCAGACCGCAGCGAATATTGAATCTAGGCTGTCTTTTGCCTTTTTGCTGAATAGTGCAGTACAGAGAAACGGAGAACGTGTAACCGCAGAAGAGATTAGATATGTGGCTGGGGAACTGGAAGACACACTGGGTGGAATTTACTCTTTGTTGTCTCAGGAACTTCAGTTACCATTAGCGCGCCGACTGGTAGCACAGCTCTCTTCAGGTGGTCAGATTCCAGACCTTCCACCAGACCTTGTTGACATGGAAGTAATCACAGGTGTAGAAGCTATTGGTCGTGGCCATGATCTTAATAAACTGTCTCAGTTCTTGGAATTGCAGCAAATGAATCCCGCAGCACAGACATATCTGAATTGGCAGAAGATCATGATTATGGAAGCAACAGCATTAGGTATTGATACAGAAGAACTCATAAAGACTGATGAACAGCTACAGCAAGAACAGCAGCAATCCATGATGTCTAATATGGCAGAGAAAGCAGCTCCTCAATTAGCAAAAGGAGCAATGGATGGCATGAATAACCAGACGGGAGGCATGTAGTAAATTGGAAGAAAATACTGAATCTTTATATCCAGAAGGGGCAGTGACAGGTGGTGCAGAAGATGCTTTACAGGGAAGAGACGTTGAAATCAGATCGACAAGTACAGAAAAGATTGAGACGAAAGACCCGTCTGAAGAAGCACAGGAAACTGAAAAGACAGAAGAAGCTGTACCGAAAACAGAAGAGCAGGCAGAAACCAAAGATAATGAAGACAAGCCCCAGAGTGAAGAAGAGCCTATTGAAACTCGTGTGTCTAAAGCAGTGGAAGCAGACCAGACGCTACAGGATGAATTAGGGAAAAAAGGAATTGACTTTGATGCCCTTGCTGATGAGTATTATGCAGATGGGGCATTGTCTGAAAAGTCCTATGACCAGCTTGAAAAGGCAGGTTATCCAAAGTCTGTTATTGATGCATACATTACTGGTCTTGAAGCTACAGCACAGCAGTTTATCGCAGATGTCTATCAGCATGCAGGGGGACAGGAAGAGTATGAAAAGATTGCTGGCTTCATTAGCAAGCAGAATGACGGAAGTGCAGAACGCTTTAATTCTCTTATTGAAAAAGGGGATATGGCTGGCATTAGACTGGCTCTTGATGGCTTTAAGGCTCGTATGTACGCTGCTAACGGCTACACTGGTCGTTCTATTCTTGGTCGGTCTAGTAACGCTGGCAACAATGCTGGCAACATGGGGTTTGCTAACAGAGGAGAAATGGTGAAGGCAATGTCTGATCCACGGTATCTTCGTGACCCTTCGTACACTAAAGAAGTACAGGACAAAACCATGAACAGCTCTTTTATTGGTTAATTTTGTTATGACAACAATGAAAAGACACACTAGCTTATTATTTTTATAGAAACGCTGGTAAAAAATACAAAATGTAAATCGCAAAAATATATTCAAACACACATCTAAGCAGGTGTGTGTCTTTTTGTTGTTTCATATATTCATTCATTTCTATTTTTATATGTAAAGGAGAGTTTATTTTGGCAGATGTAACGATTGCACAGCCAGGGCTTAATCAGAGTGGTACTGATACTCTTGCCCGATATCTGAAAGTATTTGCAGGAGAAACCATCACGGCATTTGAGCGTGCTTCTGTAACTAATGGACGCCATATTGTTCGATCTATTGCAAGTGGCAAATCGGCACAGTTCCCCGTGTTTGGTCGTGCTACTGCAGCTTATCTGAAATCTGGTAAGTCTCTGGATGACCTGCGTGAAAACATTCCGGGTGAAGAGAAAATCATTCAGATTGATGGTCTTCTGACTACTTCTCAGCTTATTTCTGATCTGGATGAAGCACTGTCTCACTTTGATGTTCGTGGCGAATATTCCCGTCAGATGGGTGAAGCTCTTGCATACGCAGCAGACGGTGCCGTACTTGCAGAAATTGCAAAGATGGTTGTTGCGAACAAAGAGAACATTACTGGTCTTGGCAAAGGTGAAATCCTCAAAGGTACTCTTGCAGGAGAAGACATTGGTGTTACTCAGAAAATGGGGCTTAAACTTGTGGAAATGCTTCTCAATGTTAAGACCAAAATGTCTGAAAACTATGTTCCTGCGAATGACCGTTATGTATTCATGACACCGACTGGCGTAAACGCTCTTGTAGCTTCTCTGGTTGCAATCAATCATGACTATGGTGCAGTAGCTACCATCACAGAAGGCAATGTTCTTCGTGTAGCAGGCTTTGACATCATTGAAACACCTCACCTTACTCGTGGTGGTGCAGCAGTCAATGAAGGTGTAATTCAGGGTGCAGGACATGTGTTCCCTGCTGATTATGTAGACAACACTGTCTTTATTGCAGCACATCGTACCGCAGTAGGCACTGTCAAACTGAAAGACCTTGCTATCGAACGTGCGCGTCGTGCTGAATATCAGGCAGACATGCTCGTAGCGTCTTATGCTATGGGACATGGTGGTCTTCGTCCAGAAGCTGCTTACATGGGCACTATTTCTTCTTCACTCTAAGAAGCGAACAGCCGATGTCTGAGGACTAGGCTATTTAGTGCTTGCTACGGCAGGCACTTTATGAGAGGGCTAGGCACACATGTTCGGCGTGTTGTGAGTGCAATTCTCACACCTCTCGATTCCTCCTTTCTTATAGGGAAGATATGCATATAAAATCATGAACGCCATGATACCCTCCTCTCAACGCAACTGCATATCTTCCCACCATGTCTCTTTAGCTCAATGGTCAGAGCGTCTGGTTCATGCCCAGAAGGTTTAAGGTTCAAGTCCTTAAAGAGACACCATACCTTATTTTTGATTTGTTTAGAAAGGATAAATAGCAATGACTTTAACTCCGTTGACAGAACTGGAAGCAGTCAATGAAATTCTTGCAAGTATCGGTGAATCGCCTGTAAATACGATTGAGAATCCGACAAATGTAGATGTCATCAACTGCTTGCGTATCCTTAGAAATGTAAATAGACGTGTGCAGAGTAAAGGATGGACGTTCAACAAAATTGATTCTTATACATTGAACCCAGATGCTTCTACGCACAGAATTAGATGGTTGTCTAATCTCCTGTACGTTGTTGGGACAGACGGCACGAAGTACACGAAGAAAGGGGACTACCTGTTTGACTGGGAAAACCAGACAACAGAGTTCAACAACAGCATTGATTGTACAATTATTTTTCTTGTTGATTTTGAAGACATGCCAGATCCAATGAGAAGCTATATTACAGCAAAGGCAGCCACTACCTTTCAGACAAGATACTTAGGTGATAGTTCCCTTGGTGAAGAGCTTCTCAGAGATGAACAGGAAGCATGGGCAGCTCTGATGGAATATGAACTTGATTCCAATGACTTCAATATGCTGAATGTAACTGGTGTGCAGACAATTCTTGAAAGAGGTAACTAATGGCTACAAACTTATACAGTCAGACCATCAAAAACATTGTGTCTGGTATCAGTCAGCAGCCTGCTATTCTTCGTTTACCAGAGCAGCTTGAAGAACAGATAAATGGATATAGCACAGAAGTAGGTGGTCTTCAAAAAAGGGCACCGACAGTGCATATCAAGAATTTGTTTGTTGCTCCTTCTTCTACTTATCGTCCTCTTGTACATGTAGTAAAGAGAGATGAAGAAGAAAAGTACATCATGATTTTTGATGGAAATGGTAGCTGTAAGATTTATGATGAAGACGGCAAAGAATATAAAGTAACCATTGATGCTAAATCTGCATCATACCTTAGGGGTGTAGATCCCAGAAAGTATCTTAAATGTATTACCATTGCAGACTATACTTTTATTGTTAATACAAAAAAGAAAGTAGCAATGACAGGGAAGGTATGGGATTCTGGCAGATGGAAAGACACACAGGGCGCACTCTTTAATGTTAAGAGTGGGCAGTATGGCAGAACATATGCTTGTATTATCAATGATGTAACGATTGCCACTTACACGACACCAGACGGATCTAATGCTTCTGATAGTACGAAGGTAGACGTAAACTGGATTGCTGAACAGCTTGCTACTTCTGCTAAAAGCAATGGGTGGACAGTAGAAACTGGGGACAGCTGGCTATATGTAAAGAAAGCAGGGACTACCATTAAGACAGTTAAGATTAAAGATGGGTACAATGGCATGTCTATGTTTGGTATTTATCATGCTGTACAGAACTTTAACAATCTTCCACGTTCTGCTCCTAGTGGATTCACAGTGCAGGTAAAAGGGGCAACGAATGTAGCTGATGATTATTATGTCAGATATGACGGAGACACACAGCTCTGGACAGAATGTGCAAGACCAGAAACACCTACTACTCTTGATTCTTCTACCATGCCTCAGGGACTGGTAAGAAATGCAGACATGTCTTTCACCCTTAAACCTTTGGAGTGGGATGATAGAGATGTAGGTGATGAGGATTCTAACCCAGAACCTTCTTTCGTTGGGGCAACTATCAATGATATTTTCTTTTACAGAAACAGGCTTGGGCTTATTTCAGGAGAGAATGTCATCCTGTCTAGGTCTGCGTCTTTCTTTAATTTCTGGTTTGCTTCTGTAGTAGACATGCAGGACACTGATCCTATTGATTTAGCAGTATCCCATAACAGTGTGTCTATCCTCTATCATGCTGTTCCATTTGATGAAGAGTTGCTTCTCTTCTCGAATGATACACAGTTCTTACTTAGAGCAGATGGTGTATTGTCTCCTAAGAATTGCTCTATCACAGAAGTTACAGAGTTTACTTGCAATCCATATGTGCGTCCAGTAGGTGCAGGAAGACGTGTCTATTTTCCTACAGAACGTGCAGAGTTTACTACGATCAAAGAATATTTCACGATTGAAGATACCACCAATTTGAAAGATGCACAGGATGTAACGTCCCATGTGCCTTCTTTTATTCCGAATGGTGTGTATAAAATTGTGTCTTCCAATACAGAGAATGTTTTGGGGTTCTTTACTCTTGGGGCTGAATCAAAAGTATATATTTACAAATATTTGTTTGTAGATAATAGCAGATTACAGTCATCTTGGTCTTACTGGGAGTTCAATGGTGCCCGTATTCTTGGTGGTGGATTTATCAATTCCACCTTGTACCTTGTGTTTGATAGACAAGGGATGATTACTCTTGAAAGTGTCTCCTTTACTTATAACACGAAGGACTATGAAGAGTATGAACCATATCGTGTCTTTATGGATAGAAAGGTTGTTTTACCTGCCATTACTTCAGATGCTTATGATGATATTGAAGGACGGACTAAGGTAGATATGAAAATCATGTATGGAGACACTCTGAAAGCAGGTGTGTCTTACGGACTGGTAGACAGCAAAGGCTTTTTCCGAAAATGGACACCAGAAGAAATGGAAGATGGAAGGTATGTCTGGCTACAAGGAAACTGGGTAGGCAGTCGTTTCATTGAAGGAGAACTGTATAAATTCAAGGCAAAGTTCTCTGAGGTTATGATTCGTAAACAGGATGACAATGGTGTTACTGCATACACAGAAGGAAGATTGCAGCTTAGGAATTTCTGGGTGAACTATGAGAATTGCGGATATATCAAAGCCATTGTTGAATGTTTTGACAAAGAAACGTATGAATATGTAATGACTGCACGGCTTTTAGGTTCTGGTAGAAATAAAATTGGACTTACAGCATTAGAGACAGGACAGTTTAAGTTCCCTGTACAGTCTTTGAGTTCTAATTGCTCTATCAGTATAGAGACAGAACTTCCTATGCCTGTAGCATTGATTGGTGCAGGGTGGGAAGGTGTTTACTATAAGAGAGCTACTAGAGTGTAATTCTGATTGGAAAATAAAAGCAATCGGAACAAAAGAAATCTGGGATATTTGTAATGCACTACGAAGAGAAGACAAGAAAGAAATCATGATGAGTAGTAACCGTACTTCGTATGATATGTGCATTGTTGATCTCGTAGTACATTATGAACATCCAGTTTACAAGATTACATACAAAGACAAGGCAGTTGGGATTGGTGGTCTGTACAAATACAGAGGAAAAGGCGTGATTTGGCTCTGCTTTACTCCCGAGTATGCTAGACACAAACTTAGTTTCTTGCGTTTCTCAAAACAATTACTGCCTAGACTTCTGAAAGCCTATGGTGTCTTAACAAATGTAGTTTGGACAAAGAATACAACGCATGTAGAGTATCTGAATTGGCTTGGTGCTACATGGATAAAGTTGGACGATGATTTTTCTGTTTTTGAGTTAAAAGGAGATGAAAGTAAGTAATGTGTGGATTCGCAGGAATGGCAGCAGCAACGATAGGCTTGAAAGGTTTGCAGCTTAGACAGCAGAACATAGCTAATGCACAGGCGTATCAGGCACAGGCAAATGATGCTATTTATCAGATGAATGGCAGTCTGGTGAACTATGAACAGGAAAGACAAGATGCATATGATGAAGCTGTTACTTCTATCATGAAAACTCAGCAGAATGCATTACAGCTCAATTCACAGGTACAGGCAGCAGTAAATGAAGACATGGCTGGCGGTGGTAGAACAGCTGACCAGATCATGCGGAGTACAGTTGGAGATACTGCTAGAAATATAGCTTCTATTCAGGATAACTATTTACGAAAGAGCAATGAGATTGATTTGAACAAACTGACTACATTGAAGTCTACACAGCGTACAGTGGCGTCTTATAAAGAAGCGGCTAAACCAAATAAGAAGGCAGATATCCTGTCTTTGCTGGCAACAGGAATGCAGACATATGATGCATATCAGAATGTAAAAATAAATCGTAAGACAGGGGGACAGAAGTAATGGCAACAAATGTAGCAAATGCCGTAGGTACACAGAGACAGTTTGCACCTCAGGTACGAGATACATACCAGAAGCAGCTTATTGTTCCTTCTGGAAGTACGACAGCAGGAGCAGGATCTAAGGCAGCTAGTCTTGCAAAAGCACTTGGGGTGCTGGGAGACACTATCCTTAGTCACATGTCACAACAGGATGCTAGAGATGAAAAGTACGGCAAATTCATGGCAGAAGTGATTAAGAATGACCCGAACAATGCAGGAAAGATTCTGACTTCTTCTCAGCAGATGCTTGCTAACTCTAATCACAAAGAACTGTTAGACAATCCCTATACCATGGCTGCACTGGATAAGTATCGTGGCGAAAATGCAATTCGTGATATTCGTAACCGATATGAGCAGGACGTAGTAGCTAAAGAGGGTGAAGTACTGTCTGAGGGTGACGAAAGAGCCAGATGGTTGAATTATGTAGAAGCACACAGACGAGAATACAACATTGGAGAAGACTGGGAAAAGGCTAATGAAGACGCACAGGTCACAGGGGATTCTGCTCCTAACAGTGCATCGGCTCTGGGAAGTATCAAACCTATTTCCAGTTTTCAGCACAATGGAGATTCTAAGTTCTTTGCTCTTGGGTTCTATGAAAACATGGACACCTACACCCAGAATAACATCAATAGACAGATGGCAGAAGCAGGGAAGAATAGAGAAGCGATTCGCTCTGCTTCTTTTACTGCCAAACTGTCAGACATTATGAGTGCAGAGCATGTGTCTCAGACCCCTATTGAGACACAGATAGAAGAAATCGAACAGGCATGTACTGATTATGAAGATTCTGGTGGTTCTTTCTATGCTATGCTTCCCATGATGTCTAAGGCAGTTGATGAACGTATTGCAAACAATGGTGGTAAGGATTTAGACAAAATCTTTGAAGCACGCGCCTATATAGATGCGGACGGAAGAGAGTGGAAGCTGAAAGAACTTCTGCCTTATGAAGATTTCCATGGTTCTGGAATTGCTATGGACGGTGCCCTTAGAGAAAAGTACATGGCAGATATTGTGGATAGTCTACAGAAATGTACATCTCTGGATGAATTTGACAAAAAGGTAGAGCAGATTAAGAAAGACAATCCCCATATTGCTGCTGTCATGGCACAGAAGAGCATGTTCACCTCTATGCGTGAAGATAAGCGGAGAGAGATTGAATACCAGAGCAGAGTAAGATCTTCTGGACGCTCTGGAGCAGTAGGGAAGGCAGCAGCAGTTGTGCTTGATAGTGCAACACAGCAGAACATTTCTCAATGGTTTAGTGCTTTATGTAAAGGCAATTCCTATGGTGGTGGTTCTCCTATCACGGCACCATTACAGAAGAGTGTGCAGAACGCAGATGGGAGTGTGTCTAAGAAAGCACTGACAGAGCAGGAAGTCATTGGGGCAGGTCAGACACTCTTGAAAGGAATTTTGTCTTCATTTTCTAATGGAGAAATTGATCTGAATGAATGTGTTAGACAGGAAGGGAAACTTCTTACGGCACCGCAGATGAAAGCATTTAAGAATAGTTTGAATTTTGCTGTCAACTCTTCTCTTATGGATGCTATGAATATTGATTGGGATAAGGCAACATATAATACTCCAGCATTGCAGAACATTCAGACGGCTCTTGATATGTATCACACAAACCCTGCATTGGCTAGTTCTATATTCAGTGGTAGCACGTTGAAAGATATTTCAGCATTGTCTTCTTTGTCGCAGGTAGAAGATGGGATTTCCTATCATTCCGAGGAAGGATTTGATGGGCTGAAAAAGGCAATGCAGCTCTATGGCAATGTGTATCAGCAGGAACATAATGAAGACACAAAAGACATTATGGAGACACGTCTCAATGATGCTATGTCTAATGCAGACAACACAGCGATGCAGATAGAGACTATGGGAACAAATGCAGATGGTTCACCTATCTTAAATGGTGTCTATGGTGTCAATGATCCTAGTCTTCGTGGAAAGATCAGAAATCTGGCAAAAGTCTATATCTACAATGGTATGGACGGAGACGAAGCAGTAAAACAGGCAGCTGACCAGATTAGAGGGCAATACTTTGATTATCATGAAATGGGTTTAGACTGTATTATTCCTAAAGACTTTTTTACAGGGGTAGATCAGGATAACTATACAGACAAGGGAAGATCTGCTCGTCTGGCTATCAAGAATATGGTGTATTCTTTTGATTCCCCAGAAAGTGTGAATATTGTCTATGATCCATCTACTAATGTTCTTGGGTTTATGAACAGCAGTACACAGGAACAGAAGTATTTCTCTCCAGATGAATTTTCTGCATATGTGAATGAACTTCTTACCCCAGACCCAGATACAGGTGTGTCTGAAATGGATAACCTTGTAGCAGAAGAGCAGGAACAGTATGAAGAAAGACATCACTGGATTACTGAAGATGAAGTGGAAGATAACCCAACAGAAGTTTATAGTGTATTGAATTACAGATAATTTAAGTGCAGAAAGAGAAATTAAGATGACTTATTATGAATTAGCAGAAAGGGCAGCACAAGTTGCTAATGAAACCTTAGGCACAAACAACATTGATCCTCACTGGATCTATGCACAATGGCGTCTTGAATCCTCAGATTTTACTTCTGACTTAGCAAAAGAAAACAATAACTATGGTGGGGTTACGCAGGAAGAACCTAATGGGGAAGAAAATAGATTGAAGGGGACTAATCTATACTTTAAGATATTTGATTCTCCAGAAGAGTATGCAGAGTATATGGGGCATTATCTTGCAAAATATGCTCCATATGGGATTGGGGACGCACATGACGTAGATTCTTACTTAGATGCATTATATGCAGGAAACTATTTTACAGAGAAGGACAATGAGGATAACAAATATTATGATGGAATAAAGGCTAAACTTGGTGAAGAGTATTCTCCTATCACTGCTGTTGGCTCTATTCCTGTAGATAGACAGGGGCATTCTAGGTATGGTCATGAATATGTACCAGATGCTCCTGCTCCTATGGAAGAACGTGACCCCATTTCCAGATTTGTGGATGCTGCTGATGATGCAATTCTTGATAGTGGTGTCACATCTTCTCTGCGTTATCTTTGGTCATGGATTAACCCAGCTGTCAGAGGGAGTGTGTCTATACCTGGGTTTAGTACCCCTTATACACCCAGTGATGAGGAAATTGACTATGTAAAGAAGCTGATGCCTAATGACCCTACAGCACAGAACTTTGTACTGACTAATTCATATTCGCAAGACCACCTGTTTATGTTGGCTGCCATGAAGAAACAGGATTATGATCGGGCAGTTCGTCTCGCACAGGATGAACATATGCAGGGGTATAACATTGCTGGCATTGCAGGTTCTTTAGCGGGCGGTATGCTTGAACCAGTGAACCTTGCTCTCATGGCTACAGGACTTAGCGAGGGGGCGCTCATTGCAAAAGGTATCAAATCCGTGGCAGGTGGTATCGGTGCTAAGTATCTTGGTGGCGTTACTGCTGATACTATGGTAGGACAGCTTGCAAGAATGTTTGGTACTAATGCAGACAAACTCTCTATGTTTGCTAAATCTAAGGTAGCACGAATGGCAGCTAATGCAGCTACAGGTGCGTCTATGATGGGGCTAGACAGAGCGTTGTCTAACAAGTATGGGGGATTTGAAGCAAACTATGCACAGTACATGGTACAGGCAGCAATCCTTGGCAATGCGTTTGATGCGATGCGTACTGTTAAGGGAGTATTACCTAAATCTAAAACTCTTCAAAAAGTATATGGGCACTTGAACCGTAGTGAAGACAACATGCTTACTGGGGCTTTTGGTATGCAATCGACAGACACCCTAAAGAAGCGTGTCAATACTGAACTGAAACAGATCAGTGAATCTACGGAACTGGAAGATGTGAAGCTGTCTGGTAAAGAAGCAAAAGAGAACAAGGCAAAGAAAGACAATCTGAAACTGACTGGCAAAGTAACAGAAGATACAATGCCATCCTCTGATATTAAGACAAAGGCAGCGAAACCTGTTGATACAATGAGACGCCGTTTGAAGCTCAAAGTCAAGGAAATGAAAGAGATGGGGCTGAATGATGTAGGAAAAAATTGCTTTGTTCTGTCTAGCAATCAGGCAACAGCTTTTGCGACTAAACACGGTATCAAGATTACTAATAGACAAACAGCATTCACAGTGCCAGGTACAGGACAGTATGTCATCATCGGGGATAGAGTAGCGTCTAAACGTGCCCTTGCTGATGTAGTAAGAGATATGCACACTATGACAACAGGTCTAAGAGATGTTATTGGTTCTGCTTACAAGGAGATTCTTAGAGATAAGAAAGTAAATGTAAACAGCCGTACCAGTATCTACGACCTTTTGGAAGATAAGAATTGGGATTTACACAACTATACAGTACGCAAAGTTTTAAGTCTCGCTAGAGCAAATATCTATGCGTTACGTGGAATTAAGACCAAAAAGCCAAAAGACGCCACGCTCTTGAAGTGGGTAAAGGCTTCTGCATATGAACAGAAGTATAGAGACACCCCTATCAAAGTATCTCCAGATGGCACAGCGTACATTTACGACACTGCTTTTGATAAGGATAGCCCTGTCAACTTCCATGCTGAGATGGTATGGGATGCTGAACAGAAAGAAGTGGATGACTGGATGCAGCGTTCATTACCTCACTGGTTCCCTACACGTCTTGGGAAACGTCTGGAAGCAGATGGGCTGTTTAAGACAATCTATGGTGTACTTGGACATTCAAGACTTCTTGCAGTTCGTAGCTTGAACGACTTTCTCTTTGAACCAACACGAGGAAGAATTGCAGCACGAGCTAATCCTGTTGTCGGTGAACGTATCAAACAATATTTACAGCAACGGGTAAAACCAATGCTCAATGATTATTATGATGCTAGAAATGCTTGGTTGCAGAAAAATAAATTCTATAAATTTCAGGGGCAGTATAGACTGGAATTTGATAGACAGGTACAGCAGTGTTTCAATGCACAATATGCAGGAAACAAAGCAGGGTTGTCTCCGAATGAAATGGTTTGGGATCCTGAGGTCATCAAAGCAGCAGAAACAATCAAGAAGATCAGAGAAGGGTGTCTCACCATGATGCAGGAAGATTCCCAGTTTCATGGTGGTGGTGGTTACGGTAGTTATATTGATAAAGACTGGAAACCGCTTGATCTTGAATTTACTCGTAAAGTAGACAATGAGATGCTGACACGCCTTGTGGACTTTATGGATGGTGACACTGAGACATGCATGAAAAAGATGTATGAATATGCTCAGATGGCTTGTAAGAGGGATGTTGTCAGAAAGCAGATGGAAGCAGATGCAAAGAGACGCTACCTCAAAGCTCATAAAGAATGGGAAGAACGCATGTTTAGTGGGCGTGTACCTAAACCAGAATTTAATGAGACAAACAAACGCTCAAAGCAAGGAAAGGCTCTTAAAGATGCTGGCTATCAAAAGACGGTAGGAAAGCAACTGGAACTAGACACTTCTACTATTCCAGAAGAACCGCAGCTTGAAAAGATTACGAAGGCTATGGTTGAGGAAGAGATTGATAAGAGGTGTAAGGCTTGGGCTAGAGGTGTTATTGACCAGAACGCCAGTGAGACATGCTTCGCTGGTGGTAAGTATGGTGTAGGCATTCCTCAGTTCTTGAAATCCAGACTTCCTATGGATACTACAGTACGCATGCCTATTGCAAACAAAGAAGGGACAACACTTGATTTCTCATTTGATTCTCATCTTCGTGATGTGAATACAGACAGAATTATCAATTCCTACATTGATCGTGTCTGTGGCGAAGTGGCAGTCTTTGATTCCATCGGAAATTGGAGGCAAACAGGTGTTCTTGATGATGTGGCAAAACAGCTTGAATTAGGCATTAAAGCAGGTAAGATTACTAAGTCAGCAGCAAAGGAACAGAAAGACGCCTTGACAGAAGGGATGTCTAGGCTGCTCTCTACCCATGTAGACACAAAGCCTAAAACCCTTTGGGATGCTTTCTCTGAATTTTTCAGAACTAAATCCTATGCAGACGTTGGTGGACAGATGTTCATGGCACAGCTTGGTGAATTTGGTTCTGCAATGGCATACGCAGGAACTCGTGTTTTGTATAAGTCCATTCCAATCCTTAGACAGATGAGACGTGCTATGCTCTCTGCATCTGAAAAAGAACTGGAAGATTTTGCAAAAGAAGCACAGGTAAGATTGTATGGAAGAGAACTGAATACTAGATTCTGGGATAGGAACTCTGATTATGAAGCACGGTCTTTTAGAGACGCCCTTGGTTATTCTAGTGTCTGGGGAAAGAGACTTGATAAGGCACAGGAGACAATGAAGATATTCTCCAATGTTACATCTACTATGAATCAGCTCCCTAAACTGACAGACTGGATGATTAGACAAACTAGGGAAAGTGGCTTCATTGACGCTATCAAATGGGCTAGAGGAGAGAAGATTTCCAGTACTCGTGATCCATTCAGCAAATATTTATTGGATGCAGCACATGTACAGGATGTAGACAAACTGAAAGCACACATCAAAAAATATCTTGATAGTGGCAAATTTGATCCAGATGTCTTTGACAAATGGAGAAAAGAAGACCATCAGACTTTCTTTGAATTTAGAAATCTGCTTGAAAATTACAGCAGACGTGGTATTCAGCAGATGTCTATCGGGAATACCCCTCTCTTGAAGGAAAAGAACTGGTTTACTAAGCTGTTGTTCCAGTTCAAAGATTATTCTCTTCGTGCCGTAAATGACCAGACACTCAGAGCGTTGTCTTCTCGCCAGATGGATGATGCACTGGCTGCACTGGCTTCAATGGGAACGAACTGCATGTCTTATATGGGCTTGGTGTATCTTAGAGCATTGGTGAAATACCCTAATGATCCAGAAGGAAGAAAAGAGTACATTGCTAAACAGCTTACCCCAGGTAGACTTGCATGGGCTGCTTTCTCGCGTGGGGCTATCACTGGCTCTATCCCTTCCTTTGGTTCAGACATCTATGAGATTCTGACTGGTACGCCTATGATGCGTACTACAGTAGATAACTCTTCTAAGACCTCAGGGACAGGGAAAGATATGAAAGCAGGTTCTATTGCAGGGCGTGCAGTAGACCAGATGCCAGCTGTATCTTCTACTATCAATCCAATCATGGGGTTTGGAGATAGTATCTACAATTCTACAGTTGGTGATGGGATGTCGCAGGAAGACATGGCAAATATTATGAAGACTATCCCATTCAATGGATTCTGGGGCATGACACTTCTTGCATCTGAAATTAGAGATGCCAGCGGTGTAAAGAAACGAAAAGAGATGAATAAGGAGAAGAAGCAGCGTGAACGCAAGAACCGCTATAAGATTGGTGTTGCTTCTGGGAACAATCGCAATGCAAATTCTGATATTTCTTCAATCATGAATGTTAAATAGTAAAGGAGCTTAACTTTGGCTAAAGAAAGAAAGGCTTCTGTAATTTATGAAGGGAATGCTAGTCAGCTTGTCTATGCATTCCCTTTTGATTATTTACGGAAGAAGTTTGTAAAGGTAGAAGATATTTATACCAATATTACAGAACTTACTATGGGTGTGGATTATACGGTAGAAGACAAACAGGTACGACTTGTAAAAGGGATTCCACTTGGGCATTCTGTTAAGATTTATCGTGAGACAACTACTGCTCCTCTGGTAGAATGGCAGGATGCTTCTGTACTTAGAAGTGCAGACTTGTCTTTACAGGAAGTGCAACTCTTGCATCTTGCTGAAGAAACAGCGGATAAGGTCTTTGATTCTGGTATGTCTACTGCGTATGATAACCCTAATTGCTGGGATGGGCAGTATAAAAGAATTATCAATGCTCTTGATCCTATTGAGGATGGAGATGTTGTAACTCTTAGATACATCAAAGCTAATCAGGACAGTCTCTTAAATCAACTTAAAAACACAGGGGCAACACAGAATAGCTCTATTGTAGCTACTGGGGATTCACAGAATGCACGCTTGGATGCTACAGGAGACACGCAGAATAAGCGTCTTACTGATACTGGCAATGCTTATGTGAGTACAATGACAACACTGAAAGATACTGCAGCTACTAAAGCAGATGATGCTAGTAATAGTGCAGAACTCTCTAAGAAGTGGGCTATGTCTTCTTCTAGTCCAGATGGTGTCTCTGGCAATAAGTCAGCAAAGATTTGGGCAGAAGAAGCAAAGACATCTGCTGGTAACTCTGCTGCTTCGGCGAGCGCTTCTGCGTCCAGTGCGAATGCAAGTGCATCCTCTGCCACTAATTCAGCGAACAGTGCAAATGCTTCTAAACAGAGTGCGAGTGCAAGTGCTAATAGTGCTTCTGCATCTGCTTCTTCGGCTTCTAATTCAGCTACCAGTGCATCTAAGGCAAAAATTAGTGAAACAAATGCATCTAACAGTGCAAAGGCAGCGAAGCAAAGTGAAGAAAATGCAAAGACGTGGGATCCTACGCAGTACGTTCAGTCCATCACAGAATCGAACGGCAAGATAACTGTCACTAAAGGTGGGGGAGATAGCACTCTTATCAATTTAATAGACACATTCTACCCCATTGGTTCTGTATATATTTCTGCTGATAAGAGCAAAACAAAAGCAGACTTCCCTTTTATGCAATATGGTACATGGGAAGAAGTGCCAGCGAACCTTTGCTTACAGACAGGAGCAATCGGCGAAGCAGGGACACAGAGAAGTGCAGGATTGCCGAATATCACAGGGGGCATTGATATTGCAGATAATATTTGTGTTAATGGCGTCTCTCAAGCACAGCTTGAAAAAGGAATGGGCATCATTACAAATGAAAGTGGAGCATTACAACGAACGTCAAGCACTCTTGGAGCACAAGGCAGAGCGTGGGCATATGATGCTGGAGTTTATCAAGTAGATGACAAGAGACGTATTCAGCTCGATGCTTCCCAATCTAACACAATTTATGGTGCATCTAACACCGTTCAGCCTCCTTCATATTTGGTAAGAGCTTGGGTGAGGACGGCATAAACAGTGAAAGGAAATGTGATTATCATGAAACTCCTGTCATCCTCGAATGATTCCCTAAACACACCCGACTTTTGGATGTTACTTTTATGTAATGCGTTTATGGGAGAAGATAGGTTCAGAGAATTTTTAGAATCTATAAAGAATGAAGAAACTTCTGATACGTTAGAGAAAGGAAAAGGTGATTATCATGTTTGACTACCCACCAGCACCACCAGCTATTAACAGCTATGGTGGTGAAGTAAATAGTGTAGATGAAGTGAGAAGAGCTAGAGTAGATCCTTGTGGCTCTCTCACTTTCTTCGTTTCTAAAAAAGAGAATAAGGTCTATGTGAAATACATTGATCTTAGTGGTCTTCCAGTCATTGAAGTGTATGACAAAGCAAAAGGACAGGAAGAGAGTTTGAATGAAAGGTTAAAGACACTTGAAGAAAAAGTAGATACATTGATTGCTAAAAGCAAAGGAGACTAATCATGAACACTAACATTGAAACAGCTCTTATGTCATTGATAGGTAGTGATCCACGCTTCCAGAGGGCAATGGCTATGATGCAGGGAAAGACCCCAGCGGAAAGACAGCAGATTGTTATGAACATGATTTCTACACAGGGTATTCCTCAGACACAGCTCGCTCCTCTTATTGCCGATATAAAGCAGAAATTTGCTATGTTTGGTATTCAGCTCTGAGCGTACGGCAGAGTTGATATATACAGTTCTCTTATTATTTTTACGAAAGGAATGGTGATTCTATGGAGAATGGTATGAGTAGTGGTGTGCAGCCTGTATTCAATCTGAATGAGAAGACAGGTGGTGGTTTCGGTGGTAGTGAATGGTTGTGGGTAGTCGTTTTATTCGTATTACTCGGTGGTGGTGGTAATCTCTTTGGTAACAAAGGGAATACTGCAACGCAGGCAGACATTCAGAGAGGGTTTGATTACTCTAATGAAATGTCTCAGATGCGTGGGCTGACCTATGGACAGTCTAATAGCACCTATGCTCTCACGAATGGTATCAATGGTCTGGAGAAGACTGTCATGCAGGGCAACTTTGGTCTTATGCAGCAGCTTGCTCAGAACCAGCAGGCATCTCAGATGTGCTGCTGTGAGACAAACAGAAACCTTGATGCAGTTCGTACAGAAGGGTATAGGAACACTTGCAGTATCGTAGAAGCTATTAAAGAGGATGGAGAGAAGACCAGAGCAATGTTCTCTGCATACCAGATGGAAGAACTGAAGGCTAAACTGGAAGAAAGGGATAGACAGCTCATGGCAGCGAATATCCTTAATGGACAGACAGCACAGACTGCGGATCTTGTTCAGAGACTTCGCCCTGCTCCTGTTCCTGCTTTCATTGTTCCAAATCCTTTGGCACCTACAGGTACTACTACACCTACTACTTAGTAATAAGTTAGGCGGTAAGTTAAATATGGTGGGGGTGTCTTTTGGCACCCCTATTATATTTATATTAAGCATGTTATACTATAGGCAGAAAGAAGGGATAAATATGATTGCAACATTAGCTGTTATTGCTTTCTTAATTGCTGCTGCTATTGTAGAAGAAAAAGAAGGAACATCATATGCAGGAGCATGTATGATTGTTTTTGTATTTCTCTCTTTCGTTGTTGCTCCTATAGGAGTTATACTTCTTGTATTGCTCAAATTATTATGATTTTGCACAGCACTAGATAAGTGCTGTTTTTTTTTTGTGTGTGTGTGAGGTAAGCATGAACTTCTTAGACAGTATCGTTTCTGTTCTGACCATCGCGACACTGGTGAGTAGTGGGTTCAATTATCTTGTAATCCGACCTATTCAGAAGACGATAGACATGAACACTAAGGTTTTATCTGAACTGAAAAGAGAAGTAGAAATGAGTGCAGCAGACAGGCGTGCATTAGATGCTAGGATGACAGCTATGGAAATGGCACATCGTATCAACAATGATCGTATTGCACGTATGGAGGATATGTGGGACAACTTAAATCAAAACTAATTAAAGTGTTGTCTACATTCAAACCAAAGAGACGAGACAAAGAATCCATGACATTGATTAAGTTCAATGTCAATTTTTTAATTCTTTGTCTTTTTATTTATTTGACTATGACAGCATATGAATGGATTATGACAGGACACCCTAATATCCCAGAATTTAGACAGTTCATTATTGTCGTGATTGGGATGACAGCCACTATAACTTTGCTTAGTAGGTGGCTTTATGATGCAGACAAAGATGGGGTGCCTGATGAAGTAAAGAAAGAAAATGGAAGGAGATTCCCATATGACCCCAGATGAATTTATTGAAATGATTGGAAATACTGCTGGTGATGTCTGTGCAGAATATAATCTTCCAGCGTCTGTATGCATTGCACAGGCTATTCTTGAAAGTGGTTGGGGTAGGTACTGCATTGGGCAGTATAACTACTTTGGACGTAAATGGAATGGCTGGGGCAATTATGTACGACAGCAGACTACTGAATATGAAAATGGGCACTATGTAACCATCTATGACAAATTCCAGTCTTATGAAACACTGGAAGAAGCTATTAGAGACTGGTGTATCCTTATTACTGAAGACTACAAATATGCTGAAGTTGTAGAAGCATGGGAAAGTACTTGGTCTGTAGAAGACTTTGTACGCACTCTTGCACCGATTTATGCCACTGACCCTGACTATGCAGACAAGGTGCTGTCTACGATTAGAGCAAATGATCTTGATAGATATGATGGATGGGGTGATGAAGATGTTTGAAATTGATCCTGCACTTTTGGATGAAATTGCACAGGGTGAAGTACAAGCGATCCGTGAAGGGCTTGCTGACCCAGAAATGCGGAAAGACCCACGTTTCCTTGACCGTGTAAGAAAATTCTTGAAAGACAATGATTTGATTGTCTCCCCTCGCACTAAGGGTGTTGCAGACATACAGCAGCAGATTGAGCGTCAGCGCATCCCCATTTTTGATGATGTGAAAGACGGTGTAGATATTGATCGACTTAACTGATTTTACAGAAGCATGCTGGACAGAAGATCAAATTAAAAGGGCGCATGAGGACTTTCGTATCTTTGTGTTCATTGTCTGGAAATCTATTAGTCTTCCAGACCCTACACCTATCCAATATGATATTGCAAAGTACCTTATGAACACCCCTACAGACCGAAGTATCGTTGAGGGCTTCCGTGGGGTAGCAAAGTCTTTTTTGACTTGTGCTTACACAGTTTGGATGCTTTGGAAAGACCCTCAATTAAAGGTATTAGTTGTATCTGCATCTAAACATAGAGCAGATGCGAATGCTATTTTTATTAAACGTATTATTTACTTGATACCTTTCTTGCAGCATTTACAGACACAGCGAGGACAGCGAGATACCCAGAATCTATTTGATGTCGGCCCTGCTGTTCCTGATATTTCTCCTTCTGTAAAGTCTGTAGGGATCACAGGGCAGATTACAGGTTCTCGTGCAGACATTCTGATTGCTGATGACGTAGAAGTACCTAAAAATTCAGGCACTCAGATACAGAGGGATAAACTAGGAGAGGCTGTAAAGGAATTTGATGCAATCTTAAAACCTGGTGGTAAAATCATTTATTTGGGAACTCCTCAGAATGAAATGAGTCTCTATAATGAATTAACTAAACGTGGTTATAGCAGATGCATCTGGCCTGTCTTATATCCAGCATCTACAGAAGAAAGAGAGGCATATGGGGATGATTTAGCCCCCTTTATCGCAGATTCTTATGATACAGACCCAGAGTTTTATGCTGATAAGTGCATACCTACAGACCCTGATAGATTCAATCTAGAGGAAATTGAGAAGCGTAAACTGTCTTATGGTAAGGCTGGGTTTGCTCTTCAGTTCATGCTCAGTACGAATCTATCTGATGCAGAGAAGTATCCACTTAAAGTCCAGGACTTGATTGTAGCGGATTTGGACATGAATGAAGCTAGTCTAAAATGGTCTTGGACTGCTGATCCTACAAAGAGATGGAAAGACATTGCGTCTGTTGCTCTTAAAGGTGACTACTTCTATTCTCCTCTCTTGCAGTCCCCAGAAACAGCTGAATACACTGGAACAGTTATGGCTATTGACCCATCTGGACGTGGTAAGGATGAAACAGCATATGCAATCATCAAATACCTTAATGGCTATTTGTTCTTGATGGAAAGTGGTGGTTATACCTCTGGTTACAGCGATAACACATTGGAGACACTGGCTAACAAAGCTAAGTTCTGGAAGGTCAACACAGTTGTCTATGAATCTAACTTTGGTGATGGTATGTTTGGCAAACTTCTTGCTCCTATCTTTACCAGAATCTATCCATGTGCTTTGGAAGAAATCAGAAGTAAGGCACAGAAGGAACAGCGTATTATAGACACCCTTGAACCTGTTATGATGAGACACAAGCTCATTGTCAATAAAGGGGTAATCACTGCTGACTATAAGACGTATGAATCTAGTCCTAACTATTCTTTAATCTATCAAATGACACGTCTCACCAATGAAAGAGGGGCACTTGCTCATGATGATAGACTGGATGCTGTCACTATGGCTGTAGAGTTCTTTGCTAACTCTATGGATAGGGATTATCAAACAGGGATGGATGAGCAGCTTGATGAATTACTTGAACAATGGGATGACCCAGACAGAGGTATCTTCTATATTCCAGAACTGAATCAGACAAACCCTAGACCTGTTGGCAGAGAGAACTATAGCAAGGTGAAACTGGCTATGCTAAAGGATCTGAATACTGCGGAGAAAGTTACATATAAAAGACAACTTTAGTTTAGGAGATACCTAAGAAATCCCTAATTGTGGTACATAAATACAAAGTGGTTAATTGTGGCACGCTATGGGGGGACTGAGGGAATCTATATTATATACATGTATTTCTTGTTTCTGTAACTTGGAACTCTATGAAATAAGAAATACATGTTTCCTACACTAGGTACTATATGTGAATCACTATGTGTGTAAACTATTAGAACTTTCAATGTGACATACCGAAGGTCTTAATCCTTTATTACAGTATTGAGAATGAAAATAGGTGATTATAAAGTGATTGATTTTAATAGTATAAACAAAAGAAATATACTCATTGTTCTTATTCTGATGATTTTCTTTATTGGAACAACAACAATGATTTACCATTATGGATATGATAAAGGGTATGAAGAAGGAACAACAAAAACAACTATCACTACAGATTCCTCTACATCACCCTCTATGACTACTGAAATAACAGCAACAAGTAAAACCAATACGTCTGATCCAGATTTGATTCTGAATAACCGCTATCATGCAGTCATCAATGGTACAGACGTTCAAATTCCAGTTAAAGATAAGAACATTAAAGAACAATTAAAAGACACCCATTCTTCTCCATCCACTTCTTCCTCAACTTCCACTACAGCGCGTGTCGATCAAACTCTGGATCTGACACCGCTCTTCAAAGATTACGAGAAGAAGCGGAAGTGGGAAATGGGAATTGGAGTTGGCAGGGTGTCTAATGAATGGTATGTCCCTATTGAAATACAAAGGAATTTTGGGTACGATAAAGGTGTGTCTTTACAACTGAATGTCAAAGACAACAAAGTTGATGGATTTCAAGCAAGTTACAAGATTAGATTCTGATTAGAGATCGTTAGTAGCCTGATAGTAGCATTACCACTGAAAAATACAGTAAATACCGTATGTCTTACAATTAGGACGATATTATGCAAAGAAGGAGAACTCATGAAACTACTCCGATTGACACTGCAGGGCTTCAAGTCCTTCGCAGATAAGACTACGATCGATTTTTCTGACGGCATGACGGTCATCGTGGGGCCGAATGGATGTGGGAAGAGCAATATTTCCGATGCGGTCCGCTGGGTGCTGGGGGAGCAGAATGTGCGCCAGATCCGTGGGCAGAAGGCAGAGGATATGATCTTTTCCGGCTCAGAGACGCGCCGGGAAAAGAATGGGGCGGAGGTCACGCTCGTCCTTGATAACAGCGGATGCGAGCTGCCGCTCGATACTGTAGAGGTCGCGATCACGCGAAGACTCCTTAGAAATGGGGATAGTGATTTCTACCTGAATAAGCGAAGCTGCCGCCTGAAGGATATTCAGGAGCTTCTGGCACCGACAGGGCTTGGTAAGGGCTCGATGGCGATCATCGGGCAGAACCGGGTGGATCAGGTGCTGACGGCACATGCGGATGAACGGCGCGTGATCTTCGAGGATGTGGCAGGAATCAGCCTGTACCGCATGCGGAAGACGGAAGGACTCCGAAAGCTCGAGAAGACGGCGGAGAATATGGAGCGCGTGAAAGATATGATGGCGCTTCTCGATGAGCAGCTCGTGCCTTTGAAGGAAGGGGCAGAGAGAGCAAGAAGGTACAAGAGCCTTACACAGGAGAAACGGGCGATCGATGCGACGATGGGGCTCCTGAAGCTGACATCTTCCGGACGTATGACGGCACGCTATGAAAATGAAGCGCTGAAGCTCCAGGATGAAGGCTCTCTGTGGCAGACGAAGCTCTCGCAGGCGAGCCTGGCTAAGGAAACGCTGGAAAAGGACCGTCTCGCGCATCAGGAGAAGCTGCGCGAAGCGGGGGACGCGATGGCGGATGCCCAACGGGAGATGGAGCGGCTGCGCGGCGATTACCGCGTGAAGGAAGAGGCGCTCTCCCATGCGAAGGAGAAATGGGAGGAGCTCACCGTATCCGCAGAGGATCAGACGGAAGCAGAGAAGGAGATCGCAGAAGAGATCGCTGGTGCGAAGGAGGAGCTCTCGTGTGCGGAGGCGTCCCTGCAGGCGGCGAAGGAGGCTGTTTCCGCAAAAGCAGAGGAGAAGGAGTCTCTCTCAAGAGTGCTGGCAGAGGCGGAGACCGCCTATGTGAGAGCGCTGGCTCTTTCGCAGGAAAAGGAGAAGGAAAAGGAGAAGGTGAGCCAGCAGCTTGTACATGCAAGAGAAGACATCGAGCGTCTGGCAGCGGAGATCGATCATCATGAGAAGGAGGAGGCATCCCTCGCCGAGGAGGAAGAAGCAGCCTCGCGCGAGCTGTCCGAGCTTCTTCGTGAAGAGAAGGAGAAGACGGAGCGCCTCACCGCTCTTTCGGAGAAGGGCAAGCAGCACAGCGAAGCACTGCGAGAGGCGGAGGAGCTGCGTTTTCGTCTGGGCGGTGAAGAACGGAAGCAGGAGTCGCTGCTTTCGTCGATCCGTTCGCAGAAGGCGTATCTGGAACGGGCGGAAAAGGAATACGCGAGCTTTTCCCGTGTGACGAAGACCATCATGGAGCAGGCAGACCGTTTCGGTGAGGCCATCCATGGGGCGCTCGGAGAGCTCATCCGTGTGCCGGACGAATATACGGAGGCCGCGGAAGCAGCGCTCGGCGGACAGATCTCCTATATCGTGACGGATACGACGAAGGCAGCGGGAGAGATCATCCGCTGGCTTTCGGAGAAGCATTTAGGCCGCACGACCTTTTATCCCTTGGAGTCCATGCATCCGCGCTACAACAACGGGACGGAAGTGATGGCGTCGAAGGAGCCTGGGATCTGCGGTATCGCCTCTCACCTTTTCTCCTGCCAGCCGATGTATCAGGATCTCCTCGATACTCTTCTCGGGCGCACTCTCATCGCAGAAGACCTGGACGCGGCGCGGCGGGTCGCCAAAAAGTATGGCTACCGTCTGCGCATCGTGACGCGGGACGGGCAGCTTGTCAATGCAGGCGGCTCCATGACGGGCGGCTCGATGAAGAAAAAGGAGAATACGTATTTCGGCCGCAGAAAAGAGATCGCAGATCTCTATGCGCGTGAAGCGGAGGGCGAGAAGGCTCTCGCACTCTGCCGTACGCGGAGGAAGGAGCAGGAGGCCCACTGCGATGCGCTCGCAGAAGAGGTCAGCCGTGAACGGGAAGAATGGCAGGCGCTCAAGGTCGCTCTAGCCACTCTCTCTGCGCGCCGTGAAGGGGCGGAGCGATCGATGACCGAAAGAAGGAGCCGCCTTTCTCTGGCCAAGAAGCAGCTCGAAGAGGAGCGGGGTCGGCTCTCGGAGACAAGGTCGCTGGCGGAAGGCTTGGAGGAGGCACTGTCTGCCTTCCCGGATCTTCCACCAGCGGCAGGCAATGAAGAGCGTGAGCGCCTGAAGAAGGCCTTGGAGGAGAAGCAGGAAGCCCTTCTCGCATCCCATGTCGCCCTGACCAAGGCGGAAGAGAGCGTGAGCTTCGGGAAACGCATGCTCGAGGAACGCAGCCGCGCTAAAAAAGAGCTGGCAGCAGACAGAGTCGCTCTTGAAAAAGCTGAGCGTGACAATGAAGCAGAACGGCAGACACTTGAGAAAGAGCTTATTTCTTTGAAGGCTGCTTTCATAGATGCAGAGGCACACTGGCAGAAGACCCGCACCCACCAGGAAAGCCTGTCTGACGATGCAGATGGCTTTGCCATCCGTCAGCGCGAGGCAGATGAGGCGTGGAAGAAAGCGCAGGCCGCTTCAGCGAAGATCGAGCGAGACAGAGCAGAGCTTGCCGTGAGGATCGCGCAGTTCAAAGCCGAGGAGGAGGACGTGCTGCGCCAGTTCGAGGCGTGGCACATGACCCGTCAGCAGGCGGAAGCGCTCCGACTTTCCGGCTCTATGGGGGATATGGAGCGGCAGGGAAAGGACCTTGCCCGCCGCATGGCTGAGCTGGGCAGTGTGAATCCGGAGGGCGAGGAGGAGTACGCCCGTCAGCTCGCACGAAGGAAATTCTATGAGGGGCAGGTGGCCGATCTCGCAGAAGCGAGGAAGGGGCTTGAGACCATCATCAGCGATATCGACCGGACGATGGAGAGCCGGTTCACCGAAGCCTTCCGCAAGATCAATGAAGAATTTGGCCGCATCATGCAGCTCATGTTCCGCGGCGGCAAGGCGCGTCTCGAACTCACCGATGAGGCACATCCTTTGGAGGGCGGTGTCGAGATGTACCTGCAGCTTCCCGGCAAGAAGCGTCAGCCTCTCTCTCTCATGTCCGGCGGCGAAAGAGCCCTGACGGTCATCGCTCTTCTGATCTCTTTCATGGCGTATCGCCCCGCGCCCTTCTGCTTCGTCGATGAGATCGATGCAGCCTTAGACGATGCGAATGTCGAACGCTACAGCCGCATGATCGGCGAGTATAAAAAGAAAACACAGTTCATCGTCATCTCACACAGAAAAAAGACGATGGAATTTGCCGACACCCTGCAGGGCGTCACCATGGCAGAGAAGGGCGTCTCGAGCCTCATCACCGTGAAGATGAAGGATTATGTGGAGTGACTGGTGACTAGGAGACTGGGAGACTCTTGTATCGTCATTTCGAGCGAAGCGAGAAATCTTTGTCATTCGCGGCTCAGCGGTCGATGTTTGGAAATTCCAAACGGGAAACCTGCTATCCGTCGACCTTCGGGCATCGCCATGATTTATACTCTGCGGCGCTTAGATCCTTCGACTCAGTTCTCCCGTTTCAGATAAGCCATTTTTTAACCTACGACGTTTTTCTCCGCTCAGGATGACGAAATGCGCCGCACCAACACTCCTCACTCCTCGCTCCTAACTGGCGAGAGGAGCTTTCATCCTCAATCCATGGACGCTCCGTCCCAAGGGCTAACCCTGAACCCGACAGCTTACATCTTTTCCTGTAGACACTTCACGCCTATTTATATACAATAAACATATACATTCTTTAGGAGGAAAGAGACATGGGATTTTTTGATAAGATCAAACGGGGACTCACCCGCACGAAAGAGAGCCTCATCCGCAATATCGAGAGCGTCGTCATCGGCTATGCGGAGATCGACGATGATTTCCTGGAAGATCTGGAAATGGTCCTGCTCTCCGGAGACATCGGCGTGCGCACCACGGACTACCTGATGCGACAGATCCGCCGCGGTGTCACCGAAGGCACGATCCACAATACCAATGAAGTCATGCCCTTCATGGAAAAGACTGTGAAGGAGCTTTTGAAGGATGATACCATCGATCAGGAGAATACGCACCATCCGGAAGTCATCCTCGTTGTCGGCGTGAATGGCGTGGGCAAGACCACGACCATCGGCAAGCTCTCCGGCAAGCTTCACAAGGAAGGCAAGAAGGTCCTTCTCGCGGCTGCAGATACCTTCCGTGCGGCGGCTTCTGAGCAGCTCACCATCTGGGCGGAGCGCACCGGCGCAGACATCGTGAAACATGCGGAAGGCGCGGATCCGGCGGCGGTGGCCTTCGATGCTGTCTCAGCAGCCAAGGCGCGCGGCGTCGATGTCGTCCTTATCGATACCGCCGGCCGTTTGCAGACGAAGGTGAATCTGATGGAAGAGCTTGCCAAGATCTCCCGCGTCATCAAGAAGGTCATCCCTGATGCACCGCATCAGACGCTCCTCGTCCTGGATGCGACCACGGGGCAGAATGCCATCAGCCAGGCGAAGAATTTCGGAGAAATCGTGCCGCTGACAGGGGTCGTCCTGACCAAGCTCGATGGCACGGCGAAAGGCGGCGTGGTTCTCTCTGTCCATGAAGAGCTGCATGTGCCGATCAAGTGGATCGGTCTCGGTGAACGCGAGGACGATCTCGACCGTTTCCATCCGGATGATTTCGCCAAGGCTCTCTTTGAGACAGAGGATCACATTCTGGGAGAAAGCACGAAGGTGTAGAAACGCCAAAGGTCATCTCATGGATTTCATCTGACCTCATAGGCTCATCAGGCTTTGAAGGCGTGACAGGTTCAACGAAAATTTCGCGGCGTTTCCTTACGGGTCGCTCCATTCCCGTTGCGCCTGTTCCACCTATCACCCCTGTTGAACCTATGAGTTTTTTCTGTTCTATAGAGACGAGGGCATCATGACAACATTCATCGACCCTGCGACGGGCTATGAGGTGCGGGTGATCCGAAAACCCATCCGCCGCATCTATCTTCGCGTGCGGGAGGGAGGATCTGTCGAGGTGACGGCGCCGCGGAGGGTCTCGGAGCGGGAGATCCGTGACTTCGTCGCGGGAAAGACCGCATGGCTTACGAAGTACATGGCGCTGGTGCCGGAGAAAATCAAATTTCAATATGTCACAGGAGAGATCCACCATGTCTTCGGAAAGGCGTATCCCTTGCAGGTCTGCCTCGGGCCACGCGACGAGGCAGGCATCGCTTCCGGCGGAGAACTGCAGCTGGTCCTTCGGACAAAACAGAGGGAGCGTGAGAAGGTATTCAAGGCAGGCATGAAGCGTCTCCTTCTTGGGGAGATCGAAAAGCAGCTTGAAATATGGACAAAGCGCATGGCGATCCCGGAGAGTCGGATCACCGGGGTCACGATCCGCGTCATGAAAAGCCGCTGGGGCTCCTGCCGGAGAGTGACGGGGCGCTTTTCCTTCGCCCTCGACCTTGTCACAAAGCCGAAGGAATGCATCGAGGCTGTCGTCGTCCATGAGCTCTGCCACCTCTTCGCAGCCGGTCACGGTCCCGACTTCTATGCACGGATGGAGACCTATCTGCCGGACTATAAAGAAAGGGACAGACTGCTTGCGAGCCTGCCGAGGGAATTGGTATAGGGGCTGGTAGCTAGTGGCTAGCGCCGAGTGACTGGTGACACGCCCCACGGGCTCACCCCGAACTGTTTACCTCTCTTCCGATCCCATTCCCCTATAGCAATCACACGTCCAACGTGATATACTGTAATAAAATTATTTTATATCAAGTAGGCGCGCGTGCCGCGCAAGGGGTAGTGCCATGAATAACACGGATTGGAAGATTCTGATCTATCTTCGAGAAGAACGCAGCATCAATAAGGTCGCCAAGCGGCTGTTTATGACCCAGCCGTCTTTGACGTATCGCTTGAGCCAGATGGAAAAAGAGATCGGCTGTCCGCTTTTCATTCGCACCAATAAGGGCGTCCATTTCACCGATGCGGGAAATCGCCTCTTCTCCTTTGCCGAAAAAGAACTGCAGCAGTATCAAGACATGAAGAACTTCGTGACACATGAGCCGAATACCATTTCCGGCGTGCTGCGCATCGGTGCGAGCCAGTCCTTCGCGCAGTCGCACATGCCGGCCATTCTGAAGGGCTTCGTCGATGAGTACAATGACATCGAGATCTCGCTCACGACGGATACGAGCGACCGCCTGACGAAGCTGGTCAAGAAGGAGGATATCCATCTGGCCATCGTTCGCGGCAATCAGGAATGGCCTGATGCGGACATCCTTCTCGAGGATGCACCGCTCTATCTCATTTCTGCACAGAAGATCGACTACGATACCCTGCCGAACCAGCCGTCCATCCGCTATCGCAGTGACCCGTCGCTGGATGAGCTGAGAAGCCGTTGGTGGCGTCAGAATTTCTCGGAATCTCCGCATTTTCTTCTGACCGTTTCTGACTGTCTCACCTGCGTAGAGATCGTGAATCATGGCCTTGGACAGTCGCTCATCCCGGCAGACCTTCTCCCGAAGTGTACGCCGAATGTCAATCGCGAAATGATCTACGACCGCCAGAAGCGCCCGATCCTGCGCCCGAGCCACCTCATCTTCAAGCAGGCCATGCTCCAGTCTACGCCTGTCAAGATCTTCGTGGATTATATGAAAAAATATTTTGAAGTATAAAAAACAGGCGATGTGAAATAACAATCATCTCATTTTCGCGTTCCATCTGCCGCGGGGGACTTGCAGCTCTCATAGGAG
>ENA-ORTS01000256-ORTS01000256.1-human-gut-metagenome-genome-assembly--contig:-NODE-256-length-45786-cov-6.053880_pt1 | contig 45786 bp, 51 predicted proteins | sample MGYA00241911_ERZ509186 | MGnify/ENA primary metagenome ERZ509186 (study PRJEB26280, sample SAMEA2338852) | human gut metagenome | biome: human gut; feature: human-associated habitat; material: faeces...
ATGGGGTCATCAACATCAGTGTAATATCCGGGTGCGCTCGCTTGGCCTGCGACAGCGCCCGGATCACCAGACGGTCGAAATTCCCATACTGGCCCACCACAAATTCAGATACGCCATATTCTGCGATATGGCGCTCTATGGTTTCAAGCAGGGTTGGGTACACCCGATCTGGTGTCTCTCGATGACCAATGAAAAAACAAGAACTTCTATGCTCCATACCCGCACATCCAAACTATATAGTCGATATTTTCATTATATCTATTTTAATTAGTCGTATCAAGTGGAATAACTAAATTAACCAAACAGAAAGTTCGGTCACATATAGTACAATCAGTCGGAAAAGAGGTGGAATACGGCATGGAACAGTCTGAGTTTTGTAAACGTCTGGTGGAACTCCGCATGAATAAAGGCGTATCGGCACGAGATATGAGTTTGTCCATTGGACAGAGCCCAGGCTATATTAACAACATTGAGAATGGGGTCAATTTCCCCTCCATGACCGCATTCTTCTTTATCTGCGACTATCTGAATATCACGCCGAAAGAGTTTTTCGATACAGAGACTTCTGCTCCAACAAAAGCACATGAGTTAATGGAGGCAATTAAGGGCCTGAATGTCGAGCAATTGGACAGTCTGATTGCCATTGCTAAGAATTTGCGTCGGTGATGGTTTGATATTGCCACCGAAAAAATTGAATAAGTCATAAGGGACAGCGTTTCGCTGTCCCTTATTCAATGATCACAGCAATGTATTCCCCTTGATCCCTATCTGCAAATATCAATGCTTATGGATTGTTGTATTTTATATCCATCTGCGGTACAATCATCTGCGGTGGAGGGCCAAGAAGCCATCCCCCTATCGCATTGATCATCACGCAGAAAGGCAGATCGACCATGATACAAAAGGAATTGAATGAGCTGCGCCGCCGCTGGCGGCCGGAGAAAAACGCTGTCAGCCGGATCTACGGCTGTTTTGTCAATAGCAGCAAAGAGATCGTTTCTGATCTGGACGAATCCCTTGGGATGATGCCCCAGGAGGAGGCTGAGAAGTATCTGAGCCTTTTGAAGAAGGGACTGTCCGGTTCTCTGGGAAAAAACCTCATCGACATCGTATTCTCCACCCAGCAGGTGGCAGACAGCGAGGAGCACCGCCTGCTCACCACACTGCGGGATTCTCAGCTGAAGGACAACGAGGCCCGTCAAGCCTTTTACCGTAAGGTGATCGATAGTCTGGACATGGGGAACAGCAGTTACCTGCTGCTTCTGGCCTGTGACAGCTACGATGTCCCCCATCGCGGCAAGGATGATTCCCTGCAATCGGATGCCTCGGATGAGGTCTTCACCTACATCGTCTGTGTGGTGTGCCCCATCAAGGAGGGCAAGGTAGAGCTGGGATATTTCCCTGGGGACAATGAATTTCACTGTGCTGCCGGACAAACTGTCGCTCCTCCGGAGCTTGGCTTTCTGTTCCCGGCCTTTGATGACCGGGCAGCAAATATCTACAACGCTCTCTTTTACACCAGAAAGCCCAGCGAGATCCACCAGGAGTTTATCGATGCGGTCTTCCATGTGGAACCGCCTATGTCCGCTGCAGAACAGCGAGAGGTCTTTGAATCGATCCTGGAGGATACGCTGGGGGCAGGTTGCAGCATCGAGGTCGCCCAGGCGATCCACGACCAGCTTTCCAGCCAGATCAGGGAGCATAAGGAGTCCAAGAGTGCCGAGCCCCTGATCATGACCGCAGGTGAGATCGGGAAAGTCCTGCTGGCGTGCGGCGTGACGGAGGAAAATGTTGCAGCATTCCAGGTGCAGTGCGGGGAGCGGTTCGGTGTCAGTGCCGTCCTCGATCCTGCCAACTTGATCGACCCTGGCAAGTATGAAGTCAAGACCGCCCAGGCCACGATCCAGGTCGACCCGGAATTCAGCTATGCAGTTACTACCAGGGTGATCGATGGCCGCGCCTATCTTCTGCTCCCTGCGGATGATATCCAGGTCAACGGGCTTCCCATCCAAGTCACAAATGGTCAGGAGACGGAGACGATATGAGTAAACGGCTTGTAGCTTACTTTTCATGTACCGGAACGACTGCCAAAGTTGCCGAAACTCTGGCGGAGTCTATCGGCGCTGATATCTTCGAGATCGAACCGGCTGTCCCTTACACAGCTGCGGATCTTGACTGGCGGGATAACACTTCCCGAAGCAGCGTTGAAATGAATGATCCCCATTCTCGCCCAGCAGTCGCATCGAAGCGGGACAACATGGCTGACTATGATACGGTTTTGGTGGGGTTCCCGATCTGGTGGTATGTGGCACCAACCATCATCAACACATTTCTGGAATCCTATGACCTTCAAGGAAAAACCATCATTCCCTTTGCGACATCTGGTGGGAGCGGTATGGAGCAGGTCAGCAGCCATCTTGCTCCAAGCTGTGTCGGCGCAAAGCTGCTTTTAGGGAAAGTATTTCCTTCCTCTGTGACCAAAGAGGAGACAAACACTTGGTTCAGCAAATTACAGGCTCGATTGGAATAACATATTCCCGATGTATAAAGCACCCTTTCTGTGCTGTTTGCAATCGCTTTGTTTATGCTGCAACGCCATAGAGGTCATGGTTCACCTGTGCGGCGTAATAATTCTCCATGGTGGCAGGTGCATTGTAAAGTGCAGTCAGGAGGTACTGCCGAATATTGCGGATGTGAGTGGTGTTGTCCTTGAGGCACTCGAACACATAACGGATATGGCTTCCATCCAGTTTCAACAGCCGGGACTTTACAACTGCCTGGGGCAGATCATTCCCACACACCCGGACATTCTCCCGGTTGGAGCAGACCGTCTCCACCATCAGCTCCACCATCTCGTCTAACTGCCCCACATCCCAGGGGCGTTCCTGTACGAAGTCCTCATAGCGAATGTTCTCCCGTATGAGGGACCGATAGGCATCCATCTCCTGATGATCCACAGGTCTCTCCCGGCTCCGCTTCCTTCCCTTCGCATCCATCGTCCCCGGAAAAGGGGTGGAAGGGATAGGAAGCGATTCTTTTTTTCGTGAGTCAGTTCTTTGTTGTTCTTTCTTTCGTCTCTCTTTTATTATTTGCGTTGACTTTTCCGCCGCCGTGCCGCCCGCCGCCGGATATTCCGTTGTCGGGTTTTCCGATGACGGCAAGGCAGACGACGGCCCTGCCGGAGGTACAGGAACAGGGCGCTCCCGGATGATATACTCGTTGCTGCTGAATTTTCCTGCCTTATCCACAGTCTGGCAGCGATAGATGTACCCGGCTCGTTCCAGCTCCACCACAGCGGCACGGATCGCATCCTTACCCTCTTGATTGATCTTCGCCAACCCCGTTAAGGTGTAGTCCCAGTCCTCCGGCAGGGAGAGCATTTGGGACAGCAGGCCCTTGGCTTTTAGGGAGATGCTCTTGTCCCGCAGGTGGTAGTTGCTCATGATCGTATAGTTTTGAGTGCGTTCCACACGAAAAACCGCCATTTGGAATCCTCCTCTGCATTTCTATTCCCCTTTTCCCAGAACCCCATGACGGAAGCCTTCCGCCCCGCGGCTCCGGAAAACAGCGGGGCGCGGGTCTTTTGCCCGCGCCCCATGTTCATTCTCTGTAATAGACAGGTCTGCCGATGGAAGTAAAGCCACTTTTTCCTGTGATGACCACATTGTTGGCGTTGCTGGCGCAGTGGACGATCAGGAGATCCCCCGCCTCGTCCCGACCGCCTACGATGCCCACGTGTTCGTCTCCGGGATAGAACACCAGATCCCCAGGAAGGGCCTCCTCCCAGGAGATAGGGGTGCAATAGGTGTGCTGGGCATGGGCGCCGCCGCCGTGTCCGATGACATACTCCCCACCGCTGGTGTTATAGAATACCCAATCCGCAAAACCAGAGCAGTCCATCCCGAAGGGTCGGTAGGTACCTGTGGTGGAACTGCCTGCTGCAGTCACCTGGCGGAGCGTTCCCCAGCGGTCATCCCAGCCGATCTTCAGGCTTTTGCCACCCCAGAAATAACGGACCTTACCCACCAGTTGGCAGGCAGTCTGGACCACAGCCCGCCGCTCCGGTGCCAGGTCCGCGGGAAGCGCGGCCAGCAGATCCTTTGCCGCCTGACTGCTGATGGTCAGGTCACCAGCCAAGGATGCCAGCAGTTCTGAATTGTCCAACAGCGCATCCAGCGCCTGGTCCTGCTCTGCTGTAAACTGATAGAACACCCGCATATCGTCCGGTGTCCTGGGGGTAATGGTGACGGACAGAACTTCCTCTGTCCAGGCTGCGGCGCTGCCGCTGGCTGGATGCTCTACTGTCTTTTTCTCACTGGTGAGCTTTGTCATGTCCCAGAATACTGTCCGCAGGGCTTCGACCTGGGCTGCGTCCAGCACAGCAGGACTGCCGCTTTCTGCCGATCCTGACTGCCTGACTGCAAACACTGCCAGTACCTCCGGCCAGGGCGGCGGCGCACCCATGACCTCCAGCCGGTCACAATCAGCATCCACCTGCATTTGCTCCAGACGTTCCGCCAATTCGCCATTGATCTGAGCCACTGCCTCCGATGGAGAAACAGAACCCGGACCGCTGCCGCCACCCGCGAATAGGATGCCAAGTGGCGAGGCAAGCAGCACACCTACCAGACAGAGTACGACCACGATAGAAAGGACAATGCTCCCTCCGGCTGCAATGGCAGCCACAACGCCGCGGGCCGCCCTGACTACGGACTGTACTGCCCTGGCTGCTGCCCGTGTTCGCGCTTTCCATGTGACAGCCACCTTGGATGTGTGACCAGCAGCACGGGCAGACCGTATGGCGGAAATCTTTGCCGCAGCCTGGGCTTTGACCTGCGCAGGGCCCGGAGGCAGCTGCCCAGAGGCCAATGACCTCTGGGCAGTCTTTATCTGCTTGGCAGACGGGACCGGCTTTCTCACAGACGGCGGCGCCGCACCCTCTCTGTTCATTCCACGGCCTGTACATCGGGGCGCTTCAGGGGAAGCTACGGTTGGGCGACGTCCCCCTTGTTTGGCGGCGTGTTGTTCACCTGAATGACACTCTGAGGGCATGGATCGACTATCCTGCGGGGCAGTCTTGGCAGCGGTATGTGCGGTACCCTGGGGCTGTCTGCTATTCTTTTCAGCGCGTTGCCGGGCCTGTTCCTTCGCCGCTTGTCTGCCCCTCTCCTGGGGTGTGAGCGTGGCATTCGGGGCAGGACGGGCGCATGGTTCCACGGGCCTCTCTGATCCCAACGATCCTGCTCCAGTCCTGACCTTCTCTGGGCCGGGCCTTGGGCGGACAATTCCAGAACCACGCTCCGCCGTTGCCTGTTCCAAAACAGCCTCACGGGTCTTGATCCGCAGCGATCCGGTCCCCCGCTTTTCCCCAGTAGAGGGGGCATCTGACGGGGTGCCGGAGTTATTTTGTGCTGGGAACTTCTCTTTTTTCTGTCCCTGTTTCCTGCCTTTCAGCAGACGCTCCACACCTCGGGTCCCACGGCGGAAACCACCCATTGCAGTATCCTCCAGTGTGTCGCCGCCAAACTCATCCCGCTGACCATACTGGGCTGTGTCCCTCAGCTGGCCCCGCAAACGTTCCACGCCGCTCTCCAGTCCCCGGCGTGCCAATTCCTTGGGGGCAGATCTGACCTTCTCTGCCACGGCCTTTGTAGCCGTTGGCTTCTCCTTGATCGTTCCGATGCCTTATCACCTCCCCGGCGGTCATGCCGCATTCAGGTCAGCAGGTTTGGTGCTCATCAGTTTGTAGAGATGATTCTTGGGGAAGTTGTCCATAAAGGGGACGATCGCACTGCCGCACTTGATGAGTCCCCGGCCAAAATCCACATTGGTGATGTAGGAGAGCTGGTTGTCCGAGATGTTCAGCAGCTTGGCCAGCTCCTCACGGTCAGTAGCCGCCTGGTTCAGCATGACCAGGAACTCACTGTTTGCCAGCATGGTACGGGCGGTGTGAGACTGGAGCAGGTCATCTACATTCTGTGTCAGGCCGGTGCAGCAGGCGCCATACTTCCGCACCCGCTTCCAGAGGGTAAACAAGAAATTGGCGCTGTATTCATGCTGGAACAGCAAATAGATCTCGTCAATATAGACCCAGGTGTTCCTTCCCAGTTTTCGGTTCCGGACGATGCGGTTGAATACGCTGTCTAGAACCACCAGCATACCAACAGGCAAAAGCTGCTTGCCCAGATCCCGGATATCGTAGCAAAGGATACGGGAGTTGGTATCCACATTGGTGGGCTTGGCGAAGGTGTTCAGGCTGCCCTTGGTAAACAATTCGATGGCCAAAGCCACGTCCGTTGCCTCCGTCTCCGGTTGGCGAAGCAGTTCTGCATGGAAGTCCCGGAGGGTGGGGACAGTCCCTTCACAGCCGTTCTGGATGTAGGTGTGGTAGCACAGAGCCGTACACCGGTCAATGATGGACTTCTCCTTGGCGGACAGCTTGCCGGCCCCCATGAGCTGCTCACACAGGGAGAGGATGAATTCGGACTTTAGGACAACGGGATCATCCCCATCGCCATACCCCTGTTCCATGTCCATTGCGTTGATGTGGTTGCTGGAGGTGGCGGAAATGTTGATGACCTCGCCGCCCAGCCCTTCCATAAGGGGGCGGTACTCTGACTCCGGGTCGATCACGATGATGTCATCTTCGGTGGAAAGGGCCAGTCCCACCATCTCCCGTTTGGCGGTAAAGGACTTGCCAGAGCCGGAGACGCCCAGGACAAATCCGTTGCCGTTGAGCAGTTCCTTCCGATTAGCCAGGATGAGATTCTTGCTGATGGTGTTCTGCCCATAGTACACGCCGCCCTGGTGCCGGATCTCCTGTGCCTTAAAGGGCATGAGGACAGCCAGAGCCTCTGTAGTCAGGGTGCGCAGGGCGTCGATCCGCCGCAGTCCCAAAGGCAAAGCGGTCACCAGCCCGTCCGCCTGCTGCCAGTTGAGGGTGGAGAGTTGGCACAGGTGCTTGCGGGCGGTGGATCGGAGCGTCTCCGTATCACTGTCCAGTTCCTCCTTGGAATCGGCCAGATGCACCAGCGTCACCACTGCAAACAGCATCCGCTGATCCCTGGTGGTCAGGTCGTCCAGCATCTCTCTTGTCTCTTTCCGCTGCTGCTCCAGATCATACGGCACCACCGCAGAGAAGTTGTTATTGCTGTTCTGCCGCCGCTGCCAGTTGGTCACGTTGGTCTCCACACCCAGCAGGCGGCTTTGCAGCTCCCGTACCGCCTCATCCGTAGGGACTGGGATGATGTCAATAGACAACATCAGGTTCCGGTCCAGTGCAGTCAGCTCGTTGATCATGGAGTCCTTGATGTAGCTGGCATACTCTTTGAGGAACAGCACCCGCCCGTACTTGTTCCCCATGATGAAGTGGTCTTTCTTGAACTCCAGGCTGTCCGGGCAGACAGCATCCTTGAAGGAATGCCCTTTCCGCATACAGTCCCGGAGGTCGATGCGGAACCCGTTCTCCTCTCCGGGGCGGTAGAAGTCATGGAGGACTCGCAGCCGTTCCACGGCATCCAACTCTTCACAGTGGGAGTCCAGACGATGGAGGTGGGCAGTCACATCATGCATGGTCCGGTCAAAAAAAGACCGGGCCTCCTCCGCGCTCTTGCGGTGGACAGAGAAGGTGATATACCGCTCCTGCACCACGCTGTTGGCAGCGTTGGTGGCCTTGTCCAGAAGCATGGTGTTGTACTCCGCACGGTATCCGTCCAGATGATCGTCCCGGCGAGGGATGAGGATCTCCTGTTCCACATTTTCCCGTGCGACGCGCTTGTTGTTGATGGTGATCTTGGTCGTAGACCCGGCATCCAGTGCATTGAGCAGTTCGGAGTAATCCAGGAACATCGCCGTCTTGTCCTCTTTTGAAGCGATGGCGTAGTTGATGTCGCTGAACCGCAGGGTCTTGGAGAATTTGCTGCCGAATTGAAACACCCCATCCGGCCACAGGCGGCGGATGGGGATGGCGTCCTGTACAGATCTTGGCACCTCGAATGTTTCTTTGTCCTGCTTTAACGTATTCAGCAGGGTCTTAATCAAGTTTGAGCGCCTCCTTTATCGTTGCATTTTCCAGAGCTTTGGTATACAGGTGATCCGATTTGAATACGAGCCGCTTTGGATAGAGCAGCTCTGAGCGGATGACCGCCAGAATAAACTGTTCGAACGTCATGCTGTTGTATCGGTAAAAGCCGCACAGGGCAAAGGGTGCGGCGGCCAGGACGCAGGCCCAGCCCACATCCGAACCGCCCAGAGCTGGCCCCAGGAAGAAATAGACTGCCAAAGCCACCGCCACGGCGCCAAAGGCGCAGAGGAACTGCCGCAGGGTCAGGCCGAAGAAGATGCCCTCCTGGTAGTCCCGGACTTCTTTGTTGATCCGTACTTCTATGTCGTTCACCTCTCTATTTTTGCTTTTGCCAGACAGACCGTTGCAAATGCCGCCCAGCTATGGTACCATGCCAAAAACCAGAGAAGGAGGTCTCCTGCATGGCGTATTTGTTTTTGATGCTTGGTGTATCGCTCCTGCTTCCGTTGCTCCGGCTGGCCTTTCGTCTCCGCCTGGGCCTCCCGCTGCTGTTCGCCCTGGGGATGCTCACTATGTGCCATAGCTGGTATCAGGCCCACACCGCCCTGGCGGACGGGATCTTCCTGGCCCTGGTGGGGCTTGCGGCCCTCTCCTGGGCGGTGACCTTCCTCCGCTGGTCGGCGGAGACAGTGGGCTATGTGCTGGCTGACCGGCTGGCCGGAGCTGCCCTGGCCCGCCGGGTGCGGCAGGCCAGAGCTGAGGGGCGCTCCATGGTGGACACCCAGGGCCTGTGATCAGCCTAGGCCCATCAGCTCCCGGATGAGCCGGTCGCTCATCTTGATAGCCCCCACCAGCACCAACATATTGAACACCAGCTCACCCACATAGTTCCACACGATGGTGGCCGGGGCCAGGGTAGTGTCCACAATGGCAGGCGGCGTGGAGGCAAATGCTGAGAAAATGACACAGGCCAATACAATGACACAGCCCTCCAGGCAGATGGCGGCATAGCTTTTGACAAAGGCCATGCCGATACTGCTGGAGGGCTGCCCCGCGAAGCTGGCCAGAGGGACGGGCGCAATGGCGGTGGCGATATAGAGTTTGAAAAAGCGGGAATACACAGTGAGGATCATGACCAGAGCCAAGACCCAAATGAACAGGGAACCCAGTAGAGTGACGGCCCACAGGGGAATGCTCTCGATCAGTCCTACATCCTCAATGATCGTCACCATTTCATCTGGGAGCGTGGTGGCAGTCAGAGCCGAGAGACCAGAAGAGGATATGATGGAGGAGACCATTCCCTGAGCGACACGGAACACAGCCATCATCAGTTCCATCCCATGTCCTACTGCTGCCTGGGCCAGAATAAAGCGGATGAAGCTCTTAAATACCAATTCCGGCTTCTTAAATTCCGTAAAGCTGCCGCAGGTCTTGACTATGCCCATCACAAAGAACAGTACCAGCAAGGCATATCCAATGGCCTGTAAGCCGCCGTTGATCCCCACGATCACATCCCAGATCCCACCACCTTTGAACTCCTCCGGGCTGGTGCTGATGAGCTGCCAGATCTCTGCCAGTTTGTTGTTCCAGGTGTTTAGGGCGGAGTTCAGGTTGTCTACGATCCAGTTTCCACTACCCAATTATTTGTTCACCCCCCACCTGCCCGGAACAATATGTCCGGGCAGGTATTTTTTCTCCTCCATCCTCAGCCTCCGGTAATCAGAGTGAGGATCTCCTTGGTAAAGGTGATCACGATACCGCCGGCGATGGTGAGGATGCCGTTGGAACGTTGGGATGGGTCATGGGACTGGAGGGACAGGCCCACCTGCAAAATTCCGTAGCCCAGCAGGATGAGCCCCACCGCCCGGATCAGAGAGAAGATAAAGTCGGACAGGCTGTTGACCACAGAAAGCGGGTCGTCGGCAGCCAGGGCCGGGACAGTCATCACGGCTGTCATGGTCAGGGCGCATACCAGAGCAGCATATGCCCTGTGGGCGCGACGCTCCCTCTTCCTGCGGTCGCTCAGATTTTGATTTTGATTCATGCAGCATTCTCCTTTTCGGATCTATGCTCAGCGGAAAATGCCATGAAGAGAGGAATACCAGTAAACGCTGGCGTTTGATGCCTGTGATGGATGTAGGGCGGACCGCCGCCGTCCACCGTGTGTCGGATGGCCGGGTGCCGGGTGAGGTCGTATTTCAGATCCATGACCGGCTTGGCGCCTCGGATGAAGAGGATGGCGTATCGGTTGTCCAGCGCCCGCACCTCGTCCGGAGTGAGCAGCTCCCGGCCGCTCATCTGGAAGTTGGTGGACCAGGAACCGGAGCGTCCCTTACTCTGACCGTGGGTCCTGGTATCAATGGTGGCTTTGCCCAGGGCCTCGGAGATGTACTTGTGGGTGCTGGCCTCGTTGCCGCCCAGGTAGAGGATGGTGTCCGAGTTGCCGGGGATGGTCTCCCAAGAGTCCTTATACAGCTCCTTGATCTGGGCCATGTTCTGGATGATGGTGCTGGCGGAGATGTTCCGGGACCGCATAGTGGCCAGTTCCCGCGTGAACCCCGGCAGGGGCATGGCCGCAAACTCATCCAGCACGAAGTGGACATGGCGGGGCAAGGCCCCGTGGTGGATCTGGTCGGCGCTGTAATAGAGTGCTTGGAACGCCTGGGAGTATAGCAGGGACACCAGAAAATTGAACGTATTATCATTATCGGGTATGACGGCGTACAGGGCGCATTTCTTCTCCCCCAGGGTGTAGAGGTCCATGTCATCGTGGTCGGTGATGGCCTTGATCTGAGGCAGATTGAAGGGGGCCAGTCGGACAGCGGTGGAGACCAGGATGCTCTTGGAGGTCTTGCCCGCCGCCAGCTTGAATACCTTGTACTGCCGGACAGCCACACTGTCCGGCTTTTCCCGTTCCATAGCCTGGAACAGGAGATCCAGGGGGGAGACATACTCCTCGTCCTCCTCCTTGACCTCGGCGTATTCCAGCACCCGCATGACCATGGAGAAGTTCTGCTCATACTCCGGAGCCTCCTGCCACAACATGAGGATGATGGCCTGGAGCAGCGCCGTCTCCGCCTTGGTCCAAAACGGGTCCGATTCATGGCTGCCCTTGGGGGTGGTGGCCTGGATGAGATTGTTCACCAGTTTGAGGGCGTCCTTTTCATCCCGGATATAGCGGAAGGGGTTGTAACCGTCACTCTCTGCCAGGTTGACCAGATTCAGCACCCGGATGTCATAGCCCTGGCTTTTGAGATACCCACCAGTGGCCAGCAGCACCTCCGATTTGGGGTCGGTGATGACATAGTTGGTGTTGGCCTCCAGGATGTTGGGCTTCACATAGCTGCGGGTCTTGGCGGCGCCGCTGCCGCCGATGACCAGCACGTTGAGGGAACGGCGGTGCTTGTGGGTGTCCAGCCCCAGGCGGACGTTTCGGGTCAGCAGCTTGTTCTGCTTCTGGCAGAACTGGGCGTTGACCTGTTGGGGTGTGGCCCAGGCTGCCGAGCCGTGTTCCGCGCCGTCCCGCCTGCGGCCCTGCTCTGCGCTGTGCAGGGCCAGGGCCATGACATAGGCGCCGGTGCAGACCAGGATGGTCAGCAGGCTCTTGTCTGTCCAACGCACCACCCATGGATGTTGGAGGGCATCGGTCAACTTGGCGATGATTTCCGGCAGCCCCCCTCCCAAGGATTGAGCCAGAAGCAGCGCGCCCCAGACCACGGGGATATACAAGAACAGGCAGACCAGCAGGCCGCCTGATTTGATTGGAGATCTCAGTAACGATCACCTCACCAAACTGCAAAAAGAGGGGGTGTCGGAAGAGTTCCGACACCCCCTGTGAGAAGGATCGCCTGTATGATCGTTTCCTGTTATTTCGTTTTTGTCCGTTTTTTAGTTCTCTGTCTGGCCGGAACAGACTGCTTCCGCATCTTCTCCCGGTACCCTTTGAGCTGTTCCTCAACCGAGGGCCGGTCATAGGTCGTCCTCATATCCGCGCTCTCGCTGGGTGTAGAGGATCTGGGTCTTGTATCGGGTGAGTCTCGTTCCGACCGAAAATCTTTTTTTGGCGGATTTTTCCGATGCTCAGGCACAGGGACGTCCTGCCGCTCCTGCGGGGCTTTCTGCAAGTCGGAAACGTCCTTCTCCTGACTGGATACCTGGGACAACAGCCGCTCAAAGATCTGGTTGGCCCGGTCCAGCTCAGTCACCGGCAGGATCACATCCACCAGCTTGCCCCGTTCGTCCTGATCCCGAATGGTGCTGAACAGCAGCTTTTGTTTTTTTGCCAGCTTTTCAAACTGATGATACTGCTCTGGGGTCATGGGGAATTGACGCAGATCCCTGGTCTCCCGCAGCATTTTACCCAGATTGACCTTCCCGGAGAGCTGCTTATGGTTCCTGGCCAGGGCCAGGGAGAGGGCCAGCAGGTTCTTCAGCGCCGATCCGGACAGCCGGACAGCCACTTCCGTCCCGGACAGCATCATACGCACCATCTGGTCTGCCGCCTCACCGCCTCCTACGTTCATCGTGTCTCACCTCCTCTGGTTCCATCGTATATTGGATACTGCGCTCCATTTGCGGCACCTCTTTCTGGATCTCCCGGCATATAGCCAGCTTCTGCCGCTCTTGGCGGATCTGGCGGTTCACCTCGGCAAGTCGCTGGTACACCTCCGCCTTTTCCCGGAGGAGCTGTTCTCTGGAGCAGCCACAGCCCTCCAGCCGCGCGACGGCATCCAGATAGCGGGCGAACTGTTCCTCCATCCCAGATACGCCATCCTCATAGAGCTGCTTGGCTATCGCCAGGGCCTCCACATCCGCCAGAGCCGTATACAGCACCTGTCGTTTCTTTTTCCGCACATTGAAGATAGTGCGCTGCTTTGTCAAGCTGGCCAGCGCATCCTCCGTGCGAGTGAGAAACGCCGCCATATCCTCCGGCGTAGCAATATCGTTATCCCGCAGGAAATAGAATCGCTGCCGGTATCGCTCCGCCTGTGCTGCGGCCTGCCGGAGTTGGGGCGTCATGCGGGGCGGATACTGCCGCTGCCTAGCCTTGCCCAGTAGGTAGAGGTAGTGGACGTACAGTGCCAGGAAACCCTTGTACTTGGGATGGGGCCTGAAGGGGCGGTATGCTGGCCGTGGAATGATTGCAGGCCGCAGGCCCTGTTCAATGGCGGATAGTTCCCCTTGGATCGCAGCTCGGATGCCCTCCTCGGTAAACAAAGATTTTTTTCTGCCTGGCATCATGAAACGATCCTGTCCCCGGAGGCGAAAGCCCAGGCGGTTTCCATGCTTGATTTCCCAGCCCTTGTGTTCCATGAGCAGGAAGAAGTGGCCCAGGTCGTTGGCGTCCTGGATGGCGTCCCGCAGGTCCGCTTCCAGCATGGCGCGGAAGGTGGGCTGGCCGCTGGACTGACGGAGCCACTCCGCATAGCTGACCGCCCTGGCCCCCTGGCCCTCCAGGATGACGGACAGGCCATGTTCCCGGCACAGCCGGTCCGAGATGGCCCGGATCTGCCGGTAGTAGCTCTGGGGGCTGCTGTGGTATTTCTCTCCGGTGTCCGCATTCACCGAGTTGAAGATGATGTGGGCGTGGATGTGTTCCTTATCTACATGGACACCGATGACGGCCTGGTAGCCGGGCAGGTGTTCTTCCACCAGCGTCTGGGCGATCTCCAGGGCCAATTCCGGGGACACCTCTCCAGGCCGGAAGGACTGGATCATGTGGTAATACTGGACGCCGTCCTCCTTGTCGTACTGCGACTTGGTCTCCAGCATCTGTCGCAGCTCCCGTCCCGGTTCGCAGTTCAGGTGAGCGGTAAGGATCTGCTCCTGAGTCTTGTCCCCATTGAGGACATAGTGGATACCCACATCCAGCCGCCCTTTCCGCGCCAGGATCTTGGTGATGGCCATTACTTTTTCGCCACCTCATAGAGAAGTTCATATACCTGGTCCAGCAGGTACAGCCCCCGCTTGGCATCCTCCACCTTGGCGATTCCGGCGTTGACGCTGCGGGCGATCTGGTTGATGTTATTTCCAATGTGGTGGATCTCCGTGCGCAGAGCTTTGATTTCCTGGGATGGGCGGGCCTTGACTGGCTTGCCCTCGATGAGCCGCACCAGAAAGACCCGCTTGCTCAGGCCACACTGTTTGGACTGCTGACACAGCAGTTCATATTGCTGCGGTGTCAATTCCATGTGGAAATGGTGTCTCTGTTCCGAAATGACTTCACGCTCCTTTCCTTTGGTATGCAAAAAGCCGCTGCACCAGCAGCGGCTTTTACGATCTTCTTATCCTATCACCGAGCTACGATCCCCGTTTTGATGGGGAAGGCAGGGTCTTTTTGAGTCAGGGCCAGGAGGCGGCAGGCAGTCCCTTCCGGGTGGTTTCTTCCAGCTTCCCATGCCTCTACCGTTTTTACACTGACACCCATATACTGTGCAAAAACAGCCTGAGTAAATCCCGTGCTTTTCCGAATCTCCCGGATCTCATCAGCTTCGTAATGGTCCACAGGCAGGACAGACAGCTTGGTCGTCTTTGCTCGTAGCGTCCCCCGCTCATAGGCCACAGCCTCTTCCAGACCAGTCTTGATCTTATCGAACATTCCCATACCAGCACCTCCTATTCCTTCATACGCAGTTCCTGTTCCAGGATCTCCACTAATTTTTTCAATTCATTACGTTCTGCTTTGGTCAGGTTCTCCGCCTCATTCTTAGCATATGCAGTCAACAGATACAATTTCCCATAAGCAGGGAAGTCGATATAAATGACCCGGATGCTGCCGCTTTTGCCGCGGCCCTCATAAGCAAAGCGGATCTTTCGGATGCCGCCAGTCCCCTGCATGACACGTCCGGCCTGCGGGTCAGTCAACAGTTCCTCCTGTAGACGACGTAAGTCACCATCCGCCAGTCCGAGCGCCCTCCAGTCATTTCGAAAGGAGGGTAGCTCCACAAAAAGTCTTGTCACATTTTTCCCTCCTTCGATTCAAATTATACCCTATTAAATAGGGGTTGTCAATCTTGTTTTCTCCTTCCGCACTCCGAATATCCGCCCGTAGGCGGCATGGGGGTCAGGGGTTTATCCCCTGCAAGCGCGCAAAATGTACATTTGCGCTATGCTTGCGCCGTCGCCGCCTGGGGGCGGCATCGGCTCCGGCCCCGGTGGGGCCGCGTCTCAAGAGGGAACCGCCTCACCGCTCCTGCTGCCGGCAGCTTCGCTTGGGCTGTTCGGCAAATCGCTCTACCGGTACCCCGGCAAGGTCCAGGCTGGACTTGTCTTTCACCTCCGCCGCGTACCGTGCGTAGTGGTACCCTTCACAGTTGACCAGTATTCCACCCTGGATGCTGTCGGTCGTCACCAGCAAGCAGCGTTCTACGCCATTCAAATCGCAGTAGGTGCGTTCCCTGTCCGAGGCCAGGAACGGCATATCCTCGCTTATATGGGTCAGGAAGTGCTGATACTGCGTGGCGGTGAGCTGGATGACCTTCAGGACATCCACCCGGACCTCCTGTTTCCGCCGATCCTCCCGCAGATCCTCCAGACCGCCGGGCTTTCGGCAGAAGTATGTGTGGATCATTGAGCGTGCCATACTCTCTCCTTTCTTCGGTGGGTGTCATGTACAGACACCCTGATTGTCTGGGAACACGCAAAAAAGCAGGGGCAGGGTGTCAATACATGACACCCTGCCCCTGGCCGTCCGTGAAAATAAACGGCAGGGTATATACACAAAATGCCTTGCTGTACCCACTCTTGAAATCATCGTTCTTTTGATTTTAAGTCCAAATTATCCCGGACCACACCGCGCAGATCCAGTGCCTGCTTGTTTGGGACATAAGCCGCGTATCTGGCATAGTGATAACCCTCACCATCCACAAGGATGCCATCCTTCCGATTGCGGCTGGTGACTAGCAGACAGCAGAATCCTCCAGTTTCCCGGTCATAGCCGGTAAGCTTGGTCCTAGCCGCGATGTATGGCCGCTCTGCCAGCAGATCAGACTGGAAACGGTGGTATTGGGCATCTGTAAGGATGATCTCTCTGATGATTCGAAAGGGTGTAGGGCGGATGATAGCGGTACTATCCATCAAACCTAACACATGAGTTGGTTTTCGGAAAAATTTGGCCGAAGTTTGCTTTTCCATTAAGATGCCACTCCACTCAAGTCCTCGTAGACACCCACTTCCTTTGCGATCCGCTCCCTGGCGCGCCGGGCGTACTCGTCAGTAACTTCAATGCCAGTGGCAGTGTAGCCCTCCAGCACAGCAGCCAATACCGTGGTGCCGCTGCCGGCAAAGGGGTCCAGGATGTGGCCACCCGGCTCCACGATCTTCACCACATCCCGCATGAGCTGAAGGGGCTTCTCGGTCAGGTGGATACGATTTTGTGGATTGCCGTACTTGAACACACCGGGCAGACAGGGCACCGGGCGGCTCAGGGGCATATCCCCGTTGGAGCCCCAAACGATGTACTCCGCCTGCTGACGGAAGCGCCCCTTCTGGGGGCGGCTGTTGCCCTTATCCCAAACAGCGGTGCCCCGCCAGATCCATCCAGCCCACTGGAGGGCGTCGGTGGCAGCGGGGAGCTGCCTCCAGTCGATGAACATACACACCGGTGCTCCGGGCTTACACAGCTTCCGAGCCTCATACAGCCACTCTGCCGCCCAGCGGGTCCAGGAACGCTGGTCCTTGGCATCCCCCTCGAAAGGAGGGGGCGCATTCTCTCCCATGCTGGAATACTTGGATGTAGTGGACTTGTTTTTCTCCGCCTGAGTGCGTCCCCCGGAGGCGTAAGGCGGGTCGGTGATGACGGCATCGAAGGTGCCGGGGGCAAAGCCCTCCAGCACCTTCAGGGCGTCTCCCTGGATGATCTCCCATTTATCGCTCATGGGCATCTCTCGCTTTCTTTTTATTGGATTTCTGGTGGATGGGAGGCGGTGTCAGCTCCGTCTCCACATACTCGCTGATGATATTCAGCGCCTGCTCATAGCTGCCGCTGGCGGTCACCCGCTGGAACATCTCGTCCGCCTGGTCCTTCATCCCGGCCCGCTTCAGCAGGGCAGAGGCCCGGCCCAGGATGGCGAAGATGTTTCCGTCCTGGCCCAGCAGTTCCATTTTGGGGCGTTGGGGCCGTTGCTCCTGGACAAACCCGCCCAGTCGGTTGGGGACATAGTCGCTGAGCCATGTGCCGCCGAACTGTGCATGGGTCTGAAGCCGCCATATAGCCAGCTTTCCCACATCTAACTGAACACCGTCAAAGGGAAACAGCAGGTTTGTCAGGCCATCGTGCTGGAATACCCGCACAGCCTCGGCTTTCCATGCGCTGCCGGCCTGCAGGATACCGCCCTGAGTGAGCAGCTCATTGATACCGTCCACCCACTCCTGGAGATCGCCGCCGCAGCCCTGGAGGATGAGACCCTCCTGATCGTTCATCTGACACAGCTCGTCGATGGTGACTGTCTTGATCTCTGCCATGTGTCCTCCTATCTGCTCTGGCCGCGCCTGGGACGGCCCTTTGTCTTTTGGAGCCCCGGCTGGTCTGCCTTGACTGGAATACGAAGCTCTTCCGCCCTGCGGATCTCCGCCAGCATCCCCGGTGTACGGACAGGGCCGTACACATTGACCTGCTGACAGTGCTCCACCAGCCGCAGGCCCATCTCCCGCGCCGCCTGGTCCTGCACGGGGTCATCCGGGTCCGCGAAGGGCGGGAACATGAGGTGGGGACAGATCGGGATGTCCCCGGCCTGAAACACCTCCCGCGCTTTCTCCTTTGCGAAGGTTATGTTCTGCTCCACGTCACCCCGGAGCGGGGCACAGATGTACACCAGTTTGGGGCCATTTCTGGTCCGCTCCAGAGTCCGGTCCCGAAACACATCCAGATAACGGCCCACAGCCTGCCGGACTGTCTCATAGTCGGCCTCTGTGGGGCGATATGCGTACCACTCGAATTTCCCATAGTTATCCCAGATGTGGGGAGCCACACCTTCCCGGAAATTGGGGTTGCCGGGAATGGGCTTTTTGCCCAGAATATCCCCCAGTTTCAGTACCTGGATGTCCACCGGCCCATTGATGCGGTTCAGAACAGTCAGCTTCAGAGCATCGTACTGGCCGGAAATGTGGGTGGAGATAAACTGTATCCGTACCCGCAGATCCCTGTCCAGTGTCCCGTAACAGCTCTGTCCGGAACAGTAAGGAGTGTCGATGACCTGCTCATCGCCGAACAGATACCACAGCTCCTGTTCAAAGAAGTTGCTCACCGCTCCACCTCTTTTCGCTGTTTCTTTTCCTGCTGCGGCTCCGGTATCTGGGGCGCCAGTTCATCCCTGGCGGGATGGCGGATAACAGAACGATTCTGGCCGCTGATGACCAGGGTGTCCAGAGTGTCGTTATAGATCTCCTCACCGCTGATGATCACTGTGCTCCCGGTCAGCCGCACATCACCAGACACGTTCCCGTAGACTGCACAGTGGCCTGAGAGGATCGGGGGGTGACCGCTCTCCCGGGAACAGCGCACGACAGCGCATCCGGAAGCCCGGGCGTGGCCGTTGAGGACAGCGCCGCGCACATAGGCGCTGTCCTCAACCCGGCTGTGTCCACTCACGACAGCCCCATGGGAAATATAGCCGTCGCCGCACACGATCGCCTCATTTCGAAGAACAGCGCCCCGATCCGCGTAGCCGTTATTGCAGACAACGGCGTCGTCATAGATCCATGCATTGTCCTCCAGTTCAGTGGAGAGGTTGCTCTCGCTCTCTACAAAGCCGCCCAGATCCCCAGCTTTGATGTCCGGCCTAATGTCCCGCAGAGCGCGGATACGGTGGAGGAAGGGGTATTTTTCATGGGCAATGTCCGTGATCTCATACTTCTGGTTGCTCGTTTCTCTCACTCCTTTTCTGTTATGCTGCCTTTCCGGCTGCCTCATTGCAGGCATCCTCCTGACGGAACAGTGCGTCAATATCGGAAAAGCGCCGCTTGCGGTCAAATTTTTCGGATACTTTCCCCGGTATAGCCTGCAATTCCAGCATCCTATTCCACAGATCCGGGTGATGGTCGTAGAGGTGCCGCAGTTCTTTCTGCTTGGCATTGGGGCAGAACCAGCAGCCGCCCCTGTCTGTGAATTCATAGACAGGCGAAAGGAGCCCTGCCGTTTGGCAGAGCTCCTTGGCGTCCTGTTCGGTGAAATCATATTTCTCCAGCAAGGAGATCTTTTGGCCTCCGCCCAGCCGCAGCAGCCGCGCTTGCTCATCTTTAGCGATACCAATGTATTGAACGGTATCCGGGGGAAGTGTTTTCCGGTATCGCTCAATGGGCCGCAGCTTGCAGTCCCGCTGGACATAGCACTTCCCACACACTGGGAAGGAGCGTACCATCCCTTTTTTCGGTCCACGGGTCACACGCCCGGTGAACAGATCCACATAGGTTTTTTCTGAGCGAAGGATGGTGACCTTAATGCCCATCTTCTCCAGGGCGGGGATACCTTTGGTGTAAATAAAATCCCGGTGCTCCGGGACTTCGCCTGAAATCGTCTTGTCGAACATGACTTCGCAGTAGACCGCCTCATCCAGCGGCTCTCCATGCTTCCTGGCCAGTAAGATAGTGGCAAGACTGTCCTTGCCAAAGGAGCAGGAAGCAACATATCTCACCGGCTGGAGACACCTGCTTCCTTGACTCTGCACACGTTCCACAGCAGGTCCGCACGGTCACATTGCTCCCAGGGCGCATCCTGATGGGTGAAGTGCCCATAATTACAAAACTGGGCGAAGATGGGCTTATCCAGCCCCAGTGTGCGGATCATCCCAGCAGGCGTCAGTTCAAACACCTGCCGCACCGCCTGCACCAGTACATCGTCCCCGTACTCACCACTGCCATGGGTATCGATATCCACGGCGACTGGATCAGCTTTGCCGATGGCATAGGCCAAGCTGACTGTACACTTCTCTGCCAGACCTGCCGCTACGATGTTCTTTGCGATGTATCTGGCCATATAGGTCCCGCTGCGGTCCACCTTGCTCCCGTCCTTCCCAGACAGTGCCCCTCCGCCATGAGGCGCAAGACCGCCATAGGTGTCCACCATGAGCTTGCGCCCCGTCAGCCCAGTATCCGCCTCAAAGCCGCCCAGCACAAAGCGCCCGGAGGGGTTGATGAGGATCTCTGTTCCTTCATCTGGGGGCAGTTTCCGCAGGGCAGGCTGGATAACCTCCGTCTGGATCTCCCGGCGTAGTATCTCCATATCCTTATCAGGATCATGCTGGCAGGAGACCACCACACTGGTAATCCGGCTGGGCTGGCCGAACACATACTCCACAGATACCTGTGCTTTGCCGTCCGGCCCCAACCCCTGGATGCGCCCGGTCCTGCGGACGTGGCTCAGCAGACAGGTCAGCCGATTGGCCAGGACAACGGGCAGGGGGAGCAGTTCCTCCGTCTCCGAACAGGCATAACCGTACATGATGCCCTGATCGCCTGCGCCAAGCTGGTCCTTCTGGGAAACAGCCCCGGCGATATCGGGACTCTGGTCACGGGTGATGACTTCCACCTCATAGTCCAGACTGGGGTATCCCGCTTTACAGGTTGTGCTGCAGGCGATGGCGGGGATATCCGGCAACTCCGTGGCGGTGATCTCACCTGCCACGATGAGCTTGCCAGCTGTGGCCATGACTTCGCAGGCCACATGGGCGCTGGGGTCATGGAGCAGGCAGGCATCCAGAACAGCATCTGCAATGGTGTCACACAGCTTGTCCGGATGCCCTTCGGTGACCGACTCAGCGGTCAGGATGTATTTATCTCTCATAGAATGCAAATTTCCTTCCTTTTGGTCTTTTTGGGGATATCTCCGCGTCATACTCATGGCACTGGGGCAGGTCAAAACCCAAAGACAGGATATCCTCGTCGGACATTGCCAGGGCATTATGGAGAATGTCGTATAATTCTGCGCTGTCATACTGCTCGCCCATGCAGCCAATGATAGAGTCCATAAGTTCCTTCTGGTGTTCCAGGGCATCTGCCACATTGGTCAGGGCGTCTGCGTAGCCATGGAGCCATGCGGCGTTATAGCTGCTCTGATCCGGCTCCTGATTGGCGCGAATATGTGCCAGCTTTGCGGAGGCAGAAACAGCGCCTATGCTGGTCAGGTCGTAATTGGTCATAGGCTCCTCCGTGTTCACCGTTCCACACCACGTCTGTATTTGTGTGGATGGGGGGGCTTGTGCTGGGGCGTCGTTTCTTTGGCTGCTGTGAGGACCATGACCCTATCATAATGTTCCTTGTACCGACGGATCTGCTCCTCTGTCAGAGAAACAAAGTCCTCTACACCTAAACCCGCCACAAAAAATGTGCCGCAGATGATATCGTAGGGCAAATCATTTTCATCGAACAGCGGGCGATTGAACGGCAGGCCCAGGTTCTTTCCTTCCTCGTTACAGACCACAGCTGCTTTATCCGGGAAGGGGTAGATGGCCTGGATATACCCGCCTACAAGTGCCTGCATCTCCTCCAGGCCGTTGATCTCTTTGGTGTAGCACTTCTTCATCGGCTCTACCACCAAAACCTTCACGCGCGTTCACCTCCTGACTTTTGTTTTGCTCTCGGTTTTTTACAGTATTGGTAATGATAGTCCGGCGTGGGACGATCCTTCTTAAATTGATCGGTCTGATAGCAGAAGAGGAAAAACTTCTGTTTTTGCGGGAATAGACGTAAATAATAGCGATACCGGCTGGTATCGATACGAAAAGCAAAAAAGGTATCTCGCCCTGACATCTTTGCTTGGGGATGTTCCAGGCAAAAACGCCTCATAGCCTGCGAGTCATCCAACGGCCCGTCCTGGCACAGGTTTTTCAGCAGGTCCTTCAGCTCCGCGTCAAACTCCGGCGTGCACAGGGGCTCATTCCCTCCAAACCAATCCACCGCGATCCCGCCATCCTGAAATCTCCCCCGCAGGCACCCCACGTGCGCCTGATCCTGCAGCTTACTTGTGAACAGAGGGGAGATGTCATCTTTCTCCGTCTCGAAAAACGGGTAGGTTTTACCGCTCACGGTTCTTGTTCCCCTTTCGCTTTGTGAGCGCGTCAGCCTTGCGGTTGATCTCTGCGGTCTCCCGCTCTACTTCCTGGACACAGTGCTGCCACGCCGCTTTCAGTGCCCGCACCGGCAGGCCGTTCTGCCTGTAGCCCTCCAGAATGCCGTTGTAATAGGGTTCCGTAGGCAGCATCGGTTCCCGGAACCGCTCATCCATGATGTAGGCCATCACAGGCAATTCCCGGCCCAGACCGTCGCGCACTGTCACGGTCTGCTTATCGTAAAAGCGGGGATACCCCTCATAAAGGTCCAGGGATCGCTCGCACTCCGGCGTGATGCTCCACAGAAGGCCATGGACTCGTCCTCCCTCCTTGGGAGCGATAGTGGCAAAACCACCTCTGCGAAATAGCAGCTCGTAGTTCTCCAGTACCACCGGCCCCACCACCGTGGCATCTGGACAGCGGTAGTCCATCTGCTCCAGGTTGATGTTGCTCCCATAGGCAAAATACAGCTTATCAGCCATCCTCCAACACCTCCAATGCGCCGACCTTGGCCAGAGCAGCGAACATGACCTGTGCCTGCTTTTCCAGTCCGGCCTCCGGCAGATGGCACTCCTGATCCGTCATGCGGATAAAATTGTTCTGGAGCTGCCAGAGGTAACTCTCCGCATCCGGGAACTCCAAAGGGTCAAAGGAAGCCAGCCGCAGCTGATCCAGGATCTCTGCTCCGGTCCCCTCATATATGGTTTCTTCTATCCGTATCTTCATCAGCGTCACCTCTCCGCTTCTCGTTGTTTCTTCTTTTTCCGATTGACCTCATAACTGTCCTTGTCATATCTCCAGGCACGGTCACCCTCCAGATTTGCCAGAAGATGATCTCTGGTGTGTTTGAACTCGTCTCCGTTGAGCCCCAGGCGCACCAGCCACACCCGGAACGTGAACAGTTCGTTGTCGCTGCGGGTCTTGCGCATGACGGTGCTGCGCTGGGCGATAGCCTGGGCGGAGATCGCCAGACACAGATTGACATAAGCTGCGGCCCGGCCTGCGTGGAGCGTAGAGTTGAAGCAGCGCCACTCCACGGTACCGCGGTAAAAGACAGAGTGGAGGTTCAGGGCGTAATAGCGGGTCCAGTTGTAATGTTCATCGTTGCCAATGTCTCCTTCATACCAGATGCTCTCCAATTGGGTCAGATCTTTTGTTTCTTCTGAGGATAATGTCCTGGCCTGTCGAAGCATGGGTTCCCGCACCTTCTGGCACCATCGGGAAGCACGGGACTCGTTTACCTGTAATGCCTTGAACAGAATGTCCTCTTTGGAATACATGATGCCGATGAGGTTCTTCAGGCTTTGGCGGTTATGGTTGGCAGCATCCACATGGACATGGATGCCGCAGGAACTGTTGACTTTGGCCCCTGCAGCCCTCACCCTACGGATACACTCCTGGAATTTGGGAAGTTCTTCATAGGTGAGTTTTGGTGTGACCATTTCCACACGGTAACTGGTTCCGGCATTTGAGGTATATCCTGTCCGTGTTTTTCGTTCCGCCCGGATACTGGCATCGCTCATCAGTTTCCATACCTTTCCCTCCGGGTCTGTAGCTCCCCAAGTGTCGTAGCCAGTTCCAAGATATTGTGGGCTTGTCCCAAAATAGTCTGCAAGAGCATGAGCGGCCTGCTCACGGGTGATGCCTGTCATCTCCACTTCCACACCGAAGCACTGGTCCTTGATGCCGATCTCGCTCATGCTGCAGCATCCTCCTTCCTAAGCTGCTCATCCACCGCCCTGATACGCCTGCCAATGGCTTCCACTACGTTGACTGTCACGCCGTTGCCCGCCTGTTTATAAGCCTGGGCATCTGAGGTGATAGCCAGGATCTTGTCGATCTGCTCATCCTCGAACCCCTGGAGGCGAAAACATTCACGGGGCATCAGGCGGCGGATGCGCCCGCCGCGCTCCACGATGCCCTGGATGCTGCTGGTCTCCAGTGTGTGGGCAATGTCGTGGCCCACACGCCCGCGCCGGGTGTTGCTCCCAGCATAGCCCAGATCAACTGTGTCTCCTGGGTAAGCTGCTTTCCAGCCTTTTTTGGTGGCCTCCTTGATGTACAGTACTCCAGACCGTTCCCTTGGATGGGTAGAGAGTGTTGTCTGCCCATAGCGGGCGGTGAGACAGCGGGCCTTGTCTGTCCGGTGCGGCGCGCCCGCGCTCAGATCCACGAAGGGGGCCGCCGGCGGGATCAGGTACAGCCCGGTTTTCACACCGAGTCCGCCCCCACCAGCCGTCTGGGTACAGGCTACTCCTTCCGGGTCGTAGACCCGGTGTCCCTGCGACCCTCCAAGGACTTGTATAAGAGCTTTTCCACCATCTCCGAAGACAGGAAGTATTTTTCCGGCGCATCGGGGATCAAGATAGCAGATAAGGAACACCCGTTTCCTTGATTGGGGAACTCCAAAATGTTTTGAGTTAAGCACAGTCCATTCGACATGATACCCCAAGTCATCCAATGCGGAGAGGATGGCCGCAAAGGTCTTCCCATGGTCATGCGATAAAAGGCCGGGAACATTTTCAAGCAGCAGATACCGTGGCCGTTTGGCTTCAGCCAGTCGGGCAATTTCAAAGAACAAAGTGCCTCGGGCGTCGGCAAATCCTTTCCTTCGGCCAGCATTAGAAAATGCCTGGCAGGGGAATCCCCCGCACAGCAGGTCGAATTGGGGCAGGTCGTCTGGGTCAATGGCTCTTGCATCTGGATAATATCGTTCCTCCTCTCGGATGTCGTGGATGGCACGGTAGCTGGCTTCAGCATACTTGTCGATCTCGCAGTGGCCAACGCACTGGAACCCGCCCACACGGGTCAGTCCAGCCCGAAAACCGCCCACCCCGGCAAACATATCAAAATAACGGATCAGGTCATATCATCTCCCTCCTGAAGCGCACGCAGAAAACCGAGGACGCTGTCATCCACGTCCCCGGCCTGCTTCGTTTGTTCGCTTTTACACTGGATATCCCGCAGTTCCTCCCGGATCAGGCCCCGCATGGCAGAGAGAAGGGCGTCCTGCTCCTGTGCTTTGCAAACCATCCGGCATACCGCGTCAGTGCGTTGTCCCGCAGGGATGGCCCGCAGGATACGCCACGCCTCCCGTTGGTAAGGGGAGGACAACGAGAAGGAGAGGTTCAGCCGCCGTTTCTCAGCCATCCCGTTCTCTCCGTTCTCCCCGCGACATCTGGGCCACAAGGCGTTCATATCCCTTGGCGTTCAGACATACATCATCCAGGATAAAAGGCCGGAAAAGGCCCTCAACGGCCCCACCGTGCCGTTTCATCAGGGCTGCGCCGCCGCCCAGGAATACTGTGGGCATGGCCCGCACATCCAGACCGCTCTCCGTGATGGCGGAAAGCAGTCCCCGTACATACTTATCTGCTTGGGCATGGATGACAGCGCGGACTCGCTCATCCATGCTGGCCGAGTCACCACGCAGGACGCTCTCGATCTGAGGTGCGGTCAGGGAAAGGCCAAACAGCCGCCGCACCTGCTCTCCGATCTCATCCACACAGCGGATCATGCCCAACTCCAGGCTGCGGCAGGTGGCGGCGTTGGGGATTCGTCTGTCCAGGCGCATCAGATCCACCGTCCAGCCCCCGATATCCGCCACGATGACAGAGGGTTCGTCCAGCAGTTCCGGTTGGGTCAGAACAGCCGCATAGCCCTGGGGGAACAGAGACACATCCGAAACGGTGATGGTATAACTTTCGCCCTCATACCGAAAGGTCACCGGCCCACCAGCCCGGAGCAGATAGTCACGGAATGCTTTCTTATCCCGCCCAAAACTGGTCAGGGGCAAGCCTGCTGCCAAATGGATATCTGCCATACCGTTTGTTCCCCGAAAGCCCATCTCCATGGCGATGGCCGCAAGGGTCAGAAGGTAATAGTCCTCTGTCTGGGTTTTGTCTTTTTGGAGCGGCTGGCGGCCGCTGCCCACAACATAAAACTTTCCGCCGTACTCCAACACACCTTTTCGGGTGTAGGGTTCGTGCTCATATTCCACCAATCCAGTGGGAAACGTACAGTGTGTAGTTTTCATGGCCGCATAGCCATGGTCCACGCCGATCATAATGGGTTCGCTCATCTGGTGTTACCTCGATTCTTCCTCACTTTTTCTTTTCTGGGCCGTCGCGCGGGCCGGTCGGACCTTTACGCCATTGGTGTGCCATGCGCCTTTGTTGATCTTTGCTATCGAGCATCGCCTCCTCTGCTCATTTTCTTTCCTTCTTCTTTTTTGAGTGTTGGTTTTTCCAAACCCATACGCTCCAGCGCTTTGGCATAGAGCTGCCGTGCAAACGCCTGGTATTCTTCGGTGGAGGTATCCACCTCCCGCAGAATGGCCCGCTCATAGGTGGTCCCAGGCACGACCTCCCAGGAGACGGCCCCGAAATGGGCGGCGGTGAGGTAACGCAGGAGCTCATGGCCATTGGCCTCTTCAAACCGGCCACAGGCGTCCTCGTAGGGAAACTCCTCCCATAAGTTTCGGATGCCGGTGATCTCCCCAGCCGCACGGAACAGGCGGAAGCCCTCCGGGTCCAGCTGGGGGGCGGCCCCCTCATAACGCGCCCGAATGGTATCTGCGGTATCCAATACACTCACGATTCCTTCCTCCTACCCAGCATAAGATTTCCCACCAGACGATCCAGCACACGGATACGGCGGCGCACCTTGCCGGCGGAATCATCCAGGCCATTCATCTGGCTATGGATACGGTGGCGGATAGCCTTGAGGGCCTGCTGGTCGCTGCAGCACTCCACCACGATGTACTCACTGCCGCGGGCCAACACCTCGCGGCGCCCCTCCTCATCCCGGATACTGGCCATGAGCCGCTGCCCCAGCCGTTTCCGGTAGCTGTCCTGGAGTCGCTCCACGTCTGCCTCCACACCGTGCTTTTTCAAAATGGCAGCGATCTCCCCAGAGCCGATCCGCAGATCAGCCCCCAGCTTTTCCAGGATCTCCACTTCCGCCTCCAAGGGCAGGAGCGGCTTGCCAGGAGGCCCTGCCCCATGAATTGGCTTCTGTTTACGCAATGCTCTCGTTCCCTCCTTGATCCTTCAGCATAGTCCCCAGGATATTGGCGATGGCGGTAAACACCTCCGCCAGTTCACGGGCCTCCTGCGCGCTGTCCCTGATCTCATCCTGGTTCATGCGTGTACACTCCGCCCAGATCCGCACGTTTTCCTCTGTGGGTGTCAGCAGGACCGCTTTTTCAAACGCCTTGCAAAACAGCCCCGCGATCTTGTGCCTGCGGGCTGAGTCCTCATCCCCCTGGCGGATCTCCTTTTTTGCCTTTTCCAGTTCCACCGCCAGGGCTGCGGCTTCCTCCCGCCGCTCCTCCGGCAGATCCCGCACCTGACGGGTGATGTTGTAGCCCTGGTTGATGGACAGGTCCCCGCTGTCCAGGGCTTCCTTCACGGCGGGAGGAGCGTGTTCCCCAATCTGCATCACCTTGCCCATCGTGCGTTCGCCCAGGCCGACAGTATCCGCCAGCTCTTTGCGGGTATCAATGGGAGAAATCGGGTTCGGCAATGTTGCCAAACCCGATTTTGCATCCTCGCTTTTCTGATCTCCGCCCCCTGCGGACATATTCCTCCTGGCCCTGGCTTCAATGTCCGGTTTCAGCTTCAGGGCGATCTTGCCCAATTCCCACTTATCCAGGTTGCGGCGGCCCTTTTGGGTATCCAGTGCCCACTGCTTGGCCTCCAGCAGATCCACGAAGGAAAACACGGCCATCTCATAGGGAATGCCATGCTGCTGGCATAGCTTCTGGCGGTTGTGACCATCTACGATGACCATATCCTCATTGACGATGACTGGGGCATAGCAGCCATTTGCCAAGAGGTCTGCTTCCAGCACAGCCAGCTGCTCCCCGCTCAAAGGGGGGAGCAGCTCGGCCATCTCCGACAGCACGGTGGGCATACGCTCCTTGCTGTTGTATCGGATGCCGGTGTTGCGCATCAGGCGGCCTCCGCTTCGGCCTGAACACCTTCCTCCACCTTCCGGGGAGAGAGGAACTCCACCTCCGTGGCTTTGATCAGGAAACCGGGCTGGCGGTCAGGGTCATCCGCAAAGGAGATGGTCTCGAAGTCGCCTGCAGCAGCCAGCTTGCAGCCCTTCCAGGCAAACTCTGCACAGCGTTCCGCCAGAGGGCCGCGTACCTTGATGGAGATAAAGTCAGTGAGCCGGTTGCCGTCCCGATCCCGGTAGCGGCGATCCGAAGCAATGCGCAGGATGGCGTAGGGCTTTCCGGTAGTCTCGCTCACCTTCAGCTCCACGTCGTTGGTCAGGTTTCCGATGGCAGTGATCTTCAGCATAGTTCATTTCTCCTTTTCATGTTGGTGATAAATATCGTTAATGAATGTTGCAAAAATATCGTGGACCTGCCCCAGAGAGCAGGTCCACGATGTATAGATCAATAGCCGGTACGGGGCAGAGGAATGGGTTTTCCATACACCTTCGTCACCCACCGGCTGATAGCCTGGACCCAGGTCCCGTTGTACACACCGCCTACATCCGCGATGTTGACGAAGCTGGAACCTGCATTCAGATTGGAAACTGCGGTACAGTTCAGATAGGGCTTCTCCACCTGGGCAAAACCTGCGGGAGCCTGACCGAACACAAACATGATCTCGGTCACACGTTCATTGCCGGCAAGACCAAGAGCAGCCGCAGAGGCGTCCAGCGTATAGCTTTTGCTGGTAGAGAGATTGTCTGCCAAAGTGCGGTGCTCTCCGCCATTCACCCGGTAGGTGATCTTATAAGTACCGGGGAAATTCCAGGTCCCGGTCACTACCGTGCTCAATCTTACCTGAGCGGGCAGGCTGTCCCGGAAATAGAAGCTGTCCAGACGGACGTTTGAGGTATTGGAAATACCGGAGAAGGTGTAACGGACCGGCTGGCCGCTCATTGCTTCCTTGGGGCCTGTCTTGGCGATGGACACACCAGTGGTCAGGCTCTTGTTGGTCACCTCAAAGCGCACGATCTGTCCCTCATGCTCCAGGTAGGCGGTCAGTTCCTGCTCATTCACGCCGTAGTTGGATGGAGCCTTGACCTCCCGGATGGTGTAGCGGGAGAGGGGCAGGGGCTTGGAAACCGCCAGCCCCCGGCTGTCAGATCGGATGGTGTCTACCACGTTCCCAGCCTTGTCCGTGATCTCAAACACGGCCCCCTCCAACAGCGTCCCGGCAGGCAGTCCGGTGGTGGGGTTGTAGTCGGCGGACTTCTTCACGATCTGGATCTGCCCTGTGATGGGGGTGTTCTTCCAGGTCACTTTCGTAGTTTCCCCCGCCTTGACATAGACAGTGCGCTCCTGAGTGTCCGGGATATATCCCTCATTCTCCAATTCACGCAGGTAATAGCGGCCCGAAACAGTCAGATCCTCAAACCAGGCATAGCCCCGGTCATCGGTGGTCTGCTGGTCAATGGGGTTGTGTCCGCTGTCGTAGAGGATGAAGGACACGCCGGGGATGCCCTTGCCGTCGGCGGTGGAAATTTTATGGAGCAGGATGCCGGAGAGGGGCGCGTTGGTCACAGTGAGCGGAGGGCAGCTCCCATCTTTTACAGTGAAATAGTGGGGCGTGTTGTCCAGTTTGAAGCCCTCGGCACTCTCCGTTTCCACCGCATAATAGCTGTCATCCTCCAGCGTAACAAAGACGCTGCCAGTTTTCCCCGTGGTCACGGTGTCCACCAGAGCGTCATCGCTGACCCGCCGGATCTCGAAGGTGGTGTTGGGGATACGCTTGGTTTTGTCAGCAGAACTGACCTTGATGATCTCTACACCTCCCACGGCGTTGTTGTAAAAACGGAGGGTCTGCGTGTCGTTGGGGTTGATGGTGACGGTCTGGCTCTGGCTGTCCGGGTCGATGGTATATCCAGACACGCTCTCCAGTTCCGTTGCGATGACGGTGCCGGTTACCCCGGACAAGGTGATCTTACCTGTGGAGTCAGAATAGTAGATGCCCTTGCTGGACAGGGTGCCGCCCCCGTCATCCACATAGCGGCCATCCGCGTATTTGATCTCAAACTTGACGCCCTCCAGGGGAACGGTCTTGGTCCCGTTCCGGCCCCACTTTTCGATCACCAGATTGCCCAGGGGCTTATTCCGAAATTCCAGAGTGACGGTCTGGCCCGCCTTGACCTGGACGGTCTGGGGGACATCATCCAACAGGTATCCGGGTTTGGCCCTGGTTTCCTTCACCACCAGCGAGGTGCCGGGGGCGACATTTTCCACCAGGAAGGAACCCGCGCTGTCCGTCACAAATTTACCGTTATTGTCGCCTACCACGGCTCCGTCTGAGGTGGTCACGAAGAACTCCACCCCGGAAAGCGGGAGCTTCTTATCATCGTCCGACACCTTCTTGACCAGGACGGCCCCCTTGGGTGCGTTGGAAAAATAGAGGGTCACAATGTCCTGATCCTCGCCGGAGATATAGAAAGACTGGGGGGCGCTGTCAATGACGTGGGCCCCGTCGCTCTCCAGTTCCTCGCAGATATAGTAGCCCTTTTTGAGCCCGGTCGCTGTGAAGGAGCCGTTGGCCGAGGACACATAGTTGCCGATGACTGTGCCGCCGCTGCCGCTGACCTCGCCGCCCAGGTATTTCAGTTGGAACCGGCAGCCGGAAATTCCAGCTCCGGTCACACTGTCCTGCTTGTAGACTACCAGAGCGGACAAAGGTGTATTTTCAAACAGGAATGTATGACCCTTGCCAGCGGGGATAAACGCTTCCTGAGTGTCGCTGTCCTTGATGGAAAATCCAGTGGGCGGGGCCAACTCCTTTACTCGGAACCAGCCGTCCCGCAGACCATTGGCCGGGCCGGTCAGCTCGATGCGGCCATTTTCGTCCGTTGTGAATACGCCCAGGTCGTTGAGTTCGCCGGTTTCTGTATCATTGCTGGCGTACCACACCTGAAAACGAACATTGGGGAGGCGGTCATGGGTGATGCTGTTCTCCTTGATGATCTCAATGACAGGCCGCTTGTGGTCGTAAAAATATGCTTCCCGGTCCCGGTTGGGGTACAGGGTGATATACTGGTCCGGGGCGTCCACCAGATAGGCGTCATTTCCCACAGATCGCTCGGAAATCTTGAAAACCCCTGGCCAGAGGTTAGGGACAGTCACAGACCCGTCCGGCCCGGTGGTCACTTCGGCAACGCTGTGGCCGTCCGCTGCCTCCAACAAAAAGGTGGTGTTGGGAATGGGGATGGAGTGATCGACGGCGTCAAATTTCCAGATGGTAAGGTTGGGCCGCTTATCATTTTGCAGGCAGATAGTGGCGTCCTTTCCGGGGAACAGCTGCACATGGTACTCGGTGGGGTCCAGCAGGTGATCCGATACTGTGGAGGTTTCAATTAGGGAATAAACGCCCGGCTCCAGGCCCTCCCAGCAGATTTCACCTGTGCCGGAAGAGGTGCGGTCCAGATACCGGGAGCCGTCCTCGATTTTGGCGAGACGATAGGTGACGCCGCCCAGGGGCTTACCATCCGAACTCTCCTTATACAGATGGAGACTGGGCAGCTTGCTATTGGTGAACACGAACTGCGCCTGTTCGCCGCCATCCAGATGGATGATGCGCTGGGCGTCGTCGATCACATAGCCCGGACAATCCAATTCAGTCACGATATAGGCGGTATCGGCGGGGAGCTTGGAGAGGTCGATGGTCCCATCCTCCGAGGTAGTGTATTCCTCCGGCCCCCAGGAACCGTCCACCGCCTCAAAGCGGAACTTCGCGTTGGCGATGGGCTTGGAGAGGTCGGAGCTGTCCACCTTGATTAAATGGATGCCTGGCAAGCGGTCATTGAAGAAAACCAGCTTTTTGATGCCGTCTCCAGCCTTCAGCTCCACCTCCTGGGGCGTGGTATCCAGCACATGGCCGTCCCCGCCGGTGTCCCGTTCCTCGGCCCGGTAAGTGGCGGGCTTGCAGTCCGTGAGGAGGATCTCGCCGAACTCATCCGTCTGAAAGATGCCCAGACTCTCAGCGTCCCGGAAGATCTCGAAGGACACATTGGGCATCGCCTTCATGGTGCCCCGCTCATACTTGATGATCCGCAGGCCGGGCAATTCCTTGTTGATGATGGTCACATCGCTGGTCTTGCCCGCCACCACGGAGACGGTCTGGACGGTATCGGTGTCCGCGATCCAGCCGGAGATGCCTGCCAGTTCCCGTACCTCCCATCCGCCGGGCTGGAGCTGATCGAAAACTGCCACGCCGCCGATCTTGGTCTTGGCGGTCTGGACCTCGCCGCTTTCAATGTGCTTGATCTGCACGGTGACGCCGTTGAGCGCGTCCCCGGTGTCACTCAACTTCTGGACCCGGATGGAACCATAGGGCGCGTTCCAAAAGGTCAGGGTGGCAACCTTGTTGTACTCCACATCGGCGTGCTGGGTACGTTCCTCCGACAGAAGGTGATACTGGGGCGGGATCTCCTCAGTGACGGTGTAATGGCCCTCAAGCGTCAGGGGGATGATGACTGTCCCATCCGGGCTGGTGGAGAAAGAGCCCACCTTGCGGCCCTCCGGGTCATAGACGGAGAATACAGCGCCCTCCAAGGGGATCTTGGTGCCCTCCTCCAGCTTCACGATCTTCAGCGCAGTCTCCTTCGGGTCAGGCTCACCGCCGCCCGTGTAGCTGCTCACTGCTGCCAGTTCCATGTGCCGGGAATTGTCCAGGTCGCAGATATAATTCTGCAAATTGCCGTACTTGTCCTTTTCCTGGCAGACTGCGTACATGGCGGCATACTGGGCAACATCCGCCGTCAGGGAGAGCTGGACGCTGCCGCTCTCGCCCTCGATGCTGTCTGCGGGGTACAGCACTTTGAATTTCCCGCCGTAGCCGTCCCCGGTCCACTTCGTAGTGACGGCGGTAATGTCCTGATCGTTCTCATCCACGATGCGGGTCCCCTGGGGCACCGAACCGGGGTCTGCAAAGGATACGGCTATATCGTAGTCATACACCCATGTTTCGCTCCAGATGGTGAATACCTGCTGTTTGTACTGCTTGCCGTCCACAGTGACAGAGTAGGCAGCAGATTTATCCGGGGTGGCCGTCATCCGGGGTTCCAGCATATAATTGTAGGTGGTGCCCCGCTTGTAGATATCCTTGGCCGCCGCCAGGATGCGGTTGCCGATGTCCAACTCAGAGCCAGTTAAGCCGGGGGCTACCTTCAAATTTGCGATGTTCCAGTTGGGGAGCAGGTAGCACCAAAGCGCCATTTTGGTAGCGTAGTAGGCTTGGTACTTGTTGTCCAGCTTCAATTCCCCCAAACTGCGGTGGGGGTAGCCGTTGGAGATGATGCCTACCACCTTGGGATCGCTGGATCGTTCATTGGCAAGATACTTGATGCTCTCACCCACGCCCACGGTCTGCGGGACGCCCTTGATATTGGGGTTGACGCAATAGGCTGGTACCTCTTTTTTCTGCCCCTTAGCGTCCACATAGTTGAAATAGGTATAGTCCTGAGTCCTGATCCGGCCATTGATGGTCAGGTATGACAGCTCATAGCCGCCGTTATAGATATCCACCTCGCCCAGTGCTTCTTCCTCCGTGTTAGCTGCAAGGGCAGCGGTGGGAAGGATGCCCAGGAGTGTGACAAAGGCCAAGAACAGCGACAATAAACGTTTTTTCATTTTGGCCAAATTCCTCCTTGTACACAAAAATAGCGGCCCCCGGCACAGTTTTGTGCCGGGGGCCGCCTCGTCTGATGTTTATAGGGTTTGCAGGTACGCCAGATAGTCCAGGGAGCCGGTGAGCAGGAGGGCCATGTCTCCACGGGTGATGGTCTCTCCCTCCAGCGTCTCCGCCTGGGCAAGTCCCAGTTCCACCGCCTTGCCGCAGGCGGTAACGTAAGTCCAGCCGTCTCGTTCCAGGTATCGGAGCATGATGGTGCAGGCCATCTGCGGGCTGACCGGGTCGTCGGAGCCAAACCGTCCGTCCCCATATCCGGCCACCACGCCCATAGAGGCGCACACGCCCACCGCCACCTGCGCCCACTCCGGTACATCGGAGAAGTTGGTGGTACACAGCTTGGCGTAGTAGTCTCGTTCCCAGGCCACGTGCTCTGGGTTGAGGACGATGGGGCTGATCAGGCAGGCCAGCTCCGCCCGGGTCAACCCCTTGTCCAGGTGCAGGTCGCCGTGTTCGTCTCCATTCATCAGGCCCTCGGCCTGCAGGCGGGTGGCGGCGATCTCCTGGGGGCTGGGGGACTCCGCTGCCTGAGCGGGACCCGTCAGCAGGGCCGCGGTCATGGCTCCGGCCAGGAGCAGGGATGCCAGGTTTCTCTGTTTCATTCTCGATTCCTCCTGTTCGAATATGGTTGGGGTCTTGCAACACGAACCATATCACAAACCCTGGCGGAAGTCGAAGCCAATCGACACACAGCCCGCAAAAATGGCAGACAGGTTTACTTGGCTACTGCGGTGACGCACCAGCGGTACTCCCGCTGGTCCCGGACACAGGTGTAGAGGGTCAGACGGTCATCGCTGGTGGCGGTGGTGCCGGAGGTATCCGTTTCCAGCACCTTCTGGACGCTGACCACCTCATAGGTGCGGGTCCCCAGCTTGGTGGTCCAGGTGACGGTATCTCCCGGCTCCAGCGTGTGGAGGTCACCAAAGTCATCTCTCACGCCCCGGTTGTGTCCCGCGATGCACACGTTGCCGGCCCAGATGCTGGTATCCAGGAAGTGGCCCGCCCCTTTCGCCAGGACGGAGCTGCCCGTACCCTGGTACACCTTGGTGGACAGGCCGATGGCGGGGATTTTGAGGGTACCCAGGTGGCCGCCGGAGTAGTAGAGGTCGCCGGTCACATCCGTCCAACCCGTGGCAGCTGATCCGGCCCCACTGTTTCCACCGGGACTGCCCCCTACGGTTGGATAGGTCACGCCTCCCGTTTGGGTGACCAGCCCTCCGCCTGTCAGCGCACCGGGAATGAGATTGGGTGTCAGGGGAGTTCCTGTGCCGGGAAGATAGCTGGTGGGGCTCCCGAAGGTGGGCGGGATCAGGGCGGTGTTCTTGCTCCGATCCACATTGGGGTTTTCCCACTCATAGATGGTGTCATCCGAGGTGGGCCTACCGAACAAATAATCGTCCGGGGCGTTCATGGTGTATTCCAGTGCACTGGCCTGCCCTACGCAGAGGGTGCAGAGCATGGCAGCCAGCAGAAGTGCGCACAGTTTCAAGCGGTCATCTCCTCTCCTTGATCTTCTTAAAGGCGACCACCCCGCCCACCGCCAGAGCGAGGATCACGCCGCCTGCCAGCAGGGGCTGTTTCAGCGCGGACAGGTCCACGCCCTGGGACGGGGTCTCTGCTCCGGGAGCCCCCTCCGCCATCGGCACCTCCTCCGGGGCCTCGGTGCTGCCGAAGATGGCGGTGTAGGTCACCATGTCACAGCCGGTCTTGGCCACCTCGCCGGTGTAGTTGGCCGTCACGGTGTAGCCGGTGGCATATCGGCTGGTGCTGGTGCCAGTGTAGCTGGCGGTGGCGGTGTAGCGGGTCACGGTGCCGCCCGCGCCGTCTGAATACTGCGCCTCGCTCCACTGGACATCAGCCAGGGTGAGGGTCTTGCCCTTGTCCTCGATGCTCTTGGGGACGAGGGATACATCTGCATCCGAGAGATTGGGGTAGCTACGGGTGGCGGAGAGGTTGTTGGTCTTGGTGGCGTAGCCGTCCGTCTTGACCTGGACGCTGGTGTGGTCCAGGTGCAGGGTGCCGGCGTAGCCCTCCGCCGTGGTGACCTCCATCTCTGCCTCCAGCGCCTGGAGGACCTGGGCCATGTCGTTGGTCTTGCTGGGCCGGGTGACCGTCTCGGTGTAGGGCTGGGTATCCACGCCCACCTCATTTTTTCGAGTCATGTCCAGCAAAGTGAACCATAGGCCGTCCCGCTCAAAGTCCTCGGTGGGGATGAGGCTGGGGTCATCCGAAAGGGACAGCTGGTAGACCTTGTTGATCCGAGGTTCCTCCAGTTCCCCGTAGGTGTACTCATCCACAGAGATGGGGTAGTAGCTAGCGTCTTGGCGCGGGGGCTCCTCCGCAGCCATGGCAGGGATGCTCCCGACCATGATAACGGCCAGCGCGCACAGTGTGGTTACAATGCGTTTCATTGTCTTTCCTCCGTTTTTGTAATGTTTAGCCTGGATCATGGGTCATCTTTCGCCGTTTTTCCGCCTCCTCTCCTCGCTGCTCCGCCGAAGCAGGTACTCGTTCCAGTCCTTGCCCTGGGCGGGAATTTGAATGGACACGGCATAGCCCTCCTGGGTGTACTCGTCCAGGAACTTCTCCGCTGCCTCCTGTCCAGGCCCATCCGCGTCCAGGCACAGGACGATCTGCTTCAGGTGGGGATTTTCCCGCAGGTAGTTGTCCAGCGGCCCCCGGTACAACCCGCACAGGGCAACGGCGTTGCTCCGCATCTGCCGGTGCAGGGTGCAGAAGCTCATCAGGTCGATGGGAGCCTCGAAAACTGCTACATGATCCAGGCCAGGGTCGCAGGGCAGGCGGAAGGCGATGTCCTTATTGCTACCAGTAACATCTCCTTTGAACCCAGGGCCATTCCGGTCATAGGTGCCGCGCTTGCTGGCGAACACCGGCTGGCCCCCTCCATTCCGGCCCACAAACACGCAGTTGTGGTGGTCGGCGTCCTCATACAGTAGGCCAGCTTGGATGAAGCTCTGGATGACCTGGGGGGCGATCCCCCGTTTCCGAAGGTAGGCGAAAACGTGCCGCTGGTCTGGAGCTGCACTGGGCAGGGCAAAGGCGGGCCGTTCCTTTTTTGCTGGGGACGGCTGGTGCGGGACGGGGGAGGCCCTCGCGCGGTGACCGTTGAACTCCAGCAAATAGTTGACCGCCTCCCGGAAGTCTTTTCCACAAAACTCCTGTAAGAAGGCGATCGCATCCCCACCCGTCTGGTTGGAATATCGTCTCCAGGTCCGGCGCTCTTTGATTCGAAGGCTGTCCATCTCTCTGGTGGTGTAGTAGCTGCCCACCCGCCGTACCTGATACCCCAGGTGGGTGAGCAGGTCCGGCAGGTCTGTCCCCTTGGCGATGTCCATCTCCCGCTCAGTAAAGCGGAAGGGAGTTTGTTGTCTGACCATGATTATTCACCTCCTCTCCGGCCAAACGAAAAAGGCCCCCAGGACACCCCGGTTCTCCGGGATGCCCTGGGGACCTCTCTCGTCACGATGACGTTGTGCGTTTATTCTGCCGTTCCTGTGATCCCGTCCTCATCGGACTGGCAGGCGTTCTCGCCGTCCTCCTGGGGCTGCTGGGCGTCCTCGCCGTCCCCCTGGGGCTGCTGGGTGTCCTCGGTATCCTCCTGGGGCTGGCAGGTGTTCTCGGCGGCGGTCAGGGCCTCCTCGATGAGACCCAGGACGAACTCCCGCTGGGTGTACTTCCGGCCCAGCCGCAGGCTCTCCCGGTCCAGGTGCTCCTTGATGCGCTGGAAGAGTTCCTCCGGAATTTGGAATGCCATCGTTCTGCTGCCATTGTTAGCCATATTCATGTTCCCTCCGTTTTCTTTCATCTGGTAGTATTCGGTGAGCAGGTTGGTGATGTACTGTGCGGTGGTCAGGCCCGCCTGATCCTTCTCGGTGCATACCCGGTCGTGGAGGGTCAGGGGGATCTGAGCGCAGAGGTTCTTGGTATCGGCCATCGCGTCGTTCTCCTTTCACATTTGCTGACGCAAGTATAGATGAAAAGCCACCCGAAAGCTATTACCAATACCAATAAGGAATGGCGCACAAATGGAGCATAATCGCCAAAAGGGACAAACCTGCCGCCAAAAGCAAAAGCCGCCCTCCGGCCCAGATCTATGGGGCCGGAGGGCGGCTGCGCGGTTTCTCATGTTTTTTTGAATGTTTGGGGGTTCGAATCACCTGATTTCGTAAAATGGGCCATGTGCATCTCCCAAACCGCCGTTTTCGGAGTGAGCGGACCCTCTTTTTGAAAATCTAACTTTTCTGTTCTGAATTCGCCTATTTTTTCTTTTAGACGCAAAAACACCACACTTTCGTGTGGTGTTTTTGCTGTGCATCTTTTTTATCAACACATTTTGGAGCTGCTGGGCGGATTCGAACCGCCGGCCTCATCCTTACCAGGTGATAAAATGCCCTCCAGCCGTTGCGGTATAAGGCTTTGCGGGCGTTTTTGCCCCAAAAAGAATGAGGTCGGAAACGCTTTGCTCCATGTGTTCCGTCCGCTCGTTTCCCTGTGTGGGTCAAAATGTGGGTCAAAGCGTTTATGACGCAAAGGAAGGGCGGACTTCTGACAGAGGCAGTCCGAGCCGCGGCGCCCTGTCTCTCTCATAGGTTACGCGGGTGACCTCTTCGATGAATGCCTTTTCTCGCGGTGTTGCGCTGACCCAGCGTACATTATACTTCTGGCAAAGACGGAAAAATATTTCGTAAAAACGTTCACTTTCGGGACCTTTACGGCAATACCACTCTGCGTTGAATGTCGGGCAGAATACTTTTCAAAACATGAATCTGCCAAAGACTCACTTGTCCAAGAGGTTTGCCACAGCGGGTTTCTGCCTGTCGATATGGCGTCCTGCGGAGACATGGGCTCAATCGTTACAGGGACCTGCTGGCGGTTTTTGTCATAAACAAACGGTTGAAACTGCATATGCACGCACCTCTTGATGAGCACAACACAATTTTTAAAAAAGTGAAGCAGAACTGTAATATGGTATCTGCACACCAGCCTCACCCGATCGACGCCGATAACACATCGCCGGTGTACAGGTCAATGATCACGGTGGCGTACACAGAGCCGGCCGGACTACCGCCGCCGATCCAATACTCCACCTCGGTGGTGGCGGTGACAACACTGCCGCTGTAACGGTAATCTGCCAGAAATATCCGAACATTTACGGTGGTGATCTTCGAGCTGACAGGTCGTGAATAGTTGTTCTCGTTCTTCCACTGAGTGGCCATCTGCGTGACCGTCACTTCATTGATCTTCTGTACGCGGGACTCGCTGATCATTTCGGAGTCTCCGCCGCTGTAGTCGTCACCCTCATACTGATAGTCGCTCCGCCAAAGGTCACTATGCACCGCATACCAAATATCATACCAGCCAGCAGCATCTGCATCGGCTGCGCTGATGCCGTACAGTAGTTCCTCGTTGGTGGGATACTGCTCCTCCACTTCGATACGTCGCTCGAGTCCGGGGTCTGATGAACCCATGAAATACAGATCTAACCAGTCCTCTGCCGTGGGCAGCCCATTCTCGTAGGCTGTGGCCAGCGTGTCGCCCAGCACCTCCGCTGTTGCAATATCCCGCGCAATGTCGGCGGGGTCTTTTGTGTCGGGCGTTTCTGTGCCTGCATTGCCGCAGGCGGTAAATACGGTTGCCGTCAACAAGGCCAAAATCACGGTTATCCAACGTTTCATATTCGTCTCTCCTCCCTCAGTCGTTTTTGCTCGCCGCCACCAGCTTGATGATGGCCCACGGGATGCAGACCGGCCCGGCGATAAGCCCCACCATCCACTTGCGCAGAATGATGCTGCCGATATCCCCCACCATGACGTAGTGGGCGTAGATAGTGCGGTTCACCGCCCAGTAGCCCACAAGGCTGTACAGAATCGCCAAAACGGTTTCCATGAAAATGCTCCTCTCCGTATCTTGATACCCGCAGTATATCGCAGCGGCTGGACAGGCATTGTCCTTTCCAGCAAAAAAGTTCCGCCGGTGCAGTCGCACCATCGGAACTTTTATCAATATCAGCAGAGTGACACAGGATGTCCACCCTCTGCGGTATACTCGACAGCAGAAACGACAAGGAGGGCAAGTTTATGGATAAATGCGAGGAAATGCGGGCGCAATTTGACCGCTTCTATGACGGCCAGCTGGTGGACACCGGCACGATGCAGATACAGGCCATCAGCAGCTTGCAGATGAAGAACATCCGCAAGTATTTTGTGCCGGGAATATACAGCTTTGACATCGTCGGTTTTCTGGATACCACGCTTCTCAAGACCGGCAGGGAGGGGTATCTGTTCACCGTGGACGGCGTGTACTACAAGGAGTTTCTGGAAAAGCCGGGACACTTCCGCTACAACGACGTGGCAAAGACCGAGATCATCCTGCCGAAGCCCAAGGACAATGAGAGCACACTGGAGATCAGATTCCAAAATGGCCGCTGGGTGCGTCTGGTTGGTTACTCGCTGTACAAGACCGGCGCGAAGCAGCTGCTGGACGGCCTGTGCGAGATCGCGGCGCGATACCCCGACGAAGACGATGAGGACGAGGTGTAGGCATCATATACCATTTTATGGAAAACGCCATATCCGCAGCGGTGTATCGCGCAGAATTTGGTAAAATTTGCTGACACAACGTGGGCTTTATGGTATACTGTGGGCGGTTGACCGCGTTACTCGTCGAATTGCAGGAACTTGTAGGGCGGTACGTCCAGTGCGGCGGCCACGTCGAACAGCGTGTCCAGCGACACTGCCTTGTTGACATTGGGCGCCTCCACATGGCCGATGAATGCCGGACTCAGCTCCAGCTTCTCGGCCAGCTGCTCCTGCGTCAGACCCCGCAGCTTGCGGTAGTAGGCGATCTTCAGCCCGATCTGACGGTATTTGTCCGCATAGATAGTCTTCATGCACATCATCTCCCGCTACTATGGTAACGAAAAGGGACAATAATTGACATGAGCCAACGGACATAGTATTATATTTGTTAGATATAAATATGTGTTTGACGGTGCATGAGAAACGGAGGAAATATGGAACAGCGATCCGAACTGAAATCGGCGCGTCTGTTGGAGATATACACCCGCCTGGAGCAGGGACGCACCCTGAAAAAAGCAGATCTGGCGCAGGAATTTCACGTCACGCAGCGGAGCATTCAGCGTGACGTGGAGGACTTGCGCTGTTTTCTCGCCGAGCGCCACCTGGAGCGGGAGGTCATCTACGATGGCAAACAGCGGGGCTACCGCATGGTGTCCGGCAACCCGCGGGGACTGACCAACAGCGAGATTTTAGCGGTGTGCAAGATTTTGTTGGAGAGCCGCTCCCTGCCCGCCAAGGATATGGGCAGCATACTGGACAAGCTCATCGACTGCGCCGTGCCGCAGGAGAGCCAGAAGGCCGTGCGGGAGCTGGTGGCCAACGAGAAGCTGCACTACATCCCGCCCCACCACGGCCAGAGTGTGCTGGGCAGCCTGTGGGAGCTGGGGCAGGCCATCCGCAATCAGCAGGTCGTTGAGATTGAATATGAGCGCATGAAAGAACCCAAGCTGGTGCAGCGCCGGGTGCAGCCGGTGGGCATCATGTTCTCCGAGTATTACTTCTATCTGACGGCGTTTTTGGAGGACAAGACGGACTTCGACAACCCCGATGACCTGTTCCCGACGATCTACCGCATCGACCGCATCCGGTCGGTGAAGGTGCTGAATGAGCACTTCCGCGTGCCGTATGCCAAGCGGTTTGAGGAGGGCGAGTTCCGAAAGCGCGTCCAGTTTATGTACGGCGGGCGGCTGGAGCACATCCGCTTCCGCTACACCGGCCCGTCGCTGGAGGCGGTACTGGACCGGCTCCCCACGGCACAGGTACTCTCCGAGGATGCAGACGGCTGGCTCATCTCCGCCGAGGTCTTCGGCAAGGGCATTGAGATGTGGCTGAGGAGCCAGGGGGAGTGGGTGGAGAGAGTGTAAGACAGAAGTTGGCACTTTTAGGAAGGAGTGAAACCGACATGAAAAAATATAACCCAATAAACTTGTATGTTGCGGCCAAAGTAAAGCCGCTGGAAAAAGAAGTTAAAGAGGGGTTAAATCAAGCGAAGAAACTTTTAGAAACAACGACATCCACGCTTGAGCAACAATCGGATATCGTAACTGAAGCGTTACAGCAGTTAGGCCAACTTGAATGGGACGTGTTGAATAAAACAAAGATAATTCTAGATGAAATACGGCATTCAAATAAATTCCCGAACGAGATATTGGCAACTAGCGATTTCAGTAAACTGAATACTGCAATTCAGCGCGCATTCTGTGCTTATGAAAAAATACCGCAACCTTTAGGTGCGCTATTGCCAATTTTTGCGTCATTAGGCTTTGCCAGGACGGTAATAGAAGCTGCGGCTGCGTTGGACAGTGAACATGATACTTCTAATCCCACCAAGGTGATTTTAGATCGTTTAAACATCAAACTAAATGAAAAAGGTGAAATACCTTCGATTGGCACAGGATGCTTATCCTTTGAAGAAAGCGGCGCATCGTACACCTACAAAGCATTGTGGCCAACAGTATTGCCAATAGTAACACCAATAATACAGCCGCTTATTCCCACATTTCCGGCCATTGAGAAACTTAATGAGCATCAGGAAAAATGCGTTAGGCTCCACATAAAAATAAACAACGCGCAGATCACACTGCGGAAAATAGCTGCGCTGCACGGCAAGATTTTGGCACACAGCGAATATCTGCGTGGCATATCCTCACAATTTGATGGAGCTATGAAGAGTTTTACTGTGTCAGAATCACAAACCGATATGCTGCAGGGCGTCGTATTAGGAACGCTCCTCTACAATCTTTGTGATAAGCCTCTTTTGGTAAAGACCTCATCTGGAGGATATGATGTTTAACACCCCACAAAAAACTTGTTTGCTGGCTATAAATAAAAATCCTTGCGGTGATTAACGTGGTCAGCGCAGGTAGTCAGAACAAAGAAAAGCGCTGGCTCACCTCTTTCGGCGGGGGAAAAGAGAAATGGCTGAGGAGTTAGGGGGGTGAGGGAGCAGGAAGGCCAATACTGTGCGAACACAAGCAAATTATCAAATAATGAAAGGAATACTGTGTTATGAAGAAATTGACAAAAGTATTGATTGCTATCGGAGCCGGAGCGGCATGTGTGGTGACCGGAGGTTTGGCCGCGCCTGCAATCGGGGCGGCAGTAGGCTTGACTGGCACAACGGCCGCACATGTGGCGGGCACGGTGATCGCTGCGGAAGCAGCTGGCGCAGCAATAGAAAAAGCCAAAGAGACAAAGAAAAAGTAACAGGAGGAAAAGAAGATGGCAAAGGTAAAAGTTGACCCCGATGTTCAGAAACTCATTGACGAATACAACTCTGCATATAACATCCTCTGCAGAAGCGGAGAATTCCTCTACGGCGCTCGCTTAAGTGCAGCAAAAACGATAGCAAATGTAGAAGATTTGGTGAATAGTATTGCAAACCATCCCAAAACATTTGACACCAATATCGAAGCTATTAAGTTTAACAAAGAAAAATTTGCTGGCGCACAAGAATTTGCAAAGCAAGAATATGAGAATGCGAAAAAAGGAGCGGTTGGTGCAGCCGCTGGTGTTGGCGCAGGCGGCGCTATAGCTGCAATGGGGCCAACAGCAGCTATGTGGGTCGCCACTACATTTGGGACAGCTTCCACGGGAACAGCTATTTCGGCTTTGTCCGGAGCTGCCGCAACAAATGCGGCACTTGCTTGGTTGGGCGGTGGAGTAGCCGCCGGTGGTATGGCTGCCGGAAATGCTCTCCTTGCTCTCGCAGGGCCTATCGGATGGGGCATTGCAGGGGCATCACTTGTCGCGACATTCTTCATCACCCGTAATAAGAAAAAGAAGATTGAGGCCGAAAAGCAAGAAACAATTTCGAAAATAAAACGAGCTATTTCTTCCACAAAAGAGTGCAGAGGCAAAATCGCAGACCTCCATGGACGCATAAATGATCTACGTTACAAGCTTATTCATGCAGAATCCCAGCTTCGTGAAGATGTGTATGGCGCAGATTATATGTCTCTCTCAGAAGACGCAAAGTTGGCCTTAGGCGCATTGGTGAACAACACCCTGAGCTTGTCTGAGCTACTAAATAAGACGATTGATTAAGACAGCTATGAATGTAGAGCGAACTATAAAAAGCGGGCAGGAGCAAGCGGTGGCGGCGTGGATCAACCATCTGAACCAGGTACGCCTTGATGAGCTTTTTGAAGCATGGAGACAACAGGACATTAATCTGGAACGGGCGCAAGATAGCCTTGATGAGGCGCGTAAATTAATCTTTGAGCAAATCATTGCCAGAGACCGTGGTGGCCTAAAAGGGATGCATGGTTTTATCGCAGAGGTGGCAGAAGTTGGTGTGCGAAATGCCAGAAATCTCGTGGATGGAATGCCCGCTGATACAGAATGGATCAATAACAATGGCCCCGCCGACTTGATTCGCAATGGGATTCAAATTCAGCAAAAGTTTGTTCAATCTGGAGGCAAGCTTTCCCTGAATGCAGTAGAAGAACATCTTAGGAAATATCCCGACTTTTTGAAAAACGGCGGGAAATATCAAATCCCAAAGGATTACTTCGAGAAAATCCAACGCTACCTCGCCATGACACAGGAAGAGGCCAAGCAGCTCATATCTTCTGATAATGCCAACGGACTGTCGTACAAGCAGTGGGCGTGGGTGCAGAACTTTTTCAAAAGCGGAGAAATCTCAATCAATGATCTTGAGCCTTCGCAGAACTCCTATGTCTCTGTCCAGCCCGGAAATATTGACAATACGTTGAATGATGTGCAAAATGAAATTGAGGAAACACATCATAATCAACAAGAAGCCGCATATGAACAAAGCAAGCCCAGTTTTGCCGAAGGCACAAAGGCTACCGCAATTGCGGCTGTTATCGAAGGTGGTACAACCTTCGTTACAGAAGTTGTCAAAAAGCGCAAAGAAAAAGACTTTCGATCTTTTTCTGAAGATGACTGGATAGAGATACTGGGGAAAACAGGTATCGGTACCCTGCGAGGGGGAGTGCGTGGTAGTAGCATTTACGTTATGAGCAACTACACTGCAACACCTGCCGCTGTTGCCAGCGGACTCGTTACCGCCGCCTTTGGTGTAGCTGAACAAGCGCACCGTCTGCGTACGAAAGAAATCACGGAAACGGAATTTCTTGAAAATGCACAAATCGTGTGTTTAGATGCGTCAGTTAGCGCAGTGTCCTCTTTGCTTGGCCAAGCCCTAATTCCCATTCCTGTTCTCGGAGCAATCATCGGTAATACCGTGGGAACTATGCTTTACCAAATTGGAAAAAACGATTTAGCGGAACGCGAGCAAAAGCTGTTGGCCAGCTATGCTGAGAACCAGAAAAAGCTCGACGCTGAATTAGCCGCGCATTATCAGCAGCAAATTGATATGCTAAATCAGGAACTCGAAGTATATATGGTACTCCTAAACCAGGCGTTTGCGGCAGATATAAAAAAATCGTTTTACGGCTCTATAAAACTCGCTTGTTATGTGGGTGTCGCAAACGAAGAAATCTTAAAATCTAAGGAAGAAATCGATCATTACTTTATGGACTAATTAGGCAAAGGGAGGGAGCTTCAAGCTCCCTCCTCTTTTCCCCCCTCTATTCACCTCTCCCTCATCCTCCCATCATCCTCCCCACGCAATCGCCCTTGCGCGGCAGGTAGCGGATGCGCTTCATGCTCTCGATGTAGTGCGCCGGTACGCGCAGCTGCTTGCGCAGGTAGTTTTCGATCAGCTTCGGCATCCCCTGCGTGGCGTATTTACCCTTGCGCACGTCCTCCGAGATTGCCCACGGCAGGCCGTTTTCCCGGCGCTGCTTGGGAGGTGTGTGCTGCCGCAGCAGATCGTACACGTCCTCCCGGAACGTGAGGACATCCTCAAACGCCATGCGCCCACGCTCCACAGCGTCCCGCTCCGCGCCCGTCCATGCGTCAGAGGCCAGCCGCAGCCCCATGCCCTTGATGCGCCGGTATGCCGTGTGCAGCGG